>Ga0209648_10001359_pt1 | contig 19675 bp, 19 predicted proteins | sample GraSoi2013_115cm_FD_185830 | JGI IMG/M metagenome (GOLD analysis project Ga0209648, IMG submission 185830) | Grasslands soil microbial communities from the Angelo Coastal Reserve, California, USA - Sample 9_17_2013_115cm (SPAdes) (version 2) | ecosystem: Environmental > Terrestrial > Soil >...
ATCCATGCCGGCGCTCGTCACGGTCACCGCGGCGATCGCCGAGCCGCGCTACGCGTCGCTCAAAGGCATCATGGCGGCGCGCTCCAAGGAGATCAAGCTGCTCTCGCTCGGCGACCTCGGTTTGCAGAAGAGCGATCCGGCGGAGACCATCGAAGGCGTGGTCGACGCGGAGACGCGCAAGGCAGGCGAGGTCATCCAGGATGACGGCAGCGCGGTCGACCGCATCGTGAAAGTTCTCGCTGAGGCCAAGGTCATCTAGCGATGGCGAGCATCCTCGTGTACGCAGAGCTCAGTGGCGGCAAGGTCGCGACCACGTCGCTCGAGCTGATGACCCGGGCACGCGAGCTGGGCGACTTGTACGCCGTCGCTCTCGGGACTGGCGCCAAGGAGGCTGCTGCGTCGCTTGGCAAGCATGGCGCGAAGGTCGTCCACGTCAACGAGGACAAGGCCTTCGACGACTACATCGCCGAGCCCGCCACCGACGCGATCGCAGCGCTCTATGAAAAGGAAAAGCCCGACCTGATCCTGTTCGCTTTCACGACCGACTCGCGTGAGGTGGCTGGGCGACTTGCGGCGCGTCTCGGCACCGGGCTCATCTCGAACGCGAGCGACATCACCTCGAACGGCGGGAGCTTTGTCGCCAAGGTGCCGTATTTCGGAGGCGCGAAGGTCGCTTCGATGAAGGCCAACGGCAAGCCGGCGATCGTCCTGGTGCGCCCGAAGTCATTCGAGGTTTCGGAGTCGGGCGGCGCGGCCGAGGTGAAGCATCTCGACGTCGCTGTGGCGGCTGGCTCGAAGCGCGCCCACATCACCGAGCGCGTGGTCGAAGCTTCGGAGAAGGTGAAGCTCGAAGAGGCGCGGGTCGTGATCAGCGGCGGCCGCGGTATGGGCGGGCCGCAGAACTTCCCGCTCCTCGAAGACCTCGCCAGCGCCCTCGGCGGCGCGGTCGGCGCGAGCCGGGCGGTCGTCGACGCCGGATGGGTGCCCTACTCGATGCAGGTCGGCCAGACCGGCAAGTCGGTGCGGCCGGGCGTTTACATCGCGGTGGGCATTTCCGGCGCGATGCAGCACACGGTGGGCATGAAGACCTCCAAGGTGATCATCGCCATCAACAAGGACGCCGAGGCGCCGATCATGAAGATGGCCGACCTCGGAGTGGTGGGCGACGCGCTGAAGATCGTGCCCGCGCTGACCGCCGCGGTCAAAGCAAGGAAGAACGGCTAACCGCCGGATCGTGTCCCCGTCCTCCCCATCCACTGGGGTCCCCGCGCGCAGCGCGGGAGTGGTCGAAGCGCCGGAGGGGCTGAAATGAACCGCGAGGAGGCGCAACGTCTCGTCGACGACCGCATCGCGCACCGTCAGGCTCGCGATTTCGAGACCGGCGACGCGATTCGTGAACAGCTCCGCGCCGGCGGGTGGGAGGTCGTCGACAGCGCGACAGGCAGCGAGCTGCAGGCGATCAAAGCCCCACCCGCCGCCGGACCCAGACCCACGTCTCGTGCGGTCACGCTGGTCACAGTCGTCCACGGCTGGCAGCCGGATGCGGAGAGATGGCTGCTCTCGGTGTTCACGCGCACGAAGGCAGACTTCGAGGCGATCGTCGTCGACAACTCGGGCGATCCCCGTATCGCGGGCTGGCTGAAGCAGCGCGCGGCGGAACGGCTGCGTGTCATCGCGCTCGACCCGCCGCTGGGTTTCGCCGCCGCGGTCAACGCGGGGATCGAAGCCGCGGGAGGCGCCGTGGTGGTGCTTTTCGACCCAGGTGTGGAGCTGAAGGGCGACGCGATCACGCCACTGCTCGAGGTCCTCGCCGACCCGACCGTGGTGGTCGCCGGACCGTTTGGCCTCCGCGGCAAGGGCACGCTGAAGGAGTTCGCCGAAAGCGCCGGCCCGGACGTGGACGCGATCGAGGGCTATTGCATGGCCTTTCGCCGCGATGACGCACTGGCGGCCGGCGGCTTCGACCCCAGGTTCCGCTTCTACCGCATCGCCGACGTCGAGTTCAGCTTCCGCCTCCGCGAGCGGGGCGGCCGCGCGGTCGTCGTGAACGGTCTTCCGGTCGAGAAGCACGAGCACCGATTGTGGGAATCCATCGAACCGGGCGAGCGCGACCGGCTCTCCAAACGGAACATGTACCGGTTCCTCGACCGGTGGCGCGGCCGCGAGGACCTGCTGGTCGGCCAATAGACTTTCACCTCCCCGCTTGCCGGGGAGGTCGGCGCGAGGCGCCGGGTGGGGACGAAGGCTCTGCCAGAATTCCGGCGATGCCCGACGAGTACGAATCAAGGATCGGCGAGCTTCGCGCCAGGCGCAAGAAGAACCTCGCGATGGGCGGCGAAGAAAAGGTCGCAAAGCAGCATGAACGCGGCAAGCTCACAGCGCGCGAACGCATCGACCTGCTATTCGACGCCGGCACCTTCGTCGAGCTCGGCCTGCTCGCCCAGAATCGAGACGGTTCCGACACTGCGCCGGCGGACGGCGTGGTCACCGGTCACGGCGAGGTCGACGGCCGCCAGGTCTGGGTCATCGCCTACGACTTCACCGTCATGGCGGGCTCGATGGGCGCCGTGGGGGAGCAGTTCAAGGCCGCCCGGGTCCGCGAGCTGGCGCTGCGCTACCGGAAGCCGATCGTCTGGCTGCTCGACTCGGCCGGCGCGCGCATACAGGAGGCGTCCGGATCGACCTTCGCCGGTACTGGCTGGCTGTTCGCGGAGCAGGTTCACATGTCGGGCGTGATCCCGCAGGTCGCGGCGATGCTGGGGCCATGCGCCGCCGGAACCGCCTACATCCCCGGACTTGCCGATTTCGTGCCGATGGTCAAAGGCACTTCCTCGATGGCGCTGGGCGGCGCGCGCCTGGTGAAGGCGGCGACGGGCGAAGACGTGAATGACCACGACATGGGTGGATCGCAGGTCCACTGCTACGAGTCGGGAGTGGGGGACAACGAGGTCGACAACGACGCCGAGTGCATCGCCACCGTGCGCCGCTTCCTGTCGTACCTGCCGTCGAGCAACCTGGAGCAGCCGCCTTTCGTTGACACCGCCGATCCTTCGGACCGCCTGGTCGCGGGTCTCGAAAAGATCGTGCCCGTCAACCAGCGCGCCGCGTACGACGTGAGAAAGGTCATCAAGGCGATCTTCGACGCCGAGTCATGGTTCGAGATCAAACCGACGTGGGCGAAGAACATCGTGATCGGCTTTGCGCGCGCGGGAGGCCACTCGGTCGGCGTGGTGGCGAACCAGCCGATGCAGAAGGGCGGCGCGCTGGATTCCGACTCGGCGGACAAGGCAGCACGCTTCATCCGCATGTGCGACGCGTTCAACGTCGCGCTGGTCTACCTGATGGACGTGCCCGGTTTCCTTGTCGGCTCGCAGGTCGAGAAGGAGGGGATCATCCGGCATGGGGCCAAGATGCTTTACGCGACCTCGGAGGCGACCGTGCCGAAGGTCACCGTGATCATGCGCAAGGCCTACGGCGCCGGCTACTACGTGATGTGCGGCAAGGGCTACGAGCCCGACACCATCGTCGCCTGGCCCCTCGCAGAGATCTCGGTGATGGGACCGGAGGGCGCGGTCAACATCATCTTCAACAAGCAGGTCGACGCCTCTGACAACCCGGAGGCGACGCGCGCGCAGCTCATCGAGACGATCCGGGCGCAGATCAACCCTTACCTCGCCGCGGGCTGGGCGATGATCGACGACGTGATCGACCCGGCCGAAACGCGGCGGGTGATCGTGAAGGGCATCGAGCAGGCGCGGAGCAAGAAGATCGACCGGCCATGGCGCAAGCACGGGAACATTCCCGTATGAACGACTATTTGGAGACGAGATGACGGAAGTGAAAGCCGAGCTTGTCGGCAGCGTCTGGAAGGTCAAGACGCAGCCGGGCGCACATGTCGGGGAGGAGGACGAGCTGCTCATCCTCGAGTCGATGAAGATGGAGATCCCGGTGACCGCACCGCGCGCGGGGACCGTCAAGGAGGTCCGCGTGAAGGAGGGTGAGGTCGTCAAGGAGGGCCAGGTCCTGGTCGTCCTCGAATGAAGCCGGCGCAGCTCCTGCTGGCCTACCAGAGGCTGGTCGAGAGAGAGCGAGAGCTGCGCGACGAGATCGAGCGCGTGGAGTCGCTGCTGACCGCGAACCCGGACGTGGTCGCCGCGGAGGAGGCGTTGGAGCGAGCGCGGGCCGACAGCCAGGTGATCGAGCTGCGCCTGCGCGATTCCGACCGCGACCGAGAGGCGCATCGCACGCGAATGCGTTCGCGCGAGAAAGAGTTGATGAGCGGCCGCATCCGCAACCCCACAGATCTTATGCAGCTGAGCGAAGAGGTGAAACATCTGAAGGCGAGCTTCGCCGAGGTGGAAGAAGCGCAGCTCCGCCTCATGGACGACGCCGAAGCGGGCGACGTCGCCGTGCGCGAGGCGACGGAGCACCTCGAAGAAGCTCGGACGCGACAGATCTCGGATGAGCCGACGCTGCGACGCGACCTCGAAACCTGGCAGGCCGAGCTTGCTGCGGTGCAGGCCGACAGCCAGGCGATCTGGGCGCAGGTCCCCGTCCCGGCGCAGAACGCATACCTACGCGTGCGGGCGCATCCACCGGTCGCGGAGGTCGCCCGCAACCAGTGCCAGGCCTGCTACGTCACGGTCACGTCGTCGGGCATGCAGCTGTTGCGCAAGGGCGACGAGATCGTGCTCTGCGAGAACTGCAGCCGCATCCTGGTGATGTCCTGAAGACCCTTCGGTTGTTCACCGACGGCGCGTCGCGCGGCAACCCGGGTCCGGCCGGTGCGGGCATCGTGATCGAAGACGAGAGTGGCATGCGGCTCCAGGGTCTGCACCGCTGGCTGGGCGTGACTACCAACAACGAGGCGGAGTACCACGCCCTGATCGAAGGGCTCAAGGCGGCGAAAGCCTGGAATCCCGACCGGCTGGAAATCTTTCTCGACTCCAAGCTGGTCGTAGAGCAGATGAACGGCACCTGGCGGCTCAAGGCCTCCGAGCTGATGCCTCTGCACAAGCAGGCGAAGGAGTTGGTGGGCCAATTTCCTGAGGTCAAGATGGCGCACGTCGAGCGGGAGAAAAACCGCGGCGCCGACGCCCTCGCCAACAAGGCGATCGACGAGAAGGTGCCGAAGAAGAAGTTCGGTGGCTAGGGTCTGAAGGGAAGCACAAACCCGTCGGCGCCGGCAACTGCGTGAAATGGACGCCGAGGCATGCTTTTGAACGTCCCCGGGTAGACTTACCGGCGGGCCGAGGCGGACGGGTGACCGCCGGCGAAGTAAATAGCGTTGGAGGAAAGTCCGGGCTCCACAGAGCAGGGCGCTGGGTAACACCCAGTCGGGGCGACCCGAAGGAAAGTGCCACAGAAAATTACCGCCGGGCAGCGGCTATCTCCGGAGAGCAGCTGTCAGGTAAGGGTGAAAAGGTGGGGTAAGAGCCCACCGGCGGCCGGGAGATCGGCCGGCCAGGTAAACCCCGCCCGGAGCAAGACCAAATAGGAGGACGTTTTAACGGCGGCTCGCCCAGTCCTCGGGTAACGGTCGCTAGAGACGCCGGGCAACCGGCGCCCCAGACAGATGGTCACCGTCCCGCGAGGGACACAGAACCCGGCTTACGCGCCGTCCTCGGTCCACACCCGTCGTATTGAATTCAGTTTCGTCGCGAAGTACGTTGTTAGAGGGAACAATCAGGGAACAGCTGGTCGAAAAAGCAGCGGTGGAAGGCGACTTAAAGTGTCCCCTTCGTCCAAAAAGTAAGTTCGCGCCGCGCCTTGGTCAGCATGCGGAAGGCGCAGTTGGCATGGAGCACAGTAGCGATGTCTTCTGTGTCCTCCTGGTTTCCGCTATCGAGCGAACCCCGCAGTCGGCAGCCGCCCAAGCGCTTCAAGCCTGACGACGCACGGGCCAGGACCGTGCGTCACCGCGTTCGAAAATCACAGGTCTCCGGCTTCCCGAATCACGGTCATCGCCGGCCGCGCGTCGTGGCGAGACCGTCCAGGACCGCCATCGTGGCGGCGTCAAGGCGAACGTCGGCGGTGGCCACGTTCTCCTCGAGGTGCTCCAGGCTCGACGTGCCAGGGATCAGCAGGATGTTTGGGTCGTGGGCGAGGAGCCAGGCCAGGCCGACCTGGGCGGGTGTGGCTCCTTGCGCCGCGGCGGCAGTCAGCACGGCAGGGTTCTCGGTCACCCTGGCCGCCCCCGCGAAAGCCGAGCCGAGGGGGAAGTACGGCACCCAGGCAACGTCGTGCTCCCGGCAGAGCTCAAGGAGCGGTTCGTCGGCCCGGTCGAGGAGGTTGTATGCGTTCTGTACGCACGCGATGCCGGCCGGGAGTGCCTGCCGGAACTGGTGGACGTTGACACTGCTAATGCCGATACCGCCGATCTTGCCTTCGGCGCGCAGGGCAATCATCTCCGCCAATTGACTGTCGAGGTCGACACGCATGGCTCGATCACCAGGGTCCCGCTCTGCACCGAGGAGTCGGAGGTTGACCACGTCGATCCTCTCCACCTCGAGGCTCCGCAGGTTGGCCTCGACCCCGGCTCGCAGCTCGTGGGGTCGTTGTGCGGAGATCCAGCGGCCTTGGCGGTCGCGCTCGGCGCCGACCTTGGTGACCAGCACGAGGTCCTCTGGGTATGGATGAAGCGCGGCGTGGATCAGCTTGTTGGCGACGTCGGGACCGTAATACTGGGCCGTGTCGATGTGGTTGACGCCGAGCTCGACGGCCCGGCGCAGCACCGCGAGGGCCAGGGCCCGATCGCGCGGGGGTCCCAGCACCCCCGGACCCGGCAGTTGCATGGCGCCGTAGCCGATTCGGGCAACTGCGCGTCCGGCCAACCTCGCGGTGCCGCCTGGGGGCTTCTTCGTAATCATCTCTGCACCCCCAGCGTAAGCCAGGCGGCAGAGGGGTCGCGAGCTCTCAGCCACCCCGGGAACTCGCTCGCGTTGCGAGCTGTGGTGAGTGAGTGTGCACCGGAGACGATCCCGGAGCGGCCCGCCTTAGGCCGCGCTAGGACAGGCGCCGTACAAGCTGTGTGCGCGACTTGATGTCGAGCTTGCCAAACACCTTGCGTAAGTGGTACTCGACCGTGCTCGGGCTGATGAACAGCTGAGCGGCGATCTCCCTGTTGGTGTGACCTTGCGCCACGAGGCGGGAGATCTGGGCCTCTTGCGGCGTTAGGTCACCGACCGTATCCACGGTCCGCTTCCGGGCGCGTTCGCCGGTGGCCTCGAGCTCGACCCTTGCCCGCTCGACGAAGGCCTCCATCCCGAATTGGGAGAAGAGCTCGTGTGCCGTCCGAAGCTCGGTGCGGGCATCGAAGCGTCGCCGTTCGCGTCTGAGCCACTCGCCGTAGAGCAGGTGCGAGCGCGCGAGGTCCACGCGAAGCCGCGTCGGTTGGAGAAGGTGGATTGCCTCGCGGTAAAGGGTCTCGGCGATTCCACCTTTGGCCAGCAACGCCCGCGAACGTGCCTCGACGCCCCGGGCCCAGGGTGTCCCGCTCGCCCGGGTCGTCTCGCTCAGCACGTCCAGACCCTGTGTCGCAAGATCGTTGTGGCCACTGCGCGTCGCGGCCTCGATCAGCTCCAACATCGTCAACGGCGTGAACCACAACTCGTGCGGCTCCTCGGCCACTTGCATGGCTGCAGTTAGAGCGACGTCGTAGCGGGCGAGCCCGTTGTGCAGCAGCGCGGTTGCCCACGCTGCGACAGTGAGGCCCATGCCCTCGCCGCGCGCGCGGAGATCCTCGGTCGTCGCCTGGATCAAGCGAGAGGCGTCTGGTTCACGGCCGCGAAATGCTGCGAACAACAGAGGTGCGTACGGGACCTTCTGGCCGTCAGTTGCATCGGTGATCGCGTTCGCTTCTGCGATGAGTGAGCTCGCCTCAGTAAGGTTTCCTGCGTGTAGCTCAATTGACGCGAGGGCGCTTAGGCTGACCGGTAGGACGGTCAAAGCGCCTGATTCGCGCGCGAGGCGGACCTGCCTTCGCGTGAGTGCATCCCCGTTCTCGTAGTCCCAGACGTACGTGGCGACACGGCCCGCAAACCACAGCCAACGGAGCCCTTCGTTTAGTCCCACCTCGTGATTAGCGAAGGCAGTTACCGCCTTCCGCAGGAGCGGTATCCCGGTCGCCGCCCCGTCGGTGATCAAGGCCACCAGGCCGTCGAGGAGCAGATCCGCCGCGCGCGCCGGAGACTCTCGAGCAGGCGCGGCACGAACAGCGGCCGCCACTTGTCGAGCATCGACGTCGCCTCCCAGTGCACCGGCGAAGAAAGCGGCCGTCAGCGCATCGAGGTAGATGCCGCGCGCGGCCGCACCGTCTAGCCGCTCCAGGCGCCTGGCCGCCGAAAGTAATAGCGTCGGAGCCTCTCGCCCGCGATCGGCCGCGAACGAGACGCGAGCGCGCAGGACGTCCACTTGCGCTCGTTGCGTTTCGTCCAGGGGCCCTGCCTCCGCCGTCGCAACCAGCGCGAGCGCGTCGTCGAGGGCGCCCGCCTGCTGCTTCGCCTCGGCCGCGGCGAGCGCTCGCGCTGAGCGCCGGGAAGGGTCGAGGGTCAAGACGGAGGAGCGTTCGAGGAAGGCCGCGGCGGCGGCGAGCCCTCCGCGCGCCTGCGCGCGCGCTGCGGAGCGCTCGAGTTCCGCGGCGACGTACTCGTCAGGCCGGGATGCAGCCTGCGCAAGATGCCAAGCCCGTCGGTCAGGGTCGACAGCCGGATCGGTCGATTCAGCGAGGGCGCGATGGACTTCGGCCCGCTCGCGAGGACTCACCGCCCGATACACCGCGGAGCGAACCAGCGGGTGCCGGAACGCGACATCAAGGTCGAAGGTGAGCAAGCCCTCGGACTCCACAATGCGCGTGGCCGAATCGGCGATGCCGAGACGCTGGGAGGCCCGCCACACCAGGCCGGCGTCGCCGGTCGGATCGGCTGCGGCCACAACCAGCAACCGCCGTGCATCGCGCGGCAGCCGCGCGAGCCGCCGCGTAAAGCTCTGCTCGAGCTGAGCAGAGAGAGGCCTAGCGTCGGGCAAGCCGAAGCCACCGGCAAGCTGCGATGGCGTCAGGCCGCGCGGCAGCTCCAGGATGGCGAGGGGATTACCGCGTGTTTCCACGACGATCCGCTCCAGCACGCGCTCGTCGAGCTTCGCCGGCAGCACGGAGTCGAGCAGCGCCCGCGCATCCCGACGGCCGAGCGGCTGGACCCGCAGCTGTGCGACGTTGGCGAGCCCTTCGATCGGCTCTCGCGCTGCGAAGAGCACCGCGATCTTGTCAGCCAGGAGGCGGCGGACTACGAACGCGAGCACGCGCGTCGACGCGCGGTCGAGCCACTGCGCGTCATCGACGACGCAGAGCAGAGGCTGCTCCTCGGCCACTTCCGACCACAGATTCAGCACCGCGAGCCCGACGAGGAACGGATTCGGAGCCCTTCCAGCGCTCAACCCGAGCGCACCTTTAAGGGCGTCGCGCTGAGGTTCCGGCAGGCTCTCTATCAGCTCGAGACTCGGCGAGCAGAGCTGCTGGAGGGCAGCGAACGCGAGTTCCATTTCCGCCCCGACCCCAACCGTCCGGGCGATCCGGAAGTCCACGGCCGCCTCGACCGCGTAGTCCAGCAGCGCGGTCTTGCCGACGCCTGGCTCGCCGAACAATGCCAAAACGCCGCCGTGTCCGTCGCGCGCTCCCTCCAGAACGCGGTCGAGCACATCACACTCGCGGTGCCGTCCTAGAAGGCGCACGACAGGCGCCCCCGTGACCATCGGAGAAGCATGCCACTGGGATGACGGACTGTGGTTTTCCAGGATTCGATCGCCTGGGCTCGAAAGCGACGATACCTGCATGCCACTGGCCAGCCGTTTGGGCTTGACTGGAACCGAGCAGAGGATTCCCCTCGCTCCTGCTCGTGGAAAGCACCAACGAGCCCCGGTGCGTAGATGGCAACTGACGCCTTAACGAAGCAGCCCTCCCGCGAGCGCGCCGTCAGGGATCGCTCGCGTTGGCTCGCCCTCGCCGTGATCGGCATTGGGTTCGCAGCGGTGGTGACCGCGCTCACCGCGATAAACGTCGCGCTGCCGTCTGCGCAGCTCGCAATGCACTTCACGACGGCGGACCGTCAGTGGGTCGTCACGGCCTACACGTTGGCCTTCGGCAGCCTGCTCTTGGCAGGAGGAAGGCTGGTAGACCTGCTTGGTCAGAAGACGACGTTTCTCGCCGGCCTGCTCGGGTTCGCCGCGGTCTCGGCGGTGGGCGGGGCCTCGGTCAACTTCGGCATGCTGGTGGCGGCACGGGCATGCCAGGGCGCGTTCGCGGCGCTGCTCGTTCCTTCGGCGCTCTCAATCCTGTCGACGACGTTCACCGATCCTAAGGAGCGGGCAAGGGCATTCGGCATCTTCGGCGCGATCGCGACGGCCGGCGGCGCCGTCGGCCTGCTGATCGGGGGGGCTCTGACCGAGTACCTCTCGTGGCGCTGGACCCTCTACGTCAACGTCGTCTTTGCTGGAATCGCGCTGGTTGGCGGATTGCTCGTGCTCGCCCGGCAACCCGCGCCCAGCAGGCCCCGGCTGGACCTTCCCGGCGTGTTGCTCTCGTCGGTGGGCATGTTCTCATTCGTCTACGGGTTCGGGAACGCGGCCACACACAGCTGGGGGGATCCGTCGACCTGGGGATTCCTGATCGCAGGTATGGCATTGCTCGCGCTGTTCGCGTTCTGGATGGAGCGCGCGGCGAACCCGCTGCTCCCGCCGCGAGTCGTGCTCAACCGTAACCGAGCGGGGGCCTACGTCGCGGCGTTCTTCGCCGCCTTCTGCCTATTCGCCACCTTCTTCTTGCTGACCTTCTACCTGCAAGGGACGCTTGGCTTCTCGCCGGTCACGGCGGGTTTGGCGGTAGCGGCGGGGGCGACGGCATGGCTTGCGCAGCTCGGACCCCAAACCGGCTACGCGGAAGGCGTGCTCGGCCCGATCGTGCTGATCGGACTCGGCCTCGGTTCGGTCATCGCGCCGTCGCTCAACACAGGGACCTTTGGCGTGCCGCCACAGGACGCCGGTGTGGCCTCAGCGACCGTAACGGTGGGCCAGCAGCTCGGAGCCTCCATCAGCACGTCGCTGCTGAACACGATTTTCGCGACCGCGGTCGCGTCCTACCTCGTGACGCACGCTTTCGCGGGGCGAGCCGCGAATGCCCTCGCGCTTGCAAACGGGCTACGACACCGCGTTCTGGTGGACGGCCGTTATCGCAGCCGGAGGAGCCGTCGTCGCCGCCCTCCTCTTCCGCTCAGGGCCCCTTTCCCAATCAACGAGCTCGTTGAGGAGGTGATTGATTAGCGCCTAACGCAGTCTGTTTGCAGCAACTGAACGGCTAACAACCGCAAATTGGTTGTGCAGGTGAAAGGCGGCTTCGCCGCGCACGTGCGCGCATGAAAGGAGGTTTCTCGAGATGGCCATCGCAGCGACTGTTTCAACCCCGATTCGTGACCAGGTTGGCGATCAGCTTCTCACGCCGAAGAACTCCGCCCTGCTTGTTATCGACTACCAGCCGAGCCAAGTCGCCGCCGTCCGGTCGATGGATCGCGACCTGCTGCTCAAGAACATCGTTTCGACCGCGAAGGTCGCGAAGCTATTTGGTGTCCCGATAGTGCATTCGACAATCAACGTGAAGACGGGACGCGGCCAGCCGACGCTCCCTCCCCTGGCCGAGGTGCTCGCCGATGACCCGCCCGTCGACCGAACCACGACCAACGCCTGGGAAGACCCTGACTTCCTCGCTGCGGTTCGCGCGACCGGCCGGCGCAAGCTCATCATCTGCGCCCTCTGGACCGAGATCTGTATGGCCTTTCCAGCACTCGACGCCATGCGTGAGGGCTACGAGGTCTATCCGGTGGTCGACGCCATCGGCGGCACCTCGGTCGAAGCGCATCGCGCGGGCCTTGACCGGGTGGTGCAGGGCGGCGCCAGGCCAGTCAGCTGGGTCGCCCTGGCTGTGGAGCTACAACGTGACTGGGCACGCCTCGAAACAGTGCAGCAAGTCGTGCAGATAGTGCTTACCGAACGGCTGCTCAAGGAGGAATCAAATTGATGACTGCTCAGAACAACCTGGACGAAAACAAGCGAATCGTTCGCGCGTTCATCGAGACGGCGTTCAACCAGCACCAGACCGATCGGGTGGGGGACTACCTGACTCCCGATATGAAGTGGCACGGCGGCACCCTGGGAACAGTCGAGGGTCGCGACAATTTCGTCGGGCTGGTCGGCGCCATCGTCTCCGCACTCCCGGATATACGCAACGTGGAGCAGGACATCATCGCGGAGCGAGACATCGTGTCCGTCCGAGCAGTCGTCGAGGGAACACACAAGGGGAACCTCCTGGGGATCCCTGCATCGGGCAAGCGCGTCCGGTGGGATGCGGTCGATGTGTACCGCTTGACGGACGGAAAGATCGCCGAGGAGTGGGCCGCGGACGACCTGCTTGCTTTCGTCCATGGGGTTGGCGCCTACACCCCTCCCTGGCTCGCACAGAAGTCGTAGCGAGCACAACGGGTAAGACCGTGACCACGAGCAGAAACGGAAGCCGTCAGATCTACGACAGCTTCGATAAGCCGGGCTACTCGCTAACCGACGTTTCCGCTGCCCGGGAATGGAACGCTCGTACTCGATGGCGTTATCTGAGGCCTGGAGCGAACGCGACCGGCATCCCGTCTAGTCGTCGGCAAGCGCACATTCAAGTAAGGGAGGAATCGCAAATGGAGTCACAAGGTGCGGAAGGTAAAGAGGAGCTTCTCTTAGAGCTCAAAGGTAAAAACACCACCAGAACCATCAAAGACTTCTCACCTGCGGGCATCAGGCTCGAGAACAATCTCGAGGGATACGCGAAGGGCATCTACAACGCAACCTACTACGCCACGATCGACGCCCTGGTAAAGCCCGATGGAACCATCGACTACGAAACTCGACAGATTCACACGACCGACGACGGCGACACCGTACTCGTGGACTACAAGGGGAAGAGCATCCGAGAGAGCCCCACTCACAACAAGTTCGTGGGCGAGAACACCTTCCAGACCTCATCAAAGAAGCTCGCATGGCTGAACGGACTTAAGTCTCGCCATGAAGGCGAATACAACCCCGTCACTGGTGAACAGAATTTTCGGGTGTACGCGAAGAGGTAGCGCGACTTGAGATTGTCGGTAAGGCGTCGCTGATCATGCACGGGGTTTGGGGGCCTGCACCCCTCCCTGGCTCACGCAGAAGTCGTAGCACCTTAGGAGTAATTGCCCGTAGAAACGCGGTTGGAGAATAGGCGAATGTACCTAATCATGGGCCGTCCATGATCCAAAACCCGGCATGGAAAGTCTCTTCTGGACGCGCAAGAGAAATTCGGCAGGGCGCAGCGTGGGCATAGCGGGCTCATTTCAGCTTTCGTGTGGAAGGACGATTCCACCAACGTGCTCATAGGGATCACCCTCTGGGACACGAAGGCGGACTACGATGCAGCGCGCCCCGATATGGACAAGGCTCTTGAGGGCGCAGATTTTAGATCCGTAGATTCCTCCATGGAGATTTATCGCGGGTCCCCCGTACTCTGGACTGCATGAGGCTCAATCGGGGTGAATCCACGGTCAAGAGCCGCAGATCTCACGAGCTTCTTGGTCGGCAACCGTGAGCGTTCTCGAAGGGGATCGCCGGTCACAGCCGTATCACGAATTCCCGGAAACGGACGGTTACAGCAGGTCACCTAAGGTCACAGAGGCGGCCTCATTCGCGGGAGGGCCGTCGTGGAGCCGGCAGGACACGAGAGGAGACCGGCACCGAGACGGTTCGGGACCGTGAGTCCTCTTCCACGAGACGGCTCGACGCGACGCCGGCCGTGTGCGACACGTAAGTCAGCGTTCCTCGGGGAACAATTAGGGAACACTCGCTGTCAATCAGGCCGTGTCGTTGGATGTGTTTCGTGTTCGAAGGCGAGAAGTGAATTTCACTCCGATAGAACCCGGCTTGTGTCCGTTCTCGGCCCACCTCACGAATTGAACAGAAATCTTGAAATCGACTGCCTGAAAATCGGACTCTAAGTCGGGTTCACTCAGGGAACAGGCGGCCCGGTCGTGGAGATCTACCGCGACCGAGCCCTGGATGTAGCGGGCGACAGTTCTCTATGTGCCGCAGACAGCTTAGACAGCAACCCTGAACCTGTGAGCTCGACCGCCGATCAACACGCTTGATCGGCGGCATCCAACCCGGCAAACTCGACGCATGGTGCCAGAGAGCAGATACGCCAAGAGCGGCCAGATCCATATCGCCTATCAGGTCGTGGGCGACGGCCCGATCGATCTCGTCTTCCTGCCCGGGCTGTTCAGCCAGGTCGAGCTTCCATGGGAGGAGCCTGGTTACGCGCGGTTTCTCAGTCGGCTGGCTTCTTTCACGCGCCTCATACCGATTGACGCACGCGGCACGGGGCTGTCCGACCGTGCGCCGGTGCTGCCTCCGATGGAGGAGCAAGTAGACGACGTGCTCGCAGTCCTCGATGCGGTCGGGTCCACGTCCGCCGCATTGCTGGGGCTGTCACAGGCGGGACCCATGGCCATCCTCTTCGCCGCCTCACATCCGGATCGAACCAGGGCCCTCGTCCTTTATGGCTCATATGCGTCGCCCCGCGAGCGGGAAGGCTATCCGTGGGGCCGCACCCCGCAGTGGATGGACGACTACGACCATCTCATCGATGAGAAATGGGGCTCTGGCCTCTTCCTGTCGCAGGTGGCCCCGAGCCGACAGGATGACGATGTGTTCAAACATTGGTGGGGGCGCCTCGAGCGTCTCTCGTATGGTCCCGGAAACGCTCTCGCGTACTTCCGGATGAACGGGGAGATTGACGTACGCTCGATCCTTCCGACGATTCGAGTCCCCACGCTCGTCCTCCAGCGAAAGGGCGACGTATATCGCAATCCTGGCCACGCCCAGTATCTCGCTGAACAAATATCGAGCGCCAAGCTGGTCGTTCTTCCCGGCTCCGACCACCTACCTTACGTCGGCGACGGGGATGTGATCGTTGATGAGATACAGGAGTTCCTAACCGGAGTCCGGCCAGCACCCCATCACGATCGCGTGCTGGCCACCGTTCTTTTCACCGATATAGTTGGGTCGACAGAACGTGTGAGCAGCCTGGGCGACGCGGCCTGGAAGGAGCTGCTCCAACGCCACCACTTTGCCATTCGACACGAACTCTCCAGATTCAGGGGCCGAGAGATCGACACGGCTGGAGATGGATTCCTCGCCACCTTCGACGGTCCTGCTCGTGCCGTGCGGTGCGCGCAGGGGATTGTTGAGGCGGTAGGCCATATCGGGATCCAGGTTCGAGCCGGAGTCCACACCGGTGAGGTCGAACTCGCCGGTGATGGCATTCGCGGCATTGCCGTCCACGTCGGCGCGCGTGTGGCTGCGCTCGCGGCGCCAAACGAGGTGCTTGTGACCGGAACCGTGCGAGATCTGGTCGCCGGATCCGGCATCGCATTCGACGACCGGGGGTCGCACCTCCTGAAGGGCGTGCCCGGCGAGTGGCGCTTGTTCGCCCCAAGACGCGACGGGTTACCACCCGGCCTATGACCATTGCCTGGCCTGGCAGTCATTGAGAACCATGAACAAGAACACCCCCGCGCCGAAAGATCTCGAAGCCTACATGGACGTCTCGCCCGAGCAGGCGACGTAGCTGCCGATCCGAAAGGTGCACAGATTCGCGAGGCAAGCTGCCTAGGGCCTTGAGCGTTGTTTCGGGATACAGGAAGTCCGACGTATTAATAGGCCAAAGTACACAACACCTGCTAATCGGAGTGCTCGTCCTCGCCCTCGGCGTGCTGGCTTGGTCGCATTTCGTCACCTTCCCGCTAGGGGAGCGGATGCCGGCAGCAATCGAGACCGGCGACACAGTCGTAATGCAGCGCGCGATGCCGCTGATCTTCCTTGAGCTGGCCGGCTTCTTCGGCATCTTCACCTGCATGATCCTCATGCGCTTCGGCGTCTGAGGCGTGGGAGGTGGTCAGAATGTCTCGTTCCCGGCGGGAACAATTAGGGAACAGTCGCATTCAATCAGGGCGTGTCGGCAGATATCGTTCGATATTCACCGAGCCTGGGTGAACTCGCGCGGAACGAACCCGGCTTACGCGCCGTCCTCGGCCCACACCCGTCGTATTGAATTCAGTTGCGGCGCGAAGTACGTTGTTAGAGGGAACGATCAGGGAACAGCTGGTCGAAAAAGCAGCGGTGGAAGGCGACTTACAGTGTCCCCTTTCGTCCAAAAGCGAGTTCGCGCCGCGCCTTGGTCAGCATGCGGAAGGCGCCGTTGGCATGGAGCACAGTAGTGATGCCTTCTGTGTCGCTGCGGGTGACCACTCCGAGTTCTCGGCGGTTAGTGCTTCGAAATCCGCCGCCCGCTCCTTCCATCTATTGGACTTCCCAAAGTCGGGTGTTTCTCGATCGAGGGGTAGGCGCCCGGGTCTTGCTCGAAAGGCGGGTTTGGATCGCCCTCTTTTAGCGCACCGCTCTTGCCATACCGCGTCCAACGTCGCCCTGCTGCATCGGTGAATGTAATGTCGGGAGTCGGGTCAATCGGCCGAAGCCCCGGGACTACGATGTCCAGTTCGATTGCCTCCTCGGGGCCTAGCACACCGATGTCTCGCACGGAGGTTCCGCTGTTCCCGTATACGAGTCGGATCAGGACTCCGTACGCGGGCTCGGCGCTGGAATTATCGACTCGGATTACGAAGACCGGCAGCGGCTTCGCTTCAGTACGCATCTCTTTCAGCCATGCATTCACTAACCGAGCCTGCGCCCGACGGCGGTCAATTACCTGAACGCCCACGAGATATAGGCCAACTAGGAACGCGCCGACGGTGCCGATGGCTGCAACAACCGTGCCGATTGCGGTCCAGTCGTTGTCGGTCCATTGCAGGATCGGGGCCATTAGGGGCGATTCTATGCGCGGCTAGTTTTCGAGAATCTCATCGACGATCGGCGCGGCCTGCGGGCACGTTGTCGTGAGTCCGAATTCGAAGTCGAGCTGCGCTACTCCGCGTACTGCGCCATTGCCAAACGACCAGTTCTCCTTCTTCACCTCCACCAGGCTGATGATGGCGTCCTCGAGACGAAGGCCCACTGCTTCGTGGAGTCTGTCGGCCACTGCCCTATAGAAGGCTCGCTTGACGTCGACGCTTCTCCCCTCGTTGAGTGTCACCTGGATCAGGATCGCTTCCTTGCTCCTCCGAATGCCGAGATAGGTGGGGTCGATCACGAGTTCGCCCTCCGAGTGTTCGGCGATGACTTCGAATCGGTCATCCTTCGGCACCTTCAGCACCTCGACCATCGAGGTGTAGACCGCCTCGGCGATCGCGGCTCGGTCGGCCGCGGACCTGCCGGCAGGGATATCAATGCGAACGAGCGGCAATCTACTGTCCCTCCAATCGCGCCACTGGGAGGCACGTCGTGGTGCCGTGCGCCAGCAATTTGCCGGTCCGCTTCGCATCCGCTCTGACCTGCAGCATGCGGCCGAGATCGTCGGGCCAACTCACTTCGGCGAAGGCGAGCGACATCTCCGCTGTCAGACCGGACAGCCGGCACAGTTCCCGAGGCCTCAATGCGAATCCCGCGCCCCGCGATAACAGCTCGTCCATCACGCCGCCTCCGAAGGTCCTGCCGTGGGGCTGACCTGGGCCCCGTCTTCGCCCATCTCACTCCCCTCGATGACTTTGACGATCGCTCGCCTTGGGGTGACAGAAAGTGATGCACCAGCGGAGAGGAAGGCGAGAAGCCCGGCCCACCACCAGACATGGACGAAGTGATCGAGATTGCTCGTCGAGGCGGCGGACGAGCCGAGAATGACAACGAGGATGGCGACGCCAAGGACGGTACCGATTTGGCGACCCATCTGGACGATGGCGCTGCCGGTGGAGGTCTGATCCGCTCGAAGCCCGGCAGTACCGGCGGCGACGAGAGTCGGAATTACCAAACCGACGCCGATGCCGATGATGAGCCATCCCGGGAGGATGGTGGCCGCGTAGTTGGAATGGGCACCGAGGCTGAAGCCGATGAGTACCCCTCCAACACCCATCAGTAGCGCACCAACGGCCGCAACGATTCCGGCAGGTATCAACGCCGTGTATCGCCGCAGTCCGATCGCAGTCACCGACACCATGACCGGCCCGGGAGCGATACCGAAGCCGGTCTCGATGGCCGACCACCCCCAGCCCTGTTGGAGCCAGAGGACGAGGCCAAGGAGCTGGGCGCCAAAGGAGATCGAGATAAGGAACATAGCCACGTTGGCCCACGCGAAGACCGGGTTGCGGAACAAGTGAAGGTCGATAATCGCCGATGCGTGCCGCAATGACCGCGTCACGAACAGCCCCAGCCCAATCACGCTGACTTCGAAGGCGACGAGGATCCTGATGGAGCTCCAACCCCAGTCGGATCCTTGCACGAGAGCGAGGGTGAGCGCTCCGATGGCCACGATCAGCAACAGTCCGCCCCACAGGTCAGGGACTCGTGTTTCGACGGAGTGCTTGATGTTCGGCGCCAAAATGGCGGCTGCCACCAGCGCGGCGATACCGATGGGGATGTTCAGGACGAAGATCCACCGCCACGACGCCTGGACAAGCAGTCCACCGAGCGCTGGCCCAGCAGCTGCACCCAGGGAACCGCTCACAGCCCAAATCTGGATGGAGTGCTTCCGGCGTTCGGCCGGAATGGCGGTCAGTATCAACCCGAGGCTTGTCGGCACCAGCGCCGCCGCTCCGACCGCCTGCACGCAGCGCATTCCGACGATGACCCAAAGGCCACTGCTCAGCGCACATCCCAGGCTGCCAAGAGTGAAGACCGCAAGCCCGAATAGGAAGGCCTGTTTCACCCCGTAACGATCGGCCAGGCGGCCAGCCGGGACGAGTAGGGCGGCGAGGACGATGGCGTAGGCGGTGATGATCCAGCTCAGATCGGCCAGCGATCCTGATCCCAGGTCTTTGCCGATTAACCGGAGTCCGACGTTGACGATGAACACGTCCAGGCTGGTCATGAACGTCGCTACACAGAGGATGGCGAGAAGGGCGGACGGGTGAGCCTCGTTATTACGTCCTCGTCGGAACATGGGACCTCTCCTTAAGTCGGGTTGGGTTTCTAGAGTTCGAGTTGCCATAACTTCCAGTCGCCGACAGCACTGGGCCCTTGAGCTGATGCGCGTTTACCTTGGCGCACTCAACCAGCTCCTCCAGCGATCCCGACGCGCAGCGCGAGAATCTGCTCTCGGCTGCGCGTCAGTGCTGGTGGCTGGGCCGCAGAATCAGCTCGCCAAGATCGGCCTTCCTGGAATTCCAACATTCATTGCGAGCACTCCTGGCGCGCCAGTGCTCGGTGGGAACGTTGGGAACGCAGCATCGTTCGAGATGAACAACTCCGTGCGGTCGCCGAGTCCCGTCCCGAATGCGATGTCGGAAGGTTCGTTCAAGGGATAACCCGCAGCGAGAACCTGGACATGACCCGTCGGGTCGACACGGTCGATCTGGTTTATGGCGTTCGCGGCCACGTAGAGGTTGTCAGCGTTGTCCAGGGCCCCTCCGTCGGCGCCCCAAAGGTCGCAGGCGGGACCGCTGAAAACGCTCGCCGTGCCGGCACTGCCGTCAGGGTTCATCGGAATACGCACGATGTCGCCAATATCGGAGTT
>Ga0209648_10001362_pt1 | contig 19670 bp, 15 predicted proteins | sample GraSoi2013_115cm_FD_185830 | JGI IMG/M metagenome (GOLD analysis project Ga0209648, IMG submission 185830) | Grasslands soil microbial communities from the Angelo Coastal Reserve, California, USA - Sample 9_17_2013_115cm (SPAdes) (version 2) | ecosystem: Environmental > Terrestrial > Soil >...
CGCGCTTCGCTGCTGGGGATTCCAACCGAGTCGGTGCCGCTGGATTTGGTGAATGACGTGATTTTCAAGGGCGCGACGGTGCAGGGGATTTACGGGCGGCGGATGTATGGGACTTGGGTGCAGATGACCGCGCTGTTGAAGGCGGGACGGCTGAATCTGGAGCCGCTATTTGGGGAGCGCACGCTGATGGAGAAATTCGAGAACGCGTTTGCGCTGCTGCAGGGCGGGTTGGCGGGGAAGATTTTGATGTATCCGGATGGGATTTAAAAAAAAGAAGTAATGAAGTAAGGAAATAATGAGGTAAGGAAAGAAAAGAAGGGATTCGCCACAGAGGCGCAGAGACACAGAGATCAGACGGAAAGAGAATCACGGAAAAATCTCAGATTTGGCGTTACATTAGAGTTTCCCCAGCCTGATGTTGCAGTGCGGTGCTTCGCTGCGCTCGTCACGATGGAGCGACGGTGAAAGCGAAGGCTTGTCGGCCTACACGAGGAGAGGAAAAAATGTCAGAGACGGCGACGCAGGTGGGGAAGCAGAATCCTTTGCAGTACGTCAGCGATCAACTTAGCGAGCTGCGGGCTAAGGGAACGGCGCCCAAGTTGCGCGTGCTGGAGGGGGAGCAGAAGCCGGTCTGCGTGATCGATGGACGCGAGGTAATCAACCTGGCTTCGAACAATTATCTGGGGCTGACCACGCATAAGGCGCTGCGCAAGGCGGCGATTGAAGCCGTGCGGAAGTATGGGGCTGGGGCGGGAGCAGTTCGAACGATTGCCGGCACGATGAAGCTGCACATGGAATTGGAGGAGCAAATCGCGCGCTTCAAGAACGTGGAAGCTTGCGTGGTGTTTCAGTCTGGATTCACGGCGAATGCGGGAACGGTGTCCGCGGTTTTGGGCAAAGAGGACTTGATTATTTCCGATGAGCTGAATCACGCGTCGATTATCGATGGCGCGCGGCTTTCGAAGGCGACGATTAAAGTCTTCAAGCACAAGGACGTGGGAGACTGCGAGCGCATCCTGCAGGAAAACGCGAATTGGAACGGGCACAAGCTGATTATCACGGATGGCGTTTTCTCGATGGACGGCGATATTGCGCCGCTACCGGAGCTGTGCGATCTGGCCGAGAAATACAACTGCATCATGATGGTGGATGACGCGCATGCGTCGGGTGTGCTGGGACGCAATGGCCGCGGGACGATCGACCATTTGAATTGCCATGGGCGGGTGCACATTCAGGTGGGCACGCTTAGCAAGGCGATTGGAACGATGGGCGGGTATGTTTGCGGGTCGCGCGACCTGATTGACTTTTTGTATTTGCGGGCGCGGCCGTTCTTGTTTTCGACTTCGCACCCACCGGCTACGGCGGCGGCTTGCCAGGCGGCGTTTACCTTGCTGGATTCGCCGGAGGGCGAGCGGCTGGTGAAGAAATTGTGGGCGAACACCAAGTTTTTCAAGCGTGAACTGAAGAAGCGCGGATTTCAATTCAAGGCGAGTGAGACGCCGATCATTCCAATCCATGTTGGGGATGCCGCAAAAGCGTTCGAGTTTTCGAAGAAGCTGTTTGACGCGGGCGTGTACGCCCCGGCGGTCGGATACCCTACCGTTGCGGAGGGCAAGGCGCGGCTGCGCGCGATTGTCAGCGCGACGCACAAACGTGAGCACCTGCTAAAGGCGGCTGACACCCTTGCGGAAGTCGGGAAAACGCTGGGTATTGTGTGAGCCCGGCAACTCCTAAGGTTCAATACTAGCAACAGCTTAGTACAAAAATCTTCCCTGCAGATTTGAAGTACTATAACCTCCTTTTGGATAGTCGCCGTACGGGACCTTCTACGCTAAAGGCCGCAAACGCTTGTACTTAGGTTTGGATGGACTCGTGCATCTAGAACCCTTACCAGTTCTGCCTGCTTTTCTGGACGGAGGGAGGCGCGTCATGAAGAAGTTCGCAGCGGTTTTTGTGATGACGGGCGCGCTCCTGATCCCTACGACGGGCGTGGCGCAGGGGCCGGAATTGGATCTGACAGCCAGGAAGCAAGCAAAGGACAAGACGCCTCCGGCTCCGGTAACCGCGCCGCTGTGCGTCGGAACGGCATTTAACGCCATTCTCACCGAGGGACTCGACACAAGAAAGGCGAGGCCGGGGGACGTCGTGACCGCCGAGGTAGCGGAAGACGTCAACTACGAGCGGACGGTAATCTTTCCGAAGGGCACCAAAGTGACCGGGCATATCGTGCGGGCAACGTCCGGTGCCCATGGACGCGGGTCGGCGCTGTTCATCCAGTTTGATAAGGCTTCGTTAAAGGATGGGCAGGAAGTCATCTTAAATGCGGGAATACAGGCGCTGGCGGTAGGGGCGGTGGCTCCGTTGTCGGACACGGACCGCAGCAAGGACGCGGCAACGTCCGCGGCGGTGAAGCCTCCCACGGAGCCGTTGGCCGAGGGAGTAGAACCGACTTCCGCGGCGGCAAAAGACGACACGGAGATTGTTTCGACGGCCGTTTATGAAACGCCGCGGCGTGGGTTGCGTCCACCGCTGTTCGCCGCGCCTGCCGCGGAAGGCGAACTGAATTCGGACGGCTTGTTCTCGCCGGACAGCAAAGGCGCCTTCGGACGGCCTGACGTGAAGGTATATACACCGACGTCGGCGGGTTCGCACGGCACGGTTTTGCTCTCGACGAAAAAGCACATGCATCTGGACAGCGGCACGCGCTTGCTGCTGGTTGTGCAGCCGCCACCGAGTGCGGACCAAGATCCGTCGCAAGGGATCAATCTCGACGAAATTTCTCCCAACAATTTTTAGTCCCGGCGAATTCGGTCAAGAACCCAGCCTCGATTCAGACTTAGAGGAGGTTCTTTCCATGAAATCCTTCGCAATTGCTTTTGTTGCTGCGACGTTTTGTGCGGCGGGCGCAGCGGCGCAATCTACGCCGCCTGCGGAAGCCGCGAGCAGCGAAGCATCGCTGGCCGGCGGCACAGCGATCAACGCGGCGCTCAACACCTCGGTCGATTCGAAGAAGGCAAAATCCGGCGAGCAAATCACGGCGCACACGACCGAAGCGGTGAAATCCACGGATGGGAGGACGATCCTGCCGAAGGGAACGAAGCTCGTCGGGCATGTCACGCAGGCTTCCGCGCGTTCGAACGGCCAGGGAGAAGCGCTACTGGCCATTCAGTTCGACAAGGCGGTGCTGAAAGACGGGCAGGAAGTGCCGCTCAACAATGTCGTGATCCAAGCGGTGGCAGCGCCGGCGCATGAGGCGTCTGCGTACGGTAGCGAGACAGAACGCACGACCATGCCGGCCTCGCCGAGCAATAATCCGAGTATGTCAGGAAGCCGCGGAGCGCGGCCGGAGTCAACGCCGAACACGCAGCCGTATCCTAGCGCTAACCCAAGCGGCAGTTACGGCGGCGAGTCGAATTCCGGACCCTTGCCTGCGAACACGCGCGGCGCGTACGGGTTTGAGGGAATGCGCCTGAGCGCAAACGGAAACGGCGAAGGAACGGTGCTGACTTCGACGGGGAAGAATGTGCATCTCGATGGAGGCACGCGGTTGCTGCTGGTGGTTCAGCCGCAAAGCGCGAGCGCGGCGCCGACCGGCAACAAGTAAGGAGACCACAACAGCCTGGCTTTTGGGGGGCGCGCCCTGCGCCCCTCTTTTTTGGCGCCTTTCTCGATAACAAAGGGCTCGCGACGGCCCTTTGCTATACTCGATGCGATGGCTTCGTCGCAACGGAATCTTACGCTGCCCGGCGCAGCGGATCGCAAGAAACTGTTTCTTGTGGACGCCATGGCGCACGTCTACCGGGCATTTTTTGCGCCGATGAACCGGATGAACGCGCCTTCTGGCATTCCCACCAAGGTTCCCTACCTTTTCAATACGATCCTGCGGCGGCTGCTGAACGACTATAAGCCGGACTACCTGGCAATTGTGTTTGATACGCGTCAACCGACGTTCCGCGACAAATTATTCGAGCAATACAAGGCGAAACGCGCGCCAATGCCGGATGAATTGTCGCAGCAGTTGCCGTACGTGCGGCGACTCTGCGAAGCAATGCGGCTCCCGATATTGGAGCTCGATGGCTACGAGGCGGATGACATTATCGGTTGCCTGGCGCAGAAAGCCGCGAAGCAGAACCTGGACGTGCTGCTGGTCACGAATGACAAGGACATGATGCAGTTGGTGGACGGAAACGTGCGCGTATTGCGCGCCGGAACCGGCGGTGCGAAGAACGATGTGATCGTAGATACGGAAAAAGTGAAGGAGATTCTCGGAGTACCGCCGGAGAAAGTTGTGGATGTGATGTCGCTGATGGGCGACACGATCGACAACATCCCCGGGGCGAAAGGAATCGGCGAAAAAGGCGCGACGGCGCTGATTCAGGAATACGGGAGCGTGGAAAACGCGCTGGACCATGCGGCGGAAGTTTCGAACAAGAGGTATCGCGAGGCACTGCAGCAGCAGCGCGAGCAGGTGTTGATGTCAAAGCAGCTGGCGACGCTGGCGACGCACGTGCCCGTCGAATTGGATTTGCCGGGATTGGAGCGGCGGGAACCCGATGTCGCCGCGCTATCGGCCCTGTATCGCGAACTGGGATTCAATTCGCTGCTACGCGAGCTGGGATCGGAAGTGGTGGCCGCCTCCGCGGCGGCGAGCGCGACGCCGGTGGTCCAGACGGACTATGCGCAATTCGGCTCGGTCGCAGAGTTTCGCGACTACTTGAAGGGCGTGCCTTCGGGGCAGGCCGTATCTGTGTGGCTGAATCTCGAAACGGGCGAGCGTGAGGCGGAGGGGTACGGCACCCGTGTCGCATCGATTGAAGTTTCGTCGAGGGCGGGGGAAGGCCGCTCCGTCTGGCTCGATGAAAAGGGCGAAGCGCTGCGAGAGTTGGCCGCATTCTTGGCGGATGCCAAGCGGCCGAAAATTGCGCACGATCCGAAATTGCTGCAGATTCTTGCCGGTGACGCGGCGAACATCCTGCATGCGACGCAGATTTATTCTTATTTGCTGCGACCAACGACGGCAAACCACAATTTTGCGGACGTTGTCATGCGGCAATTCAACGCCATGCTCAGCGGCGCACCCGGAGAACGAGCGGATTACCTGCAGCGGCTGGCCCCCGCGCTGCGCGCGCAAATCGATGCGCAGGAGTTGCAAAGCGTTTACGACAAGATTGACCTGCCGGTAGCCGCCGTGCTGGCGGACATCGAACGCAACGGCGTGCGCGTGGATCCCAAAGCGTTGGACGCGATGTCGCTGGCGATGGAAAAAGAAGTGCGGCGGCTGGAGAAAGAAATCTGGGAGATGGCGGGAACGGAATTTAACGTCAATTCACCGACGCAGCTCGCGGAAATTCTGTTCGACAAGCTGAACCTGCTTCCGCCGGTGCGGCGCGGACGTGGACGCGTGCGCTCGACGGCCGCGGACATCCTGGAAGATCTGTCCGCGCAGCACCCGCTGCCCGCGAAGATCATCGAGTATCGCGAAATCGCCAAACTGAAATCGACATACGTCGATTCCTTGCCCAAACTGATCAATCGCAAGACGGGCCGGCTGCACACAAGCTTCTCGCAAACGGGCACAGCGACGGGGCGCCTGAGCTCGTCCGATCCGAATCTGCAAAACATCCCGATTCGGACGGAATTGGGCAGGCAGATCCGCGCGGCATTCGTGGCCGAGGCAGGCAAGATCTTGCTTGCCGCGGATTACTCGCAAATCGAATTGCGCGTGATGGCGCATTTTTCGCAAGACGCGGTACTGCTCGAGGCGTTTCGCACCGGCCAGGACATTCACGAGCGGACCGCGCAAGAAGTGTTTGGCGTGGGGCCGATGGCGCAAACGGCAGAGCACCGCCGCGCCTCGAAAGCGATTAATTACGGGATTATTTACGGGTTGTCGCCGTTCGGATTGGCGCAGCAGATCGGCGTCCCACAGAAGGAAGCGGCGCAATTCATCAACGCGTACTTCGAGCGCTATCGCGGCGTTAAGGAATATCTCGACAGGGTGTTGGCCGAAACGCGGCAAACGGGAGTGGCCAAAACGCTTTTCGGCCGCATTCGCCCGATCCCGGACATCACTTCGCCGCAAGTACAGATTCGCAACTTCGCGGAGCGCACGGCGCTAAATTCTCCGCTGCAGGGAACGGCGGCGGACCTCATCAAATTGGCCATGATCGCGATTGACCAACGCCTGGCATCCGAAAAATTTGAAGCCAAGATGATTTTGCAGGTTCATGACGAGCTTCTCTTCGAAGCGCCAGCGAGCGAACAAAAGGAACTCACCAAGTTAGTGCGCGAAGAGATGGAAAACGTGCACAAGTTGGCCGTGCCGCTGGAAGTGGAAATCTGCGTCGGACCAAACTGGCGCGATATGGAGTGAGCCGAAGGACTCCTGTTTTTGCGCCTATGTCATGTTTCTGAATACAGCTACAAGCATCTTTTTGACCGGCTCCATAGTCCAATCTTATGAGTAAATGCTCGGTGCTGTCCGCTTGTTCCAGTCCCAGCTTTTGAAAATGGGCTTGCTGCCCCTCTGGTTAGGATCTGCATGCGTGCCTCATTTCTGGGCGGTCTCGGTTGCATCGCCGTTCTGTTCGTGGGTTGTTCCAGTGCGTCGAATAAGGCGCCCGTTACGGTCTCTGTTACTTCCGTCAGCGTGTCGCCTAGCGCGGCGAACGTGGCAAATTTCGGAACGCAACAATTCACGGCGTCTGTGAATGGCTCGCAAAGCACCGCGGTCACCTGGGAGGTGAACGGTGTTGCCGGCGGCAGCCAGAGCGTCGGATTCATCTCGACGAGCGGGTTGTATGTTGCACCCGGCAGTGTTCCCACGAAATCCGACGGCAAAGGCGGAAGTATCACCACCACCGTGACGGTGAGCGCCGTGTCGCAGGTCAATAGTGCAGCGTCGGGCACGGCTATCGTAACGGTCGTACCGGCAAACGAACAGGCACAATCGGGCGCCATCGTGCTCGGGACCTCGGGCGGGAACGCCAACGATTTCAGCACAAATACTTCGACGCACACGATCACCTGTTGCGGCGGAACTTTGGGTGCGCTGGTCGTTCGCGCCGGGACGCAGTACATCCTCGGCAATAACCACGTCCTGGCGCGTGCGGACCTTGGGCAACCCGGCGAGTCCATCATTCAGCCGGGCCTGGTCGACACCGCTACGTGCACGACCTCTGGTACGCAGACAGTTGGCAATCTTTCCGCGTTCTATAACCTGGAGACCGGCACCGGGACGAAAATTGACGCCGCCATTGCGCAAGTGATCGCGGGAAATGTAAATCCCAGCGGAAACATTCTCTATTTGGGCGCACCCGACGCTAGTGGCGTTCCGACGCCGGCGCCGCCGCATGGCGGAACAGGCGTGACGGCGACGCTAGCCATGCCGGTGGCGAAGAGTGGACGCGCAACGGGGTTGACGTGTTCCACGGTGCTGGCCGTAGCGGTGAACTCATCCGTGCAGTATCAGAAAGGATGCGGCACAGGCGCAATGTTCAGCGTGACGTACACGAATCAGGTGGATATTGCGGGCGGCAGCTTCAGCGCAGCAGGTGATTCAGGCTCGCTGGTTGTTTCGCAGGCGAATGCTGACCCTGTGGCGCTAATGTATGCGGGATCGGATGCGGACACGGTTGGCAATCCGGTTAGCGATGTACTGAACTTTTTTGCAAGCGGCGGGAACGCCGTGACGTTTGTCGGCGGCGGCGCTCATGCAGTGATGGGGTGCAGCTTGCCCGTCAAGCCTGCCTCTGCGAGCAGCACGCAGGCCGCGGTGACTGTGGCCCGCGAAGCTATGCAGAACGCTGCCGCCGTTCGCGACGCGCATGCACCGGAACTTTTGTCGCACCCGGAAGTGCAGGCTGTTGGCGTGGGGGCGAGCCGCGACAACCCACGCGAAGCTGCTATTTTGTTTTTCGTGACGGCGGGGCAGCCGCGAACCAACATACCCACCCAGGTGGAAGGCGTGCGCACACGGATTGTAGAAGGCCCATTGTTCGCGCGGCGCGGTGCGCTTTCCGCAGAGGAGAGCGCGCAGCTCGAGCAGTCGGTCGCTGCAGGGCCAGAGGTCTATCCGATTTCCGAGGCGGAACTCGTGCGAGCGCGACAGGTACATGCGGCGCACGCCGAGGAGCAGATGAGCCAGCCTGGGGTGCAGGGCGTTGGCATCAGCTCGAGTCTCGATGCTCCGGGAGAAGCAGCGCTGATGATTTTTCTAGTGCGCGGCGCGGCGCACAATCCCATTCCGCCGGTGATTGATGGACTACGCACACGCGTGCGCGAATCCAGCCGCTTCCGCGCAGGTTATGGCGACGCCGGTGCGCGGCCCGCTTGCGCGATGCCGGCGAACAAGACGCTCCTGCGCAAGCCGGCTGCCAGCAACTGATATTTTCCGACTGGCGCTACACGCCTTGCGGGCGTAGAATCCGCCTCAAAAGCAGCCGATCCTCTCCTTCGGCCGATTTATCTGAAAGGAGGCGGTATGAGGCGATCTTTCCTTTTGCTAAGTGTGGGTGTGCTTGCGGGCCTCGGCGCAGCGTGGGCGGGTCTGCAAGCGCAAGAAAACTCCGACAAATCCAAAGTCGAGGGCGAGTACAAAATTTCGGCTGAGGATGCCGCGCGCGTCAATCCGGTGAAGGCGAGTCCAGAAGGCCTTGCCGAAGCACGGAAGGTATTTGGGTATGACTGCGAGATGTGCCACGGAGCCAAGGGAGACGGCAAAGGCGAAGTGGTGGAGTCAATGAAGCTGACCATGCACGATTGGCGAGAGCCCGCGACGCTGGCTAATATCAGCGACGGCGAAATTTTCTACATCATTACCAAAGGCAAAGGGAAAATGATGGCCGAGGGCGATCGCGTGCCGGAGAAATTGCGGTGGAATCTGGTGAACCTGGTGCGGGCAATGGCAGCTAAGAACAGTGAGCAGAAATCCGCGGTGGCCACACCAACTCCATAGCTTGTGAGATCTCTGCGCTGCAGCGGCGCGCTGTGCTACGCTTTTCCGTGACATTTTTCTCGCAAAGGGAGGCGCCGATGGCACATTCGCCGCAATTCTTGAAACTTGTGCAGGACGCGAAAAAGCGCGTGAAGGAAACGAACGTTCCGGACGTGAAGCGTCGCATGGACGCCGGCGAGAGGTTCTTGCTGATCGATGTGCGCGAAGACAACGAATGGGCCAAAGGACATCTTCCCAATGCCGTGCACCTGGGCCGAGGCATTATCGAACGCGACATCGAGCAGCGCATTCCGGATACCGGCGCGAAGCTTATTTTGTATTGCGGCGGCGGCTTTCGCTCGGCGCTGGTGGCGGACAATCTGCAAAAAATGGGTTACAGCAACGTGGAATCGATGGACGGCGGCTGGAAAGGGTGGCTCGACGCCGGCCTGCCCACCGCGAAGGACTAGGACAATTCTTTCGGCCTAGGTCTAATCGATCTTCACCAGCCTCAGCGAGTTATCTCTCCGCATATTAGCTCTTGTCATATCCGCGACGCAGGTGTAGCATCCCCCCTCGTCACTCTCGGATGTCGCCCGTTTTTGCCCTCGGGGCGATTTCCGAAAGCTGGGTAGCTGTCCCCGTCCCTCAACTGAGTAAACCGGAAAGGAGCTTTCCTTTGAAAAAAATGGTGGTGTTCGTCTGTTTGCTGATGTTGATGTTGATCGTTCCAATCGTTTCCATGGCGCAGTCTGGCTCGCAGACCGACAATGTTGGTACTCCCACATTTACGACAGAGTCATCGCTTACGACAGTTCCGGCAACGTCGAAAACGGTGCCGCACTGGACGTCCTCATTCACCTATCAAGGCGTGACCTATCCCTACACCATGGTGGGTACCAATCCTGCTACCAATTCCACGACAACTGTTGATGTGGCGATCATTCCGTTTGATTTTGTGTTTGCCAATGGCGATTCGTTGGACGCCACCACCAAGGTGAGCAACGTTCTCGGTTCACCGAACTTTCAGAATGCAACGTACACCAGCGGCACGACGCAGTATGGCGATGCGGTGCAACGCGCGGAATTCTGGCCCGCTGTCTCGACATCGAGCTCCGCTTGGCACACGCTGATTAATCCGGCTCCCACGGTTTATCCGACGCAAGTCATTCAGGTGCCGCAGAATCAAGCTACGCTCCTTGTTGGCAGCGTCTCGCACAGACTTCTCGCCCTGATGAGCTTGAGCTGGTTCTCAGACCGTTTGCATGAGGCCATCAATAATCTGCACATCAGTTCGACGACGCTTCCGATTATCCTTACTTACGACACTTTTCTTTACCAGCACAGCCTCAACAATTGCTGCATTCTCGGCTATCACGGAGCATTTTCGTCCGTGAACGGAAACGGCAATCAGCAGGTCCAGACCTTCGCGTTTGCCGCATGGACCGATCCCAACATTTTCCCTCCCGGCTGGGCCGACGTGCTTCCGCTTAGCCATGAGCTCTCGGAATGGATGAACGATCCTTTTATTCACAATTTCGTCCCGCCGTGGCAATTCCCGGGCATCCCTGGTTCCTGCCAAGGCAATCTCGAGACGGGCGATCCGCTGGAAGTACTGCCGCACCCCGATTTTCCGGTGACCATCAACGGCTTCACGTATCACCCGCAAACCGAAGCGATACTGCCGTGGTTCGCGCGGGAGAATCCTTCATCGGCAATCGGGGGCGCCTACAGCTATCCGGACGCCAGTAAACTCACCGGCCCTTCGCAACCGTGCCAGTGAATTAGTTCCTTCTATTTGTTTTCCCGAAAGAGGCGCTGCAGGTTTCCCAGCAGCGCCTCAATTTTTTTGGCAACATCGCGGTTTTTTGCGCGCGCGGTGGGCTTCACGCAAGAGCACGATAAGTGACATGATAACCGCGGCGCGAAAGAATTTGGTGCCAATCAAAAACTTGGCTGGGGCGGAAGGATTCGAACCTTCACCATCCACATTAACAGTGTGGTGTCCTACCGGTTGGACCACGCCCCAGCTGGAGTTGCGGCCGACCACGACCAACGAACTAGGTAGGCTCCGCCGCATCGGGCGCGACGGAGGGTTTTTCTAAGATAGCACGACCGAGTCAAGATTCCCCAACGGCTCCGCAAAAAAAAGTGCGTCTCCACGCTCGCAATTGCATCACACACGATGAAGCTGCGCCAAAAGAAATCGTCTTGTAGATGAGGCGATCTTTTGCAAGCGGACCAGTTTGTCTATGCGCGCTCATCCGATTTCTTTGAAAACTTTGAAACAGATGCCAGCGTTTATTGCGTTTTGACGATTCGTCAAAAAAAATCAAAAAATTAGTCACTGGAACAGTTGCATTCGCGAAAGTTTTGTTGGAAACTATCGCGTCAATTACGACTCGGGCTTGCACCCCGGTCAGGACAAGGTGGACGGCAGCTGCCTCTCCGTTTGGTTGCGCTCACCGCAAAAGTGCAAACTTGACATGGCTCAGATTTTTCACCGCAGTACGAATTTCATCGCGAGGTTCAGTGTCTTTTTTGGGGCGCTGCTCGCAGCCTTGGCTCTCGGGGGCGTGATAGGCCTGGCCCGCGCTCCTTATTTGACGAACCAAAACGTCACGCGCGAGCAGCCCATCCAGTTCAGCCACAAGCACCACGTGGGCGACGACGGCATCGATTGCCGTTACTGTCATACCGCGGTGGAAAGCTCCGCGACGGCTGGGATTCCGCCCACCAAGACGTGCATGAACTGTCACTCCGTGCTGTTCAACAACGCCGGGTACCTGGAGCCGGTGCGCGAGAGTTTTCGCACCGACAAATCCATCGAGTGGGTTCGCGTGCATCGCCTGGCGGACTTCGTATATTTCAACCACAGCATTCACATCAACAAAGGCGTGGGCTGCTCTTCGTGTCACGGGCAGGTCAACCAGATGCCGTTGATGTTCCAGGCCTCGCCGTTGCTGATGCAGTGGTGCCTGGACTGCCATCGCAACCCGGAAGCGGTTTTGCGTCCGCGCGACCAAATCTTTAACATGGATTGGAAGGCGCCGGCGAACCAGGCGGAAATCGGTAAGCGGTTGGCGGCGGAGTATAAGATTCAAAGCGTTGCGCAGCTTCAGAGCTGCTCCACTTGTCATCGATAGCGGACGGTATGAGCGATCACGACGGCGACGGATCCATGCACCACCACGAAAAGCACGAGCACGAGTCGCATGAAGGCGAGGCGGACTTGACGGTGCGCGAGCGCCCTCTGGATTTGGCCGCGGTGCGCGCTAAGTTGCAATCCAAGAGCGGACCGCAGTATTGGCGTACCATCGAAGAGCTTGCCGAAGATCCTCATTTTGAGGATTTGCTGCATCGCGAATTTCCCCGTCAGGCTTCGGAATGGGACGACGCCGTCGACCGGCGCGATTTCCTTAAACTAATGGCGGCATCGTTGGCCTTTGCCGGCCTTTCCGGCTGCCAGGCCAACGTGCAGACGCACATCGTGCCGTATGTGAAACAACCTGATGGCATGGTTTTGGGGAAGCCGCTGTTCTTCGCCACGGCGATGCCTTTCGGCGCGGATGCCATCGGCATCCTGGTGGAAAGCCACGAAGGACGCCCGACGAAGATCGAAGGCAATCCCGATCATCCGGCCAGCTTGGGTGGCACCGATGCGATTACGCAAGCGTCGGTCCTGAATCTGTACGATCCGGATCGCGCGCAAACAGTGACCTTTGCGGGTGAAATTCGCACCTGGTCTGCCTTCCTGGATGCTGCGCAAGTCATGGCAGCGGAAATCAAGGCGGTGAACGGTGCGGGCTTTCGCATTCTCACCGGCACGGTTGCTTCACCGAGCGTCGCCGAGCAGTTGCAATACTTGCTGAAGCTTTATCCGCAGGCGAAATGGCACCAGTGGGAGCCTGCCGGCAGCGACGGCGCGCGCGAGGGCGGCAAACTGGCCTTCGGACGCTACGTCAACACCGTGTACCGGCCGGAGAAAGCGGAAGTCATCTTATCGCTGGACTCCGATTTTCTTGGCAGCGGTCCCGGGCACGTTCGCTACATGAAAGAGTTTTATCGCCGCCGCAAGCTGGATGAGTCTGCGGCCGGCAGCGAAATGAACCGCCTCTATGTTGTCGAGCCAACGCCGTCGGTAACCGGCTCCAGCGCGGATCATCACCTGCCGCTTCGCTTCCTCGAAGTCGAGCAGTTCGCCCGCGCTCTCGCCGCCAAGCTAGGTCTGGGCGGAAGCGGGACACTTTCGGCGAGCGCAGAGAAATGGCTCGACGTTGTTGTGCGGGATCTGCAGAAAAATCATGGCCGCTCGCTGGTAGTCGCGGGCGAACAGCAGCCTGCCGAAGTGCACGCCCTGGCGCACGCCATCAATGCCGCGCTTGGCAACGTCGGCAACACTGTGTACTACACCGAGCCGGTGGAAGCGAGCCCGGTGAATAACATCGAGTCCCTGCGGGACCTCTGCGCGGATATTGAAGCCGGCAAGGTCACGACGCTGCTGATCCTTGGCAGCAATCCCGTTTATGACGCACCGCACGATTTCGATTTCACGTCCAAGATTCGCAAAGTCCCGCACACGGTACATTTGAGTTCGCATTTCGACGAGACGTCCGAGTATTGCCTGTGGCACGTGGCGGAATCGCATTACCTCGAAACCTGGGGTGATGCGCGCTCGTTCGATGGGACTGTCAGTGTCATCCAACCGTTGATCGCTCCGTTGTACCGCACACATTCGGCCTACGAGGTGCTCGCTGCCTTCAGCGACAAGCCCGGTTTGAGCGGCTACGATGCAGTGCGTAATCGGCTGAAAGCCGCGAATCCCAACGGTGATTTCGAGAAGTTCTGGCGCAAGGCTCTGAACGATGGCGTCGTGGCCAACACCGCTTACGCGCCGCTGAACGTCACGCCCAAGTTCGACGCCGCGAGCCTGCCTGCGCTTCCGACTCCCAACCCCGGTGAGTTGGAGTTCCTCTTCCGACCGGACCCGACTGTTCACGATGGGCGCTTCGCCAACAATGGCTGGCTGCAGGAATTGCCCAAGCCGGTCACCAAGCTGGTTTGGGATAATGCCGCGCTAGTCGGTCCAAGTACCGCCTGGAATCTAGGCGTTACCCACACGGTCGCTGCGCGCGGCGGAGAGCACGGCCAAATCGTATCCGCCGTGATCGACATCGCGCTCTCCAATAGCAAAGTGACCGCGGCGGGCTGGATCGTGCCCGGACAAGCAGAAGGTGTTGTGGTCCTTCCGCTCGGCTACGGCCGCAAAAAAGCCGGCTACACCGGCACCAACAAAGGTTTTAACGCCTATGTGGTGCGCACCTCCAACGCGTTGTGGCGCGCCACTGCCGGGTCGGAGTCGGTTAAGAAAACCGGCGAAGAATATTCGCTGGGCTGCACGCAATATCACTTCAACATAGAAGGCCGCAAGGTTCTCAGCACCGGCACGCTCGAGGAATACAAAAAGAACCCTGGCTTCGCGCACGAAGGCGATGAAACTCCTCCCAAGAGCCTTTCGCTGTACGAGGAATTCAAGTATCCCGGATACGCCTGGGGCATGGCCATTGACCTCAACAGCTGCAACGGTTGCAACGCTTGCGTCGTGGCGTGCGTTGCGGAAAACAACATTCCCGTTGTCGGCAAAGATCAGGTCCTGCGCGGCCGCGAAATGCATTGGATTCGCATCGACCGCTACTACAACGCGGGTACGAATACGAACGATCCGCGCACAAACGAAAACGATGCGCTGGCAAATCCCGAAACATTCTTCCAGCCTGTGACTTGCATGCAGTGCGAGAACGCGCCTTGCGAGCAGGTCTGCCCCGTGGGCGCCACGGTGCACAGCGCGGAAGGCCTGAACGACATGGTCTACAACCGCTGCATCGGCACGCGCTACTGCTCTAACAACTGCCCGTACAAAGTGCGCCGCTTCAATTTCCTGCGCTTCCAGGATTGGGAAACGCCGCAGCTCAAGCTGATGCGCAACCCGGAAGTCACCGTTCGCAGCCGCGGCGTCATGGAAAAGTGCACCTATTGCGTGCAGCGCATCAACAACGCGCGCATCGAAGCGGAAAAGCAGAATCGCCCCATTCGCGACGGCGAAGTTGTCACCGCCTGCCAGGCTTCTTGCCCAGCCGAAGCAATCGTTTTCGGCAACGCCAACGATCCCAATAGCCGCGTGGCCAAGCTCAAGGCTCAGCAACGCAATTACAATGTCCTTGGTGAGCTGAACACCCGGCCGCGCACGACCTATCTCGCCGCCGTGCGCAATCCTAATCCCGAAATGGAGAAGGCATGAGCACGCGGCCGCCCTACGACTCCGTAGACGTGCAGCCGGTTTCCCCGGTCATCGAGCCGGGCCATACCTACGCTTCGGTCACAGACAAGATCAGCGCCATCGTTCTCACCCGTCCCACTTCTCTGGGCTGGGTCGTCGGCTTCAGCCTTACCTTCACCCTGGTGATGGTGCTGACTGTTTCGGTCGCATGGCTGATTGCCAAGGGCGTCGGAATCTGGGGCATCAACATCCCGGTCGGCTGGGGCTTTGCGATCGTCAATTTCGTCTGGTGGATCGGTATCGGCCACGCCGGCACCCTGATTTCCGCGATCCTTTTCCTTTTGAATCAGCAATGGCGCACTTCCATCAACCGTTTCGCGGAAGCGATGACGCTTTTCGCTGTTGCTTGCGCCGGTTTGTTCCCGCTCATCCACACAGGTCGCCCGTGGATGGCTTACTACATGTTTCCCTATCCCAGCACTATGGGGCTCTGGCCGCAGTTCCGCAGCCCGCTGATCTGGGACGTTTTCGCCGTCTCCACTTATGGCACGGTTTCACTGCTTTTTTGGTTCGTGGGCCTCATACCCGACCTCGCTACGTTCCGCGACCGCTCCGTGAAGAAGCCCATGCAAATCGTTTATGGAATGCTCGCCATGGGTTGGCGCGGTTCAGCACGTCATTGGCACCGCTATCAGTCGGCCTACCTGTTGCTTGCCGGTCTTGCGACGCCGCTCGTCCTCTCGGTGCACACGGTTGTTAGCTTCGACTTCGCGATCGCCATCGTTCCCGGTTGGCACACCACTATTTTCCCGCCCTACTTCGTGGCTGGCGCCATCTACTCTGGTTTTGCGATGGTGCTGACCATCGCTATTCCTCTTCGCAAAGCCTATGACCTCGAAGACTTCATCACCATGCGCCATCTCGAAAACATGGCCAAGGTCATGCTCGCCACCGGCCTGATTGTCGCGTACGGCTACTACTACGAATATTTCATGTCGGTTTACAGCGGAAACAAATTCGATCTGTACCTCACGCAGATGCGCTTCCATGGCCCGTACAGCCATTTTTACTACGCGCTCATTCTTTGCAATATTCTGACGCCGCAACTGCTGTGGATCCGCAAGGTGCGCACCAATATTCCGGCGCTTTTCGTGATGTCTTTGATCATCAACCTTGGCATGTGGCTGGAGCGCTTCGTCATCGTAGTGATCAGCTTGACGCGCGACTTCATGCCCTCGGCTTGGGGGCGCTTCTCCGCGACGGTTTGGGATTACGCCACGTTCGCTGGCACCTTGGGGCTTTTCACCATGCTGTTGTTCTTGTTCGTCCGCGTGCTTCCCGCCATTTCCATCGCCGAAATGCGCGAGCTCGTGCGGCACACTTCCGGGGAACATGAGTAATGGATCACCGCTCGCATACCTACGGCGTTGTTGCGGAGTTTGAGACGGCGGAGCAGCTCATCCAAGCCGCCGAAAGAACGCGCTCGGCCGGCTATCGCCGGTTTGAGGCCTACGCGCCATTTCCCGTCGAAGGTCTCTCCGAGGCTATGGCCTTGAAGCGCAACGCTGTGCCTTTGATTACGTTGATCGGGGGCTTGGCCGGAGGCCTGGGTGGATTTTTCTTCCAGTATTGGGTATCGGCAATGGCCTACCCCTTGAACATTGGCGGCCGTCCCTACAATAGCTGGCCGGCATTCATCCCGGTTACCTTCGAGCTGACCGTGCTCGGCGCGGCCCTATCCGCTGTATTCGGCATGCTGGCGCTGAACGGGCTGCCGCGGCCGCACCATCCTCTTTTCAACGTTCACCGTTTCTCCAAGCACGCCACGTCTGACCGATTTTTCCTGTGCATTGAGGCTCGCGATCCGAAATTCAGTCTCGCGGATTCGGCGCGTTTTCTTCAAGGGCTTCACGCCACGCATGTCAGCGAGGTCGAAGATGACTAATACCTCGCTTTTCCGTTTGGCCCTCGGCGCATCGCTGTTTTTGCTCGCAGGTTGCAGCCTTAAGCAGGATATGGCTCTGCAGCCCAAGGACCGTCCCCTCGCGCCTTCCGATTTCTTCGTGGATGGACGCTCTGCGCGTCCGCTCGTGGAAAATACCGTCGCACGGGGCTCAGTGCTCAACGACGAATTGATGGTTCCAAAAGACTCGAACGCCTTCCCGCTGCCGATCAATTTGGAGCTCGTCGAGCGCGGCGAAAATCGTTACAAGATTTTCTGCTCGCCCTGCCATGGCTTGCAGGGCGATGGCAATGGCATGGTGGCTATGCGCGGCATGAAGCACCCGCCGTCCTATCACCAGGATCGCTTGCGCCAGGCGCCCAACGGCTACATCTATGACGTGATCACCAACGGCTTCGGCGCCATGCTCGGCTATTCCGCGCAGGTGGCCCCGCGCGATCGCTGGGCTATCATCGCTTACGTGCGCGCGCTGCAGCTGAGCCGCAACGCCAAAATTTCGGACCTGCCGCCGGATGTGCGTGAAAAGGTCCTGCATCCGCCTGCGGAGAAGCCGGAGACACACGGCGAAGGCGCACCCGGAGGAAAGACAGAATGACCGCGCAGGATTACAGAGCGCCCGACAGCATCGATCGGATCCGCCAGCGTGCGCTGATCGCCGGCGTGATCGGCCTGGTAATTTGCGCCATTGGCATCGTCAAAGCGCCGGACCGCTTTTTCCCATCGTATTTGCTCGCGTTCATGTTTGTTTTGGGGCTTTCGCTCGGGTCGCTCGGCTTGCTGATGCTGCAACATCTTACCGGCGGCAATTGGGGCATCATCATTCGCCGCCCTCTGGAGTCCGCCACGCGAGTCCTGGCTTTGGTCGCCGTGCTCTTCGTGCCCATATTTTTTGGCATGAAGTACCTTTACGCTGCCTGGCTCAACGCGCCTGCTTCGGGTGAAGGCGCTCTCTCGGAATTCCAGCGCACATATCTTACGGCCAACGGTTTCCGTGTCCGCGCCATCATATACTTTGCCATCTGGGGCGTTCTGGTCTTTCTGTTCAACCGGTGGTCTCGCGAACAAGATGCTAACCCTGAGGACAACGCCGTCCGTCGCCGCTTCAAAGTGCTCGCCGGGCCCGGCATTATCCTTTACGTCTTTGTGATGACTTTTGCCGCGATCGACTGGGTGATGTCCCTCTCACCTCACTGGGCGTCCACGATCTACGGTTTCTTGTTCGTAGCCGGCCAGCTCATTTCTTCCATGGCCTTGATGATAGCCATCGTGGTCCTGCTTGCGCGCACCGGACCTCTCTCCGGTATTCTTCAGCCGCGTCACATTCACGATCTGGGCAAACTGCTGCTGGCTTTCTTGATGCTCTGGGCTTATTTCGATTTTTCCCAGCTTCTTATCATTTGGTCTGGCAATCAGCCCGAGGAAATCACCTTTTACTACTCGCGCCTGCACAGCCAGTGGGGCGTGGTCGCCGTCATCATCGTCATCTTCCATTTTTTTGTTCCGTTCTTCCTGCTGCTTTCGCGCGACCTTAAGCGCAATCCCAAGCTCCTGCCAGGCGTGGCCATCTGGCTGATCGTTATGCGCTTGGTGGATCTTTTCTGGATGACTCGTCCGGAATTTACACGCACGGCCTTGCCGAACATTTGGGATCTTGCCGCGGCGCTTGCCCTCGGTGGTTTGTGGTTCTTTTTCTTCGCCGGACAACTGAAGCAGCTCCCTGTGCTGCCTGTCGGCGATCCAAAACTTGCGGAGGCCATTGCCAATGAGCACTGAGTCTCACAACCCGGCGCACAAAGCCGGTGCGCTCCCGGAGCACGATACCGTCGCGTTTGAAAGCCGCGACGTCAAAGCCCGTACGATCTACGCCTATTTGGCGGTGCTCGCCGTCGCCGTGATTCTGTCGTATGTCGCGTCCGTCTTCGTTCTTCGTGTCACCACCAGGATCGCCGCGGAATCCGATACGCCGCCACCCGCTGTGCGCCAGGAGATGAAGGGTTATCTGACCATGCCGCCCGAGCCTCGCTTGCAGGGCGTTCCCGGCCACGGCACCGATCCGCAATATGATTTGCGCGAGAAAATTAAGGAAGATACGGCCGCCAATGAGAAGGCCGGCTGGATCGACCAAAACAGCGGCATTGCCCAGATTCCCGTGGAAGACGCCATGAAGATTATTGCCGAGAAAGGTTTGCCGGCTGCGTCCACGCCACCGGCGGAAAAGAAGAAGTAGGGAATTATGAATTGCATTCGTTCCATCACCGGAATGGTCACGCTCCTCGCGCTTTCTCTAGCGGCAGGCGCGCAAACTATTCCCGATAACGTTGGTAAATCCTCCGCTGGTCTGCCCGCACAACTCCAGAACGTCGGCTTCGAGCCCAAGCTCAACTCACAACTGCCCCTTGACCTGAACTTCCGCGACGAGGCCGGCCGCGATGTGCAGTTGCGCGAATATTTCGGGCACAAGCCCGTGCTGCTTGCGCTGGTCTATTACGGCTGTC
>Ga0209648_10001364_pt1 | contig 19667 bp, 22 predicted proteins | sample GraSoi2013_115cm_FD_185830 | JGI IMG/M metagenome (GOLD analysis project Ga0209648, IMG submission 185830) | Grasslands soil microbial communities from the Angelo Coastal Reserve, California, USA - Sample 9_17_2013_115cm (SPAdes) (version 2) | ecosystem: Environmental > Terrestrial > Soil >...
CGTCGTTGGCGCAGAATTTTTTCTTGGCGTTGATGCGAGCGGTTTGACCCATGGCGCGGCCGCGGTCGGCGCGGGAGAGGATTTCGATAGCGTAGCGGGCGGCTTCTTTTACATCACCGGGTTGCACCAAAAATCCATCTACACCATGCTCGACAACTTCGGGGACGCCGCCGACGTTGGTGGCGATGACGGGGACTTCGCAGGCCATGGCTTCGAGGGCGGCAAGGCCGAAGGATTCGAGCTGGGACGGGAGGAGAAAGAGATCGGCGGCGGCGAGCTTTTCGTAGACGGTATCCTGTTTGCCGAGAAAGAAAACGTCTTTTTGGAGGCAGCGCTTGCGGATGAGGTATTCGGCGGCGCCGCGGTCTGGGCCGTCGCCGATGAGGACGAGCTTGGCGGGCATTTTGGCCCGGACAATAGCGAAAATTTCGACGGCATCGGTGAGGCGCTTGACGGGACGGAAATTCGAGAGATGCATCAGGATGGGTTCGCCGTTGGGAGCCCATTGGGCGGCGAGTCCTTTGTCGGAGGCGCGGCTGTAGAGATCGCAGTTTACGAAATTAGGGATGATTTCGATGGGGCGCTTGATGTCGAATTCCTTGAGCGTTTGGTTGAGCAAATAGCTGGAGATGGCGGTGACGCCGTCGCTCTGCTCGATGGAAAAGCGCGTGATGGGAAGATAGCTGCGATTGCTGCCGACGAGCGTAATGTCGGTGCCGTGAAGAGTGGTGACGAAAGGGAGGCGGCGCGGCGCGGCCATGGAGCGCGCGAGCATGGCGCTGACGGAATGAGGAATGGCGTAGTGGACGTGGAGCAGGTCGAGCGATTCGGATTCGAAGACTTCGAGCATTTTGGTGGCGAGGGCGAGTGTGTAGGGCGGATGGTCAAAGAGCGGATAGGAGACGACTTCGACTTCGTGGAAATGGATGCGCGGGTCGTTGGGGTTCATGCGGATCGGCGGGGCGTAGCTGATGAAATGGATATCGTGGCCACGCGCGGCGAGTTCCATGCCGAGTTCGGTGGCGACGACGCCAGAGCCGCCGTAAGTGGGGTAACAGGTGATGCCGATGCGCATAAGATGTGCTCTCGAGTCCCCGTCGCGTTAATGGGAGCCGCTACGATACAACAGATTCCTGCCGGAGCAGCTTGCAGGGCAGGGAGCCGAATGCTAGAGTCGCGCGCACCGCGTAGAGTATAAGGCAGCGGTGGAACGTCCCTATTAGACGCGGGAACGGGGAAATCCGTGACACGACTTTCTGGCAAGGTGGCTCTGATTACCGGCGGAGGGACGGGGATCGGACGAGCGATTGCGCTGGCGTTTGCGAGGGAAGGCGCGAGTGTGGCGGTGGCGGGGCGTCGTCTGGAAAAGCTACGAGAGGTGATCGGCGAAGTCCAGAAGGGGGGCGGGGCGGGTTTGGCCATGGAATGCGATGTGAGCAACGCCCGGCAAGTCGAGCGCGCGGTGAAGGGAACGGTGGAGCGATTTGGCCGGCTGAATCTGCTGGTGAACAATGCGGGGACGCTGCATGTTTCGACGGTGGAGGGGATTAGCGAGGAAGAGTGGGACCGGGTGATGACTGTCAATGTGAAAGGGCCATTTCTGATGTCGAGAGCGGTGCTGCCTGAGTTTCGCAAATGCGGCGGGGGAGCCATCGTGAATATTGGCTCGGTGCTCGGGCTGGTAGCGGTGAAGGATCGCGCGGCATATTGCGCGTCGAAAGGCGGAGTGACGATGCTGACGAAAGCGATGGCGCTGGATCACGCACATGAAAAGATTCGCGTGAATTGCATCTGCCCCTCGATTGTGGAAACGGAATTGGTGAAGGGCGTATTCAACGAAACGGAACAGGGACAGGCGCTGCGGAAGGCGCGCATTGCGACGATTCCATTGGGGCGCATCGGAAGTCCCGCGGATGTGGCGGAGATGGCGGTTTTTCTGGCATCGGAAGAATCGTCATGGCTTACGGGAACGGCGATTCCATTGGATGGAGGACTGACGGCGTACTGATGAGGCAGCAAACAAGATGACCAAGAAAATGTCGAGAGAAGAGAAACGGGTGACGGAACTCGTTCGGCAGCGGATGAAAGAGAGCCACTCGATGGAGATGCTGGGATTCGACGTGGAAAGCGTGCGCGAGGGGCGGGCGATTTTCCGGTTGGACGTGAAGCCGAACCACAAACAGATTCACGGCGTGGTGCACGGCGGAATTCTGGCGGCGTTGGCGGATACCACAGCGGCGATCGCGGCTTATACGGCGATTCCCAAGGGGACGGAGATCGCTACCGTGGAACTGAGCATCAATTATCTGGAGCCGGTGCCGGGTGGGCGCATCAAGGCGGACGCGCGCGTGCTGCGCGCGGGAAGAAATTTTGTTGTGACCGAATGCGAAATCTTCAACGAGGACGGGTCGCTGGCCGCAAAGGCGCTGCTTACCTTTGGAGCCAAGTCCGGCCATTCCCTGCACAAATAGAGAATTTACTCGTCGCCGCCCTGTGCCGATTCTTCTCCATCCTTGTGGACGTACTTAATCACGCGCTTAAAGATGAGCAGGTTGGGGCTGCCCTGGCGGGTGAGCTTGATGCAATCGCGGTCATACCACTCGACCGTACCGCGAAGGACTTCGCCACTGTCCAGGGCGACCGCCATGGGAGTGTGGGACTGCATCTGCTTGACCCAGTAGAAGTTCTCAGCGTGAGTGGTCTCCGGTGGCGCGGGCTTTTTGCTGGGGATAGGACCGTTGTGCTGAGGGCGGGGAATGCTCGGCTCCTTGACGTCCGGGAAACCCGGACGAAACATGCGACGGTTGACCATGACTGCTCCTTCTGACTAAGGGGTGGAATATCTGCTGACTATGATGCGTGCTGAAGGCTAGGGGTTACAGTGTAGCGACTTAATTTTGAAATGGCGAATATTGGCAGCACAATCAGGAGCCGGGCTCGGAAGTGCGCGAAAGTGCCGGCGCGAGAGATGCAGCAAGGGCGTCGAGGCCAAGTTGGCGATTCAGATTGCGGCGCGCGCCCACGTGAAGTTCGTCAAAACCGGCGATAGCGTGGAGAACCCACGCTGAATCAACGGATTTGCCGAGAGACTGCAATTCTTTGGCGAGCGGAGCATTGCGCAAGATGGGATCTTTCACTTTGGATGTAAGTTCAAGGAGATCGGTGAGCAGGCCGTAAAAGACACCGATCTGATCCTCGAAGGAGGAATCACGGTCTTTGGCGAGAGCCGACGTGTCAGAGAACAGTTGGGCGAAGCCATGACCTTGGGCGGCGCGTTCGAGGATGCGCAGCGCGTTTCGACGGCGCTGGGCCGCGGCATCAACATCCATTTCGATGGCGAGGCCGGGGCTGCCCTCGGAGAGTTGGGCGGCGAGCTTGATTTCCGCAGGTTTGCGAGCGGTTTTTTCTTTCAGGATCCTTTCGACGGCGGCCTGAGGCAACGGCGCGAAATGAAATTGCAGGCAGCGCGAGACGATGGTCGGCAGAAGCGCGTAGGGAGAGGGCGCAGAGAGGATGAGCGTCGCTGAGCCGGGAGGCTCTTCGAGAATTTTGAGGAAGACGTTGGCGACATCCCAGCGCATGGTGTCCGCGCCATCGAGGATAAAGACGCGGCGACGGCCCATGGGTTGGAAGTAGGCGGCACGCTGAACGGCGCGCAACTGGCCGACACGCAACATCGGGCGCGCCACGGGGCTTTTCAAGCGGACAGGATCGGGCACGAGGGCCCAGACGTCCGGGTGCGACTGGAGAATTAGAGGAACACGCTCGACGGTGGCGGCGTCGGCGCTCTCGCCGCGCTCGACGAGACCTTGCTCGAGAAGAGTTTGCGTGTCGGCGAGCTGCGAAATACGATGGCAAGTGGCGCACTCGCCGCAGAAGTCGTCGGCGAGGCGTTCGCAATTAGCGGCTTGCGCGAACATACGCGCGAGAGTGAATTTGCCAACGCCACGCGGGCCGGTGAAGAGCAACGCGTGGGGGACGCGCTGGCTGCGGAGCGCGCCGCGGAGCGCGGTGACAATGCGTTCGTTGCCGAGAAATTCGGCAAAGCCCATTAGCGCTCTTCCTTCTGGGCGGATTGCGAGAGTGCGATCAAAACTGCGCCCAGAATTTCTCTGGCTATGTCTTCGGCTGCGCGCATTTGATTGCGCTTGGGATCGAAGCATTCGATGGTGTTCCAGTTCGGGCGCTTCGAAAGAAAATCGTACATGGCCGCAGCGTCTTCAAGATGGCTTAGGCTGGCTTCCAGCAGGTCCTGCTTGACCGCCGTGTAGCTGCGGGCAGACTTGCGGGCGACCAGGGCTTGGGCTTCTGGTGGCGGCACACGCAGATAGAGCGCCAGAGTTTCGCGCGGCAACCCGTAAACTTTGTATTCGAGATGCTCGATCCATTCTAGAAATCCGGAGCGCTCTGTCGGAGGAACGCGAGCGGTCTGGTGAGCAAGGTTGGAGCCGATATAGCGGTCCACAAGAACAATTTGGCCGTTGTTCAGAGCGGATTCGAGTTTAGGCTTGGCTTCGAAGCGGTCGCCGGCATAGAGCAGAGCAGTGAAGTGCGGGTCGACGCTTTCGAGCGGGCCGAGATCGCCGTTTAGGAATTGTCCGACCATTTTGCCGAACCAGGAGTCGTATTGTGGAAAGCCGGTGGAATAAACGGAGTGGCCGCGCGCCTTGAGGCTGAGCGTCAGGAGTTCGACTTGCGTGCGTTTGCCACTGCCGTCGATGCCTTCGACGGCGATGAGTCTTCCGGGAGCGGTCATTTTTTCAATGGGACCGCGTATCCAATTTAGCGGCCGAAAGCCAGTCTAACCGCAGAAACTCTGCGCTGCAATGCCGCGCATGCTAGGATTCGGATTCGAATATGACGCAAACTTCGGTGCGAGAAAATTTGCTGCGAATTCAAGAGGAGATCGCGCGTGCGGCGGCGCGCGCGGGGCGGCGGGCGGAAGAGATCACCTTGATTGGAGTGTCGAAGACGCATCCGGCGAGCGCGATCGTCGAAGCGTATGAAGCGGGGGTTCGACACTTTGGCGAGAATCGCGTTCAGGAATGGGAAGGGAAGCGCGCCGGAACGGAAGGATTGGTGGCGACGTGGCATCTGATTGGACATTTGCAGAGCAATAAGACGGCGCGGGCGGCGAAACTTTTTCACAGCATAGATTCCGTCGATGATTTGGCGGTCGCGCAACGACTGGACCGCGCGCGCGCTGAAGCAGGCGTCACGGGTAGACTGCGCATGCTGATTGAAGTCCATGTTGCCCCAGAGGAGACGAAGAGCGGGGTGGAAATTCGCGAGCTTGCGACATTGGCTGAGAAGTGTGCCGAACAGCCCCGGTTGCAGCTTGTGGGACTAATGTGTATTCCTCCCTTTCTGGAAAAGGCCGAGCAGGTTCGGCCGTATTTCAAACGCTTGAGAGAACTGCGCGACGAGTTAGTTGCAAAATTGAGGGTCGAGTTACCCGTTCTGTCCATGGGAATGTCGCATGATTTTGAAGTGGCGATCGAGGAAGGCGCGACGGAAGTTCGCGTGGGTACGGCGCTGTTTGGGGTCAGAGATGCGAAATAACAAGTCGCAAGGAGCCGGATGCTAGAGGTCCAAGAGGGGGAAGGTGCGGTGACTTTTCTTGTGCGCGTGCAGCCGCGGGCGAGCAATGACGAGATTGTTGGGGAAATGGGCGGCGCGTTGAAGGTGCGGCTGCGGGCGCCGGCCCTCGAAGATCGGGCGAATGAAGCTCTGGTGGAATTCCTGACGGAGCTTTTGAAAACACCCAGGTCGGCTGTTAGAATTCAGAGCGGCCAAAGAAGCCGCACGAAACGTATGGAAATCCGCGGTGTAACCCGGCAGCAGATCCTCGCGCTGCTGGTGCAAGAACCTTGACAGTTGAATGGTTGTCCGAGCGATGGAGCTGATTCCCCAATGAGTGCAGATATTCAAGGCATTCAGAGTGACTTGCGCGCCGCCAAAATCGATGGCTGGCTCTTCTATGATTTTCGCGGACGCGACCCCATCGCCCAGAACATTTTAGGGTTGCAGCCGGGGATGCGAACGAGGCGGTGGTTCTATTTCGTTCCGGCGAAGGGGACGCCCAAAAAGCTAGTTCACAAGATTGAAACGCAGTCGCTGGCGGCTTTGCCCGGGGAGACGCTGTATTACTCCGCGCAGGATGAATTGCGAAACAATCTAAAAAAAATGTTTGGCCGCGCGAAGAGTGTGGCAATGCAGTATTCGCCGAAAAATGCGATTCCCTACGTAGCGATGGTGGATGCCGGGACGATTGAATTAGTGCGCAGTTCCGGCCCGAGGGTGGTCAGTTCGGCGGACCTGGTGCAGAAATACGAAGCGTGCTGGACCGCCGAGCAACTCGAATCGCATCTTTCAGCCGGCGTGGCCATTGACCGGATCGTGCGCGAAGCCTTTCAGCTTGCGGCAAAAAGCGTCCGCGAGAAGAGAGCGTTGACAGAATTCGATGTGAAGAACTGGATCCTGAAAGAGTTTGACGGAGCTGGAATTTGGGCAGAAGAGGGGCCGGACATTGCCGTCAACGCAAATGCCAGCGATCCTCACTATGGCCCGACGGCGGAGTCTGCCGCGCCGATTCGTGAAGGCGATCTGCTTTTGATGGATGTTTGGGGAAAAAAGAAGACGACCGGGAGCGTTTATTACGACATCACCTGGATAGGATATCTGGGCGCGAAAGTTCCGGAGAAATATGCAAAGGTATTTGGCGTGGTGCGTGAGGCGCGCGACGCGGCGACCGAACTGATTCTCAATCACATCGCAACGGGGAAGCCGCTCCAAGGATGGCAGGTGGACAAGGCGGCGCGAAGCATTATTGAAAAAGCGGGTTACGGGAAATACTTCTTTCACCGCACGGGGCACAGCATTGGAGAAAAAGTGCACGGCAACGGCGTGAATATGGACGGGCTCGAAACACACGACGTGCGGCATCTGATCCCGCGTACGTGCAATTCAATTGAGCCGGGAATTTATCTGCCGGAGTTCGGAGTGCGCAGCGAGGTGAATGTTTATATCGGTGATGGCGAGGCTCGCGTGACTGGAGCGGTTCAGAAAGAAATTCTAGCGTTGCTGGCATAGGCCGGAAATAGAAGGAAGAGGGATGGCAGACGAGACAGCAGTACAGGCGGCTACTCCTCAGGATTCCAGAAAGGAGACGATCGCATTCGCCATTGGCGTGGCAGGATGGTTCGTGCCGGGGCTTGGTCATGCTTTGTTGAAGATGTGGGGCCGCGCGGTGATGTGCTTTCTGACGGTCGGCGTTCTGGTGATTCTTGGCGCGGGAATGCGGGGCAACTTATTTAGTTCAAGCGGAAACGATGCTTTCGATACCTTGGGCTTTTTGGCGGATCTGGGCACTGGAACGTTTTATCTGGCGGCCAGGTCGTTTGAAACGAACGGAGCGGACGTCTCGCACGCGGGCGGCGATTACGGGACGCGGTTCCTGGCCACCGCGGGAGTACTGAATCTACTGGCGGCATTGCACTCGTATGAAGCGGCGCGAGGACGCAAGGCATGAACGTAGGAATGGGATTCAAGCTAAATCATCTGCAATCCATGCTGCTTTTCGCCCTGTTGATTTCCATCGCGTTCGGGTTCTTGAGCCGGAGGCGGCCGATCGACCGCGTGAAATACATTGTGTGGTCGCTATTTCTTTTTCTGCTGATCGGTGTGGGAATCGGTTGGGCCATGTATCCGTTCTCACATTAAAAGAGTGGTTTTCGTGGATGAATTGACAGTAATTTTCTGCGGATGTTATTGTGATCAGAACGGGCCGAGGTAACTCAGTGGTAGAGCAGCCGATTCGTAAAATCTAACTGCGCACTACAAAGAAACGACGCATCTGAGAATTTTGACGGCTTGATTAACCATGGGGTCCTACTGCCGCCGATTGTTCCCCGACTAGCAACGCAAAAACAACCCCAATTCACGCGATTTGAACCGAAGCGATGTACTGTAACCACAAGCATTACGGGAACCCTTGAGCCCTGGAATCGCTCCTTGTTTCGCTTACCGCTTTCGATCATAGCCAGGGCATTTGAGTAAGGCGTTATGCAGACCAGGAACCGCTCTTGTGTCCCAAAGACCGGCTCGATTCCGTGTGCATGAACGTACGACAAGCTGCGCGTCAACGACTTCGGCAGTTAGCAGCAGGGCCAGTTCGCGCAGTTCCGAGAGCTGGCGCTCCTGGTAGTTACTAATTCCAATCGAAGTGAGTTTTTCGCCGAGACGCCACAAACGGAGGTCTGTTGGAACGTCGACGATGACTATGTCGTCGGCCGCGAGGAGAAATGACTTGAGAATCGTTTCCGCTGTGTCTTTTCCGGTGATGGCTTGAACTTTTTTCCTTATCTTCCTCAACGTGTAGAAGGTTGACGCTGGTAAGGACGGAAATGCCATTCCTGAGAAGTTCCTGGACATCTTGCCAGCGATGAGAATTACGACTGCCAGGCGGATTTTTGGCAGCCAGCGGGTCAATAACGCAGACTTGCGGTGAGCGCCGAAGAACAGCTTCCACGTCTATGGCCCGCCCCTCCGGCGACTGTAGCATCGGAACTAACTCCAATTGGTGCAGCAACGCTTGGAGAGGGGCTGGATGGCGGAGACAACAACGTCCTCACCGCGCTCGTGCCGCCTGCGAGCCTCATCGAGCATGCGATAGGACTTGCCAACGCCTGGCGCGCAACCAAGAAAAATCTTAAGTCGCGCGCCCCAACGTTTGTTCTCTTCCGCTTGTGCTTGCCGGAGGAGCCGTTCGGGACTAGGTCGCGGGAGTTCGGATACACGCATTGTGTGGACGTTCCAGCGACAGTGTAAACCTCAAAGGGAGGTCAGGCAACGTGACATGGAAAAGAGGTGAAAGTAGGCTTGCAGGAAACAGCTGAAAACAGCCCTGCACGCGGCGTGCTGGTAAATTGCAGGCGATTGTTGTCGGGCTATGGCGTCGATCACCTCCTGAAGGCAGCGTCATGGAGCCTTACTCCAGTTTGATCCTCCGCAATCGCGTGAACTGATACAATTTGAATTTGATTTTGGGCCGCGTCCACATGCGCCTTTACCTTGACGTGACGTCCCTCGATCCCGCTGAAAGCCTCCGGGTTGTTGACTTTCCAAATCTTACTGTCCTTATCTGCGGTGAAGGTCTTCCCGTCGCTGCCAACCTTGCCCAAAATGCTGGGTGGCTTATTGGGCTTTTTCTGCGCGCTAGAGTCGTAGTGTTGCGGAGAGTCCGCGTTCTGCCCTCCTTGAGCGCTGGTCGGCACCAACGCTAAGAAGGCGATCATCGCAATCAATCCTGGCTTTTTAATGTTGCTCTCCTCCTTTAGCAAGAAGGTCCGTGGGAACTACAGTGGGAACCAAGACACCTTGGAACACCCTTCTGCCGAGAATCCTGAGCCCCTAGCGACATCAAGGCAAACGCAAAATTTGAATATCATCTATCGCCGATTTGTATTGCTTCCATGGATTTCTTGAATCGCCGATTAGAGTCTCGACGGTGCACAGGCCACCCTAAGTGCTTGCTTTTCTTACGTCATACGTGGCGACCCTTATGAAATCTTTACGAAGCTATCAGGACTTCCTCACGCGCGATTCGCTAAGGTGTCCTTGATTGTGGGAGACGATTCCGTTCGTTGAATCGGTTGAAGTGAGACGAGCGAATTAAGTCGTACGCCCTGTCACCTGGTGTGCCGTGACGATTGCTGTTTTAGCGACGATTTGTTTCCTCGCATGTGTCTTCTATGTTTGCGTCCTCTTTCAATGGATACGAGACACGAGGGCCAAGACGACGCCTCCCTCTTTAGCTGATAACCAAGGCGGTGAGACGTGCGAGAAGAAACGGCCATACATCGTTGGTTCCCGGAGTGGTGCGGAGCGACATGATCGTTTTTTGGTCACCTCGCCTGAGGTTCCGGGCATCAAAGAACAGTCGCGCGGTCACGAACCAGGGTGCAATGAGTGCGAACGGGTTGCGTACGAGAGGATCGCGGGATCTTGAGACTGGGCAGAAAAAGATAGGAGAGAAGAATGCACATTTTCAAGTTGAAAATACTTGTGTCGCTCAGGTTGGCCGCAGTGTTTTGCGGAAGCGCGGCCCCGGTTGTTGTGCTCTATTTCTCGGGGTCCGGCGGTGTGACGCCGCCCGGCGGCAATACCTTCGGCGCACCTGGTTCAACAGTTTGCTTCAGCGGGGCGCCACCGTGTGGGTCACTGGCGAATACCTGGTTCCCGGATCTTCGCAAGAGCGAGAACCGTCTGAACATGGCGATACTCGTTAAGTTCTAGATTCCGGACCGGAGGAGTGTGCTCATGCTAGACATCATCTTCTTGGCGGCGACGGCGCTGTTTGTTGGAATAGCCATCCTGTATGTGCGCGGCTGCGAACGGCTTAGATAGGAGCGAGCCATGAGTTTAGGGAATGCGGTATTGCTGTTCATTTGCGTCCTTCTCTGTGGGTATTTGCTTTACGCCCTATTGAAGGCGGAGAGGTTCTAAACATGACGGCCAATGGCTGGTTTCAAATTGGTTTGTATCTTCTGGTGATCTTCTTACTCACGAAACCAATTGGAATTTTCATGACGCGGGTGTTTAACCGGGAGAAGACATTTCTGGATCCCGTTCTGCGTCCCATCGAAAGGGTGGTATACCGGCTGACCGGGGTGGACGAGAAGCATAAAATGCGTTGGACGGAATACGCCATCGCCATGCTCCTGTTTAGCGGCGTGTCGATGGCACTCCTATACGTGATTGAGCGTACGCAGAAATGGCTGCCGCTCAACCCACAGAAGTTTCCGAACGTTGAGCCTGGTCTGGCTTTTGGTACGACGGCATCGTTTACCACCAACACGAACTGGCAAGCTTATAGCGGCGAATCCACGATGAGTTATCTCACACAGATGACCGGTCTGGCATATCACAACTTTGTCTCTGCCGCAGTCGGTATCGTCCTCGCGATCGTAGTGATGCGCGGTATCGCGCGAAAGGAAACCGACAAGCTTGGAAACTTCTGGGTGGACACCACGCGCTGCCTGCTGTGGGTTCTGCTGCCAATTTGCGTCGTAGGTTCGCTGGTGTTTGTGTCACAAGGTGGTGTCCAGAACCTGAAACCTTACACTACGGTGCAGTTGATCGAACCACAGACCGTCCAGGTGACCGGAGCAGATGGCAAGGTCGCCACGCAGACTGTGACTCAGCAGTTCATTGCGCAAGGCCCCGTGGCATCGCAGGAAGTCATCAAGGAATTCGGCACCAATGGTGGTGGATTTTTTGGCGCCAATAGCGCCCATCCTTTCGAGAATCCCACTCCCTTTTCCAACTTCTTCCAGCTGGTCTTAATTTTCGCGATTCCCTCTGGTCTCACGTACACGCTCGGCCGTATGACCGGTTCACAGCGGCATGGCTGGGCAGTATGGGCGGCGATGGCGTTTCTGTTTTTCGTCGGAGTGGCGACGGCGTATTGGGCTGAAGCACGCGGGAATCCTTTGCTCGCCGCCGTGAACCAGAATGCGAGCGCATTGCATTCCGGCGGCAATATGGAAGGGAAGGAAGTGCGGTTCGGAATTGCGAACTCCGCTCTCTTCGCAACGGTAACCACCGATGCCAGTTGCGGCGCGGTGAATAGCCAACACGATTCGTTTACGCCCCTTGGCGGTATGGTGCCGCTGATCAACATCATGTTAGGCGAAGTTGTTTTCGGCGGAGTGGGTGCCGGCCTATACGGCATCATCGTGTTCGTGATTCTCGCCGTGTTTATTGCCGGTCTGATGGTTGGCCGGACTCCAGAGTACTTGGGCAAGAAGATCGAGTCGTATGACGTCAAGATGGCCATGCTGGCGATTCTGGTTCTGACGTTCACCATTCTTGGTTTTTCGGCCGTTGCTATCGTTAGACCCTTTGGCACTTCGAGCATCTCGAACCCAGGGCCGCACGGATTGTCCCAAGTGCTTTACGCCTACGTTTCGTCGACCGGCAACAACGGTTCGGCGTTCGGCGGCTTGAATGTGAACACCATGTGGTACAACACTAGCACCGCTGTCGCCCAACTACTCGGCCGCTTCTTCATGATCATTCCTGTGCTCGCCATTGCCGGAAGCCTAGCCAAGAAAAAGACTGTTCCAGAATCGGCGGGAACATTCCCAGTAACTGGCGGTCTGTTCGCAGGCTTGCTCGTATCCACGATTCTGATCGTTGGTGCGCTTACTTTTTTCCCTGCCCTCAGTCTGGGGCCGATTCTCGAACACCTGCTGATGTCCGCAGGCAAAGCTTTCTGAGGTTCCCATGGATTCAGTCGCCCAAGTTAGAAAACAGTCGCTAGCTAACACGAAGATTCTCACTCGCGCAGTAGCTGACTCGTTTCGCAAGCTGGCCCCCCGCACGATGGTCAAGAACCCCGTGATGTTCGTGGTCGAGGTCGGTGCGGTACTGACGACCGTGCAGCTGGTGTGGAATGCCTTTCATCACGCCGGCCAGATTAGCTTCGGCCTTCAGATTACACTTTGGCTGTGGTTCACGGTTCTTTTTGCGAACTTCGCAGAAGCGATGGCCGAAGGACGGGGCAAAGCACAAGCAGACACTCTGCGTAAAGCACGGGCAGAGACCCAAGCTCACCTGCTGACGTGCGATAACAAGATCGAGATCGTACCCAGCTCGAAATTGCGCTCCGGGGACATCGTAGTTGTCGCGGCCGGCGACTTCATTCCCGGTGATGGCGAGGTGATCGAAGGTGTGGCCTCTGTAGATGAATCGGCAATCACTGGTGAGTCTGCGCCCGTCATCCGGGAGTCAGGCGGAGATCGTTCGGCAGTTACCGGGGGAACGCGTGTTCTCTCCGACGAGATCAAAATCCGTATCACCTCGAACCCGGGCGAGACCTTCCTGGACCGAATGATCAAGCTAGTTGAAGGGGCCTCGCGTCAAAAAACTCCAAACGAAATTGCCCTCAACATTTTGTTGGCCGGGCTGACCATTATCTTCTTGCTGGCAGTCGTGACGCTTCAGCCATTTGCCATCTATTCCGGTGCACCCCAGAGCATCTTCGTCTTGGTCTCGCTTCTCGTTTGCCTGATTCCCACGACCATTGGAGGCCTTCTGTCCGCTATCGGCATTGCCGGCATGGACCGCATGATTCAGCGGAACGTCATTGCGCTGTCTGGGCGCGCTGTCGAAGCGTCGGGGGACGTCGACGTGCTGTTGCTGGACAAGACAGGAACGATTACTCTGGGAAACCGCGCCGCCACGCAATTCTTTCCAGCACCCGGCATCGAAGAGCATCATCTTGCCGACGCCGCGCAGCTTTCTTCGCTGGCGGACGAGACTCCGGAAGGCCGATCCATAGTCGTACTCGCTAAGGAGCGGTACAACCTTCGTGGTCGAGATCTTTCTTCCCACAGCGCAAGTTTCATTCCATTCTCCGCACAAACTAGGATGTCGGGCGTCGACCTTGACGGCCGCGAAGTGCGCAAGGGAGCACTGGAGGCCATTACCCGCCTGTGCGCAAGCCGCGGTCACGCCATTCCTGTGGAGCTGCAGGCGTGTGTTCGTGAGATTTCGAATGCGGGCGGAACGCCGCTACTGGTCGCTGAGAACTGCCGCGTGTTGGGCGCGATCGCTCTCACGGACATAGTCAAAGGGGGCATGAAGGAGCGTTTCGACCATCTTCGCGCCATGGGGATTCGCACCATGATGATCACCGGGGATAATCCGTTGACCGCAGCCGCGATTGCTCGCCAAGCAGGAGTCGACGATTTCCTTGCCGAAGCCAAGCCCGAAGACAAGATGGCGCTTATCAAACGAGAGCAGGCCAAGGGGAAGCTGGTGGCTATGACCGGCGACGGTACAAATGACGCTCCGGCACTTGCGCAGGCAGACGTGGGAGTAGCCATGAATACCGGAACGCAAGCCGCGAAAGAAGCCGGAAACATGGTCGATCTCGATTCCAATCCGACGAAACTCATCGAAATCGTGGAAATTGGTAAACAATTACTGATCACGCGCGGCGCGCTGACCACGTTTTCAGTGGCGAACGACGTTGCCAAGTACTTTGCCATTATTCCGGCAATGTTTGCCGCGGCGTTTCCTCAACTCGAAGTACTGAACATTATGCGGCTCCGCACTCCAGAGTCAGCGATCTTATCCGCTGTTATTTTCAATGCCCTGATTATCATCGCGCTGATTCCATTGGCTCTTCGAGGCGTGCGGTATAGGCCGGTGGGAGCGGCCGTATTGCTTCGCCGAAACCTGCTGCTCTATGGCGTCGGCGGTGTCATCGCTCCCTTCATAGGAATCAAGCTGATCGATGTGTTGCTGACGTATCTGCGATTTGTCTGAGAGGCTTCATGAAAAAGAATCTCCTCATTGCCGTGTGGTTCACACTGGTGACAACCGTCATGTTCGGCCTAATCTACCCGCTCGGAATCACGGGACTGGCACAGGTACTCTTTCACGACCGCGCGAACGGACAACTCATCTCAAAAGATGGAAAGCTCGTAGGGTCGAGAATCATTGGGCAGGCATTCACCGGCCCTGGCTATTTTCACTCGCGACCGTCTAACGCGGGAACTGGATATGATCCAACATCGAGCGGTGGGTCAAACCTAGCTCCTACCAACAAGAATTTGCTTGAGCGTGTAAAGGGTGACGTACAAAAGCTTCAGGCAGAGAATCCAAAAACTCCGATCCCGGTCGACTTGGTGACAGCCTCGGGGTCTGGTCTGGACCCAGATATTTCTCCTGCCGCTGCAGAATTCCAGATTCCCCGCGTTGCTCATTCGCGCGGCATGAAAGAAGAAGACGTGCGCGGGCTTGTCCAAAGACATACGAAGGGCCGCGATCTAGGATTCCTTGGCGAACCCCGCGTGAATGTTTTGGAGTTGAATCTGGATCTCGACAGTCTTCATACAGCGCGATAACGGTCACGACTTGCGGCGTGGACGCCTTTCGGAGGTTATGCTTGGAAACTGAAACCGGTAGCCCATCCAAGGTTCGGTCAGGATGTAGCGAGGATGCGCTGAGTCTTTCTCAATTTTCTTGCGCAGTTGGTTTATCACCACGCGAAGGTTCTCCGTTTGCTCGGCGTGATCCGGTCCCCAAACAACTTGTAAGACCCTTTTATGAGTAAGCGGCTTTCCTTGTTGAATTATAAGAAGACGCAATACGTCGAATTCTTTGGGACTCAGCCAAAGACCAACTAAGGGGAAATCCTATGTCCAGTAGACCAGTCGACCCCGATGCAATTCCTAGCCGCAACCGCGTAGTGGAATCCAGTTCCGATCTCTCACGGGCTTTGGTAGGAAAGACCATCGCAGCGCTTGTTGTAGGAAACATGGAGGTGTATGCGGATGGCGCTATCTACGACACCGCGAACAACCGCCAAAGCGAGCAAGCGTAGCTTTTCTCGTCGTGCTTGTACTCGCCCTAGTTTCCCTTGGTCAATCTCACGCCCAACAAAAAACTGGTGCAGTGCGCAATAAACACGGAAACGCTGCTTCTCAAAAAGATTCGCTCAGCAAAACCCTGTTAGATTTGAACAAGTAAACGAACTGAAAGAACGTATCCGTACTCTTCAAACAGAACAAAGTGAGCTTCGAGCACGGCTCGCACAGGTCGAGCGAACCCAGGTGCTTCCCGACGATCTGAGGGAGGCTGATTTGGAGTTGGCTCGATTCACCTGTGAAACTGAATTCAACAGGGCACACGCTTTTGCTCTAGCACGTGGGTACGAGGGTTACACCATGGAAGCACGCAACGCCTCGCAAAAATCACGGAGAGAGCGGTGGATAGCCTCGCAGAGAACCGTTGAACTAAAGCCGCTAATAGTGCCAGAAATTCTCAAATTCTGAAAACCCGTCAGTCGTAAAGCATGCTTATTTGAATCGCACAAGAGCGTCACAGAATCGCAAGTGAATGCAATGGACGTGCTGAGTGCGAGGCTGGAAAAGGAAACCAACAACAACCTTGCAACGGGCAGCCGAAGGCTAGTGAACTGAGTAGGCGCAACAGCCTGTGATAGAATGACTTGCAGTCTCAGGGCCGAGGTAGCTCAGTGGTAGAGCAGCCGATTCGTAAACCGTTACAAGGCGACGTAGACAAACGAGATAGCTGAGAATTCAAGGACTTAGCTGCCCATCACAGCCTGTCACTACCCATCATTACCGAACCTACAACGCAAAAGGAACGCAAAGTAAAGTGAGGTAGGTCCCGCCGCGTGAGGCGCGTATCTTGCAAGGTCTTTGGTGATTTTGGTGACAGTCCAGCGTCCAGAGGTAACTGGTTGTAATTTCACGGCACCGATCGCCACTCTCGGCGCCCTAAGGAATCCTCGGGAAGTCTTATTGCACCCTAATTGCACCCAGATTCGCCGATTCTCGGCCCTTGTTATAGGGCTCTTATTTTGATGCCAACGGCGTCGGAGCAATCCGATTCAGAATGCTGTTCAGCCCCCGACCAAGGATGATATCATGATATCGCGTGGGAAGGAGGAGATGTGGCCCAGTTTGTCGTACGAAATATCGAGAAAGACGTTAAGGTACGGCTGCAGCGGCGCGCAGCGCGGCATGGACGGAGCATGGAGGAAGAAGTCCGGGACATTCTCCGAAATGCTGTAAATGAACAAGATGCTGCTGCAGGAGGTCTTGGCACGGAGATCGCCTCGCTGTTCGCCAAGGTTGGACTCGAAGAAGACATCCCTGAACTCCGTGGATACCAGACCAAACCTGCGCGCTTTGATCGATGATCGTTCTCGATACCAACGTTCTCTCTGCGCTCATGCGGCACCCGCCTGACACGGGTGTTGTCGAATGGCTCGACAAGCAACCTCGCACATCCATTTGGACAACTTCCATCACGATCCTTGAAATTCGTTACGGATTGCATATTCTGCCGATTGGGAAGCGACGCTCGGCCCTACTTCAGGCATTCGAGAGAGTCCTTGTTGAGAAGATCGAGAATCGAGTCGCTCCTTTTGATACGGCCGCCGCGCAACAGGCTGGGGATCTGATGGCTGTGCGTCATAAGAAGGGACGTCCAGGCGAATTGCGCGACACAATGATCGCCGGCATCGTGCTCGCTTCGCACGCGAAGCTCGCAACACGAAACACATCGCATTTTGAGGATCTTTCGGTTCCGGTAGTCAACCCTTGGTCTAGCTAAGCGAAACTGATGATACGCGGGCTGAACGCCGCGCTCCTGCATTGGGAACGCCAATCGTGTTCGCTGAGGAAATGGCGGGGACGACGAGACTCGAACTCGCGACCTCTGCCGTGACAGTTTAGCCGGGATAGGTTTTACAGCAACTTACAAGAACGCGGGGACTGCCAAAATACCCGTAAGACGCACAAGGCTACACGAATTGTGGGTTGGGTTGTGGGTTGGAAAAATGGCCCGGACGTTGCTTTCCTCATATTGTGAATCGCGGCCAATCGAGTCAGATTTAAAACTTGTACGTCGTCCATACTGCGGCGTAATCCACGTCTCGGCCTGGCGGCGATGCCTTAGCCAAAAATGTGCCGACAAGAAAATGCGCGTATGCGGTGGATACCGAAAGATGACGGCCCGCATTCCAGTACACTCCAACCGATGGCTGATTCCCGATGTAACGCCCAGAATTGCCTTGTCCGGAAACCAGTAAATTGATGCCGAGCCCATACACGCCGTCTTGCAGGCTGGTCCGCCAGAAAGTATGGTCGTCCGCAACCACGCTGAGCGATCTCGTCAGCTGCAGACTTACATGAGGACCAACCTCGAAGAGATTCAATGGGCCGAGCAAACTGATGCCACCTTGACCAAAATAAAAGCCCGTGGGGAACAGCGGATTGAACGTTCCAAGCGGCGACCTCGAACCTCCATGGTTGCCGTTGGCTATGCCTGCCGTTGCGCCAACCTGCGGCCGAAGAGCGGTGGACCGAAAGGTGTATGCGGTGTCGTGGGTGGTGGCCCAGGCGCGAATGCCGTCTGGGCCAAACGTGCCCCATTGAAACATCGCTTCGCTGTTATAGCTCCAACCGTTTCGCCCGCCCCAGAACCTTCCTCCCACCGTATGACGCAGCTCGTTTTCGGAACCCTTTTCGAATGCCGCATTTTTCCGAGCGATTCCGAGATAGTAAAGATCGATGTTTCCGCCCTTGATCTCCGATAAGGGATGAACTGCATAGACTCCCCAAAAGGTCGAACTGTGATTCGTGGGTGCATCAAGAATACCAGTGCCGTTCAGCACGGGCTTTGTTGCGAGCCCATCGACGGTCCATGCGGATGTCTTCCATTTCAACGAGGCACCATCGAATGCCTGGCGAACATTGGGCCCCTCTCTCACGTCGACGAACCGTCCGGAGCCAAACTCAAACTCCTGTCTCCCAAGACGCAATACCACTGACTGGTTGCTTGCCTTCGCCAGGGTAATGTCGGCGAACCCCTCTTCAAAAAATAGCTTCGACTCATCGGTCACCGGCCTTGGACCACCAGTCCGTCCTGCTTCGATGTCGCTCGTGAGTTGAACGAAAAACCGAATTCGAGGCGCCGGATGAATATCGAGGTACGTTGAAAGGCGCTGTAAAAGATAGCCGTTGTCATCTTGAGGTCCGAAACCCCAACTCGCATTGCGGAAGCCTTCGTACCACTCCCGTATTTCACCGCCAAACGTGAGGAACCTATCTTCATTCGATCCAAGCGGCACATACTTGAGACGATCCCAATACTCTTGCCCGCAAGCCGGATTGCTGAGATACCGGTAGTCTTCGTCTTGCCGGAGCAATCCATAGGGTGGTGGAATGTCGGGGCATGCCGACTGAGCAAACACGCTGCTGCAAAGTGGCAGAAGGACGTACAGTCCTGCACAAAGAAAGCGAATCACCTTGAATTCGCCAAGTGATCGTGACCTGAGTGGTGCTCCCTTTGTGATCGCGTAGAATTCGCCCCTTTTGGTCATTTTTCAATGCGCCGCAACATGATGCGCTTGGCAAGCGACGCTACGCCGTCAATCAACACCCGAGTACCAACCGTAAACGCGATCAGCCCTGAAGCTGCTGCATGAGCGCCGCGAAGTCCGCGACTTCCCAATGCTCTGCGAGTTGTCCGTTTTGGATTCGGTAGAGCTGAAAGGCCATCGCGTCGATCTTTCTGCCAGTGGCTTTGAGGCCAATGAATTCGCCTTTGTGCGTGCCGCGGACGGCATTCAGGACAGCGACGCGGTCGCCCTCAGCCACGATCGCCGAAATCGGCAGTTGCAGATCCGGAAAGGCGGAGCGAAGCCCAGTAAAGTACTGCTTGAGGGTTTCCCTCCCGGGACTCTGCCCAGCCAGATGATCGTCGTAATCCTCCGCGACGATCTCGTCGAACACTCGGAGGTCGCCGCTTTCGATGGCGGTGAAAAAACGCCGTATGAGCGCTTTGTTCTCTTCGATAGTTGATGGCATGCTGCCCTCCTTGACCGTCATTTCCGGAACACAGGCGTCGATCCCGATCCCGTGCGCCGATCACCCGTCGCGTCCAGACTCTGCTTGAGTTCGCGGAGGTTACGCTCGCCGGCCGCAAGCGCCTTGGCGGGATTGCCCGCCAGGACCGCCGCCATGAGCGTGTTGAACGCCTTCACGACGCGCGCACCGGGAACCGCATGGGCCACGATCTCGCTGGATGGCCGCCCAGGTCCGTTGGCGTGAAGGAAGGAA
>Ga0209648_10001366_pt1 | contig 19654 bp, 19 predicted proteins | sample GraSoi2013_115cm_FD_185830 | JGI IMG/M metagenome (GOLD analysis project Ga0209648, IMG submission 185830) | Grasslands soil microbial communities from the Angelo Coastal Reserve, California, USA - Sample 9_17_2013_115cm (SPAdes) (version 2) | ecosystem: Environmental > Terrestrial > Soil >...
AAGGTCGAAAAAGTTACTGAGGCTCAAGCGGAAACTGGCGCGCAGGCGCCTTCAAGTCGCAAAGGCGATCGAAGATCTCGGTTTGAAAGATGCAGTCCGTCAACGTCTGGTTGCGGCAATCAGCGCCGTCTACCAGGAGACACGAGCGATTGAGCGTCAGGTCGAAAGCTATACCGAGAAGCTGGACGGCAAACGCGTAAAGGCAGACGAAAAGACAGAGTTTAAGCGGCGCATTACCGCGGCCCGGCGTCGTCTGAGAGAGATCGAGACCGAGTATCACGTCTCTCCTGCTGAGATCAAACGCTCGCATCGAATGATTGTTATGGGTGAAGCCCAGGCCGCCCAAGCCAGGCAGGAGTTGACTGAAGCGAACTTGCGGTTGGTGGTCTCAATTGCCAAAAAATATCAGAATCGAGGCTTGCACTTCCTCGACCTCATTCAGGAAGGAAACCTCGGCCTGATGAAGGGCGTCGAGAAGTTTGATTGGCGCCGCGGCTATAAGTTCTCAACCTATGCTACCTGGTGGATTCGCCAGGCGATTACCAGAGCAATTGCGGATCAGGCACGCACAATTCGCGTTCCGGTTCACATGATCGAAGTGATCAATAAGGTCAAGAACATCACGCGCGAGCTGGTGCGGGAACTGGGCCGCGAACCGACTACCGAGGAAATTGCGCACCAGATGGGCAGTTCTGTCGAGAAGGTGGGCAAAGCGCTGAAGCTTGTCCAACAGCCTATCTCGTTAGAGACGCCGGTTGGCGAATCTGGAGATTCACAACTCGGAGATTTGATCGAAGACAGGTCAAGCGACAGTCCCGCTGAAAGAGTGATGACTGCTAACCTGCGAGAGGTCACGGGCGATGTGCTGCAAACTCTGAGCCCCCGAGAGGAGAAGGTCATACGCCTGAGATTTGGGCTGGACGCGCAGGGCCATGAACGCACTCTGGAAGAGGTGGGCGAGGACTTCAACGTTACGCGCGAGCGGATACGTCAGATAGAGGTCAAGGCTCTGCGGAAACTTCGACATCCATCGCGGGCGCGAGTCCTTAAAAACTTCACCGAAGGCCAGAAGCAATAAAGGGCGTGACGTAGCACGAGCATCCTGCGCGCGATTCACGGGCGGGACGCCCGTGCCAGCCTTACCCAAAGGACGATCTGCGATGGCAAGAATGCTTGACCACATTGAGCGGGTCTTACGGAAAGAGGCGCCTCCTCCACCGATTGCTCGACTGATCGGCTTCGATCTCACTTCCGTCAAGCCCGGCGAAGCGGTTATTGAATTTCAGGCCACCGAAGCCCACGCAAATCCAATGGGCACACTTCACGGCGGGGTCCTTTGCGATATAACAGACGCGGCGATGGGCCTCGCTTACGCGGCAAATCTCGGTGAAGATGAATCGTTCACCACACTGGAGCTAAAGATCAACTTTCTGAAACCGATTTGGAAAGCGCGTTTGCTCGCGGTAGCGCGCGTCATCAAACAAGGTCGAACCGTTGGCCTTGTCGAGTGCGATGTAACTGACGACAAAGGCAGTCTGGTCGCGCGGGCGACGAGTACTTGTATGACGTTGCGAGGGGAGCAGGGCAAGGGAAGGTAAGCAACCTAATGAGCACGCCAATTCGTATTCTTTTGCAAACGACTATCGCGGCGGTCGAAGATGACTGGAACATCGATCGCTTTTCTCCGCTCTTCGAACATTTGAGCTCAATCAGCGACGATCATGGGAACTCTCTTTATGAGGTGACTGCGCGGAATCGCGAGGCAGACGCCGACGGCAACGACAAGGTGTTGAGCAAGCTCGACTCGAGCGAGTTTGATGAAATATGGATTTTCGCCGTCGATCCCGGTGATGGGCTAAGTGACGCAGATTGTGAGGGCATTACACGCTTCAGGCAGAGAGGCGGCGGAATTCTCACGACGCGCGATCATCAGGATTTGGGATCGTCGCTTTGCACCCTGGGCGGCGTGGGCCGCGCGCATTTTTTTCACACGAGGCACCAGGACCCGGACGAGTCGCGACACGCGCGCGACGATCAGGACACGCCAACGATCTCGTGGCCGAATTATCATTCAGGCAGCAATGGCGACTATCAACTGATTACTCCGGTCGAGCCAATTCACGAACTGCTGCGCAACCCAGACTCTGCTTCCGGCGCAATTGAGTATCTTCCCGCGCACCCACACGAAGGCGGCGTTGGTGTTCCGGAAGGAGAAGAGCACGCGCGCGTGATTGCCACCGGTGTAAGCCAGGTAACGCATCGACCCTTCAACCTGATCGTTGCGTTTGAAAGCATGACTGATGGTCACGGCAATACACTGGGGCGAGCCATCGCCGATTCAAGCTTTCATCACTTAGTCGACTATAACTGGGACACCGCGAAAGGCTGTCCAAGTTTTGTGGCGGAGCCACCTGGTCATCAAATCCTAAGAGAGCCTGAAAAACTGAGAGACGTGAAGGCTTTCGTGAGCAACCTTGCGCGGTGGCTCGCTTGATCTGACAGCTCTCGACATCCGGTGCAGCGATGGTGCTCTCACCAATCCTGCAAGCTGAAGTTAGCCATACACCAGGGAGACCATCGTGCAATATCGTGAATTGGGACGCACCGGCTGGAAGGTGTCTTCGATTAGCTTCGGCACCTGGGCGATCGGCGCCGAATGGGGCGCCGTTAACGATCAGGAGTCGCTGACGGCACTTCATCGCGCGCTGGACCATGGCGTGAATCTCTTCGACACCGCCGATGTCTATGGCGATGGGCGCAGTGAACGGCTGTTGGCGCAACTGCGTAGCGAGCGCAGCGAGCCGTTCTATGTGGCTACCAAAGCCGGACGACGTCTCGACCCACATGTGGCCGGTGGTTACAACCAGGAGAACATCACCGCATTTGTTGAGCGCAGTCTGCGAAATCTGAAGACGGACACGCTGGATCTACTGCAGTTGCATTGCCCGCCGACAAACGTCTATTACATGCCTGAGGTGTTCGACGTTCTCGACGAACTCACCCAGGATGGCAAGCTGCGTTTCTACGGTGTCAGCGTCGAAAAGGTTGAAGAAGCTCTGAAGGCCATCGAATATCCAGGCGTGCAATCGGTCCAAATTATTTTCAACATGTTCCGTCAACGTCCGCGCGATTTGTTCTTCACCGAGGCGCAGCGCCGGCGGGTTGGTATCTTTGCGCGACTGCCGCTATCGTCGGGTCTCTTATCAGGGAAGTTGACGTCCAACAGCCTTTTTGCGGCGAATGATCACCGCGCTTTCAATCGCCACGGCGAAGCGTTTGATCGCGGTGAGACTTTCTCGGGAGTGGACTACAACACAGGCTTGCAAGCAGTTGAAGCGCTTCGCCCACTGGTGCCTGCCGGAAGGACGATGGCCCAAATGGCACTGCCTTGGATACTAATGTTTCCGGCGGTGACCTGCGCCATCCCCGGCGCCAAACGACCGGAGCAGGTAGACGAAAATGCCGTTGCTTCCGACCTGCCGCCACTAACGCCGGAAGCGATGTCGGAGATCGAAGCCATCTACCGTCGGCAAATACGCCCGCAAGTACATCATTATTGGTGACGATCTCGTTTAGCTCTAATGCAAGAAGATAAGTCCATGCGAGCTGGATGCCCATGACGCTGTTGGCAGTCGCTGACTAGCCGGGACGCTGCCAGCGAACAATCACACATATAGGAACTCCAGATGAAGATCGCAATCGGCTCCGACCACGCTGGGTATAAATACAAAGAGAAGATCAAGCAGTTGCTTAGCGGATTGGGACATGTGGTCGTTGATTTTGGCACTGATTCGGAAGAGCCGGTCGACTACCCTCTCTTCATCCGTCCGGTGGCTCTCGCGGTGGCTCGGGGCGAGGCCGACCGCGGGGTCGTGCTCGGCGGTTCGGGCAATGGTGAAGCTATGGCTGCGAACCGCGTCAGAGGAGTGCGTTGCGCTGTCTGCTGGAATGTTGAGTCGGCGCGTCTGGCGCGCCAGCACAACGACGCGAATATCATTTCACTGGGACAACGTATGATTACGGAGGAGGTCGCCTTCGAGATCGTGCACGTCTGGCTCGAGACACCTTTCGAGGGCGGCCGTCACCTGCGTAGGATTCAACTGCTCGATCTGGAGTAGCCAACAGATCAAAAATATAGTGACAGCCACGAGCCTTCCCAATCTTAAAAACAAAAGTTCGGATGTCCTGATTATCGGCGCGGGCGCCGCTGGTCTGGCTGCCGCGCGTGATCTCAGTGTCGCAGGCTGCAATGTCATCGTGATGGAAGCGCGTGATCGAATCGGCGGGCGTATCTTCACTTGCAGAAATCCAGCCGCCGCGATCCACATCGAACTCGGGGCTGAATTCGTGCATGGCAAATCGCTTGAGCTTTGGCATCTCGCCCAGAGGGCGCACCTGGAACTTTGCGAGGTGAGTGAGCGCCACTTGTATTTCGAGAATGGCAAACTAATTAAGTCAGAAAACTTCTGGGCCAAAATCGAAAGTCTAAATGAGAAGATGCGGTCGGCCGGCACTGATAAATCTTTCAAAGACTTTCTTTCCTCATTGCCTGACGACGAAGAAACGCGGCGCGCCAAAGCCATAGCGGTTCGCTATATTGAGGGCTTCCATGCGGCCAGGATCGACCGCATCGGGATTCACGGCCTGGTCAAAGCCAACGAAGCCGCCGATTCTATCGAAGGCGATAAGTCGTTTCGCTTTCTCAATGGATACGATTCGCTCGTGCAGGTTTTGCAAGCCGAAGCTGCAGCCTACGGTGCAACCATTCGTCTAAATACCGTGACTAAAGAAATTCGTTGGAGCAGCAAGGGCGTTGAAGCTGTCTGCGACGGTGGCAGTGGAGACAGTTCGGTCGCGGCATCTTGCGCCATCATCACGCTGCCGTTGGGCGTGCTGCAAACAAGTCCGGACCAACCGGGAGCTGTGCGATTTATTCCTGAACTGCCGCCAGAGAAGCAAACTGCCATCAAAAATCTTGAAATGGGCCACGTCCTCAGAATTGTCCTCAGTTTCAGCGAACGGTTTTGGGAAACATTGACCTGCTGGGATCAGGATGGCAACCCAGTGAAATTCGCGGATGCCGGATTCATTCACTGTCCCGACCTGCCGCTTCCGACCTGGTGGACTCAATTGCCGATTCGTGCACCGGTTTTGGTTGGTTGGGTTGGCGGACCAAACGCGGATCGCATCAGTAGCAGTACCTCGACGCACACTGTCGCTGATCAAACGGAAAGCGATAACGCCCATTTGGCTCAGCCTGTCGGCGAGTCGCTTGGTTCTTTGGTCCTCGATCAGGCTATTACCTCGCTCACGCGGATCTTCAATCTCTCGACCGACTATCTACGCGATCGCTTGGCAGCTTTTTACTTTCATGACTGGCAACATGATCCATTCTCACGCGGCGCCTACGGGTACGTTCCCGTTGCCGGCCTCGATGATCAGCTTGCCTTGTCGCAACCAGTGGATGGCACTTTGTTCTTTGCCGGCGAAGCTACGAGTGTCGGTCACATCGGTACCGTTCACGGCGCGATCATGAGCGGCCAACGCGCCGCCAGGGAAATCCTTGCCCGACTGTAGACGAGGTGTCAGATTGCTTTATTGGGGATCATTAGGTTTCTCCCCTTTTAAGCTGATTGCGAAGTAGGTAATCGTGTCCCACGAATTATGAATTCCAATGAACAACAGCATCAGAACCGCCAGGGCAACCAGAAAAAGAGGCCGCTGTGGATGGCGAGTAAGTAAACTTGCCGCGACGAGCACCAACGCATAAGCGACAAGTGGAAGCACCGCATGCCAGAGCCAATCTTCAAATACCGGCCGGTAACCCGTCTGCCGTCGTGCTCGTCCAATGACTATTACTCCATAAGCAACACCTGCGACTCCACACGCGCCCAGTGCGAAAGCGACGCTCGTTAAAGAGTGCCAGGGTGCGCTCACAATTGCGGACACCAGCAGCACTGCACAGAAATGAATTACTGTCGGAGTGCCGAAAGCGCTGATCTCTCGCCCAGTGCTTCGTCTCTCGGACTCTGCAATAAGCGCCATCACCACAAACTGCAAACCGGTCAGCGCGGCGCCTGACGAACCGACGATGACGTAAAAACTTTCCCATTCATGCAGTGCGCTAAGCGCTCGTGCGGCTTCTTCCATGGCTGATCCTCAATGAAGGAAATGAAAATCACCAATCGTCAATCGAGACAGATATTTTAGAGGAAACGTGCCGTTAAAAAATAACACGCTTGTCTTGAAAAGTAACCGTTGCAGGCCCGAACACTGCTGGCCCTTTGAGGACGCCACTCTACGCTGTCATCGCCGTCGTGCGCTTCGCTTCTGAAATGAGTCGAGAGACTTCTTCAATCAACTCATCGTTGTCAGCGGGCTTGACCAAATACGCTTGCGCGCCGGCAGCAAACGCCTCCTGCTTATCACGTTCGTACGCCGCGCCGGAATAAAATAGAATCGGTGTCCAGGGATTGAATTCGCGAAGCTTCTTACACAAATCAATCCCTGAGCCTCCAGACATCCAGTTGTCGATTAAGTACAAATCGAACTGGTTTGATCGCGCCACCATCAATGCGTCGTCATAGGTTTTTGGTGCAACGACCTTGTAATTCTTCATGGCCAGCACGTAAGACACCAGTTCGCGGGTATCCTCATCGTCTTCCACATACAGAATAGAACCGACCAAAGATGAAGACCTCAGGTTAAGTCGGCCTGGTCGCATACCTCGTTCTGCGAGCGAAGAGGGTTTGTCATACATAACAGTTCGATGCCGCTAAAAGTTTGTGAACCTGTTTAGCGCTTAGCTGAATTCCACCTCGCTGAGGTCAATCGAAACCACTAACGGAGTCGGCGCTGCTTTCCCATCCGGCTGACGTGCAAAAATCCTGTGCCTGGTCGGCACCAAAATTCCGGAGAACTCTTCGAGTTCCGACACATAATGCCCAGCCGAAGTTCCTCCGAAAATATCAACGTCGTAGTCGTGACGTTTAAGAAGACCGCGTTGGTCAAAGTAGAAGGTCTGCTCAGCAGAGTGGGTTGCGATGCTTGCCGGAAACGTCGCTCTAAGGCGGCGCCAGGTTTCACCGTTTTCCTGCCACGGTTGGATTTCTTCCGTCACAACACCGGGCAGGGCAAAGAGAAACGGCGTATTCAGATAGGTCCATATGGCGTATCCAGCGAAGTACGCCAGTTGCAAGTCGTCCCAATGGGTGTCGAAAACGTGTCCTTTGAAAGACTCGCGAGGATTGGAACGTTCCTCCACGATCTCGCCGTCAGTCGTTTCGATGGCGACTCGGTCCGGTTGAAAAGACGTGTGTAAATTCGGTTTTGTGAATGGCCAATGTGATGCCCATTCCTTGCGCAAATCAGCGGTGACGTGAACATCATTGAGAATGCCATCCTTGCCCTTCAGTCCCCACAAGACACCACCCTGCAAAAGACGCGCGGAAATCGTCTTCAGCTGGTGCCATCGTTCGAGACCTCCATGGGCGTCCATCGCAAGCTTCGCTAGATCATTCATGTGTTTCCTCTCTTTTCTGGCTTCGATGCGAGCTGGACTCATATACTTCTACTGCTTTGTTTGTGTCTGTCACGTGAATCTCCTCTTCATCTTCACCTTTGTCCGCAGTTGACTACGGCTCGTATGTTTGTTTCTCGCGCAGCATCTTCAACGCGCCGCCCCAGGCGATCACCCGGTCAAGCATTGCATTGACAGCCTTAATTGCTTATCACGTCCGTTGCACAAATATCCCGGAGAAGTATTGGCGGTGTGCATAGAAGACAATCAACCACAGGATTGCCACAACGATCGCCAACGCTATACCAGTTGGATTCATTAACACGTGATACAGAATTATGTTCACAATTACCGGTCCCAGCAGCACAAGGCCGAGGGGCACGAACCGATTCACCAGCAGCAGCGCACCTCCTGCGACTTGGAGCGCAGCGACTGCCCAAAAGTAATGAGACAGTACGAGTGCGCCGACAAATTGTCCCGCCAGTCCCGAGGGCATCGGACCCATGCTGAGAAAATTGAGAAATCCATTTAGCCCAAACACAACGAAGACTAGTCCAAGTAAAAGACGAGCGATCAAGGTTACGATTTTCATTTTGCTTTCCTTTCAGATGTAGTTTTAGAAGCAGTCTTTTTCAAATATCGTCAGAGCTGAACAAGGCGACACGTCGATGTGACCCTCGTCGATAGTGCTTCAAGCGTTAATCGCGCCCATCCTGCCTTGTTGGTAGTCTTCAATCGCCTGACGAATCTCGAGTTCGGTGTTCATCACAAACGGCCCGTAGCGCGCGACTGGCTCGTTCAAGGGCACGCCGGCGATGAGCAACACTTCGAGAGTAGCTTTCGCAGCTGACGGATTTTCGATTCTCACGTCGTCGCCGTCCGGCGCGAACAGAACCATCTGCCCGTCCTCAACGCGCTCGCCTTCTGCTCCGAACAACCCTTCTCCCTCCACGACATAAGCGAAGGCATTGTAAGCGCCCGGCACCTGTTGCGTGGCCGCGCCTCCGGGCTCGATCCGGTAATGCAGGTAGATGATCGGCGTGCGCGTCTCAATGACGGCTTTTGCGCCCATCGCTTCGCCGGCGATCACACTCACCGTCACCAGGCCATCGGCTGAAGTACCTTTAGGGATTTGGGAGTTCGGAATTTCCTGGTAGCGCGGTTTCATCATCTTGTCGCGCCGCGGCAGGTTCACCCACAGTTGAAATCCATGCATCCGTCCTCCCTCGCGTGCGAACTCACGGCTCGGCATCTCTGCGTGGACCACGCCAGCTCCGGCAGTCATCCACTGCACGTCACCCGCCCTCAGGCGTCCGGCGTGTCCGCGAGAATCTTTATGTTCCATGTCCCCCGCCAGCAGGTAGGTCACCGTCTCGAATCCGCGATGCGGATGGTCCGGCGCGCCCTTCGCTTCACCGGGCGCAACCTCCATTGGCCCCATCTCATCAAGCAGCAGGAACGGATCAAATTCTGAAAACGCCGCCTTGGAGAACGGCCGGCGGACAAGAAAGCCCCCGCCTTCTAAAGTCTCGATACTGTTCACGATTCCGGCGACCGTGCGCGTTCCGCCCGCGCGAGTCTCCTCAGTTTTCAATGCTTCACTCACCATCGACATAACAACTCCTCTCCTTCTCGATTTGGCGTGCGCCAGAAAATGACGTAAATGACGCGAACGGCTCACACCGTACCCTCCTCCTCACTTTTTTCCGACGCGGCGGCCGCCTCATAGCCGATCTTCTTCAACAGGCTGATGAGCATCTTCCGCTCCGCCCTCGTCAGGGAAGCGGACGCGAGTCGTTCCATATCGGCGGCGTGATCGGCGTAAACACGTGTAATCAGCTTCCTGCCGTCCTTCGTCAAATGAACTATTCTCGCCCGCCGGTCGGTCCCGTGAGTTCGCCGCTCCACCAATCCCTTCGCCTCTAAGCGGTCAACTGCGACTGTGATCGAGCCGCTCGTCAGCAGAACTTTCTTTCCGATCTCGTTAACGGGAAGCGGCCCCTTGTGGAGCAGGGCTTCGAGCACGGCAAAGTCACTGCCGCACATCTGCAGCTCCAGGATGCTCTTTTCGGCGTAGGCCTCGACCGCACGCGCCGCCTTCCACAACACCAGGAAAACGTGAACCCCACTTCCACCCGTCAACGATTCCGATTGGTGCTTGTTCATCGTCCTATATGTACCTTGATGTCAAGATACTTCACATGAAGGCAGATGTCAAGTGAGGTACGCCGAAGCGATATGTCGGCTGTGGCCATGTCTCCTCAATCATTTTCGGGAGGCCGGGTGCGTTGCGCGATTCAATCCCAACCCCGTTGGTTGGCGCTCATGCGGTTCACGGCTATTCTTGCGGTTATAGCAATGGCGAGCAAACCAAATGTAACGTAAGGAGAGTCGTTGGCATGGATAGGATCTTCACCGTGTTTGCCCTCCGGGCCCTTAGGGCGTTAGGCATTGCAGTGCTCATCTCTAGCTGTTCAGCGCTTAACGCGAATAACAAACACCCGAAGTTCAGAGTCATAGCCTTCTTTACCGCCAAACAGGATCAGGCGCACATCAGCTTTGTACACGAAGCCAACCGATGGTTTCCTGAAATGGCGGCGAAATACAATTTCAGCTATGACACCACATCCAATTGGCAGAATCTGAATTCAGAATTTCTTGCCAAGTATCAGGTAGTTATTTTTCTGGATACTCGTCCCGAAGATCCTGCACAACGAGCTGCGTTTAAGGCGTACATGGAGCATGGCGGAGCCTGGTTGGGCTTTCACTTTGCCGGCTTTGCATTGACACCTTCAGCGTATCCGGAAAACTGGGACTGGTACCACAACACCTTTCTCGGGTCAGGCTCATACGTCAGCAACACGTGGAGACCTACGTCGGCGATTCTACGTGTCGAAGACCGCAGGCATCCGGCGACTCGCCATCTGCCTGAGACTTTCAAGTCTTCGCCAAACGAGTGGTATCGATGGGAGAAAGATCTGCGACAGAATCCTGACATGGACATCCTGCTCTCCATAGATTCAACCAGCTTTCCGCTGGGCACGGGCCCAAAACCTAACGAGATCTGGCATAGCGGCTACTATCCCGTGGTCTGGACGAACAAGAACTACAAGATGCTATATCTCAACATGGGTCACAACGACATTGACTACGAGCACAAGTACGACAGTACCAACAAGACGTTGTCATATACGCTCAACAACACAATTCAGGATCGACTGATAATCGACGGCTTGTTGTGGTTGGGTGACAGAGATAAGAAGGCACCTTAAAGCCGATTGTCTTTCAGTACTCCGCGGTAAATCTCGGCTCATCCTCTTCACGTACTTCGCATTCCGTGCAACACGGTGGACAGTTACGTATTGCTGCAATAAGCTATCGCTTCGAACGGAGGTTCTATGCGAGACGATTCACAATCGGGCCCGTCAAATCCGAACATCGTGGCTACGGTCCCGATCACGCTGCGCATCAACGGCGAGGACTTCCAACTTCGCCTCGATTCTCGGACGACGCTCCTCGATTGCATCCGTGAGACCGTTGCTCTCACCGGAACAAAGAAGGGCTGTGACCACGGGCAATGCGGCGCATGTACGGTGCATGTGAATGGCAGGCGCGTGAACTCATGTCTGAGCCTGGCCTTGATGCATGATGGGGACGAGATCACAACCATCGAAGGCCTGGGGACACCCGACGCTTTGCATCCCATGCAAGCGGCATTCGTCGCCTGCGACGGATATCAGTGCGGATATTGCACGTCAGGGCAGATCATGTCGGGCGTTGCATTGCTCAAGGAACCTTGCGGTCCTGACGACGCGGCCGTGAAGGAACTGATGAGCGGCAACATCTGCCGCTGCGGTGCCTATGCCAATATCGTGGCCGCGATCCAACAAGTTCGCCAAAACATTTAGACACCTCGCCACTTAGCTGTGAGCAGGAGCGATCTCATGCATACCTTTGAATTCATTCGCCCAGCAGATTCCGCGACAGCGGTTGCGACCGCCGCGCAGGCGAAAACCGCGCAGCAGGGCGCGGACGTGCGGTTCGTCGCCGGTGGGACGACGCTTCTGGATTTGATGAAGCTGAATGTCGAAACGCCTGCGCGCGTGCTCGACATCAACCGTTTGCCGCTGGACAAGATCGAAGCGACACCTGACGGCGGGCTGAAGATTGGCGGCACCGTTCGAAATTCAGATCTCGCCCATCATCCGGCGGTGCAACGAGATTATCTCGTGCTGTCGCAGGCGATTCTCGCCGGCGCATCGGCACAGCTGCGAAATATGGCGACGACTGCCGGCAATCTGCTCCAGCGAACGCGATGCATGTACTTCCGCGACACCGCTATGCCCTGCAACAAGCGTGAGCCCGGCACCGGTTGCCCGGCCATCACCGGCAGCAACCGCATGCTTGCCGTCCTTGGCACAAGTGAACATTGCATCGCGACCAACCCCTCGGACATGTGCGTGGCGATGGCAGCATTGGAGGCGACGATCCATGTACAGGGGCCCAATGGTTCACGCGCGATCCCCATCGGTGACTTTCATCTTCTGCCCGGCAGCACACCGGACCGCGAAACAGTACTCGAACCGGGCGATCTCATAACGCATGTCACACTCCCAGCGCCCGTCGCTTTGAGTAAGCAGTTCTATCTGAAGCTGCGCGATCGGGCGTCATACGAGTTCGCCCTGGCGTCGGCGGCCGTCGTGATCACACTCTCGGGCGGGAAAGTGACTCGGGCACGCATCGCACTGGGCGGCGTGGGCACCAAGCCATGGCGATCCCCCGAAGCCGAGGCCGCGCTCGTTGGAGAGGATGCCAACGCGGCCAACTTTCGCAAAGCAGCCGAAGCGGCGATGCGCGACGCCAAACCGCAGAGCGAGAATGGGTTTAAGATCAAGCTGGCGACGCTCTGCCTCGCACACGCTCTGCAAATCGCCACGACAGCCTGATTCCACCTTAAGGAGCGGACATGCCGACAACACAAGAAATACCGAATTCTTCTCCGATTGGTCGCAGTACGCCTCGAGTGGATGGCCCCCTCAAAGTGAGCGGGGTGGCGCGGTACACCTCAGACTTCAACTTTCCCGGCCAGCTTTATGCGGTGCCGGTCGAGGCGACGATCGCCGACGGCCGAGTGGTCGAACTCGACACGGCCGCCGCCGAGAAAATGCCCGGCGTGCGAGCTGTTTTTCATCGCGAGAACATCGGAAAGATCTTCCGCTCGGTCCTGGGACAGGGGTTCGAGGGCATCTGCGACGAGCGTCGCCCACCGTTCGAGGACGATGTTGTCCGCTACTACGGCCAATATATCGCGCTCGCTGTGGCGGACACGTTCGAGACCGCCAAAGCCGCTGCCGATGCAGTTCGCGCAACCTACGCCAAGGAGAAACCGAACGTCGAGACCGACCTCAAGCCGGACGACGACCCCGAAGTGGTTGCGACCACGTTCAGCCCGCGAGAGCGTTTTCCCAGACAACGCGGCGACGCTGAGGCTGCTTTCGCAAGCGCACCGGTCAAGATCGACGAAACCTATGTCACACCGGCTGAGACGCACAACCCCATCGAGTTGCACGCGACGACTGCGATCTGGGATGACTCGACTCTAACGCTGTACGATTCATCTCAGGGGGTCTTCAACCTGCAGGGCGTGCTCGCGCAAATGTTCGGCTTGCCGAAAGAAAACGTTCGGGTCATCACGAAGTTCGTTGGTTCAGGTTTCGGGAGCAAACTATTTCCCTGGACACATTGTTCGCTCGCCGCCGCGGCGGCACGGCAGCTCGGCAAGCCGATCAAGCTCGTGGTCAGCCGGAAGATGATGTTCCAGACGGTCGGTCATCGCCCACGCACCCAGCAGCGCGTGCGTCTGGGCGCCACGCTTGACGGCAGGCTCGTCTCGCTCCAGCACGACTACGTCTACGACAGGTCAATGCTCGATATCCACCACGAGGACTGCGGCGCAGCGACGCCGTTACAATACAGCGTGCCCAACCTCCGCGTGACGTTCGGCCGCGCCAGGCGCAACATCGGCGCAACCGCGGACCTGCGCGGTCCCGGCGCCGTGCCCGGACTCTACGCGACCGAATCGGCAATGAACGAACTGGCCGACCAACTCAAGATCGACCCCGTCCGGCTCCGGGTTATCAACGAACCGAAAATCGACGAGTCGTTCGCGCTTCCTGATGTTCGGGGTATAGCCCGCGCGGGCCTTCCGTTCTCGTCACGCCATTTGCTCGAGTGCTTCGAGCTCGGCGCGGAAAAGTTCGGATGGTCCAAGCGCACGCCCGAGGTCGGCTCGATGAAGCGCGACGGATTGACGCTCGGCTGGGGAATGGCCGGGTGCTCTTGGCACGCCGCACGGTTTCCCGCCGACGCCAACGTCCAGCTCCGCAACGATGGCACAGCCCGCGTCGCTTGCGGCACGCAGGACATCGGCACAGGCACATACACGATCCTCGCGCAGCTTACTTCGGAGAGAATCGGCGTGCCGCTCGAAAGAGTCGAAGTCGCACTGGGCGATACGTCACTTCCGGAAGGCCCGCTCTCAGGCGGTTCGATGGTGACCGGGTCGGTGGTCCCGGCCGTTTTTGCAGCTGCAGACAACGCGATCGCGTCGCTGCTGACAGTCGCAACGTCAACGCCAGGATCGCCCTTCGAGAAGCGCCAATCCGACGAGCTGAATTTCGAAGGCGGCCACGTCTTTGTGAAGGCTGAGGGCCCGGCTGGCGGCGTGCCGTTCGCCGAATTGCTCCAGCGCGCCAACCTCAGCCTGGTCACAGGCAGCGGCAAGTCTGAATCGACATTCGGTAATCCTGAACCGAAGTTCTCGACGTACTCATTCGGCTGTCACTTCGTGGAGGTCGCATGGCAGCCCGAGATCGCTCAGTTGCGCGTCAGCCGGGTTGTGACTGTCGTCGATGCGGGACGCATTCTCAACCCGCTGGCCGGCCGAAACCAGATCGAGGGTGCGGTGGTGATGGGAATCGGCATGGCGCTGTTCGAACACACGTCTTACGATCCGCAGAACGGCGCGCCAATAAACAGCAATCTCGCCGACTACGTGGTGGCGGTAAACGCCGACGTGCCCCCGATCGACGTGCATTTCCTCGATTTCCCCGACAAAGAGCTTAACGAACTTGGCGCGCGCGGGATCGGCGAGATCGGCCTGGCCGGCATCGCTGCGGCCATCACCGCCGCGGTCCACCACGCAACTGGAGTTCGCGTGCGGGAACTGCCGGTGAAGATCGAGAATTTGTTGGCGTGAGAGGTTCTAGTAAGCGTAAGAGGTCTAGCAAGATGCTCGTTTGTTGGACCTGAACCTCGAATGCATGCTCTCAGCGGTAGGAAACTGCTCGATGTTTGCACGTGGGGCGGAAATCAGACTCACCGTGATGGTGAGAAGCGCGCCTTTTTCACACCGTCGGTATTGTCCCGCCATCGATGACGTACTCGCTTCCGGTGATTGACGAAGCTCGATCAGATGCCAGGAATGCAACCAGTTCGGCAACTTCTTCTGGTCGGGGGGGCCGGGTGCCCGGATTTCGCCTTGGCGGCGGAGTCCGGGCAGTTCGGCCATCACGGTCAACTCGCGGCAAGTTATCTGGAGTCTGCGCTCTGCTTCGACCACTCGCTATCTTTGCCACTTCGCATCTACAATCCGTGAAGAACAAATTCAATTGTCGTAACAAGGGAGCTTCGATGAAAACGCTCATGCGTGGTCTACGTAGCAGCGCCGCGATTCTGGTTTTTGCGGTGGCAATTTACATTCCGGTTCAGGCGCAGAAGCGAATCGAAGATCGTTTCGCGAGCGTCAACGGAGTCAAGCTTCATTATCTAATCGCCGGAAAAGGGGAGCCGGTACTCCTCCTGCATGGCTACGCGGAAAGCAGCCACATGTGGCGACCCCTGATTCCTGAACTTGCAAAAACTCACACGGTGATCGCACCGGACCTGCGCGGATTCGGCCAGTCTTCCAAACCGAGTAGCGGCTACGACAAGAAGACCATGGCCCAGGATGTTCATGCCCTCGCCGTATCGCTCGGGTATCACCGCACGATTATCGTCGGCCATGATATCGGATTGATGGTCGCTTATGCCTATGCGGCGCAGTACGCGGCCGAAGTCGATCGGATCGTTTTGATGGATGCGTTTCTTCCCGGCGTTGGTGATTGGAAAAGCGTCTGGCTGTTAAGAGACTTGTGGCACTTTCATTTTTACGGCGAGACGCCACTCAAGTTAGTTACGGGACGCGAACGAATCTATTTCGAGCACTTCTGGAATGACTTTGCCGCCGACCCAAAACATTCTGTGCCCGAAGCGGATCGTCGATTCTATGCAGCGGCTTATGCGCAACCCGGCGCCATGAGGGCCGGCTTCGAAGTATTTCATGCTTTTGAGCGGGACGCGAAAGACTTCGCGGAATTTGCGCGGACCAAACTAACGATGCCCATGCTGGTCCTTGCGGGCGAAAAGGCATCGGGCAATTTTTTAATTGAGCAAGGGCGTTTGGTCGATTCAAATGTGCAGGGAGTTATCATCAAGGGTTCAGGACATTGGTTGATGGAAGAAGCACCGCAACGGGTTATCCCGCTGCTCGTGGCGTTCATTAATAGGCATTAATAAATCAAAGTAGAACCGCGACTGACCAGTCACTCTTTGCCAATAAGAGAAACGAGTTCAGCAAAAGTCGTATCTCACGAGGTCAGTACCACTTTGCGTTGGCGTAGTGGGTTCGCTCGCATTTTTTCCCAAGCTGAAGGCTTTCTCTTGGCATTACCGTTGTTCTACTTGTTTGTGTCCTTCCCGAAGCATCAGAATAACCAGCGAACCGGCCACCGCTGAGCAACACAGATAGACCATACCACCATAAAAGGATCCGGTTGCCGTGTTGATGTATCCGGTGATGTAGGGCCCAAAAAATCCACCCAGATTACCGACTGAATTTATTAGACCGATCGAAGCCGCCGCGGCTGAGCCGGTGAGGAACCTGGTAGGCAAGGTCCAAAACACGGGTAGATAACAGTTCAGTCCGGCGCACGCCACGCATAACATTGCAATAGCAATACCCGGCCTCTGCGCCAACACTGCGCTAAGCAATAGTCCCATGGCCCCAAAAATTATGGGCACGGCTGTGTGCCAGCGCCTCTCTTCAGTTCGATCTGAGGACCATCCATTTAACACCATGCACAGCAAAGCCAGGCACCAGGGTATGGCCGTGATGAAGCCCACTCCAAGGTTCGAATAGCCGGACGCCTTCTTCACAAGAGTTGGCAACCAGAAGGTAAGACCATAGGCGCTGGTAATTACCAGGAAATAACCTAGAGCCAGCAGCAGAACCTCGCGATGTCGAAACGCGGCGAATACGCGCAGCGGGTTAGATTGCAGTTTTACCTTCTTCTCATTCTCCAGTTCTGCCGTTATCCAGTCGCGCTCGTCATCCGGCAGCCAGCGAGCCTGTTTTGGTCTGTCTGTTAAATAAAAGATTGTGACGAAGCCAAAGATTACTGCGGGCACTCCCTCCAAAATGAAAAGCCAGCTCCAGCCCCTGAGCCCGAGCCAATGTATTCCCAAGAGCACACCCGAGATAGGTGAGCCGAGAATATTGGAAATCGGTATGGCCGCCATAAAGAAAGCCACGGCCTTCGCTCGATCGGCATACCGAAACCAATGGCTGAGATACACGATGATGCCGGGAAAGAAGCCGGCTTCAGCCGCGCCCAGGAAGAAGCGAACAACGTAAAACTGCATGGGCGTTTTAATGAAGCCCATGGCTGCCGCCAGCAGACCCCAGGTGATCATGATCCGCGCAATCCACTTTCGTGCACTCCAATGTTCCACAATCAGGCTGCCGGGAATCTCGAGCAAGAAATAGCCGATGAAGAATATACCGGCGCCGAAACCGTAGACCTCCGCGGAGAAGCCCAGATCTTTGCTCATTTCGAGGGCGGCGTAGCCAACGTTAACGCGGTCCAGAAAAGCAATGATGTAAATGAAAAAAAGGTAAGGCAGGATGCGACGCATGATGCGCCGGCGCGCTCGTGCGGCAACCGCGGGCATTGCGGAAGATAGGTTTATTGTCGCATCCATTCAAATTGTACCGGCCTGGTAAATGATGCCGAATGGATTGTTGACGAAGCTTTGCGGAAGCCGTCGATTCAGCGCCGGGAATCTTACACTCCGTATCCTGCGCCAACAAGCAGCGCAATAGTCTGTGGTTCGTTCAGGCCGATAGCACCCACCCGCTACCGCGCGAGGTGGTACTGGCTTCATACCACGTGCGCATTTCTCAGTATCATCGCCGTCTTCTTTTCGCCTTCGTGTTTCTATTCTTAGCCTTTTGCGATTTGCCCCTGGCTTTCGCGGGCTTGTTCGTCAGGTGGTGCGCTTCCTTAGCAGACGGGCTGGCTTCGTCTAACGACGCCCTAATCAGTTCGTCGTTCGGTCGCACACCATCAACGAAGGCAAACACGTGGTAATTGGCGTTCCGCTCGCGTAAGACTTCAATTCGCCCCTGGTTCTTCATGCGCGCGAGTTCGGTCATCAGGAAAGACTGTTCGGCGGCACTCATGTAACGATAGTCGATGTCGAATGCCAGGCCCGTCGAGTGTGGTGGCGTATCGATGAGTACTGCATTCCGGTTCACCGTGTTCAATGCATGCTGATACTGTTCCGGTCTGACCAGCGAACTTACGGGTAAAGGACGATCAAACGCGTGGTGGTAATCCGTCGCTATCTCTTCCAGGACTTTGAAGGCTTCAGGTCTCAGCGACCTGACCAGGTTGAGCTTCATTTCTTGGCGATCAGATGGATTGTCGATGTCATAGGAGCGTCCGCCGAAATTCTTCGCCAGCGATCGTAGCGTTTCGTAATCGCGAAACAATCTCTGGCGGCTGTCCGGCTGTCCGTAGAATTGATCGAGCGTCGCTTTCTCTTCATCTGTCGATTTCAATTCCTGCTGCCGCGCCGCGACTTGTCTTTGCAACTCCTTTTGTTTCGCACGGTCGCGTTTCTTCAGCGCGCCCAATTGACCGTTCAACTTCGCAATTGCGGTTTGCACGTTCGCGCGCGCCGCATCGATGCGCGCATACTCATCGCGCAGTTGTGCTTCGTTATAAAGTCCGATGCTCTGATCGTTTGCATACCTGCTGAACACGCCGTCATCTGCCTTCGCGCCCACTCCGAAGAGCACGTAGGTATCAGTGACTGCCGGAACCGTGACCATTTCGCCGCGCTCGATCATCGCTGCGAGATCCACAAAGTCCTGACTAGTTTGGATATTGTGTTTCTTAACCTCAGCAACCTGAGTAGCCAGGAACCAGTGCCGGTCTTCGTAATGCCGCAGCTCTGGCGGCACGTTGACGGTACCCTGTCCGTTGGCCGCCTCGCCTCGATCCTCTTTGACTCTCTCTATCGCCCGCGCCCACTGATCAGCGTTCGTGTTGCTCGCGGAACTGGATATATTGTTCGTCGATTGGCCGTGCCGTCTTGGAGCAGTAAAGTGCAGCAGCGCCCACACAGCGACGCCCGTGGCGGCGCTTGCAAGGATAATCAGAAAGACGCTGGTGCTTTTTTTCATGAACCAACCATTGGAGAACGCTAGATAAACCGGAGACCGCCGCGGCTCATCAAGCGTTCTCCAATGGTTGGTTCAATTTCGGGCAAAGAGTCCCGAGCAGTGAATCCGTGCCGTGAGCGGTGTTCCTTGAGCGAATGTGTCGCGAAAAAGATGCAGGTTGAGATCGGATTTCTGTTTCGATTCTGGACAATCTGGTTACTCACCGGGGCAGTAGGCCGACCGTAAGGACCCATCGTGCAGGTCGATCACGGGGCACTAGCCCCGAGCGTTAGGGAGGGCTCAGTTGCTCAATCAAGTGAGAACTCGTGATCCTGACCAATGGTTGGTGGGAACATTCACCAAACACGATGTTGACCTCCTTGAGCGCCCGGCGTATGTTGATGTCGTAAACAGTTTTTGGCAACAGGTTGCTCACGGTAAATCTTTTCAGCAAAATCCCGACCCGATTACCGTCCTCCCTCTTAAGCATTGCCGATTTCCAATTGCCGAATGCCAAAGCAATGAGCACTCTAAAGAAACTCACGTCAGCAGTACTTCTAATCCTGAGTCTGCTTCTCCTGACTCCA
>Ga0209648_10001368_pt1 | contig 19639 bp, 15 predicted proteins | sample GraSoi2013_115cm_FD_185830 | JGI IMG/M metagenome (GOLD analysis project Ga0209648, IMG submission 185830) | Grasslands soil microbial communities from the Angelo Coastal Reserve, California, USA - Sample 9_17_2013_115cm (SPAdes) (version 2) | ecosystem: Environmental > Terrestrial > Soil >...
TGGCGTTCCTCTTTTCTGGTCTGCCATCTTAGGGGCGCTCGATGTTCTCTTGTTGATGACGATGATGACCAGAAGATTCCACATAATAGAGCAGTTTTTCATGCTTTTCACGAGCGTCCTAGTTATAGGCATACTCTACCAGTTGATTGTCATCAAACCTGACCTGAGCCAGATCGCATACCACTCTGTCGTCCCAGGGTCGCTAAGCTCCGACGCTCTCTTGCTTGTTGTCGGAATAATTGGAGCGACTGTCATGCCCCATGCCCTCTTCGTCCACTCCTGGCTCTCAAAGAACAAGATGGACACTATGGGAAAGAGAGTCCTTGACCCCCAGAAGAGATATGATTCTTCTAACGCTTCGGTCGAAGTGAGACAGAGAACTAGGAAAAATCACCTCCGTGAAACGATAGTCTTCCTGAGCATTGCTGGAGTTGTCAACGCAGGAATACTACTAGTGGCTACGCCGTTGTACCCGAAATTCAATTTCACGTTTGCATATGCGGTACAACAGCTTAGTGCGGCATTCGCACCAATCGTCGGGATTGTCTTCGTTCTCACTCTGCTAGCGTCAGGTCTCACATCATCGACACTTGGAACCATCGCAGGGCAGGTAATCATGGAGGGACTCATTGGGAAGCACTGGAACATATGGGCACGAAGAATAGTAACGAGAGGTGTGAACGTTTTCCCAACCACGATAGCGATCTACTTCGGGCTCGATCCACTCATCTTGCTGGTTTACAGTCAAGTGATCCTAAGCCTCTTGATTCCCCTCCCTATGATCCCGCTCGTCTACTACACGTCAAAGAAGAGGTTCATGGGAGATTTTGTCAACAGAAGGAGAACAATTATTGTCGCCATGGTGACTGTCGCACTGATAATCGCATTCAACGTGTTCTTGTTGCTAACCTACCTCTAGAATCACCACGCGTTTCACATCTTCCGACAAGTTGGTCGAGACCGAGGGCCTGGTCTCAAGATTGAGACTTTCATATGCGATAATAAACAAGGCTGAGCCTCATCGTTTCAGCAAATCTTAACTCGACCGGCGAGGATGGATGACGTATCATGCAATCTGTAGCTCGTAAGGTCGAGCTTCGAGATGTTGACAAGGGCCTCTGGATATGGCGCATGGACCATCCCAAGTGGGAGCGGGACCAGGGTTGGGAGCCAATCGTGACATCGACCGTTGTCGAGTCAAAGGGCGAGAGGCTGGTGCTCGATCCTCTAGCTCCACCAGAAAGCGAGACTGACGTGTGGGAGCGGCTTGATGCGAGCCCTCCGACAGCGATTGTCGTGCTCAAGCCGGACCACGTTCGGGACGTGGACTTGTTCGTGCACCGCTACAGTGTTCGTGCCTACGGACCAAGACTCTTCTTTCGCGATAACATACCCGAGACCAGACTCGAACCCATCCAGCCGGGAAGCAAGCTTCCCGGAGGAATACTCGCACTTTACGACGGACGGGGCCGCGAAGAGACACCGCTCTGGCTGCCAGAGCAACGTACCATTGTCTTCGCTGACGCGTTGACTGCGCCCGGAGGCGAGCTACGCGTCTGGGCATCGCCCTGGCATGAGGAGCGAACACTGCCCGCACTGCGCGAACTCCTCAAGCTGCCCTTCGAACAAGTGATCGTCTCGCACGGCGAACCCGTCCACACCCGCGTCGAATATGAGCTCGCTCTAAAGATCCCGCCTTACGGCGCATAAGAACCACAATCGAAGTGGCTAACGTAACGAATTTCACTCCTAGATCACCGTAGGCCAAACGGCGACTTCCAGGACAAAAAACGATCAGCACCGTCTAATGATGTTACAATCATCAGCTTATGGATGAACCTACTCGAAAGGCTTTATTGGTAGCCGTCAAGGTACCGCGTCGCTCCGCCCAGAGACTCCGAAAATGAAGCATCGCCGGCCAACAAACCCTGAATTGCTCAGCGCTATAGGCTACCTCATGAAGGCGGGAAAGCAGTACCAGACGCCTCTCTGGATCACCGTTGCAAGCTTCCTTGGCAAATCCCGAAGAACGAGAATCGTCCTGAACCTTGGCCAGGTTTCGAAAAACCTGAAGGGAGGAGAAGTCATCGTCGTCCCCGGTAAGGTCCTCGGCTCAGGCGAGCCGAAAGAAAAACTGACCATAGCCGCCTTCAAATTCTCTCCAAGAGCACTCGTCAAGGTCGAGAAAGCTGGAGGACGCTGCATACCCTTCTCAAGGCTCGTCGAGGAAAATCCACGCGGGACGAATGTTAGACTTCTTCGCTAGGAGAACCTAACCGCGTAGAATCAACGGAAGCCATTCTTAGAATTGGCAGATTGAAAATTTTTCCATTGTTGACGATTAGGCATCTGCTAGACCGTCTCGGCCATCGGGGCGACAGGCTTGGCAGCCGGAACTCTTGTTTCTTGCATCACTGAGACCATGGCTTTCGGATTTGGAATCAGCAGAGAGCTCAGAGCGCCGAACGAGACGAAGATGCCTGCAGTGAGCACTGCCCACCGGACTCCCTGAGTGATCGCGTCGGTGATTACCGAATGAACGGTCCCGAGAATCGCGGGGCTTAGACCTGGAGGGAGCGCAGGTGCGACGCCACCCGTGAGTCCCGAACTCAACAAGTTCCCGATACTGTCCTTCATCGCAAGGGGCAAGTTGGTAACAGAGAGATCTGCTTGTCCGACCGTCGAGATCTGAGCCACCATGATCGCTCCCAGAACGGCAACTCCGAACGCTGCGCTGATCTGTCTGATCGTATTGTTCGCGGCGGAGGCGACGCCTGCCTTCTGGAATGGAACACTGGCGAGAACAGTGTTTGTAAGCTGCGGCAGTGATAGACCGAATCCAGCTCCAAATAGCATAAAGACCGGATAGAAGTAGTAGAACGGAGTAGAGTCGCCGGTTACCAGGAAGAGGGTGAAGAGAGCCATCGTCTCCATTACCATCCCAGTCGTGACCACCCGCCTAGCGCCGTACTTGTTAGAGAGTCGGCCTGCAATCGGTGAAAAGATGAACATCGCGATGGCAAATGGCGCGAGGTTTAGGGCGCCGTTGATAGCGGATAATCCTCTGGCGATCTGGAAGTAGATGGAGTAGATGAATATCGTCGCGAACTCGCCCACCGCTACGATTCCCACAGTGAAGAGACCGTACCGGAAAGCTCTGTACTTCAAGAGACTGAAGTCGAAGAGAGGAACCTTTCCTACTTTCGCTCGCCGAAGTTCTGCAAAGGTAAACCCGGCCATCAGAAAGGCCCCGGCGATGAAGCAGAGGGCTGGAAGAGAGATGTCTGATAGAGGCCACGAGAAGCTTCCGAGCGTGAAGGTCTCCTTGGGCGTCAGCCAGCCGTAGGTCTGCGCTTCGATGAAACCGAACAGGAGGCTCGCGAGTCCAAGAGTAACTAGCGTTACTCCCAGATAGTCTGTCGAATACTTCGAATCTCTGAATCGGGATTCCTTAATCGCGTACAGCGCCACAACCAATGTAACTGCCCCGAGCGGGACGTTGATGAGAAACGACCAGCGCCAGGTAACGTAAGTTGTGAAGTAACCTCCCATCAAAGGCCCGATAACACCCGCCGCTCCCGCTACAGCACCCCACATGCCGAAAGCCACGCTACGGGCCTTCCCAGTAAATGTCGTTGAGAGAATTGAGAGAGTAGATGGAGAAGCCATCGCCCCGCCGAATCCCTGAATGGATCGGCCTACAAGCATCTGCGAGAGATTGGCCGAGAGCCCGTCAATAATGGATCCCAATACGAAGATGGCGATGCCGGCCATCAGGATGCGTTTTCTTCCAAACTCGTCTCCGAGTTTTCCCCATGTCAGGAGAAAAGATCCGAAGATGAGGCCGTAGAGGGAAGTTATCCATTCAAGGTCCTTGACGGAGACTCCGGAGAACGTGGCCTGAATCGATGGCAGAGCATTGATCACTATGGTAAAATCGATAACTATGACCGAGATTGCCAGACAGCAGACGACTAGCGTGAGTAGCTGTTTAGCCTCGATCTTCGATGATTCCGGGCTAGACCGTTGGTTCGCCCGCCGAAGGGTTTCCGTTTGTCTAGTCGACAGCTGCGCTCTTTCGGATGCGTTCATGCTACGAACTATACTTTGTATACTCATAAATATACATAGTATAGGTTCTCAATATACTTAGTATAGGACAGCTTATAAGCGGCCATGGGAAGAAAAGTATAGCGAACCAAGGTCATGCAAAAGAGTCAAGTCATCAGGAAGAGTCAAACGCCGATCATTTCGAAGGGACTGCTCCGGCCTGATGTTCACTTCCTCCGATGCCCCATTAAAGCGAGCATGGGCGTCTTCGGAAGAAAATGGACTACACTGATCCTCAGAGATATCGGATTCAGAAAGATAGACCGCTTCAACAACCTCATAGAATCAGTCCCTGGTCTAACCCCACGAGTCCTCTCCATGCGCTTGAAAGAGCTAGAGAAAGACGGAATCATTCAGAAAATAGAGGACGAGACTACTACAGTTGTAAGGTGGACGCTCACAGACAAGGGAATGGACGCTCTTCCGATACTTATGCGATTGATGGCTTTCGGGTCCAAATGGTATGCCGACGAAGTCTTCGAGGACAAGGTCCCCAGATCTCTCAACGAGATATTCACAAGGCCCGAAGCGCAGGCGATAGTCCAGAGACTATACCAAGCCTAAGCAAAGCCGACAAACCTAGACTTCGGCCATCGAACGAGGAAAACGAGTGCGAGCAAAGCTCACAGCTCCTCCCGGGACCATCCAAGGAAGAAACTGATGCCTATATCGTCCCGACTGGACCCCAGGGTCTTGGTCTGCCATCGCCTTCACCTGATCTGGCGAACCCCTGTAGATTTCTAGACCTCGTAGGTCTCGGTCCGACGATCCGAAGAGTGGACCCGCGGCCAGCAGAAATCCTTCGTCGTGCAACTTGGCGAGGTGTGCCATGTGAGCGTCTTGGAGAGCATTCTCTTCCTGTTCACTTAGTTTCGGTGCGTCAGCACGCAGCGTCAATAGTCCTATGGTGAACCGGTCAAAATCCATTTGTAGACACTAACAGATCCGCCGTGCTTTTTGCGTATAAGTGCATGGAAGGTAGTGAAAGTATACTTCAGCTCAATCATGAGTTGAGTTCAAGGACAGGATCTTTCTGGACTCTGACCAGTAATGCTCGAATAGATGGCCTACACTAGCGTCGAAATGAGGAATAGTCCAGAGACTCTACGAATCCTAAGATCTAGTGAACTGAGTTCGATGGAACTGGAATCTCCAGCCTTCAGGCTCAGGTTTTTCTTGCTATGTAGTAGCTGTTCAGAATATCTCCCGGAACCTTTCTGATGTCCACACTCTTGAATCCTGAATCGCTTAGCTTCCGTTTTGCAAGTTGTTCGCCCCAGACAGCGCCCAAGCCTTCCCCTCCGTAGGCCAGAGAGACTGTCATGCAGTGCATCGTCGAGACGCTATAGAGGAAGGGCCCCAGAGGATGCTGGAGATTCTCGTGCAGATTGCTCGAGGCCGCGACGTCGATCAGCAAGAAGACCCCGTCTGATCGGAGGCCTTTCGAAATTTCTTTCAAGACCTTGGTAGGCTTAGCCTGATCGTGAATCGAGTCGAATGCCGTTATTAGATCGTATTTTTTCGGTTCGTTCAGGGTGGCCGCATCTTTCGCGACAAACCGGGCATTGCGTAATTTCATACGCTTGGCTTCAGCTTTTGCAGCGGCGATCGCTTTCTTAGAAAAATCGTATCCCGCGAATCTGCTATTAGGAAAGGCCTTAGCCATAAGATTGATCGCGTGTCCGGAACCGCATCCTACGTCGAGGACACTGATTCCCTTCTGTAGTCGTTCCACTAGTCCGTCAACGAGTGGAAGTATAGTGTCGACGAGTCTAGCATCTTGGACCTTGGAGCTTCCTTCCGACATTAGTTCGGTGAATCGTGGATAGGCTGAGTAAGGTACGCCTCCACCTTTCTGGAAGCATTCCACTACTTGCTCTTCCACTTCGCCGCAAAGCGAAAGATATTGTGTCATGGTCGCTAGATTTTTGACTCCAGCAGTCCGAGTAATCGCAGCGGCATGTTCGGCGGGAAGTTTGTATGTTCCATTACTGCTATCATATTCGACGATCTTGCCTGTTACCATCGAGCCGAGCCATTCTCGCACGTACCGTTCATTCAGTTTCGCCTTCCGAGCAATTTGCTCGCTAGTCGAAGGCTCTAGAGTTGCCATCGTGTCAAATAATCCAGTCTTGTGACCGATGCTGATCATGAGTACGAGGAACCCACTATTCAGTAGTCCAACCGTGTACCCAGCAAAAGACTCGGCTTTGGCTTTGTCGAAACCCGATGTTGATCCTTGAGAAACAGCTTCCATGAAAGAACGTTTTTCAGGCTACAGAATACTTAAGCCTGGTCTGCAATGCCCATCACCTGATCTAGTGAGCCCTCTCCCGGACTAACGGTTTTATCGTTGCGGGAAGCTGAAGGTTTAGGGCCTAATTGTCGGAGGGTGCACGTAGACTAGCTGCAATCATGTTCACGGACTTGGTCGGTTTCACAACTCTCAGCCAAAAGAACGAATCACTAGCCCTCTCGGTATTGGATGAACAGAGAAAGTTGCTCCGCCCCGTGTTCAACAAGCATGGGGGTAGAGAGGTCAAGACGATAGGTGACTCGTTTTTGGTCGACTTTTCCAGTGCACTCAGCGCGGTAAGATGCGCCTATGAGATCCAGAAGACCACACGCGAGTTCAACAGTTCTCTACCTGAAGAGCGAAGAGTTCTCCTGAGGATCGGTGTTCACCTAGGCGACATAGTGGACGCTCAGGGCGATATTTCGGGCGACGCAGTCAACATTGCCTCTCGGATAGAATCCCTCGCAGAAAGTGGAGGCGTTTGTCTCACGCGTCAGGTCTATGATCCGATCCAGAACAAGTTCGAACTGCCTCTCAGAAGCCTAGGGGCCAAGCCACTGAAGAACCTAAGAGCGCCCACGGAAGTGTTCAAGATGGTGATGCCCTGGGAGGGAGGAATCATGGAAGTGGCTGTTGAACTTGACAGTCGCAGGGTCGCCGTCTTGCCTCTCAAGAACATGAGCCCAGACCCAAATGACGGGTATTTCGCGGATGGAATGACAGAGGAACTGATAACCGCTCTCTCAGGCGTCAGCGGACTCACTATCATCGCAAGGACTTCCATAATGCAGTACAAGGATTCTCCCAAGCGTGTTGCGGACATAGGAAAAGAACTCAGGACTGGAACCGTAATTGAGGGGAGTGTGAGGAAAGCGGCAAACAAAGTTCGGATAACCGTCCAGATGATAGATGCGACCACTGAGGGGCATCTCTGGGCCCAGAACTATGACCGACAGATGGACGACATATTCGCAATACAGAGCGAGATAGCGGAGAAGGTCGCTGAGGCACTGAAAATAAAACTGATCGACTCTACGAAGCGTCGGCTAGAAAAAGCACCGACTGAAAATACCGAGGCATACATGCTCTACCTGAAGGGACGATACTACTGGAATGAAAGGACCAGGCCTTCAATCGAGAAAGGCATCGCCTACTTGCAGAAAGCGTTACAAGCGGACCCAGGCCTGGCCTTGGCATACTCCGACCTGGCAAACGCCTATGTCCTTATGGCCGACTACGGCTTGATGCAGACATCAGAGGCTCATGCCAAGGTTCGAGAAAATGCTTTGAGGGCACTAGAAATAGACCCTAATCTGTCCCAGCCCCACGCTGCGCTTGCCGCAGTTCATGAAAGGAGCTTCCGCTGGGCTGATGCGGAAAACGAGTACAAGCTCGCCATCAAACTAAACCCGAACAATGCAACAGCACACCACTGGTACGCTCTCGACCTTTCTTTCAAGAGAGACGAAAAAGCCCTGCAGGAATGGAGGAAGGCCAAAGAACTGGACCCTCTTTCACTCATAATTGGTGCAGCCTTCGGTTATTTTCTCGTCTGGCAAGGCCACAAGGAGGAAGGGCTCGAGATGCTGCGAACAGTGGTAGAGATGAACGACGGATTTGTCGCTGGTCACAGGAACCTCGCCTTCGCCTACATTGTTGCGAAAATGAGCCCGGACGCTGCGGTGGAGGCCAAGAAGATAGTGGAGCTTAGCACGGAAGCAACTTACACGGCTACCGCAGCGTGTGCATACGCCATGGCAGGGTTAAAGGAGGAAGCGGTTGCGATATTGGATAAGCTGCTCAAAGAGAGCGATACACACTACATAGACCCATCCAGCATAGCTATGATCTACGCCTCTTTACAAGACGAGGCTAACTCTCTAGAATGGCTGAAGAAAGCTGTGAACGAGAAGTCTGCGGGTATTCCATACACCCGTGTCTTTCCAATGTTCGAATTCCTTCGAGATAACCCCCGATTTAGAGAGATACTCAACAAAACAGGCTTGGCATAGAGCTCTAGAATGGGTCCAAGTGGACCCGCTCCAACTCACCATAAACGGTTTTATCTTCAAACACAGTTGAGATGTTGCAGGATTTCTTGACAGAGGGCTTACGAAGACTCGCGGCAATAATGTTCACTGACATGGTAGGCTACACAGCCCTCGGACAGAAGAACGAATCACTCTCGCTAACCCTAGTCGATGAACAAAGAAAACTGATCAGACCGATCCTAAACAGACACGACGGAAGAGAAGTCAAGACCATGGGAGACTCTTTCCTCGTCGAATTCTCAAGCGCGCTTAACGCTGTAAGGTGTGCCTATGACATCCAGCGAACTGCAAGAGAATACAACATCTCCCTACGCGAAGAGAGGAGAGTCCACTTGCGAGTAGGTGTTCACCTGGGCGATGTGCTAGACTCTCAGGGCGACATCTCAGGTGACGCAGTAAATGTGGCGTCTAGGATCAATTACCTTGCAGATGATGGAGGTGTATGTCTGACTCGTCAGGTGTACGATCACGTTCAAAACAAGTTCGAGCTACCTCTGAAGAGTCTTGGCCCAAGATCACTCAAGAACGTGAATATCCCTGTAGAAGTGTACAGGATGGAAATGCCGTGGGACGAAAAGAGAGCTGGTCAATCAACAGAGCTGGACAAGAGGAGGATCGCGGTTCTGCCGTTTGCGAACATGAGTCCCGATCCGGCAGATGAGTACTTTGCGGACGGTCTGACCGAGGAACTGATCTCCAAGCTTTCGCTCGTGAAGGGTTTGCGAGTGATAGCCAGAACTTCTGTGATGAGCTACAAGAAGAAGGACAGACGGATTTCAGAAATCGCCGCAGAGCTAGGAGTTGGCTCTGTTGTCGAGGGTAGCTTCCGGAAAGCTGGCAACAAGATACGGGTAACTACTCAGCTAATCGACGTTAGGGACGATCAGCATGTCTGGGCCCAAAGCTACGATAGGAACTTTGATGATGTATTCGCAGTTCAGACCGACATTGCCAAACAGGTTTCAGACACACTCAAAGTCAAGATTTTGGAAGCGGAGATGGACTGGATTGGCAGAAAGCCAACCGAGAGTGCCAAGGCCTACACCCTCTACTTGAGAGGCAGGTACCACTTCAACAGGAGAGGGGTAGAGGACATAGTGAAGGCTTCAGAATATTTCGGTCAAGCTGTGAGAGAAGACGAGAGGTTCGCACTGGGATATGTCGGTCTTGCAGACTGCTATGCGGTACTTTCCAATTTAGGAATCGACTCTGACGCGAACCACCAGAAAGCCAAGATTGCGGTCGCCAAAGCCTTGGAGCTGGATGGAGATCTTGCAGAAGCACACGCTACCCGTGGACTCATACTCTTTCATGAGTTCAGTCTCGGGGAGGCAGAAGAAGAGTTCAGGAAGGCGATCGAACTGAAGCCTAGCTACGCTCCCGCGCACCACTGGTACTTCCGTCTACTCCTGGGTAAGTTGAGGTGGGACGAAGCACTCACACAAATCGAAAAGGCGGTGGAGGTTGACCCGTTCTCGCAGATCATCAACCTCAACCATGCGCATTACTATAGAAGAAGGGGAGACTATGACAAGGCACTGGAACTGTACAAAAAAGCGGTTGAATTAGATCCCAACTTTGCCTATGCGCATTTCGACTTGGCGGTGACCTACGGGATGATGAAGCGGTCGGCGGACATGAAGCGCGAGGCCAAGATTGCCATCGAGCGCGGGACTCGCGAGGCCAAGATTGCAGTTGGGCTCGGCCGAGGATCATATCATAGACCGGTCAAGATTCTCGACGCACTCATCGCATACTCTGAAAATGACAAGGAGAAAGTTAGAAAACTGCTACCTGAACTGGAGGCGAATTTTGGTGAGCCTCTGGCAATTTCCGCGTTGCAGGCGGCCGGTCTCCATTTCTATCTCGGTGAGAACGAAAAAGGGTTCGAATGGTTAGAGAACTCGTATTCAAGAAAGGAGGATGACCTCCTGTACATTAGGACTGACGAATTGTTCAACGGCATCCGAGGCGATTCAAGATACCAGAATCTCTTGAAGAGGATTGGGATAGAGTGAGCCTCATTATTCCTAAGACGATGTGATACAGAGGGCCAACTTGTCAAAGAGCGAGCGCAGACTCGCTGCGATAATGTTCACTGACATGGTAGACTACACAACCATGTCAGAAAAAAATGAAGCACTCGCGCTCACCCTGCTCGAAGAGCATAGGCAGTTGTTGCGCCCGGTCTTTGCGAGACATGGAGGTCGTGAGGTCAAGACTATTGGTGATGGCTTTCTCGTCGAATTTCCTAGTGCTCTAGAAGCGGTGAGATGTGCCCTAGAGGTCCAGCAGCTCATGTACAAGCGTAATCAGAGTGTTCCTTCCGAGAAGAAGATACTGCTGAGAGTTGCGGTTCACCTTGGAGATGTTGAACACCGAGACGGAGACGTCTACGGAGATGCTGTTAACATCGCTTCCAGAATCCAGTCCTTCGCCGACCCGGGAGGAATCTGCATAACTCAACAGGTCTTTGATCACGTACGGAACAACGAAGAATTCCGTGCAGAGGCTCTTGGACAAAACCAGTTGAAGAATGTGCAGATGCCTACGATTGTTTACAGAGTTCTGCCCTCGACTGAAGAGACCAAGCTTGCCAAGAGCGATGCTCTGGAGTCGAGAAGGGTCGCCGCACTACCGCTGGCTATCCTTAGTTCTGACCATCAAGACGAGTATTTTGCGGACGGCCTTACTGAGGAGATCATCAACACTCTCTCCTCGATTCCTGGACTGAGCGTGATTGCAAGAACATCCGTGATGAAATACAAACAAGCAGACAAGAGCGTGGGCGAGATCGGACGGGAACTCAAGGTCGGAACTATTCTTGAGGGAAGCGTAAGGAAGGCTGGAGGCAGAGTGCGGATCACTATCCAGCTGATCGATGTCGGAAGCGAAGCACCAATCTGGGCGCAGAAATATGACAGGGAACTAGAGGATGTTTTCAAGATACAAACTGACATCGCGGAGCGAGTGGCCGAAGCGCTGAAGGTTCAACTTCTCAGAGAGAGCAGAATGCTCATCGAGCAGAAGGCTCCCGAAGACATTGGAGCCTATGTCCTCTACCTAAGAGGACGATATTATTGGAGCAAGAGGACGAAGGAAGACCTCGAGAAGGCGGTAGCATATTTCCGGGAAGCAATAGAGAAGGATCCCAACTACGCCCTGGCGCACGCGGGATTGGCGGATTGCTATACACTAATGGGGCGCCATCTCTACCTCCCTTCGAGAGAGGCTTTCGAGAAAGCTCGAGGCTACGCGTACAGAGCCTTGGAACTCAACGATAACCTTGCAGAAGCACACACTGCACTCGCCGCCGTTCTGATGATTTACAACTGGGACTGGGACCTAGCAGAAGAGCAGTTCAAGCATGCGATCCTGTTGAACTCGAACTATGCAAACGCGCACTATCTGCATTCCGTGCTCTTGCAAACGACAGGGAGGCTACAAGAATCGGTCATCGCAGCCGAGAAAGCACAGGTACTCGACCCCCTCTCGCCGGTAATAGGAATGGGCGTCGTATCTGCCTACTTCTTCTCAGAACAATACGCCAAAGCCATCGATGAATGTCACAAGTATCTTGAAATGAACCCTAACTTCGTCGTAGCCCAAGACTATCTAGTCCACCTGCACGTGCGAAACGGACAGTTCGAAAAAGCGGCAGAGGATGCGAGAAGATTGGTTGAGATTAGTGAGAGAAAAGCGGAAGCCACAGCGCACTTAGCATACGTCTACGCAGCGTCAGGAAACACTGAGCAAGCTAAGAAACTATTGGAAACATCAGTGGCAGAATCAAAGCTTGGATATTCAAACCCGACAATCTTCATCACAGTCTACTCGATTCTAGGAGACCAGGATAGCGCATTCCTATGGGCCGACCAAGCTCTAGAATCCGGAAAGATTGCTTTCCCATCTCTCAGGTTTAGCCCGGACCTTAAGCGGTTCAGAACAGACCCCAGATACAATTCGTTGATAGCGAAGGCCGATTTGTAAGAGGCCTGGACTATTGATACCTCGAGCCCTGGATTTCCTAAACGGTTAGGATTTGATAGTCTTTTGCCACAACTATTCGGCCACCAAACACTGAAGATGCCTCCGCCAGGTACCGCTTTTCAGCACCTTCGTTGCCGGGAGAAATGTGAGTTAGAACCAGTCTTCTTGCCTTAGCAAGCTTCGCGGTGTCTGCTGCGTCTCTTGCGGTTGAGTGCTGGGTTACAGCCGCGAGCGATTCTTGTCCATCGAGGTAGGTAGAGTCGTGAATCAGCAAATCGCATCCTTTTGCGAATTCTGAAATCTTCTCAGACTTGGCCGTGTCTCCGATGTAGACAAGATCGCCTCGCTCCGTTTGGAATCGATAGGCCAGATTCTCAGGATCATGGATCGTCGTGAAGGCCCGGACGTTGACATCTTCTGGCCTTACGAATGCAATGTCGAATTTCACCCAGGCGTAGGGGGTCGACTGGAGCTCAAGGATTCGCTCCAGAGCCGCTGCAGTACTGGAGGAGCTGACAACTCGTAGGGGTTTGGTTCTCCGATCCATTGCCATGGCCCAAACAAGTCCAGTGAAATCCCCCACATGATCCGAATGAGTGTGAGAGATGTAGACATCGTTAATCGAATCGAGCTTTTTCCCTAGTCTTACCAGGTTCGTGAGAACCCCGAATCCCACATCCAGTAGCTTGTCTTCGAACAAGATTCCCGCACACATCCTCTCCTTGGTAAGAACCGAGCCGCTCGTCCCAAGGAAAGTGAGCTTCGCCATGGGGCGAAGTCATCTGAGATCAGGTATTTGGATTTGCGCTGAATCGATTTCTTCAGATATCATAGAGAATTTCTTGAGAGGCATTGACGGTGCCCGCCTTGAAAAGTGGGGCTAACGCTTTAAGTAACCAGACAAAACCGGTTCCCGTCAGTTGGTATTATCGTTGGACAAGAAAGCAAATCCGCAGGCCGCCAAAATGCTGGCAGAAGTTCCGCTTTTCGCTGGGCTCAAGGCTGGAGAGGTCATAGAGAAAGAGGGGGAATCAGGGGTTGCTTTCTACCTCATAACAAATGGGTCGGTCGAGGTCCGCAAGGGAGAGAAGATGGTTGCAAAGCTAGGTCGCGGCCAGTTTTTCGGAGAGATGGCTCTTATCGATAAACAGCCGAGGTCTGCCACGGTCGTCTCGGCGGAATCCGGCACCAAGGCTCTCGTAATGCCTGTCTGGAACTTCAAGGCGGCGGTTGCAACTGATCCCACTGTAGCCATGGGGGTCATGAAGGAACTGGCGAGGCGCCTGCGTGAGACGACGAACGCTCTCACCGAATAGATCCGCTGCCGTGCTGCTATAGAGAATAGCGGCAGTTCGGACACTCCCACCTCAAGATTACACCTTCAGTGTTCGTGATCTTTTCCAAGAAAGCCTTTCGACAATTGGGACAAAGAACTTGCTTGTCTTCCGGCTCGTCACGAGCCATTATGGCCTTGAGGAGATGTGGCTTTGAGAACTCTCTCGCCAAGTCTGTTAGAGTGACCCAGCCGAGAAGTTTTTCACCTTCGAAGACTCCGAGCCTGGTGATTCGGTTCTCGACCATGATCTTCGCAGCATTTTTCGTTGATTCGTCGGGACCTATCCTGAAGAATGGGACCAGCATGTCACCTACAGTAACTTCGTCAGGTTTCTTGTTCAGGGGAACAAACTTCCAGAGCAGCGCTCGCTCGGTAATCAGACCCACGACTTTATCTCCCTCAACAACCGCCGCACCGGAAGTTCTCTCGCGATTCATCACGGTAGCCGCTTGGAGAATAGTGTCCGAGGACTTTACCCTTGGAACGTTGGTTGACATTACCTTCCTGACTTTCGCCAACATGTGTCTCTACTGCCCTGTTTCACGCAACCTCTCTGTCGTCCGACCATCACTATGAAGATAAGACTAGTTGCTACCTCAAGGGTCTGCAGCTCTCAGCGGTGATGACTCAGCTGACTTTCGCTTCGTCGTCGGAGTAGCCTGGAGAGGCCAGGTCAGGTCTTCCCATAACTATTTTCCTAGAGCGACAGTAACAAAGACGCCTTTTCGCTCTCTTTGTCTTCTAAACGACTCCATTATGAACCAGATCGTGTCAACCCCGTCCGGGGTGAAGAGAACTGTTCCAATCTGGTCGCTCCTGCTAGTTGGGGTCCTTGTGCTTGGTTCGGTAGTCGGAGCGTTCATGGCTGACCCCCAGCTCGCCACCGCTCTGAACTCAAAACCTCCACCTCACCCCGGAGACTTCACCCTAACCTCTTCGCAGACAAGCCTGGACATCAGACAAGGTTCCGGAGCGACAACGACACTAACAGTAACGAGCATCAACAACTACAACAATGTCACATGGCTTAGCGTCGCTTTGCCCTCGAATGCGACTAATGCCCTGACAACATCCTTGATCCTGAGCAACGTCACTCCTCTAGACAACCGAGGGGCGAACTCGACTCTAACAGTATCTGCTTCTTCTAACGCTCCAATCGGCAATTACATGATCACGGTTACAGGGACTAGTGGTCCTAGGACGCACAGTGTTCAGTTGTCTGTCATTGTATTAACAGGTCCGGGCTTCACCATCAGTGCGAATCCATGGTTCATGAACATAGCTCGTGGAGGAGCAAACACCACCACGATAACAGTCACCAGCGTGAATGGCTTCGCCGGAAAAATCGCGATGACAGTATCGGCTCCCTTTGCGTTTATGGGAGTGGCCGGAGGTGTGAGCCCACTTACTGTTGTTAGTGGAACCTCCAACAGTACTTTGCTCGGCATCTCGGCCACAAACGCAACGATAGTCGGCAGATACTACTTCAACGTCACCGGGACCAGCGGAAGCATATCGCGCTCCACCACTGTGACAGCTAATGTTACTTCAGTCGTTCTTAGCAGCGCACGTGAGTCTATGATCATGGAAATGGTCACATTCAATTCTGGAACCAACGTCACGTTGACCCTTCACAACACCGGAAGTTCCTCCATCCAACTCGTAGACTACTCCGTCAAGGACACGGCCGGGAACCAGTATTCCTATACTTCATGGCCTGGGCCGACGTTAGCCCCTGGGAGTGTCGTTCCGACGAACATTCTGATCGGCTCAAGTTGCAGCAGTTGCACGCTATCCGGGACGGCGTTCACGTTCGCCTTAGGCAGCTCCTACACTATCACGATAGTGACTGCCAGAAACAACCAGTTCTCGTTTACAGTCTCTCGCTAATGTGAGTAGAACGGTCCCACTATGCTTGTTTTGCTGATAGCAGAAAAAAGACCTAGGGTTCCGTCTCGGACCGTTCCGCGCCTATGTTAGTCTGCTAAGACTGCCCTAGGGTCGGACGGCTCCTCTCTGAGATCTGGTACAGATTTGGCGAAGCTGTAGATGAGGATGCATTCCTTCTCGTCAATCTTGAAATTGACGCTACAGATTTTTGATGCCATCACTCGGAGGAGCTCTGCCACATCTCTCGGAACCCGGAGGTAGGTTGAGTCCCGGATCGTCACCGGCTTGACCGATAGTCCCATAGATTTTCTCCAACAATCATTACTCCATTACCGGACTATCGGCGTTGTGGGACTCTCCGATAACGAAATTGAGACCGCTTGAACAACGACAATGTGAGGATGCGTGTGTGTCTGTCCTCTCATCTCAGAAACCAATCATTGCCACCGAAAAGATCTACAGATAGACGACGCGACTACTGAGATCGAGGTCGCGGAACGAAAACTCTGCTAGCTCCAGTACAGATGTTCTTGTGAACTCTTTCATAGAAGACCCTATCGTAGGTTTCTCCGCACTTTTCACAAGTCACCTTTCTAGCCTGATGAGCAGACTTGAACGGAGACTTCTTCATAGGAGCATTGCCCAATGGCAGTCGTCTAGGTATTGCACGGGACTGCTCTAAATCTTACTCTGACTCATCAGAATCGGATGAGCTAAGAAAGTTAAGCACTCCGCGCGGGCAATACAACAAGCCACCCATTTCGTAGGAGCGGTGCTATCGACCTAGTGCGTGTGTGTGTCTACTTTCCGGGATATTCTAGTTGATCAATTACAAACAAAGGAAGGTAACAATCGGCCTATGCATTTGTTGCAATCCTAGATTGTACAGTGGTCTGGAATGGCTGTAGCACACGGACGCTCTCAGCATGAGGCTCCGGTCGAACTCGCTACCGCTCAGCCTGACTCAAGAGTAGACCCCGTGATGTTTACTCTCATTCTCAAGTTTCTACAGACCCCTGGTCAGGTCCTTCTCGTTCAGGGACCTCCGGGTTCGGGCAAGACGACCTTTGCGCTTGAGATTCTCAACAGTTTAGAGGAGACCCATAAGATATACGCGTCAAGCAGAGTAGCTCCAGCTAGGCTCCGTCTGCAGTTTCCGTGGATAGACGAAGTCATCGACACGATGTCCGGCAGAACTGCGAGAGCAAGCTGGATAGATGAGCTTCACGACCTTCGACGGGTTGAACCGGACACGATTTTCAACCAAGTTCTCAGGTTGAAGCATTCGAAGCAGAGAGCCGTGTTGGTTGTGGATAGTTGGGAGGGTGCTATTCGAAACACGAACGACGAGGGCAGAAAAATGCTCGAGTCAGCTGTCCTCTCGGAGCTCGATGAGAGCAAAGTTAGCGTTGTGATAGTGGTCGAAGATTCCAAGAAGGCCGGCGACCTCGGCTACCTAGTTGATGGGATCGTAACTCTGGATCAGTCGGAGCTTGATGGGAGGAGAGTGCGAACCATCGCGATTAACAAACTGCGTGGCTTCAGCGTTCCCACAAAACGGGGAATATTCTCGCTTGACAAAGCAAGATTCACAATACTTCCTAACGGATTGCGACAGCCAGGATCAAACTCGCATCCGAAGCCCTTGGATCCTGTTCCTCACCCAAGCGGGGGCTTTTCTCTCGGCAGCAAAGGCATGGACCAGATGCTAGGGGGCTCGATCCCGAGAGGATCTTTCCTGCTCATCGATGTTGATAGCAGCGTCTCCCCAATTGAGATTCGGACCATTCTCAATATGGTGCGGGCGAACTTCATCAACCAGAAAGGTCCCTGCGTCATCGTCCCAACCGCGGCCTACAGCTCCGATACCGTCGCAGAGTCCCTTAGCAAGTACGTCGGATGGGACGCCATAGATGAGAGAGTGAGAATACTCGAGTACAACCAGTCACTCGCTCCGAAAAAGTGGAGGCTTGTTATGAAGAGCAATCTCTCGGACGATGTCAAGACGTTCGCACATGCCTGGGATGAGCTAGCGAAAATCTCGCCTCACAGAATGCTCGACATAAACGTCGACAAGGCGGTACAAGTCTACGGACGCGACGAACTCTCAGTGCCAGGCCTTACGGAACTAGGCGCGAACATGCGAGACACAGAAGGCTTGAACATCGCAATAGCTTCAGCCGACTCCAAACTCCGGGACCAATGGCTGTCGGTCGTCGACTACCACCTCAAGATCAAGAACGCCGACGGCTCCCTAGTCATTTACGGAGTGAAACCCTTCACACCACTTTACGGAGTCGACTTAAACTTCGACAAAGGATATCCCGTGCTCAATCTCATGCAGATAGTTTGATTCTACGGCCGTCAACAAAGATGCCGTTTTTTCCCTACGTCAGGATTTGTCGAGTCTGCGAGTTCACAATCTATGACTTCATTTTCGGAACGAAGAACCGATATTCTGTTTAATCGAACGGCTACCCTGTTGCTCGCGCCTCGCCTGTTCCCGGGTATTTCTAAGACCTGGCTAAGACGCGTTTTACCGAGTCTCTATCACGAAGAAGATACGACGTGGCCTGACGGGTTCGAAGACTGATTCTGCTGATTCCTTCGGTTACGAGACGGATCAGTTTGGTCGGATGTGTCTCCACGTCATGCCACTGCCATCCCTGATAACTCCGTGCCTCTCGGCCTGATTCTTCGTGCGTCAAGGCAAGTCTTAGGGTCTTGCGGTATTCGGGAAATCTTTCGAGGAAGTAGGCGAGCCTGTTCTCGGTTGCTTCGAGGGCTTGAACGGTTGCGCCTGTCAAGGGACTAGCCTTGCCTGCCCGTAGATCATTGTATCGGATTTGACCGAAAACGTTGTGATGCGATATGGGGGCAGGGTCGGTAACACTTCCAGACGGCTGAGCACGGTTTTCGCTGCATACTCTGAGCCTACTCCCTTAGGTTACGGCTTGTTTTTGCTTCCGGCCTCAAAGCTGTCCTATTACCGACAAGGCATTTGGGGACCGAAGCGAGGCGCTAAAGATAGTCCACATCATCTCAGTTCAATCATTCAAAGGCGGCACCGGGAAGAGCACTATCTCAGCCAACCTCGCCGTCACACTTGCTCAACTAGGGAAGAGGGTGGGAGTAGTTGACCTAGACCTAGAGGGTCCGGGTCTTCACGTTATCTTCGGAGTCTCCGATGCGGATGTTAAGGCGACGATAAACGAGGTGCTCCAGCACAAGGCTCCTGTTAGCCAATCTGTCGTGGATCTGACAAGCAAGTTCCAGTTGAAAGCTGGTTGCCTGATCTTCTGCCCAGCAGGGCATAAGCTCGACGAGATTCTGTCCATTCTAGACAGCGGCTTCAACCTCTACACATTCAAGAAAGTTCTCGAAGACCTCGCAAGAGACTATAATCTCGACTATCTTCTCATCGACAGCCATCCGGGCATCGAGAAAGACACTCTTCTCTCCATGGCACTCTGCGACTATCTAGTCCTGATCTCAAGAGTCGACCAGCAGGACCTCTTCGGCAGCGGCGTCATGACAGAAGTCGCTAGCCAACTCCGGAAACCAGTAGTGCTCATCCTAAACATGGTACCCAGCTCAGTCAGCGAGAAAGAGGCCGGTAAGATCGCGGATAGACTCGCCCAGCTTTTCCACCTCCACGTCCTGACAGCTCTTCCATTCAACTCGGATGTTCTAGAGAACCTCAGCAAAGGAGTCTTCGTCCTCGAGAAGCCGAAGGACCCGCTTACGAGGAGATTTACTGAGATAGCAACGAAAATGCTTGAGGCAATTGAGACAGGTCCTCTGCACGACCCTTCCGCAAACCAACCGACATCTCAGCCTCTCGCGTAGTAGATTGACCCCATCAGATCTTCAGCCGAGTCGTCGAGGGCCGATTATGGCGTGATTCTGGTTCGGTCTCGGGGGAACATTGTAGCTTCCCGAATATTCTCTCGTCCGGTGATTTTC
>Ga0209648_10001369_pt1 | contig 19627 bp, 19 predicted proteins | sample GraSoi2013_115cm_FD_185830 | JGI IMG/M metagenome (GOLD analysis project Ga0209648, IMG submission 185830) | Grasslands soil microbial communities from the Angelo Coastal Reserve, California, USA - Sample 9_17_2013_115cm (SPAdes) (version 2) | ecosystem: Environmental > Terrestrial > Soil >...
TTTTATAGCCGACTGAGCTAGCGAAGTTTACGCATTCTTCCACCAATGCAGATCCTAATTTCAGTCCTCTCGCGCTCGGTTCAACGAGCAAGAGGCGAAGTTTCGCGGTAGAGGGCGCAGTAGGGTGGGTAGTTCTGTTGGATCTGTTTCTCGCGCAGTGCTAGGCCTGCGACGAAGGAAATATCGAAATTCTGCTCTATGGCCATTCGGCTCCCAATTGCGAGTGATCTCCGCATGCCTATCAAATCAGTTTTCGACTGCCACTGCAAACTTATCCCTGAGGAATATTCATCCCCAGCCTTACCCTGGCCGCACTTTGCGATATGGGTTTATTGACTGTGAAAACGGACTCGATGTGTTCGTACACTACTCCGAGATGTTGGAGACAGATGTCGGACGCTGAAGGAGGGCGATCGTGTTAACTTCCAACTCGAGCGACGACAAAAAGGACTGATGTTGCCAATGTTGCAGTCGGTTTTGAATTGAACTTGTTGCCTAGCCCTATCATAGCGATAGCGTTGTGAGACGGGACGACAGGTCTACTGAAGAGGCTGACAAGCATATAGAGCGTGGTTGATGACAGAAACGGAGAATTGCCCCACCACTGCATGCTGGTTACTGGGCGAACTCTTTAGGGCTCGACGATGACTTTAGCAATGCGGTGTGTGAGCTCGATCTGCTGTGGGCTGCTCTTAGTAAGTAAGGAATCCATGCGCTTTTTAAGGTCTCGCGGATCCTCTTCCCGCTCGAGCAGAAGAAGTGTGCTCGGAGGCAGGCCTAACCCCTTTGCCATAGCCACAATCGTGTCCAGGCTAGGCACTTTCTTTGAGCGCTCGAAATCACTCCAATAGTTAGGCGTGATCTCTCCACGCTCGGCAGGCTTCTCAAAGCTGAGCTTTGCTGCCTTTCTCAGTCGTCTTACGCGCTGCGCGAATAATGTCCCATGCTTCACGCCATATCACCCCGACAAACCTTAGCGGGTAATCTGGGCGCACAAAACTCTCTGTCGCGTGTATTATCGGTATTTCGGCAACCCAATAGAGTGTAAAGAAATTGCTTTCTGACCGCTGGTGAAGTGGGAGACCGTGCGATTCCCCCAACTAGCTTAGCACCTACTTCTTAAGGGTCGGGGTCAGAATGAAGGGAGGGGACGGACCTCCTCCGGGTGGCGGATTCACCACGACAATGCGAATTTGCACGGCGTTAGCTGCCGCAATATCGGTCTTGGGACATATCGCGAGCAACGTATTTGAGTCTTCAAACAGTGTTTCCCGGTTCGAGCCGTTCAACTGCACTGTGGCCCCCGCGGTAAAATTCTCCCCTTTTACGACGAGTAAGGCCCGCGATTCAGAAGGGCGAACACCAAGGCCCTGATCATCGCGTCGGAAAGTAACGGATGCTATAGAGGGAGTAGGATTCAAGATAGGGGCGGTTGTCTTGACTGGAGCCGCGAGCCGAACTCTGATTCCATATAGGATCAAAAACAGAACTCCGGCCGCTGCTCCCAACGCAATCCATCGCTTCCAACGGCTTGCGGTGGAACCCAATGCAATTGGAATAGAGCCCGGCATCCTGTCACGTAAAGCGTCTCGTAGCACCTTCCGATCTCCGCCAGTGACGAGCTCGCTCATAAGCGAGTCTGCCGTATCCCCTAATGCCTCTTGTGTTTCCTGCGACATTAGCTGATGGGCGCGAACGAAACTGGGAGGGACGCGGCGCAATACTTCGGCTCGGTTCAAGAGGAGGGCGGACAGCCGAAGCTTCTCCCTTCTTTCACTGCTCATGAGGAACTTTAGTTCGAAGCAGGATCGGTCGAAATCGTTCAGTTGCTCACAAACGTAGTCTTCCGTGAGTTCGTCTTCGATGACAGAAAGGGCATCCGATAAGCTGTTATCTCGAAACGCCGCCCGTTCTATTTCTGCTGACTCGTCTGACGAGCATTGTCCAAGGAGGTAGCGACGGAGTTTTTCTTCATTAATTTGTTGCCCAGTCAGGTTTTGCTCGGATTCGCTCATTACTGGACCCAATCCGCGCCTTGGACTTGAACACAATCTACCACGCAATCCTTGATTCCTGCGCGCAACCTGCATACTCGAATTCTGAGGGCGTTTAGCGGCATTTGTCTTGTCTCTGCGAGCGCCTTGCGATGTTCGATCTTTTGACCTGGTGCGTACTTGTAGTAGTCAAGTAAGAGCCGCCTGTCGGGCTCGACCAGTTGCAGCATGCACCTCTCCAAACACTGGTGATGTTTTTCCAGGCTAGCCTCGTCGCACAATGGCGCTGGTGGAACTGGAATCCTTGATCGCACGTACTCCAGGTAAACGTATTTTGTATAACTATAGAATATTCCTATTCGATCTTCTTGCCACGGCAACGACGAGTCGAAAAACCGAACTTTCTTCGCTATCCGGTCCATTACCTTGTCAGCTAGGTCCTCCGGGCAAACGCAACCTTTGAAGGCGAAGTGCCTGACGAGCTTGCGGTGCACCTCTTCATATCTTGCAGCTGCCACTTCCTTGTCAGGTGCCAGCCATCGGAGGAGGTTCTCAAATATTTCTTGTGACAGATTTATGGGCTTAGGCATAGCCAAGGGCGATTATGCATCGCTCGTTACCTTATAGTCACGCACTCAAGCAAAGTACTCATGGAGCAGCACTTATTGGTCTTCCGAGTCTCAAACAAGGTCTTCGCTTAAGGACCTCTGAAATGTTTTAAGGGTTTTGCTCATAAGAGGGTAGAAGCCCAGACAAAAAATGGAGGCAACCAATGTCCACAGTATCGGTTTTTGCTTTCGAACGACAATTCCAGCAGCTGGCCGGGCCGTTTCATCAGATCCACATGCCGGCCAACAGCCAATCACGGAAACTTGCATGGGAAGCCATGTGGAGCCTCCCAGCAGTCCAAGCCGTGGTCGCATATATGCGGCCTGACGGCGAAATCTCCCAGAGTCTGAGCATGGTCGTTAACGATCAAGCCGTACTCGACTTCGTGGACAACCAGTTCGCGGCAGCGCCGAAGAACCCAAACGTGCGACCGCCGGTTCGAAGGGGCCCAATCAGGACCTCCTACAAGACTTGGGGAGATGCACTCGCCACTCCACAGACGACAGTGACCAATTCAAATGCCCACCAGGCTTGGGAACTCATCGACACGATCAATATCGATTTTCATTGCAACACGGATTGGTTCATGAGTGCTTTGAACGGTACAATCAGCATTTACGTCTTCTATTTTCTTGATTCCAGCGGCCATCCGCAGGTTCGCATCGAGGGATTCTCTGATCCGGTCTGGGACGAGCAACCCTGGCGACCCGACTTCGGCGCGGCAGGACAGGTAAGTATCGCGATAGCGAAAGGATTGGTTAGTGATCAGCCCTTCCTCCAGTTCATGCTCGAGAAGGCACTTCGGGGCTTTTCTGGAAACGGCGCCTTCAGCGACCTCTATGTCCTTCCAGGCACAGGCGTCACGGTCGGCGCTCCGCTTAACGACGACGCGGACAAGAACGTGGCGCTCTGCCTCGTGCCGATGACTTGACCCTGAACTACGCCCTGGCCGTCCGCCATTGAGATAGGTGGGGTGCTCCCGCCGTCCTCACCCTTAGCTGCAGGACGTCGGAGCGGCGGCAGGGCTGGCAGATGTTGCCATAGAGTCTCTCCGTAATTGCGGGCGAGAGTAGCTCTAATGCGTTCTCCAATTGGGTATCAGCGCTCCTTGCGATTCTGGTCTGTTTTCACCAGATCGATGATTCGCGTTTCGCTTACGCGAGGTCATTCGCCTTCGTTTTAATGCTGAAGCACCAAGAGTTTTTCGTGACACGCTATCACTGAATGGATATGCCGAAACCAGATAAATTTGACTTCACTATGCTTCAAGTTCTAAGATTTCTTAGCGATGCATCTGATGCCAACCACCTATGTCAATCTGCATCGAATTCAATTTCTACCTTCTGGGATCCTTCCCACGGCGGATTTCCATGAACAAGGAGAGACATGGCGCTAACAAGCAACGATAGCAGCGCGGCCAACTACAGGAGCGGATCCAGCTTGAATCAGGACGCCGCTTACGAAAGGGGTCGGAGTGATGCCCTGAAGGGCATACCCCCAAGAGAAGGAACCACACGCTACTTAGAAGGCTATGCGGCAGAGGACAACCCTATTTTAAGGAAGCCTTTTACAGCTGCGGCTGCTGGTGGCAAATAGGATCAGCATTGCCTCAAGACCGGTGACTATGAGTGGGCCGAGACTTGAGTAATGACAAATAGCTGCTGACGTTTGTGTTTATCGAGGTCTTGACGAGTCCACGTCCAGCCACCACAAAGTCCGGTCGCTCCCTCCTAATTCTCGAAAGAACGCTGAGCGAGATCCCTCTGTCCACGCCGATTCGCCACAGCTCATTACGTCCCTTCAAGGAAGTCCGCAGAGTATGAATCGCTTGCATGGTTTCCGCGGCTCTACGCGGCAGCTCATGTGCTTCGTCCGGCGCCGTCACCAGCACCAAGCCCTTCGCGGCGGCACGAACCCTTCTTAGAGAGGCACTCAAGTCCTTTGGACTTGCCTGGGCAATCTGACGGGCTGAAAAGCTTGGCGCGATAACCAGATGCTGAACCTTTGTAAGTTTGCGGGCGATCTCGGTAAGCCATTCGGAAGGGTGAAATTGGGCAGGGCACTGCAAGAAGACGCCGATTAGATGAGGATTGACTTTGGCGACCTGAATTGTGATCCGATATACGTACTCGCACTCTTGTGAAAAGACGTGCAGCCAGATCGGCATCTCAGGAGCAAGATTCCATGCAATTTGTGCCCAGCGGATCGGATCAATCGCCCACCTTGGGACTGTGGATCCATCACTTACGTCGATCTGAAGGCCGTCAACCGGTAGGTTTTCACATGCTCGTATGGCTTCGCGCGCCACTCTGGCCTTTAGATCGGCAACGGACAGCAGCAGGCCCAGTTCTGCCCTGTGGACAAGATAGTTCTGGACGCATCTGTCTCTAGGGACCCTGCGCACTGTGGCGCAAAGAGTGATCACCTCCCGGATGTGCTTCCTTTTTTTCCGTTTTACCTTTCCTTTGGTTGTTTCAGCTTGCCTTGCGGGTATTTCACAGAACGATTGAACGTCGACGGCATTGGCGCCCGTTCGTTCAATTGCTAGTCGGCCTTCTTGGGGTTTTATGCCACCGGCAATAAATGCTGGAAGCATCGGCATCAGGTCTCTCACCTCTCTCACAACGCGCCAGTTTGCTTTCTTTGCTGAACCTCCTGGCCCTTTAGAGTCGAAGAGAAGCGCGTCAGCATTATTCGCCCAGATCAAAAATGTCCTGACATCTCTATTTGAGTTTGCAACAATGGTCCGGATAATTTCAATTCTGCGTCCCGTCGCGTTCTCGACGCTTGACCGGATCGCGCAAACAATTTTAACCGTTAAGAGGTGGTTATGAAGCTGAACACAGCGGAAGTCTAGTCTGCAACACCAGTCAGCAATTGCACGTGGGTTCATCGAATGGGTGACCAAGACAGGCTCGCATGGCCCTCTTTCTGGACCCATGCGATAAACACGGAAGCGGGCGATCAAATCGAGGATTCTTCTGAACCTATGGCATTTTTTTTGGCTAAGCCGGCGTATAACGTGCAGGCCGATGAAGTCCATGCCCGTTTCCCAGGCGAGAACTGCTCCTTGCAGGGTGTCAACGCGGCAAAGCTTGATCTTCGGTCTGCGCCACAACCGAAGTGCGGAGCTAGAAGCCCTCTCTGTCATAGCGTTCAACCGAACTATTTGCGTGGAGGAGTTCAAGTATCCGCCGCCGGGCCAGACTGAACACTCCTATTGGATTCCGGTATTCCTCCCGGGACCAAGTGAGCGCAAACGGAGTCTCGCCTAAGAATCCTCGCACTAGGTCCCCAACGAGGTCTGGGTTCAATACGCCGTGCCCTTTCATTCGCATTTGGCCGTAACGTCGGCCTCCGCTGAGACGTGTGATAAATACGCCCATTATTTTGCACCGGCGCTTCAACAGATCATCATGTACACGTTCGATCGTCAACCCAGTTAGCGAATTATCATCGAAGATTATCGCCTCACTTCCAGCAACAGGCTTGCCTGGAGAGCCAGGAACGAGAGCCATATAGGGAAGCTCGCCCGTGGGCGCGTTTCTGCGGTAGTGACTATAGTCCGCCACCACTACAAGCGGGCATGGAAGATCGTCCTGCGTCGCCATCCACACGTGCTTGAACACTAATGGAAGTTCGATCCCACCCCAACTGATGCCAACCGCCAATGGGTTTCTCGTTCCATGCTGATTGCAGAACTCAACTGCTTGAGTTGCAGTGAGCAAGTTCTCACCAGGATGATCTGCTTCTCTCCACCTCCGAACGTGCCTTTGGGTAAATGTCATATCTTGATCGATGGACTGTGCGACGGCCTTGACCGTTTTCACCGAATCCCTGACTGACTGAATCAGTTTCAGATGGTTTGCCAACAATGTTCCCAAATGTCCGCGGGCCTTTTTCCGATCCATGAGCAAAGTCGAATAGTACAGACCGACGGCCGCATCGGTGAGTTTTAGGACAATTGGCAGCAGGGATTCGGTCGTCTTCGCTGATTTAGTTAGCCGATCGCGATCCAACTGATACGCGTACCAGTTCACCTGCAGAACACAATTACGCAGTTGATCACAGATTGCGAGTGCAAGTTTCCATTTCCAGACCTCATCCCAACCCCTGAACAGTTTTCTCAGGTCACAAATCTTGAACAAGTCCCCAAAGTTAGCGGTGATACTCTCAATCCGGTCGATGGGAAGCACGTTGGCCATGTTGATGTAGTATTCTTCCCCGCGCAGAATTGTCTTTGTCGGTGTTTCCAAGCGTCGGGCAAGATTTGGACGATCGGACTGCCACTGTCCTCCCAATCTTTTTTCAAAGTATTGGACTACCTTTTGCCAATAATCTTCACCTTTGTGCTTGATTTCGTTCTCCCACTCATAGCTGTCAAACGCTATAGCGCCGCTCTTGTTGTCGAAGATAGTGCCATCCTGGGCGAGACTCTCGGAGACACCTTGGAACCAACGCGTCCGCGGCTCCACGAAGCGTTTTTGATGCCAGGTTTTGAGAATAGATAGTGCGGCATCGCGGTTTACATGTCCTTGGTCACGAAATGCGCTTAAATGCCGAAAGATCCTTTTCGAGCGCAATAAATCGCAATCTTGATGGAGTCGGATGGGCGGGTAGAGAATTGCCCGGGAAATTTGTTCTAGTTGATGTGTGGGATTAGCACCCGCCAACTCGAAGAAGGGAGTCCCGATGAGCCACTTTTGTATTGCCTGTGGGACTGCGTCGGGACCTATATGTATGGGACGAGTTTTCTCTTGAGCATTCTTCCGCAATAAAACACGAAAGTCGACCGAATTGGTTGCCCCCTCCGTCGGGACTGAACAAAGCCATAGGGTTCGTTCGGGATCAACGCCGTAATAGATGAGGATTTGCTCAGCCAGACTAGGCAGCTCCGGCCCAATGAAGATTTTATCTTGGACTTCGACGGCAAGCCAAAACACGCCTTTCTCGTCCTTTGGCCGGGACTCCTGAGCCTCCTCAATGGAAAGTTCAGCCTTGGAAATGAGCGCACCCAGGTTTCCGGTAATTGCTCCCTCAGACTTCTTTCGCGCAAAATCGCGGATCTGGCGGATGCCGTCTCTTAATATGCGCACGCAGTATCGAGGGAATCCTTCTACTCCTTCTTCGGCTGGAGAAGTATCTAAGGCTAGAACAACTCTCGGCGGGGATATGCTCTGGAACATTTCAAGAAACTTCGAAGTCTTCTCAACACTTGGCGCCAAAACAATTTGCATTCTTGTGGAAACATTTAGCTCGGCTGCGGTCTTGAGAAACTGCGGAGATCTTCTAAGAAAATCGATGGCAGACTCTGTCCACACAATTCCGTTGTAGACATCTTGGAGTTCCATCAAGGTATCCGGACTTCTTTAGGCGTTAATACAGAGTCTCTGAGTTATTGTCAACAGGTTTAATAGCTGAAGGGGACGTAGAAACTTTCTTCACGCAGTTGGGTCAAGGTCAATCTCCCTTACTTGATGCATTTGGTGAAAGACAGAGCCGGAGCACTTGTCAAAAACGAGTGCTCCGGCGGGCTGCTATTCGTCAGCCAAGCTCTCCGATGCCGAAGTCTTGGAACGACAGGTACTGATCCGCGAGGTTGATCTGTGTCTGCGTACCATGGAACCAGCACCCATTAGCGAACGAGATCGCAAGATCTTTTGCCTCAATTACCGTACCCGACGCCAGCCCCAACTGCTCCGCCGCAGGCGGCTTCTGCGGGTCGAAAGTCCTCTAGTCAGGTTTATTATTTCGAAGTTGCTCCGGGCTCGTGGAGTGGCGCTTTTAGCTTTCAGGTGACGAGTTTGCGCAATCTTTGGTCCTCGTCGACGTCTTTCAAGAATAAGCTGCTCGCCAGCGCTATGGGGATCTTCCAGAAAATCCTTGGCGAATCGTCCATTTCCACCGAATTGACACCCTATCCTGATCGCAGCGCATCCGGGATGGCGTTCAACGACATTAGCATCCAGAAATCTTGGCTCACTCTCTGGCGGTCCGACGAGCAATACACACTGCATCCCGACGGACACCGCGTTAGGGTAGATGCCCAAGTCAACTTCGGTCCCATTTCATTCCTTTTTCGCGAGCACGATGTCTATCCGGCAACGGTTATCGACGGGGATGCGCAACCTGTATCACATCAAGCTGCTCGGCGCTCATTTCCTCGGAGACTACCGCGTCCAGCCAAACCACCAGCAGGTGCTGTCGACGCTAGATAATGACTGGGCCACCGCTCATGAAACCCTCAACAAGTCCGCTTAGCTGACCCTTGGCCCAATTACTTGTGGACGAGTCTACCTGTGTCCTCAAGGCCGGGTTTTGGGTAACTCTCTCTCGCAAGTTTTAGAGTGCCGAAAGAAAGCATTGCCGCGAATCTTCCTACTGCAGTGTTCACAGGTCCGCACGACTAGTGCGTGCTTACGAAATGCCTCCAAGTGGCCCGCCTCATCCTTGCCCGCACTACGCGAAAGATCCATTGAGGCAGCGAGCCAATCCCGTGTCTCCGCATCGAGGGAGTCGGTTTTGATCAATGCGCCGTATCGTGCGCAGAACTTTTTGAGAGACTTCTCTGTGACTCGAGGATCATGGAGCTTGAGCACCCCAAGGAAGATGAGCTGCTCGATCACGCTGGCGTCTACGCTCAGTTCCCGCGCCACATCCGCCCAAATTCGCTTGGCTCGACATGAACGAGGCGGCTTTGAGGGACCGCCAGGCGCAACTGGTATGGAATTGGTCGAGCGTGTTGGGGGAGGCCCTTCTTCGCTCGGGATCGCTGCGGATTCCTTAGCATCAGGCAGTTGGTCATGCAGCGACGCTAGCAAGCGTCCTGTTTTGCGTGCGTCTTCCAAGGACTTCCGCGAAATGCGAGGATCCCGAACCTCAAGCAAACCCTCAACAATCAAGCGCTGAATCGTGCGGCTGCCGAGGTGCAACTCTTTCGCTAGAGTCCGCCGAGCATACCCTTCTAAATGAACACGACTGCTCTTACCCAGGACCGCGAGGCGATAGCGGACGGCATTCTCGGAGCGATGTAAGGCTTTGGCGATGAACCTTGCGGTTTTGTATCCTGCCATGGCGAGAAGGATTCGGTCGTCATCGTCTGACCAGCGGCGACGATAACGTTCCGGGCACCGTTTTGCAGGCCGCCGAACGAGACCGAGTTTAGCGGCCCGCCTCCAGATCAGGTGAGGGCGCCAGTCAGGGTGACGTCTCAACAGCTTTCGTACTGCCTCTCGCTTACCTTGCCACCCATTTTGGTACCCATCGCGCAGGGTCTTTTCGTCCTCGGGACCCCATGACGAACGTCGATACTTTTGGCCAGGCCTTGGACTCTTGAGCCCCCGAATACGTTGCCAGAGTTCGGCTCTTTGTAGACCCGGTTCGTGCTTCAGTATTCTTTCTATCGCGGCATGAGAGCCCTTAGGTCCGCGCTTGAGCCCGTCGCGCAGTATTTGGTCCACCTGTTCCGGAGAGAAAAACCGAAAGGAATAGCCGTCCGTTGTTTTTCCCCAACTGTCTGCCATGACGCCGAGACACACGTGGAGCATTAGCTCCACGCAGTGGGTTTCTACCTTCGCGTCCGGCGCGTAATCTCTCGGCCGTCCACGCGACCTAGCGGTTCTCCCTACTGATTCGGGTTCCACCAAGCTCCCGAGGAAAATTCGGCGAGAACTCCCCTCACTTACTAGGGAACATCGAGGAGGCAAAAAGTAAGAAACTATTTTGTACACGAAAGAGTAGCAGTCCAGCGTCCTCGGACTTTTGTACTTGCTTTGGTGCTGGCATTGGGGTACCTAAAGGAATCCCCGGTCTGAGGTGAACGATGCAAACGCAAGCCCCAAAAGGTCAGTATCGGGTAATAGGACTGGATCCAGTCGACACTCTCACATGGCCAAGCGGACCGCTCTGGAAAGACTGCGAAACCTTCGACGAGGCACGAGACTTGGCAGACCGCAATGAAGAGTCGTACGCCTGGGTCTACGTATACGACGACGTCGGCGAGCTTTTGTACGAGGGAGGCTGCCACGCGCAGCAGCTTGAGAGGATTCAAAAGCTAAATCGAGAAGCTCCCGGTGAAACTAAGACGCGACGCTAAGAAGGCCACGCCAGTCACATCAGGCGTCCCCCACAACCTCGGCATTCCTAGCCTCGGCTGGTGTTCCGGTACTTCGCCGTACTATTGACCCATCGTGAAACCTAATGGCAGGCTGTCTGTGAGCCAGGTCGAGGCCCGGCGCTCATAAACCCAATGGACCCAACGGATAAACCGGACCCGTATGGCGAGTGGGTCTTGTTTGGGATTAAGGACCGGCCTGACGGACGTCCGCTTCCTGTTGACGAAGAGTTGTTGGCGGCGGCACGGAAAGCTTGGCCGCGCGTTCTGGCACACGTTCGGGCCGAACTGTTTGACAGAGAATTAGGCCCCGAGAGGACGGCGCTAGCAGCCGAGGTGTGGGACCGGGTGCTGCGGTCAGTTGCAAAGACACGTTTACGGAACACTAATCGCCGGCCACCGATATCCGACCTGGAATCCTACCTGATTGGCGTCTTCCACCACCGCTTCAATCGGCTACTGCGGCAAGAACAGAGAAGGGCCGAAACCATCGAGTTAGTTGCGTCAGTCGTTGATCTTGAGCGGTTCGAGGCCGCGCTGGACACACGATGGGCCGAGCAGCTCGAACGCGATATTGCCGCCCGGCAGATCGCAAGCCGCATGAATCCGTGGACAAAAAAAGTTTGGCTGGCGCGACAGTACAAATACTCGTGGAAACAAATTGCGGGTTGGCTTGGCGTCACCGAGCAGCAGGCAAAAATGAAGTACTACTACAATTTGGAAAAAATTCGGCAGTCTATTCTTCGCGAGTTGAAACGCAGGACGCCGAAGAAGCCGGCTGAGTTGGGCTAGGTGTATAGTCACATGCGGCAAGATCGAGCTCACAGAGGGAGGCCGGTCTGAACGGCAAGACATATTCCCGGAGAGACGAGAGGCGCATCCTGGATGTGCTAGGTCGTGGTCTGCTCAAGGATTTCCCGAACCCCGAGCGTATCGGCTGCCCAGGGGCCGATGTTCTAAAGAAAATCGCCTGTCACGAGATGCCTCTCTCGGAAGCGCAGAATTGGCTCGATCACCTCGGTTCCTGCAGCCCGTGTTACGCCGATTTCAAGCGATTCGCCGAAGTACACGAGTGGCGCCAAAGACGGACGGTCTTTGCTGTTGCGGCCGGCGTCATTTTGGCTGTGGCAGTGGCGGGCTGGGCGATCCTACACAGATGGAACGACAACCTTACGCCTCAGACAGCCGTCCTGGACTTGCGGGATCGGTCCGTCGCGCGTGGTGGTGAGCCCACTCCTGGCGAGCAACCACTGGAACTTAGTCGGGCGGTGAAGCGTCTCGATGTCTATCTGCCGCTCGGAAGCGCTGAGGGGCCATACGAACTCCGTATAGCGATTACTACGGGAAGCGCGATCTTCACCACAAATGGTGTCGCCTCTCTGAAAGATGGTGTTACGTCAATCGAAGCGGCCGTTGACCTTTCTTCCGCGTCCTCTGGGCGATATGTTTTGCAAATCCGAAAGCCTAATTCAGAGTGGAACTCATATCCTCTCTTATTGCGATGACTGCTTTGTTATAAAGTTAGGCGACAATATACTTGACTAACCAATGGGACGAGAGGATGCGGTGGCACGTCCCAAAAGTCAAGAGTATCTGCGGGTTCTTAATCAGATTCTTCAGATTCGGAGCGACAACCCGCTTAATAGTCTCCAAAATCATCTCCAGGAGATATTCCAGAGGGAGCAAGGTGGCCTCTCCGATTACGGCTCTTTCGTCGAACGCTACGCGTGTTTCGTAACGGCGATGCACATACATAGTTCTATCCGATTGTCTCCAACTGGCGGGCGACTCAATTTGTGCGCCACGGTCCAGCATTGCAGTGGACGTGGAATTAAGCCCGCTTTCAAACCGAACACTCTCCTTTTTTTGGGTACGCGGTCTAATGATGTGCAAGTGTCTGTGTTTGTCGATGTTCGAGAGTTTGGCGAGGAAGCCAAGAAGATTACAGATGGCGGTATTCCCGTAGTACGGCTGAACACTCTCAATGAATGTAAACGCCTTCATGGGAATGTTCGGAAGCTCCCTAGAGAATATGTTGTACGGAGCCGGGAGAGTATGCGGGACTGGGGGTTTCCCTTTTGTCGGAATATTCACGTAAAGGGGAAATTGGGAGCGCGTATCCCAGCCATGCGGAAGCGACTTCCCACTAGGATTCCGCTTGACCAACTCGAATGCCAAGTGATCAAGGGCGGACCTCATTTGGTAAACCATTTCTCCGACCAAAATACAAATTTCTCTGGGCGGAGATTTAGGAATGTTCAGCTTCTTTTTGCGCTTCGACTTCAGGATGATTTTGTGCGGCTTACTAGCGGCATAAATAGCGATGCAACGCTTTATAGCTCTGAGGTGTTTCGCAGCCCGGATGAGCTTAAGTTCCGCCGATTTAATGCCAGTGACCACTACGACAAAGAATATTATCATCGTATGTGGTGATTACGCGGAGTGGTTCAGGTTGGAGAAGAAGACCGGGACGGAGTCGTGGGAACTGTGGTTCCATTTAGCAAGCGAGCGAGTGATGTTCAAAGGTGAAGTTGCCGAGCCGGGTTTCGGGCATTTCAAAAAGTACAGGCCGAAGTTTTATCAGACCGTATTGGCCCAAAGTGGTGTGGCCCTCTACCGGGGAACGATAAACGTAAGAATCGACGGACAGATGCCGCACTTTCCCTTGCCCAACACCCAGAGAATTCTTGGGCAAGACCAGATTGATCTCGACCACAACCAAGACATTCTAATCACACCTTGTGTGATGGAGGGTCGTCCTGGCTTTTGGATTCTTCCGGTTTTCAAGGGAACCTGGAACCCGAATCCCGCGGGTCATTTTACGAACCAAATTATTGAAATTTCGCTAGTGGAGGAGTTTCCTAACATAGCTCCGGGTTTGACAGTTTGTCTTGAAATCCCGGGCACCCCTCTCTCCTGAGGACCGGTTGCGGTTCGCGAGGCAGAACAGGTACCACGCTACATCCCCCGCACAATCTCAATAGCCTTCTGCATCTGAGGGTCCTGTCCTGCCAGAAGGTCGTCCGGCAACAGTTCGAGCGAAACACTCGGGGTCACGCCCTTGCCTTCGATGAGTTTTCCCTGCCACGTGAGATACGCAGCGGCCGGCAATCCCACGATGTAGCCGGAACCAGCCTTAAACGTAGAGCCACTCAGTAAGCGCGCAGCCGTCTTTGTCCCGACGATTGTGGCAAGCCCATTTTCCTCGGCAAATGCCGCCAGCATCTCCCCGGCGCTTGCAGTGTGCTCGTTGACAAGGATCGCCACGCGACCGTGAAATTTCTGAGGACCGAGTCCTTCAGTGACTACAAGAATTGATTTGTCTATGAAGCCATATCGCAGTGCCAGCCACAAAAGAGTCGCTTTGTGAGAAGGTATGTGGCCAAACCTCGGTAGCTTTTCTCTCGCATAACCTTTTTCTTTTCGTTTGCGAGTAAGGCTGTACCCGACTTCCTTCTTTCCGGGAGTCAAATAACTCATCAGCCGCAATCCACCAATGCCGCCTCCGGTGTTTCCGCGAAGGTCCACAATCAAGCGGGTTGAATCATTAAGATGGGCGATGGCGGTATCAAACATTTTGGCAAGGTCAATACCGACTGCTCCCGGAAACATGGTCACCTTCAGCCAACCGATCCCATCGGGTAGCTGCGAGCACAAAACTGCCTTCGGTACGATCACCGGATGACTTTTCGACCTTGGCGACGGGACGAGCAAGTTGCCTTCAACCCGTTTGCCGTCAGGTTTCTGGACTGCATATTGGGAGTCCTCGCCAACGGGGAAAATTGGCGGTTCGGGCGGCATTAATTCTTTATTTCGGACCTGCAGAAGAATGTCGCCTGGGCGCAGTCCCGCGGCGTGCGCAGGGCCGCCTTCATGAACGTCCTGAAACATCCAGCGCTCTTCCCCATCGAATTTGTATCGCATGAAGGTGGCGGCGATGGCGTGGCGGCCGGGGATCTTCGCGCTCTTGGAATGGCGAAAACCAGTGTGGCTGGTCTTCAGTTCGGCCAGGAGATCTTGTATCTGCTTCTCGAATTCTTCATCGTTGGGGCTTTGGAGGATTTGGTCTCTCCTGGCTTTCGACAACTCTTCCCAATTCGCCCCGTTCATGCCGGGATCGAAATGCTTCCGCGTCACAAGGTCGCACACGCGGGAATACACCTTCTCTTTCGCTTGAGCCTCAAGACTCATCGTTCCCCCAGAGGAATCGCGGTTCCTCCCTCCCCGACCATAACAAAAGCTCCCCAATAATAGGGCGGAACACGACCGCCGTCCCTTGCGAGCAAATCCAGTTTCGCGTGCCGCAAGGCTACGGCTTTCGGTTGGCCTTCCGCGATATGGATGTAGAAGCGTTCCATCAGTACGCCGGTGTATGTATCGTCCGCGCTCCAAAGACTTGCGACAACTGCCCTCGCTCCGCTCACAAGAAAGGCCTCCACTAAGTTTGTCACGCCCTCTTCGCCCTCGATCTTCCCTACTCCCGTGTTGCACGCGGAGAGAGTCACTAGGTCAGCATTGAAATGGAGGCGGATAATTTCCCGGACCTGTAAGAGACCGTCATCATGAGAACCGGGATCCACACCCAGGACCAAGCCTGAACGTTCTGGAAACTGCGTGTCAACAAAGCCGTGAGCGGCAATATGAACGATTTTGAAATCGGCCAAGGGCTCGGTCTTGAACGCGGTTTCAGTGGCGTTTGGACCGAGAAGCAAGACTGGGTCTTTTGTGACTACCTTACTGACCGTAAGGACTTCTCCGCGCGTTTCTGGTAAGTCGTGCAGCTTGGTGCCGAATACATCAGATAGCCCACGCTCAATTCGCCGCGGAAATCCAATCGGTTTCTCAAGTTTCGCCGAAACGTGGCCCTGGTCCTGATAAGGAACATCTCCCACACCAAGGAAGGCATGCTTCCCGGCCATGGTGGCCTTTGCATTTCTCAAGACCTGGAGAACCGTAGCAGCCGGAACGTAGCTGATAGTTCGAGTTTCTAGTAATAAGGCGCCCGCTGAATCACGGAGTGTATCGAGTGGGAGCAGATGCAGTATGCCGTCTGGTACCACGATAGTCTGTTCGCGGTTTGCTTCTGGAGGGAGCTGCCCGAACAGAATATCGTAAAGCCGCCGCGCGGAATCAACATCCTCGCGCCTCGCTCGCGTCGCAGTGAGATATTTTTGCGTCAGAGCTTCAATTTTGCCCCGGCCTTCAGACATTACGACTACGCCTGCGCGGGCACGGGAAATCCAGACACAGTACGAGCGCGGCTCGCTCAGCACGTATTCCAAAACGACTTCTTCAGGACGCAGGCTAGATTGGATCGCCCTTAGCGGGGCCGGCGTGTCAAACCACTTGGACTTCGATTCCGTTTGTTCGGTTCGCGTCCAATCCATCCGGCGCTCGTACTCGACCAATTGATCGAGCAGGCTGGCCCGCTCCTTCGGGTTTTCAGAGCGCATAAGACGAAGCTGGAGGTTGGAGACTTCATCTTCTAGGGCACGCACGTCTACCGATTCGTCTTTGCCAAACGACACCTTATTCTCAAGCAATGCCGCTGCGGTTCGTCCCCGGACGCGTTCCAATACACTTAGAGCGCGCTCAAGGTTCCCATGGCGCGCCTCTAATTCGAAATGCTGAAGGTACGTGTCGCTCATCGCTCCCGCCAGAGAGCTACTCCAATACGCCTCATGCAAGTTGACGAGCATCCCGTCGATCACGTCTTCAGCATTTGCGTATAGGGCCTCTGCCTCGTTGATAGCTCCGCGCTGAGCTTTGAGGTCTGCAAGCACTGTCAAATCTCGTGGAAGGTAGTATCGGTCTCCCACTCGTCTGCTAGCGTCCACTCCGGCCGAAGCACTGACCTCAGCACCTTTCAGGTCGCCTGCTTCTCGATAAAGCCCAGCGAGATCAATCATTGATTGACCCAGGGTTCGATAGAAATTGTACTTTTGCGCGAGCTGGCCTGATTGCTCCAGATATTTCCTAGCGGCAGGCCGATCCCCACTTCGAATGGCCAGCTCACCCATCAGTTGAAGAATCATGCTTTCGTGTCCGAGCTTCTGATTTTCTCTTGCGACGGTCAATGCGCGCTCCAACTTGTCTTTGGCTTCTGACACCTTGTCCTGGGCGACTAAAGCAGAGGATTCTCCTTCATACGCCATGAAAGGAAATCCCGCATCCGGCGTTGCACCGCTCGTCTTGATGGCCCGCTCGAAAAACGCAAGGGCCTCCCCATAGCGTTTCGCTTCATTGAATCCGTTGCCGAGCATTTCTAGCATTCGAACCTGGCCACCTACATCGCCACTCGCCTTCGCAGACAAAAGTGCATCGCCAACCATGACTGCCGCGCGACGACTATCGCCTTGAAGAAAACCGATGATCCCGAGTTCTCCCTCAGCCCGCGCTTCCCATTCATTTTCTCCTAGAGTGTGAGCAATTTGTTTTGCCTCGGTCCAAGCAAGCTTGGCAGAAGTGGGATCGATCTCAAGGTCGGTGTATCCTTTCGCCGCCAAGCACCAAAGCTTAAGTCCTGCGTCATTCTTAACCGCAGGAATACTCAACTGCTGTCCGAGCATCTGCGAGACGTCTACCCAGGACATGGTCTCAGCCTGAGCCCGAATCCGCCCGACCCGAGCGTAGATTTCGTTTCGAGTGTCTCCTCTCTCCTTGAAGAGTTCTTCCGCACGAACGTAAAGAGGCCCTGCCTTCGGCCAATTGAAAAGCCAGGCCAGCCGGTTTGCTTCAGCAAGCAGGATTTCAGGATTCTGTGACGCGTGGGGGTCCGACAGAATGTTGGCGACAGGTGGCTTGGGAACAGGATTTCGCGAGACATACAACCAAACATACTTGCCTGCGAGTGTGAGGAGCAACCCGAGAGCGGCAAACATCGAAAGCAAAACTACGCGCCAACGCTTCAAAGCTCGCATCTGCTGCGGTATGAACATCTTTCCAAGGTTCGGTGCCGCCGCATCGCACTCCCACACCTCAAGACCTAATTGGGGGACGGCTACGCACGCCTAGAAAGGTAAGGACTAACCCTCCTTTTCGGGCAATTCCCCGCCTAGATGCTCGGTGGACCGAGCAGATAACGAGAGTTCCGGGCGTCCTAGCACAACCACACTAGTCTGTTCTCACCGGCCCAACCCTAACCGAGAAAAGGAGTTACCATGAAAGTACGAAAGCTGATTTGGCTGATATCGCTTGCGATTCTGGGGATTGTGTTGCCGCTGGTAGCGTCACACCAGGCGGCAATTTCTACGAGCCCTGTTTTGAGAGCTGATGGAACGGGGCCTGTGCCACCGCCTCCCCCCTTGCCACCTGCTCCCGGCCCTTCTTCAATCATTGCTTGAGATCTAAACAGGGAGGGAGCAGACATTCTTGAGTCTTCTTCCTCCCTGTGTGCTATTATTCCGCACACGTCCCCGGTTGCGGCGGCGAGCGTGTTCGAACAAATTCTTTGGTGGGCAGGCAACGCGGCAGAGGCTTTCCTTCTGCTGCGTTCCTTCAAAGAGAGACTCTACGAGAAGTACCCGGCATTTTATTTCTACCTTGCCATTGTCCTACTGCTCCAGTTGTTCCGTTTTTCCGTATTCGTTCTTTATCCACTCGCCTTTCCTGCGTTCTACTGGTACACGCAATTTCTTCCCGCGACCGTCGGCTACGCCGTCATCATTGAAATCTTCAAGCAGGGCCTGAAAAGCTCACCTGGTGCAGCACGGATGGCTAGGACTGTGCTTTGGGGCCTACTCGGCGCAGTCATTTTGAAAGTGGTCGTAGATGCGCTCAGCAGCCCTACTTGGTCCATGGCTACATCGTTTACGGGACTCGAACGTAACCTGCGAACGGTCCAGGCGCTCCTGATCTCAGTAATAACTATCGTCCTTACTCTCTACAAAGTTCCTAACAGCAGGAATCTCAAGGGAATTATGTTCGGGTACGGTCTCTATATCTGCGCGAGTGTGATGTCCCTAGCGTTCGGATCGCTGCCCGGAAACGCCACTCGACCAGGCTGGCGACATGTTCAACCGATAGGTTATTTGGCGGCCCTGTTCATTTGGACCTATACCTTGTGGTCCCGCTACCCTGATCCTGAAACGGAAGAGGACTCGAAGATCGAGCGCGATTACAGGTTAATTGCCGAACAGACTAGCAGAGCCCTGTCCAAGATACGGTCATACTTCAAGATGGGCGGCGAACTGTGAGCCAGTTATTACCTTATTTTGGCGTCGGATTCCTTCTTTTGTCGGCCTTGATCCTTTGGGCCCGACAGAGTCTTACAACTCGTAAGGGGAGCGTAGCGCTGTCCATGCCATGTAAACGCTCGTCGGGAGTGGGAAGTGCCACTCCACGTAGAGATCTTGGCGAGCGGATATTTGATCCGCATGATTGGGATTTCGTCCGCCGGGAGACTACCTCAGGAATTCAACGGAAGTTTCAACAAGAGCGCACCGTTCTAGCCATTTCCTGGCTTCGGCGGACACGCCGGCAAGTGTCGTTTATCATGCGCACACATGCGTTGGGAGTTCGACGGAGTAAGAACCTGCAACCCACGATGGAGTTGAAGCTTCTTCTTAGCTACCTGTCCCTCGTAATGTTATGTGACGTCCTTATTGGCCTGATCTGGTTGCGCGGACCCGTGCGTACTCGGAGGATTGTTGAGCAAACATTTCACTGGACGGCACGGCTGCGTGCTGCATTTGAGCAGCTACTAGCAATCGTGGACCCTGCAAACCACAAAGCACTTGAGACCGGCTTTAATCAAGGAACGGCACAAAGCTGAACACTGCTAAAATATGAGCTACGCAACGAGAAACATCGACATTGAGCCGGCAATAACTGACCTAAGAAGTCGCACTCTCTCAAGACTCCCGGGCGACTTCAGTCGCTTGGTTTATCTGGCCTCTTCGCGCGATTGCAA
>Ga0209648_10001371_pt1 | contig 19621 bp, 15 predicted proteins | sample GraSoi2013_115cm_FD_185830 | JGI IMG/M metagenome (GOLD analysis project Ga0209648, IMG submission 185830) | Grasslands soil microbial communities from the Angelo Coastal Reserve, California, USA - Sample 9_17_2013_115cm (SPAdes) (version 2) | ecosystem: Environmental > Terrestrial > Soil >...
ACACCCGCAAATGGCTGATCGCGCGGGGCTACCTGGGAGCCAGGGTTTCCGTCGTGCGCGGCGCATACGAGCCCGATACAAACCGGGTGGCGCTGCAGGCATCTGTCTTTGCGCAGCTGAAAATTCGCGTTCAGGTGCTGGGGGCGAAGATTTCCGACAGCACTCTACGGTCGCTCCTGCCGATTTATGAGGAAGGCGCGGTAGACGAGGATCTGCTTCAGGAAGGGCGACGTAATTTGCGCGACTATCTGCAACGGCAGGGTTACTTCGACGCTGAAGTCGATTACACGACTGCGGAAGATCCCGCCGAAGGCCAGCAAGGCAGCACCGAAGTGATCGCCTATCGTGCGGAATTGGGTTCCCGCCACCGTCTTGTCGGCGTGGCTTTCTCGGGAAATCACTACTTTCGTGACGATCTGTTGCGCGAACGCATTCGCGTCAAGTCCGCCGCTTTTGCTTCTCCGGGACGCTTCAGTTCCGGACAGCTCACCAGCGACGTGGCCTCGCTCACCGAGCTGTATCAATCGAACGGCTTCGGGCAAGTACAGGTGAGCAGCGATTTGATGGACAATTATCGAGGCCACACCGGCGACCTCTTCGTCGCGTTCCGTATTCAGGAGGGCTTGCAGACGCGTATTGCCAGGCTGACACTCGAGGGTAATCACGCGCTCAGCAGTGACGAGATTTCTGGGGTGATCGGTTCGACCGCGGGCCAGCCCTATTCCGACTTGAACGTTGCCAGCGACCGGGACAACGTTCTGGCCCTCTATTACGATCAGGGTTTCCCGAACGCCCAATTTCGTGCCACGGTCGATAATCTTCCGCCCCAGGGCGGAGAGGGACCGCGCGTTAACCTCACGTATCAAATAGAGGAAGGCCAGCAAATTCGTGTGGCCCAGGTGCTCGTGGGTGGTTACGAACACACTCATCCTCGTGTCATCGTTCGCGAGATCCAGCTGCACTCCGGCGGGCCCCTAAGTGAAAGCGCTGTCGTGGAAACGCAACGCCGTCTTTACAATCTGGGAGTTTTCAGCCGTGTAGCCATCGCTCCGCAAAATCCGGAAGGCAGCGAGACAACCAAGACCATCGACTTACTCGTGGATGAGGCCCGGCGCTACACCATCGGTTACGGGCTGGGCTTGGAGGCTCAGCGGCTAGGTACCGCTACCAATGGCCCTGTAGCCCAGCCGCTCAACTTCAGCCCGCGCGTCACCGCTGAATTCACTAAGCTAAATCTGACCGGGCGCGCTGACTCGCTTTCCTTCAAGGCCCGAGCCAGCACTCTGCAAGGCCGGGCGCTGCTGACATATGCCTCTTCGAGCCATTTTCTTCTTCCCACCCTCAGCTTCCAGCTCACCGGTACCTACGTCAAAGCGCGCGATGTGCAGACCTTCACGTCGACCCGCGAAGAGGGATCAGCTCAGTTGACCGATCGCCGTTCGATCATCACTACCTTGCTTTATCGCTATGTCTATCGCCGCGTGCAAGCCACCGATTTGCAGGTCGCGCCGGAAGAGATCCCCCTGTTCAACCAGCCCACCCAGGTCTCTTTCTTCAGCTTCACTTGGGTGCGCGACCGGCGCGATAGCGCAGCCGACCCCGCGCGCGGAAGTTTTAATACTTTCGATATCGACCTCGCCAGCACGGCCATTGGTTCCGCCGCCTCTTTCGTCCGTGCCACGTATCAGAACTCTACGTATACCCACCTGGGCTCGCGGTTTGTCTTTGCCCGGTCTACACGCATTGGTATAGAGGAACCCTTCGCCGGCTCAACCGGAGCCGCTATTCCCTTGGTGCAGCAACCGGTGATTCCATTACCGGAGCGCTTCTTCGCCGGCGGCGGTACCACGCTGCGCGGCTTTGGCCTCAATCAGGCCGGCCCGCGCGATCCGGTGACCGGTTTTCCGGTGGGCGGACTCGGCATGCTCATCTTCAATCAGCAACTGCAATTTCCCATGCGCCTTCCGTTGATCGGTAGCCGTGCCGGCGGCGGGTTTTTTTATGACGCCGGAAATGTGTACAGCGACTTTTCCCATATCAGCCTTCGTTCGGCTCCGCCGCTGCCCATGTTAAATCCGGCTCAAGCCTGTTTGACGAACTGCACGAATGAGCTGAATTATTTTTCCCATACTGTGGGCTTCGAGATTCGCTATCACACGCCGGTTGGACCGGTGAGTATCGATCTGGCCTATCAGCTAAATCCGGCACATTTCGTCAATCCGGTCAACAGCGCCCTCCCGAGCGGGCCCGTGACCGTTTCCCGGCTGCCTGCTTTTCAATTTTTCGTGAATTTAGGGTCGACCTTCTGATGCGCGTCATGTTTCATGGAGCGATTCGGATCGGGCTTGCCGCGCTTTCGATTGCAGGCGTGGCTGCCGCCCGGCCACGCCCCCAAACGCAGATCGTTGACGGTATCGTGGTGCGCATCGAGGACGATATCATTACGCTTAGCGAGCTTCGCGAACTGGCGGCGTATCAACAACTCCTCGATGGCCATTCGCAAAGTAATGAGGAGCTGCGTTCAGAGTTGATCGAGCAGTGGGTCGTGAATAATGAAGCGACCACTTCGCGGTTTCCCTTGCCGGCGGATACGGAGGTGGATCGGGAAACCGGGCGCGTCGAAAGTAGCTTCCCCGACGCGGCCACTTTTCGGGCGCGCCTTGCCGCGGTCGGGCTGGCTCCGGACGCGCTGCGCCGCATCGTCACGCGGCAGATCTATTTGGCGCGTTATCTGGATTACAAATTCCGCTCCTCGATTCAAGTCGATGATGCCGCGATCGCAAGCTACTATCGCGATCACCTGGTTCCTGAAATGCAGGCCAAGCGCCAGCAGGCGCCTGCCCTGGCCGACGTAACCGCTCAAATACGCGAAGTGCTGATCGAGCAGGGCGTCAACGATCGAACCGCGGCCTGGTTCAAGGAAACCAAGCCGCGCCTCCGCATCGAACTAGAGCCGATGAATGCCCCTTCCATCAGCACATCGGGTAGCCAGCCATGACCGAACCTGGAACAACGCGAAAATGGAAGCGCTGGGTTTTGGGTGTTGGCCTGCTCACCGTAGCGGTACCAATCGTCGCGATGCTGGTTCTCTCGAGCGGTGCGGCCGATGAATACATTCGCAAGACCATTGTCGAACAGATTCAGAAATTAACCTCGGGCAGTGCGGAACTCGCGGCCTTTCATTTAAATCCTTGGCGGCTGCGGGTCACACTGAGCGACTTGACCATTCGCGGCCACGAACCTGCCGGCACGCCCCCATTCTTCCATGCTGACCGGCTGGTCGTTGGCCTGCGCATCGATTCCGTATGGGGACGCAAGTTTTCCGTCGGTGATGTTGAGTTAAGCCATCCCGTGGTGCACGTTCGCGTCGAGCGCGACGGTTCGATCAACGTTCCCATCGCGCGCCGCGCCCCGCAGGCAAAGCCCTTGCGGGAGCGCATTTTTGAGGTCGTGGTGCGGCGCCTGCGCCTGGAAGATGGCGAGCTGTTATTTAACGATGTGCGCGTCCCGCTGGTGGCCGAGGGCGGGCGTTTTGACTTTTCGGTTGATTACGCCGAGCTCGACGCGAAGCCCATGTACCTGGGCCAATTCCGCTGGCAACAAATGGAACTGGTGGCCCGTCGTTATCTTCCATTTAATTCCGATCTATCCGTGCGCTTTACGTTAGAGCCGAATTCTCTTTCGGTCACGCAGCTGCTTTGGCAATCTCCGCATACCAATATCGATGCGCAGCTCTCCAATCCGAATCTAACGCGGGCCAATTGGGCCTTTCGCTATCGCGGCCATTTTGATTTCGAAGATATTCGCACCATCCTCCGCAAGCCCAACAGTCCCTCCGGGAACGTTGATTTCTCCGGCGATGGGCATCTTGCAGATGGCCGCTTAGCGGTCACCGGAAAGTACTCCGCGGCCGATATTGACATGCCCTATGACTGGTTCCACAGCGCTGGGATCACCTCTCGCGGCAGCTATCGCGCCGACCGCGTGGGCCTCGACGTTCCGGATTTTGTCGCCCAGGCCCTGGGCGGCGCGATTAATGGCCAGGTTCGTCTCGATTTCAAGGGGCTTCGCTTTCGCGTGAATGCCCATGCGCATGATATGGACCTCGCCACGCTGCTCGCAGCGGTCAACAATAGCAATCTGCCCATCGTTCCTCTGCATTGGGGTGGCGTTGCCGAGGTGCAAGCCGTTACCACATGGACGGCGGATTTCAAAAATCTGGATTCACGCGGAATTTCCCTTTGGGTCCCCGGTCACCAATTGCCGGCAGGCCAGATTCCAATCATGGCCAGCCTCGATTATCACTACAACATGGCGGCACGCGGAGTCGTCCTGAATGCCAGCCATATCGACACGCCCTCGAGCAGCGTGCAGTTCAGCGGAACTTTGGCTGCCGAGAATTCCAAGCTTGATGCAACGTTCAATTCGCAGGATCTGGTCCCCTGGGACGATTTCATCAATCGCATCAGAGGCAAGGACGCCGATCCTAAAGTCATTGCCGGGCGTTTTCATTGGCAGGGTCATGTGACCGGACCGCTGGCGCGGCCCACCTTTGCCGGGCACGTGATGGGCGCAAACGCCCGATACGACAGACTCTCCTGGGACGAGATCGAGGGCGACATGTCCTATTCGCCCGAGGAGTTCAGCTTCACTCGTGCAAACGTGCGCCGCGACCGTTCCTCGGCCCAGCTCGATCTATCGTTGAAGCTCACTGATTGGAGCTTCCGGCCGCAGAATTCCTGGCAGCTGGATGCTACCCTGGTGCGCACTGATTCGGACGGATTACAAGCACTTCTCGGATATTCTTATCCTGCTCATGGGTTGCTTAGCGGCACGTTTCACGGACGCGGCACGCATGCCGATCCTGAGCTCACCGGCCTATTCGATATCGTCGATCCTCAGGCCTGGGGCTGGCGTTTCGATCGGGCACGTGGTGAGATCACGCTCCGGCACGGTGAAGTTCGCGTCGCGAACGCCGAATTGCGCCTCCTGCCGCCGGAAGCCCCAAGCGCCGCTCCTCCGGCGCCGGGCGTGCTGACAGGAAACTTCACTTACCACACTACCGATGGTCAGGCCGTTTTCGACCTGACCGGTGCCGGGCTGCCGCTCGAGGGTGTCACGCGCATTCAGACCCCCGCGCTGCCGGTTGGGGGCAACATCAGTTTCCACCTGAACGGGCAAGGCCCGCTGTTTGCGCCCCATCTGGATGGCTCGCTGCGGTTGGTTGACCTGAAGCTCAGAAACGAGGTCGTTGGCAGTTTTGACGCCAAGCTTGAGTCTGATGGCTCCAAGCTCGGCTTGCGGGTCGATTCAGCTATCCCCACCGGAGAGCTTCACGGCAACTTGGACGTAGCGTTGGCTGGCGCGTATCCGCTTTCCGGACAAGTCACGGTTTCCCAGATCGATCTCGATCCTCTGATCGTCAGTGCCTTGCATCTGAGCGGGCTCACCGGTCACAGCCAGATCGTCGGCCAATTTGGCATCTCTGGTTCCCTCTTGCAGCCCGGCATGATCTCCGTCGATGCCAATCTCACTCAAGTCTCACTCGATTACCAATACATCAAGCTGCAGAACCAAGGCCCGGTACAGCTCCAGTACGGAAATCATGAGGTACAGGTACGTCAGGCAAATCTGCGCGGTGTGGATACCGACTTCCGCATCGGCGGGTTCGCGCGATTTGCCGGTGATCGTGCCGTTGATCTGCGCGTCGCGGGCGCTGCCAACCTGCGGCTTTTCAGCGGATTCGTGCCTAATCTGGATGTTCGCGGACCGGCCCAAGTGGATGCCGCAATTGTCGGCACTCTTTCGAGCCCGCGCATCACCGGTCGTGTCCACGTCCAGGATACCTCGGTGCGTTACGGAGATTTTCCCGCCGGCCTGAGCCAGCTTGCCGGGGATTTCATATTCGATACCAGCCGCATTACCTTCAACGATGTCACTTCGGAGACGGGAGGCGGTCGTCTCCTGCTTTCCGGCTCCCTAACTTATGGCAATGGGCCGGTGAGCTACGACATTGCGACACGCACCGAGCAAGTGCGCGTGCGCTACCCCGTCGGCATGAGTTGGCTGGCTGGCGGCGATCTGCGCTTACTCGGCACGGCGCAGTCAGCTACCCTTTCCGGCCATGTCACTGTCGACCGCTTGTTGATGTCGGAGGGATTCGACGTCACTTCTTTGATTGCCTCCTCGACTGAGACGACGAGCGGGCCCCGTGCAACTTCGCCTTTCCTGCGCAACCTGCAGTTTGACGTGCAAGCCGATACGGCTCCTGGGGCGGTGCTGGAATGGTCTAGCGGCAGATTTCAGAGCGATGCCAACGTGCGGGTTCGCGGTACTTTTGACCACCCCATTCTCCTCGGAAACATTCACTTGCTGGGCGGCGAGATGACTATGCGGGGCAATCAGTACCGTTTGACGCGCGGCGACATAAATTTTGTCAATCCCTTTCGGGCCGATCCGGTGCTTAACGTAGAAGTCTCAACCACCATCCAGCAATACGAGGTTACCGTCGATTTCACCGGGCCGGCCAGCCATCTCACCATGTCTTACCGCTCCGACCCCCCGCTACCCTCGAGCGACATCATCACGCTGCTGGCTCTCGGACAGCCCGGCCAGGAGAGCTCGCTTCGGGGTGGCGCGGCAGCGGTGCAGACTCCGCAACTGGGCGCCACAACGCTGCTCTCCGAAGCCATCTCCTCTCAGTTGGGTGGCCGCGTGCAACGTCTCTTTGGCGTCCGGCACTTCAGTGTTGATCCTGACTATATCGCCGCGACCAGCGCCACGCAGAACCCCGGCGCGCGCGTCACCATCGCCGAGCAATTTTCGCGCAACCTCGTCATTACCTACAGCACCGACGTAACTTCCACGCAGCAACAGGTGATTCAGATCGAATATACCGTGCGACCCGACCTTTCGGTGGTGGCCCTGCGCGATGAAAACGGTACTTTCGGCGTAGACGTCGTCCGCAGGCAGCGATTCAAGTAACGCGGAGGTGCTGTGTCTGATCCGCTGGATTCTTCCGCCGGTGGCAATGGCTTCCATCCTATAGCGGCTCCGCCTGCGGAAGTTGATCTGACGGCGCGTCGCCGCGAGATGGTGGAGCGGCAGCTTCGCAAACGAGGTATCCGGGATGAGCGCGTTCTCGCGGCCATGTTCAGCGTGCCTCGTCATGAATTTGTTCCCGCCGAGTTCGCCGCCGAGGCCTATAGCGACCGGCCGCTCCCCATTGGCCACGGCCAGACGATATCGCAGCCTTTCATGGTCGCGGCGATGGCGGAAGCGCTCCAACTGTCGGGCGGCGAACGTGTCCTCGAGATCGGCGCGGGATCAGGTTACCAGGCCGCCGTGCTCTCGCTTCTGGCCCGTGAAGTCCACACAGTCGAGATGCACGAGGAGCTTGCCGCAGACAGCGCCCAGCGGCTGCAACGCCTGGGTTACACCAACGTGCGCGTGCACGTTGGTGATGGAACGCTGGGATGGCCTGATGCGGCTCCGTTCGACGCAATTGTGGTCACCGCAGCGGCCCCCGAGATTCCTCCGCCGCTCGCCGCGCAGCTTTCAAACGGCGGGCGCATGGTCATTCCGGTCGGAACTACGGACGAGCAGCGTCTCTTGCACGTGGAGAAGCGCGACAATTTGCTCTCCACGCGCACGCTTTATCACTGCCGCTTCGTGCCGCTCGTCGGGCAGTATGGCTGGAAGCCCAACATCGAGTGATTCGCTCTATTCGGCTTGTGAGGCGAAGAACTTGACAACCTCCGGCCCACGCGTATCCTCGACTGCATGACCCCGGCGAAGCCCGCTCGTACCCCTCGACCTGTGCTGGTTGCTCTCGAAGATCGCGCTGCGGACAATCTGCGCTTTATTCGCGAGACCATGGAACGCGCCGGCTCCTTCACCGCCGTTCCGGGCAGGGGCGGAGTGGCGATCGGACTTACCGCGCTTGCCGCGGCCGTCATTGCCTCGCATCAGTCCACCACGGCTCGCTGGATTTTTGTATGGCTTGCGGAAGCGGTGCTGGCGATGGTTCTTGCCGTGCTTACCGTCGCCCAGAAGGCCCATGCCGCTCGTGTGCCGCTTTTCTCTGGACCAGGCCGCAAATTTGCGCTGGGTTTCGCCCCGCCCATGATCGTTGGCGCATTATTGACGGCTGCGCTTTATCGCGACGGCGAGCTTCGCATGTTGCCCGGGACGTGGTTGCTGCTATATGGCACGGCCGTAGTCAGTGGAGGCTCTTTCTCCGTCCGCGTAGTTCCCATCATGGGCGTGTGCTTTATCGCCCTGGGAGCCGCGGCCCTCGCTTCGCCGGCCTCCTGGGGCAACGGTTACATGATGGCTGGTTTTGGCGGCTTGCAAATCCTATTCGGATTGATCATCGCCCAGAAGTACGGCGGCTGAGTGAGCTTGAAAAACTGATTTTTTGGTAGGAGGGCCACGTGAGAGCTAAGCTCGGAACCGCGACTGCAGAACGCATTTCCAGGTCCCATGCGCAGGCGCCGCGGCTGTCCGCGCTGCGCGGTGAGAATCAGGAACCGGTTGCGTCCGGCCTGGACCGGCTGATCCACGAACGAATGCGGCTGGGAATTGTCAGTGCTCTGGCCGCCAATCCTTCGCTCACCTTCAATGAGTTGAAAGCTCTGCTTCGAACCACCGACGGAAATCTTTCCGTACACGCCCGCAAGCTCGAGGAAGCCACTTATATCAGTTGCACGAAAATGTTGGACGGCCGGTTGCCCAAAACCAGATACCGCCTTACGGCAGCAGGCCGGCGTGCCTTCGAGCGTTATCTCGACCACATGGAGTCTCTCATTCGCGCGGCTCGGGAGAAGTGAGCCTTCGCATGCCGAGGACCTTCACACTCCCGCCCGGCTGCGGCTCATGGCAAACGCCTTGTGCAACACTCGTGTGGCGGCAGGCGTAAGCGAGTAACTCTCGAGCTCCTCCTCCCGCACAAAGACCAAATCGCTGATTTCCACATGGATCGCCGGCTCGCCGGAGACGCGTTCGCACAAATAATCGAGAATGACGTAGTGATAACGCGGCCGGGGACGCTTTCCCAACGTTCGGCTGACTTCTTGCGATTCCGGCGGAAGGGGCTCGATCGATCGGCCCGGCGAGATTTCCCCGGACTCCGAAAAAATGCGCTCCAACGCTTCGATCAGCTCCACCACCCGCACCGTAAGTCCCGTCTCCTCCAGGATCTCGCGCTCCACAGCCGCAGTGAGGGTCTCCCCTACTTCGGCTGTGGCTCCCGGAATGGTCCACTCGCCCAGCGCCGGCTCCCGTGCGCGGCGCACCAGCAGCGCGCGATCCTGATCGATCACCACGCCGCCCACGCCCACCAGCGGCCATTCGGGAAACTCACGTTTGCTCATCTGCTCGGGCTTGGCTCCCCCCTTGACTCGCCCGCGTAATATAATACGCTTGCGTAAGAGGGCCATGCTTGGCCAGGAGGTTCGGCTGTGGTGCGCTGCCCGGAATGCGCCGTCGAGATTGACCTCGATGAGGACGAAGTGGACGAGGGCGAGATTCTGAATTGCCCGGAATGTGAAGCCGAGCTCGAAGTTGTGCAAACCCATCCGGTTCACTTGAACGTCATCTCCGAAGACGACGACGAAGACGACGAGGAAGACGAAGAAGAGGCGGAAGCGGAAGGAGATGACGGTGACTTGAGCGAGGAAGCCGTCGAAGACGAGGAGGAAGACTTCGAGGAGTAACTCTTTGAAGCCTGCCCCTGCATCCCTTGCCCCTGTTCATGCCATCTTACAATCATCGGTGCGTGGATCTCTCTAGTGGTGTCCGCTTTGGCCGGTAGCGAATCATCTCGCGCTTCGTGCGGAAAGGAACACGATGAGAGCAGCTAAACGGGCCGAATCTACTCTTCGTCACAGGGCAGTTTTCAAGCTCCTGGTGGCGCTTGCGGTTTTGGCGCTGCTGGCTTTGCCGGCATGGGCCCAATCGGAATTGCGCACTGTCCGAGGTGCGATCCTCGACAAGGCGGAGAATCCTATTCCGTCGGCTGTCGTATATCTGAAAAACGTCCGCACCTTGGCGGTAAAGACCTATATCTCCGATCGCTCCGGTGAGTACCGTTTCAGTGGCCTCGATCCCAATGTCGATTACGAGGTTCACGCCGAAACCGAAACCTTGACTTCGAATACGCGCACCGTCTCGAGCTTTGACAGCCGCAAAGACATCGTAATTTCCCTGAAGCTTGATAAGGAGAAAAAGAAAACCTGATTATCCCGTCCGCACTGCCTCGGCTGATTTGCCGCGGCCCTCATCCTAAGGCCTGCGATTCTCTGGAGCTGGTCAGTTTTCGAAAATGACTTCGGCCAGTGCGAAATTGCCCGTGTGGGTAAGACTCAGGTTGATCTGTCGCGCTCCCATGCGGTCTGCGTGTTCCCGCGCTACGCCATGAAGAACAATCGTCGGCCGGCCACCCGGCTTCCGCGCCACCTCAATATCGCGCCAGCGTATGCCTTTGCTCCATCCGGTGCCCAGAGCCTTCATCGTCGCCTCTTTGGCTGCAAAACGTGCGGCGTAGCGTTCTGCGGGATCGCGATGACGTTCGCAATACGCGATTTCGGCGGAAGTAAAAATGCGATCGAGGAAGATGCGGCCGTGCCGGCTGATCACCTCGCGAATCCGGCTGATTTCCTCCATGTCCACACCCAAACCGACAATCACGTGACCTCGTTCTCCCCGTCGCGCCCGGTGGCAACCACCCGGTGGTAGCACAATGATCGGAAGCAGCGGATTATACCGCCGCGCAATGTCATTTTGTTTCCGTCGCGCAACTCTTGGGAGATGATTTGAGTATGCTGGGGATGCGTAGCCGGGTGGCGAGCCCCAAAGGCAACCTCGTGCCGTGAGACGACGATAGTGCCAAACGTGCATACAAAGCGGCGGCAGGTCCGGAAGGCCCCGGCCACCAGAATCATCGAGGAAGGTTGGGCTCTCCGCACCATCGCAGGCCTGGAGATTCTCACCGCCAGGATTTTCGATTCAATTCCATGGATTGTGCACGCCTTCAGCACCCGAAAAGGCGGAGCAAGCCGGCTCAACTCAGTTGCCGCGCTCAATCTGGGTTTCGCGGACTCGGATTCACGCGAAGCGGTTACTCGCAATCGCATCACATTCGAGCGTGCAATCACAGGTTCGAAACCTGGCTCGAAATCGGGCGCGAAAACCAAGTTCGAACCATCGCTGATAACTCTGCGCCAGATTCATTCCGATGTCGTGCACATATTCTCCAGAGCTCCCGAAGAAGCGCCGCGGGGTGATGCCGCATTGTCCAGCCAGCTTGGCTTGCTCCTCGGGATTCAGACTGCCGACTGCGTTCCGATTTTATTGGCTGATCGGCGCGGTCGCGTTGTAGGCGCGGTACATGCCGGATGGCGCGGCACGCTGGCGCGAGTCGTCGCCAAAGCCTTGGGCAGGATGCAGCTCGAGTTTGGCACCCGGCCCGAAGACGTAGTTGCCGCGCTCGGTCCGGCAATTGGCCCTTGCTGTTATGAAGTCGGTCCGGAAGTCGCGCAGGCGTTTGCCGCGCAATTCGCACGCGCCGCCGAATGGTTCGAGGGTCCGTTCGAACGCCTTGCCACCGGAGAAGAGCCAAACCCGCTTCCCTGGCTCACCATGATGCCGCCGGGCCATGAGCCGCCTCCGGAACGCGTACGGCTGGATCTGCGTGCGGCCAATCGCGCGCAGCTCATCGACGCCGGTCTTAGCCCGCGCAATATCGCCGTCAGCTCTCTCTGCACCGGCTGCCGGAGCGATCTCTTCTTCAGTTATCGAAAGGAAGGCCCTCGCGCGGGCCGGATGATGAGCGTGATCGGAATCAGGGCGAATTCGCGCTAGGCGAGCGGCGCAGGCGGCGAAGCCGGCGTGATTGTCGCGACCACAGGAGCCGCTTCGCTGAGTGCCAGCTGGCCGCAAGCCGCGCAGACATCCTGACCTCGGGAATATCGCACAAATGTCGGAATGCCCCTGCCGGAAAGGACCTCGCGAAATTCCGCTACACGTTCCGCGGTGGGCGGGCGATACGGCAGTTCGCCCGGATTCCAAGGAATAAGATTTACTTTGGCACGCAGCCCGGAGATCAGGCCTGCGACGCGGCGAGCATCTTCAGGAGAATCGTTGAAGCCGCCTAGCAGCACATACTCAAACGTGAGCCGTTCCCACGATCTCAATGGATATTCCCGGCAGGCCTCGAGCAGCGCGGCCAGCGGATATTTGTGATTAATGGGCATGATGGCGTCGCGCTCTTTGTCGTTCGAAGCATTGAGCGAAATCGCCAGCTTGGGCCGGATCTTTTCCTGGCCTAGCCGTTCGATTCCCGGCACGATGCCGCTGGTGGAAAGTGTGACGTGCCTCGGAGCCAATGCCATGCCGTTGGGATCGAGCATGATGCGCAGCGCCGCCATTACCGGTTCGTAGTTCAGCAACGGCTCGCCTTGTCCCATCAGCACGACGTTGGTGCGCGGTGCGAGCGATTCCCGATGTTCTTCCAGCGCGATGAGCGCCTGGGCCAGAATTTCTCCTGCCGTGAGATTGCGCACCAATCCCAGCTGTGCCGTCAGACAAAAGTGGCAATCGACCGCGCATCCCGCTTGCGTTGAAATGCAAATCGTCTGACGGCCATCCGAAGGCATAAACACAGCTTCCACCCGCGCCGGCGCTTCGCTTCCCTGCTGCCCGTCATCCGCAGTAGTCAACGTAAGCAGATAACGCACGGATTCATCGCTCGAACGAAAGCGCTGCGAAATTTCCGGCATGCCGACGCGGAAATCGTTCGCCAGGCGCTGGCGAAGCGCCGCAGGCAGGCTGCTCATGGACGCGAAATCGAAGCGCCACTCCGCATAGAGAGCGTGATAAAGCTGCGAGCCCCGGTAAGCCGGCTCGCCGGCTTCCTCCATCAGCGCGCGCAAATCGTCGCGCGATACCCCCAGCACATCGCGTTTCACAGACGCGGATCGCGAGTCTGCGTGAGAAACTTGTTTCTCAGCATGAGTAACGTCCTGGATCTGACGCGGCATGGAAATGTCGCTTGGTGATTTCATCATAGCATGCGGGCCTGCATCGATCTCCGCATGGCGATTTCTCCACGGATCTTCGTGCGGGGGGCTAAACGCGCAATAGTTTTTCCCTTCCGACTGTGCCATTATTTGTAGAGCGATGAAGCAAGCGGGAATTTCCATCGAAAGAGAAGCTCTGCCGAATGGCTTGGTGCTTGTGGCCGAGCATATGCCCCACATGCGTTCGGTGGCCATCGGTATCTGGGTGCGTGCGGGCTCACGCGGAGAACCCGCGGGCCTGAATGGCATTGCCCATTTCATCGAGCACATGGTCTTCAAGGGCACTTCCCGCCGCACTGCCGAACAGATCGCCCGTGAAATGGATTCGGTGGGAGGTTTGCTCGACGCCTTCACTTCCAAGGAGATGGTCAGCTTTAACGCTAAAGTCCTGGACGAAAATCTGCCTGTCGCTTTCGATGTGCTCTCCGATCTGGTGCTGGCTCCTCTCTTTGCCGAAGAAGATATCGCCAAGGAAAAACAAGTCATTCTCGAAGAGATCCGCATGGAGGACGATAATCCGGAATCCCTGGCGCACGAAACCCTCACGCAGAGCTTTTGGCGCGGGCATCCGCTGGGTGCGCCGATCTTGGGCACGCGTGCGACCGTGCGCGGCTTTACGCGGCGCTCGATCGTGAACTGTTTCGAGCAGTGGTACACGCCCCGGAACACGGTGATCACAGCCGCCGGCAATATCCATGTCGAAAATCTGCTGAAGCTAGTCGATAAGCCCTTCGCCGCGCGCAAAGGCAAGCCGCAAGGCTCTCGCAACAGCCGAACCGCCCCGCGCACCCACGCGCGCTTGATCACGCGCAATAAGCCCGCGCTCGAGCAAGCGCATATCACGCTGGCTGTGCCGTCTTATCCCCTCGCGCATCCTCGCCGGTATACGGCCTCGGTTCTGAATAATATTCTCGGTGGCAGCATGTCTTCGCGGCTGTTTCAAAATATCCGTGAGCGTCAGGGGCTGGCCTACGCCGTCTTCAGCGAACTCAATCCGTATTCCGACGCGGGCATGCTTTCCGTTTATGCCGGAACCAGCCGCAGCACTGCCGAACGTGTGCTGCGCTCGATCGCCGCCGAATTCGCGCGCCTGAAGAAAGAGCTCGTCGGCGTGGACGAATTGCGCCGCGCTAAAGACCAGTTGAAAGGCTCGCTGGTCCTCTCGCTTGAATCGCCCGGGGCACGCATGTCCAACCTGGCGCGCCAGGAAATCTATTTCGGGCGCTTCTTCAGCGTCGAGGAATTGCACGCCTCCATTGAATCCGTCACGGCGGAGGATGTGCAGCAAACCGCCGTCGAATTTTTCGAGCCGCGCAAAATTGCTGCTACCGTGGTCGGTCCGCTCAGTGGCTTTGAGCTGAAACGCGATCTGCTGGCCTGCTGAAATTCCTTGTCGGCCTCGTTGTCTTTTCCTCTGCGAAACTTCCCATCCCTTACATGGTCCGCCATCTTCACTTATCGTCATTCTGAGCGGATGTGACTTTATTCAAAATTCGCGAATTTTTCGCATCTAACCTCAATGTTTTCAGCGACGGTTTTTGCGAAAAATCAAAAAAGTCACAGCCTCTGAGCGGAGCGTCCCGACACTGACTCTGGCGGGAATCGTCTTTTTACTATTTCCGTCGGAACGCTCCGGCGGCGAAAGTCACCAACAGGATGAGCTTTCGCCGCGCAACAAAGTCGAAGAATCCCTCCTACCCTTTCAACCGAAAACAAAGTTGTCATCACGAGGTCGCCCGCCTTCGGCGGACGACCGAGGGATCTGCTGTTGGTTCTCTTTGGGAAAGCTCTCGCGAGGGCCTATTTCTGATCACAAAACCTCTCGAATCGCGCCGGGGTCCCCAATGTGCGCCGCGTTCGCGCACGTTGCGGTCGAATTCGCATTGACGCCTGCCCCGCCCTTTTGCGATGATGCGTCCGGCCGCTGTGTTCTGCCGAGTTGCGCCGCGGCCGATTCCCTGGGGGAGAGTCCATCAGCCTTCGCGTGAGCATTCTCGCGTCGGGCAGTTCGGGCAATTGCACCTTGCTCGAGACTTCCCGGACGCGCCTGCTGGTGGATGCGGGACTTGGGAAGCGCGAGACGCTGCGGCGCCTGGCCTCTCTTGCGCATTCGGTCGACCGCCTCGACGGTATCGTCATCTCCCACGAACACACCGATCATGTCGGCGGGCTCCCTGCCCTGCTTTCCAAATGGCACGCCACCGTATACCTGACTGCGGAGACCCATGCCGAAACGCTGCGCTTTCTCCCCGAGCGGCATGCGCGCCGCTTCGAGCGCGTCGAATTCATCGAGGCTGGCCAGGGATTTTGCGTCGGCGATATCGAAGTCGCGCCATTTCGCATTCCCCACGACGCCATCGATCCGCTCGGCTTCACCTTTCGCGCGGACGGCGTGAAGGTGGCGCTGGTAACCGATCTCGGCTATATGCCCGAACTCGTAAAGCAGCGCCTCCGCGATTGCGATGGCCTGATTCTTGAATCGAATCATGATGTGGAGATGCTCAAGGTTGGCCCTTATCCCTGGCATGTGAAGCAGCGTGTCATGAGCCGCACCGGGCACCTTTCGAATGAGAGCGTCAGCGCCTTTCTCGCCGACCCCGAGGGTTTTGACGGGTGCCCGCGCTATCTCGTCCTGGCCCATCTTTCGGAGAACAATAACAATCCCGATGTCGCGCGCATCTGCGCCGAAGAAGCCCTGGGCCGCCGTCCAAGCTTATTCGCTTTTCGCGGCGAGCTTCTGATCGCCTCCCAGCGCGAACCCCTCGCCCCCCTCCAGTTGTAGCGCAGTCGATAATCCCCTTATCAGGCGCTATCCGTTTCGGGAAGAGCATAGGATCGCTTCCGAGTAGCCCGTCATCCAGTCACAACGCCTAAGTGCCAGGGCTGCCGTCTGAAATACTGGAAATGTGACTCTCCATCCAACCCATCTCGCACGAGTAGAGCCGCGCCCTTCGACTATCCTGGCTGGCTATCTGAGCAAGGCTCAACGGAACTGCTAAAAGAGTCGCGCTTACCACCGAACAGCGGCGGTCTAAGCTTGACAGGAGAAGAGCGCCAGGTCTAAGGTTTTGCATAAAGATAAGTTGGAATTGGGAATCCGGCTGAGATTTCTTCGAGGAGGTTCCGCGATGAAGGCCATCCACTTTGGTCCTGTTGGGATCATTCTTCTGGCGTTTATTGCCATGATCGCGACTATGACGACGGCGAGAGCGCAGACGCCGGCCGACGTGGCCGGAACGCAGGGACAGGTTACCTTTGCCAAGGATGTCGCCCCGATTCTGCAGCAAAAATGTCAAGAGTGCCATCAGCCAAACTCGATCGCGCCGATGTCGCTCATCAACTATCAGGAGGTGCGCCCCTGGGCACGCGCCATCAAGGACCGTGTGGCGGCGCGTCAGATGCCGCCGTGGCACATCGACCGCAGCGTCGGCGTACAGAAGTTCAAAAACGATATGTCGCTCACTGACCAGCAGGTGAACACGATCGTCGCCTGGGTCGACGGTGGGGCGCTGCAGGGCAATTTGAAGGACCTGCCGCCGCCTAAGCCACTGGTCACCGACAACGAGTGGAAGGCTGTGAGGGACGGCTTCGGGCCGCCCGACCTCGTCATCAAGTCGTCCGAGTACACAATGTCGGCGCAACACCAAGACGTGTGGTACCGGCCCATGTCCGACATCCCGATCATCGAGCCCCGCTGGGCCAAGATGGTGGAGATTCGGCCGACGAACTTGAAGGGCCGGAGGATCATTCACCACTCGATTGCCTATCTGGTGCTGAACAACGATCCCGACGCGATCAACAAGGGCACGGCGAACGGCTCTGTCCGCGAGGAGCTCGACGACCTCGTCAACGGCCGGCCGCAGTTGATGGAGTGGGCGATCGGCAAGGGCTACGATCTGTTCCGGCCCGGCACAGGGAAGTTGATTCTTCCTGGCGAGAAGATTTCGTGGGACCAGCACATTCACGCGGTCGGCGAGGAGATCACAGCGGGCTCTGAAATTGGGATTTGGTTCTACAAGGAAGGCGAGGAGCCGAAGAAGCGGAGCTATCTAACCGCGTTCACCGGGCTCAGGGCCCCTCGATTCCTCGACATCCCTCCAAACTCACTTGCGCAGACGGAAGGCTTCACGGTGCTGAAGGAGAACACGCTCATCGAGAATTTCCAGCCGCACTTCCACTTGCGCGGCAAGTCAATGCAAGTCGAAGCGATTCTGCCGGACGGCAGCTCGCAGATCATCAGCTACGTGGGCAACTTTAACTTCAACTGGATGACGAACTACATATACGCCGACAACGCCGCGCCGATGTTCCCGAAGGGGACGGTGATCCACGTGACCGCGTGGTACGACAACACGACGGCGAACAGGAACAACCCCGATCCGGAGCAGTGGGTCGGCTACGGCGACCGCACAGTCGATGAGATGGCGCACGCCTGGATGAACGTCGAGTATCTGACTGATGACGAGTACAAGGCGTTGTCCGCGGAGCGCAAGGTGAAGATCGCAAACGCGCCACCAGACGGACAGTAGCGGTGAAGAGACTCGTGAGTCTGTGCGCCGCTGGCGCGATCGCCGGCGGCATGCTGCTGTCGGGCCAGCAGATCCCCGAACCGCGTAAGCAATTCGGGGCGAGCGTCATCGGCGCGTTCGAAGGCTGGTTCGCGAACGAGGATGGCGGCCGCAGTTTTTTGGTTGGCTATTTCAATCGCAACACCCAACAGGAGCTCGACGTTCCCATTGGGCCGAACAACCGGATCGAGCCGGGTGGGCCCGATCTGGGGCAGCCGACGCATTTCCTTCCCGGCCGGCAGTACGGGATGTTCGTCGTGCCGGTACCGAAAGAGTTCACGCCACAGGACAAATACACGTGGACGATCGTCGCGAACGGCCAGTCCACCAGCATTCCTCTTCGCCTGAACAACGATTACGTCGTCAGCCCATTCATTGAAATCGCCGTCGGCAACACGCCTCCCGTCATTCGGTTCGGGCAAAACGAATCGACGATCCAGGGTCCGATCGCAACCCTCGCGAAGGCCGTTATCCGCACCGCCTCGTTGTCGGCGCCGTTGCCGCTGACCGTCTGGGCCGCGGACGACATGAAGTACACGAGCAACACGAGCGCGCCGATGACAAAGCCGCGTCCGCCAGTGACGGTGACGTGGTCAAAATACCGCGGGGCCGGGACGGTGGCGTTCGATAAGGCGAAGCCTGAGGTGGAGCCGTTGCCTTCGTCTGCGAGCGGTGCCCCGCCCTTCAGCGGGAAGGCAACGACGAGCGTCACGTTTAGCGAGCCGGGCGACTATGTGCTGCACGTCACCGCGAACGACTACTCCGGCGAGGGTGGCGGCGGGTTTCAGTGCTGCTGGACCACCGGCCTTATGAAGGTTTCCGTCAAACGGTAAGTGATGCCCAACACGTGTCCACAGCATTCCGCGGCTATCCGGTTCTCGGAAACTGCCTTTCCTAAATTCCACATTGCGATGATGCCTGCGAGCTCGACCAGGAGATGCAACTCCAGCTAATCAGTTGATCCGACCGTACCTCTCATAGAGAACCGATCTTTCGGACGTGTACTCAATTTGAGCGGACCGATCAGCTCTCGGATGGTCGGCCACTCGGAAGTTGTTCTCGGAGCCTGACCCTGGATCGCAAACGTGTTACTCCTTCGAAATCAATTGTCGAAAAGTAGCCAGAATCTTCCCGTGCTAGGTACTGATCGATCAGTACAACCGTGGCGGCAAGCCTTCCCCTGCTTGACCCTCACGGTAAAATAGATGTAACGCTCGTGAAGAGTTGCTTTGTATAGACGCCTTGAACTTCCAAGAGGCGTCGCGGTGCCTTGGTTTTAGCTGCGGTCGGCGGGCCAAGGCCTTCCCAGGCGAGCGCCAAAATCGTGAGCGAGGAGTCTCTCTTACGGTCCATGGCCCTCGGCAAAAAATTCACCACACCGCGCCTAGGGGCTTTCCAGGATGATCTGTTTCGAACGAAACGCAGACAGAGCTTTCCGCCAAAGGACTACCTTTCGACGCCTGGCGAACTCCTCGCGGACCCTATTCGATCGATTATTCGACCGATTGTGCTATCGGAAGCGCGCGAGGCATATAAGGTCCCTATTATGAGCACTTGCGCTGGTAGTAATATACTTAGCGCTGATCGTCGCCGTAACTCTAGCAGAATCAGCACTTGCAGATTGAAGGAGTTGAAGTCCTGTATAATGAACACTTACGGAAAGAAGGGGGAGGGGTCCTCGGCCCCTCATACTCGATGATTGCCCGCTACACCCGCCCGCAAATGGGCGCTATCTGGACCGACCAGGGCCGCCTCGAACGCTGGCTCGAAGTCGAATTGGCCGCCACCGATGTCCTGGCCGAACGTGGCGTTGTGCCCCGGGAGGCCGCGGCGCGCATACGCGAACGCGCCCGCGTGGACGCGGCCCGCGTGCTCGAAATCGAAGCGCGCGTGCGCCACGACGTGATCGCCTTCACGTTGGCTGTCGGCGAAACAATCGGCGATCCTGAAGCCGCCCGCTGGCTGCATTACGGT
>Ga0209648_10001374_pt1 | contig 19600 bp, 15 predicted proteins | sample GraSoi2013_115cm_FD_185830 | JGI IMG/M metagenome (GOLD analysis project Ga0209648, IMG submission 185830) | Grasslands soil microbial communities from the Angelo Coastal Reserve, California, USA - Sample 9_17_2013_115cm (SPAdes) (version 2) | ecosystem: Environmental > Terrestrial > Soil >...
AAGACCCCGATAGTTAAGAATGTTGCTTCTTTTGTCGCATACGAAAGCGAGAAAGCCACTGCTGCCGTGATGAACCACAATAGACTACGTGTTCGCAGATATTGAGCAGCAGCAACAACCAGCAGGAGTGTAAAGCAAGCCATGTAAATATCTTCACGGGCAAAGCGCGAGAAATAGACCATACTCGGGGAAATAGCCAGCAAGAAACAGGCCAACCAAGCTCCGACTTTACCAAGGTCATGGCGCAAGAAGTATGGCAAAGCTACAATCACAGTGCCTAGCAACGCAGCAGCGATACGTACCGTCGTCGTATTTACCCCATAATCAGGAACCCGTAAGAACTGAGCAATCAGATAAACAACTGCGATAGCATGAAACTGGAATGGACCGTGCGTAAGCGGGTCATAATGATAGCAATTGCCAGGAAATTTGAAACAGGAAAGCCATTGCTCTATGTTATTATGCAGAACTTGCAAGGAGAAATACCCATGCAAACTTTCATCATGATGCAACGGCCTATCTCCAAGTCCCCAGAAACGCAAGATAGCCCCAAGCAGAATGACTCCCCAGAAGGTAATTGCCGTCAGTACCTGTTCACGTGAAGGTGAAGACCCAGCTCTCCAGAACGTACGCTTAACAGGAGCACCTTCAGGAATTTCAGATATCTCTTCAAATGAGACAGCCGTCTCATTAAGAGGAAGGGAAACAGAGGTTTTTTCCTCGCTCTTACCTTCCTTTTCTCCGATTCTATCAGCCGTGCTTACAACTGCCCCCGGCTCATCTTTCTGGCTCTTCAAAGCGTTTCCTCCTTACGGTAGCATTCTTAAATCTTTTCGAATCAACAAGCCCATGTCGGTAGAGCCCATTGTACTACCAAAGGGCTTACGTTGCCACCACCACAGCCAAACATTCTTAACAGCCCGACCAAGATCAAAAGGAGCATTAGGAGATGGGAGAGTATCTCCATAACTTAACCAGCGGAGCAAACCAACGCCTCCCCCTGCCAGAGGCTTATATCCTTCATCCCACCACGTACGCAAATGATAGCTCTTGAATAGATAATCTGGCTGCCCTCCATTCGTGGTTGGTGTAGCATAATCTGCTTGTGAAGTAGACAGACTATCTACTGCACTAATGATAACAGTAGGTTTAGGATCTGAACACCTAGTCGGAAATCCATAACATACATTGGTATAGTCACGCAGATACCAGTAAAAAGGCCATTCGGCACCAGTCATCACACCTATAGGCAACTGGTGTTTTCCACCGTCGACTTTCTGGTCAAGGGCATCAATTTTTGCCATCACGGTATCTATATCTGTTGTCGTCTGTACATAGATCATCATTTCATGCGGCCCATCAGCAGCATGCACATAAGTCACCTGGAACATATTCTGTAGGGTCAGTACCAACAAAAAGAGTGTAACAGGCACACTCAGTAGCATTGCTCCATGCGCTACCGGACCCATGGATACTCTCGCAACACTCTGACCAATCTGGCCATCTATGGCTATCTTTCTAAAGTGATGCGAGCGCCACTGCACCACCAGATTCAGCAGTCCGATTATCAGTATCTGTAAACCAATGGCAGCCAGCAGCATCAGTGGCATTGTCATATGGATCATCAACCAAGGCATCTTCTCGCCAGCCCAGGAATAGATGAAGACGTTTCCTACAAACCAGTACACCAGAAAGAGACGGAAACGCGAAGGACGGCACAGGCAGACAACGATCCCCACGATGCCAAAGACTACCCCAATCTGCTCATACAAAGGGATGAGTAACAAATAGTAGTACCAGGGTTGTCCACCACGAGCCTGCTGTTGCTGCTGCATCCAGTAATAGAGACCTTGCCAGATGCCATCTCCGATGCCTTGCTTTATATTTGTAAAGAGGACAGTAAAAAGGAGCAGAAAGATCAAAAAAGCGCACAGAATGGCCGTGAACCAGTGTGTCCAAGGCATTGAAACGATGCTATCGAGCAAGGGTTGACGCTTAGAATCGACATGAGCAGCGAGGCCTCGCCTTTCTGGCCGAGGTAGTCCTCCAATCATCTCCCGCACGATAATACTAAACACATAAAGAGCCAACAGCACACCTAGCCAGGGTAAGATAGCTACCGTATGATCCTTCAAGCTCTGTACAAATACATTTGCTGTGTCCGTGGTTTTGGGATCATTGACATAGATAGATAGGTTGTTGATCCAGCCCAAAACTACCTTGGCGATGGGCAGAAGGATCAGGAAGTAGAGTAGGAGAGTAATAGGAGCTCCAGTTTTGGGTAGATATTGAGCAGGCAGGTAGCGGGTAACCACTGTATCCGAGACCGACGAGCGAACAGACCATTTTAAGCCAAGTTCCCATATAGCTACAGCGCCCAGAAAACTGCCAAAAACGACAATTGTCAAAAATGTTGCTTCCTTTGTCGCATAAGATAGCGAGAAAGCACCTGCAGCAATCACCAGCCAGAGTCCCTTACGACTGCGCACATAACGACCCATCGCAACAACTAGCAGCAGAGTAAAGCACGCCATATAGATATCTTCGCGTGCAAAACGAGAGAAATACACCATGCTTGGTGAGATAGCGAGTAAGAAACATGCCAACCAAGCCCCGAGCTTCCCTAGATAGTCGCGCATGAAGAACGGCAGACCCACAATTACCGTCCCTAGTGTAGCAGCCGCAATGCGCACCGTCGTCATATTTACCCCATAGTCAGGGGCCCCTAACAACCCACTGATCTTATAAACAAGTGCGATGATGTGAAATTGGAACGGTCCATGCAAAAGTGGATCATACTGGTAACTCTGCAAATTCTTCATCAATTGCAAGGCGAAATATGCATGCATACTCTCATCATGATGCAGAGGCCTATCGCCCAGCCCCCAGAAACGCAGTACAGCCCCCAATAAAACGATTCCCCAGAAAGCAATAGCCGTCAGGGAAGGACGAGAAAATTTTGCCTTCTGAAATACTCTGAAGGAGGATTTGCCCTCAGTAACATCAGATGGGCGGAGAGTATCGAGTTGAAGCCATTTTCCTTCATTGGTAGGAACTGTCTCAGCCACATCTGGGGTTTGGGCACCGGGATACTTTTGTTGCGCCAAAAGACCATACTCCTTTAAGAGGGGAGCTAAACCGAACCCTCTGTCATTTATGCCGGGGAGATCTCAACTGATCTTGTAGATAGCAACTTCCCCAGCTTTATATACAACCTGCATAAACGCACTATAACGATATAATTTGGCATTAGAATATTTTTCAATCTCTAATGGCCCAACATACAGATACTGAGCTTTGTAACGAGCCATTAAAGACAAAACAACACGGGGATCTGGACTTGTATAGATCTGATCAAGGTCTGAGCTACGGCGGTAATACTCAGCCTTATTAGCAGAATCCTTAAGCCAGCTCAAGCGCCACTGATACTCATGTCCCGCCCAACCCATCAGCGTCGGTAGGCCAGTAAACGCCGAAATTCGGCCGTAGAGCGAATAGTCATTGCCCATCGCCTCTACAATCACAGGATCACCCTGGACGTTAGCATTAAGCCAGCGAATTGCAGCATAATCGCCCGCACTATTAGGATAAGGACAACTCAAAGAGAGACAATTCTTTAGATATCTCAACCCGTCCAGGCTATTCGTACGCTCCAAGTTTTCGAGTGATCCCAGCCAACCCAGGCTATTCGTAGATCCCTGGTAAGTAGGAGAAATTATCCCACCATCACTAGCATAGCGCTCATAAGGCGCAGTTAAAGGATACACCATACTAGCAAGCACGAGTATCAGCAAAATTAGGCTCCACCCGCGCTGTACATTACTCACTATTTGGAACAGAAATGGAGAGTTTTTCGAGACAGAACGAAAACCGTCCAGGATGAAGAAAAGGCCCGCCGAACAGGCTACAGAGAGCAATACCCAGGCTTGAAAATAAAACTTAAAGACGGTATTCATGCGATCTAACTCAGTAGCTGCAAATGCATCTTTAAGGAAAAATATCTCACAACCAGCCACGAGAGCAAATGCAGTAGCCCCCAACAGCAGAACAAATGCATGCGAACGATCCCGACAGTGATAGCACATCAGCATAACACCCAGGATTGCAAAGTCGCTACCGATGACAAAGGTAGCACTATTGGGCACAAATCCCAACATCAGGAGAGAGAACGCCCAGGGGACCAAGCAAACTAGAAGCACAGGGTAAGCAGCAAAGACCAGAGGCATAGCCAGTAGTTTTCTGCCAGTAGAGGAAATAGCAGCCTGGATTCCGTCTGCCGGGAGAGGCACGTTGCTAGCCCTGCTACTTCTAACAAGAGTATCTTCTTGCGATCGTTCAAAAAGTGGTTCTTTCACTGCGCTCACCAGCAAAAGCGAGAAGAAAATAAAAGCAAAAAGGCCAAAAACTAACAACTCATCGCTGAGCATCGAACGTGATTGCGCAGATACCAAGCCGATACCCTGAGCAGGAGAAATAAAAGTTAAATAGAACGGCAGATAGAAGATAAACGAGAGAGCAATCAGGCTTGTCCCGGCAGTCAGGATACCAAGGAGCAAGGAAAAGGAAAAACGCTCATGATACGCAAACCATTGCTGACCGATGATACAGACCACAGTCAGCCCCATATAGGTCGGATAATCCCACCCGTTCATCACAAATAAGCTGCCGAGCACAAGCGCTGTACCACTAAGATTTAAAGGAATGGACCAGCCACGGCCAAAGATGAAGATTCCTCTTCCTTCCGTTTCTAGCAGAAGATTAAAGGCCAATCCAATTGCCATAATAGTAAAAGCCAGACTCAGCACATGAGCATGAAAGCAAGAGAGCAGAAAACTAAAGGCGGGGAACTCATTGATAGTACCAGAAACAACACGCGAAGGATTAAACCAAAGATTATACAAATTAGGGCTTGAGCTGTCGTGAGCAACCCACCACTGCTGTGTCGAGGCCAGATTGCCAAAGACAAGCGCCATCAGCATGCTCAGCAGTCCATACGGGACAGCAGGCAATAAACGTGGAAGAACAATATCAGGATACTCCGGCAGGACACTGGAGTATCGTCGCACTCGCAAACGCAGATAGCGAGCCCACGTGACAATATTGCATGTGATCCCAAACAGATTCACAGCACATATACCAAAGATGATACAGATGCCCGTATTGAAGGCGATGGACGGAGACTGCCCCAGCAATTTAGCCAGCACAGCGATGGTATAGTGCGCATAATAATAATAATTGATACTATAGCCAGCAAACCACATATCGTTGGCTGGTAGATGCGGGCTACGCATAATTGCAGCGATAAAACCCTCATCCATAAACATCTCATAGCTACGAATATCTGGTCCAAAGGAACGTATCCATCCTAATAGGAAAACCATCCCGAGAAACAGAATTTCAACCGCCAGAATATACAATCTATTTTGGCGTACCATCTTCATAATGGCATAGCGCAGATGCATAAACTTAAGCGAGCTACTAATAAGTAAAAGAAGTGCAATACCAGCGATAAATAACTGGTTGAAAGGCAAAGCAGGCACACACATCAATGGCAGCCAAACACAGAATGCTAGCAATAGCATACCCAGTGCCTTACTGAAAGCCCATCCACGGTCAGGCAAATTGCGAAACACACTAAAGGTCAGCGGCAAGCATAGCAACCCCAGGATTTCAACCAAAGACCATATCTGAAACAGCTCAAACATAAACTCTCCCTAAACGCGGCTCGATTAAGATGTCTTGATCACTCCTGCCGTACTGACCAAAGGTAAATGGACACCTTCTAGCAGTTTGTGAAAGAGTTGATCGGAAGTATAAGGGTAAGGAGTATCACGTACAAAAATGCGGCACGTTGGATGATCAAAGACTGAGTAGCTTTCATCAGCACCACGATCATTAAGAGTTATTCCAAAGAAATGAGGATAATTGTCAAACTGTGCTGCCAAATGAAAACCAAGTTGCCCACTAAAGAGTAACTGATAGTAGTGGATGGTCAAAGGATAGCGCTGAGGGAGACGTGGAATAGACTTATCCAGACGATCAGTGGCCATCGTAATGGCATTGACTGTAGGGAGAAGATCGGCCAGTTGCCGTGCCTTCAGTTCTGTATCGTCACCATAGAGATCCAGCCCAGGCCCAAAGTGCCCGAGGGCTCCCTTATACTCAGCCTGAGTAAACACAAATGGGCTGTACTCATCGACAGCAACTGGCAAAGAATCATCCCATTGCTCATAGGTCAGTACACCGCCAGGACGTAGATGATGATAGATCCAAAGCGAAGCCTGGACACGTGTATTTGGCTGGCTATAGACGTTGAGTAATGCTAACCCTTGAAAAATCGTTCCGCCCAGTACAATTACCAGTAAGCCGACACCTAATGCAAAACGACTTGACATGTGAAGCATTGTTCCGTTAGAATGACCCACGTCGGGATGTGTGGGGGGCAGCATCGGGTTTTCTCTTTCTCTTCGATCCGTCGGAGGATACTGCAATGACCATAGGAGACGTTGGACCAGCGCTAGCACTCCTACTGCCACCATCAGCGTAAGCAGTGGATAGACAGGTAGCATATAGCGCATAAACTTGGCATAGAAACTCCCAACAATGGCAGTATAGACGAGTATCCAAGAAAGTACAACCAGCCAGGAACCAGCATCGCGCCTCAAGACACGCCAGATAAACCACAGCAGTGCAGCAACCGCGCTGCATCCCAACATCATCCCCATACCCCAGAGAACCAGATTCTGTCCTTGGTAGAGATAGGGTATTGTCCCAGCAAATTGCTCGGTATAGGGTACATCAAACACACCGCGTGCTATATCACTCTCCTGGATAACCAGATCGCGGAAGCTGCTAAAATCCAGCAATGCATAAGGTTCAACGAGCAAAAAAATATCAAGAGTAACAGAGGCAGCTAAGAGTAAAAGGGAAAAAGAGCCTAGGAAATCACGTTTTTTATACCAGCGCAAGCTAATCGCAGCTAGCAAAGGAACGGCTAGAGGTGCAGCACTGAACTTCGTACCGAGCGCCAGACCATAACCCAAACCAGCCACCAAAACCCAGCGTATAGGCGCTTTGGTATCGACCAATGCTACACAGGCCAGTATTGTAAGCATTACAAAGAAGAGAAGTATGGTATCGACAGTATAGAAGTGCGAGAGTTGTAATTGCAGAGGAGTAAACACCACCAGACTTCCTGCGAACAAAGCAACCCTCCAGCCATAAGGACGCCCGGGAAGATTGTCCTGAGCTAGCCGCAACCCTAACAAGGCAGTTAACAGAATACTTCCGGTATCAAAGAGAGCCGAAATAGCACGCCCAATGAGCGTCAAATTGACAAATGCTGTCGGGCTTGAAAAATTATAGTGCAAAATAAAGCCAATCAAAGCCAGAAGATAGATCGGGAAAGAACCATAAGCAAAAAAATGAGGATCGAGCGGAGACTGCTTTGGATTAAGAAACTGCGCCCAGCTTGTTGGCCAGCCTAAAGCAGTGACGTGGAAAAGAATCTCACGCTCATCGGGATGAAAACTATTTCCTTGATCCCAATTGAGACCGTATAGCCGCAAGAGGAAGCCACAAAGACACAAGGCTCCCAGAGCCAAAGGTTTACAGCGAATAATGACCTTCTTCATCATCAACAAAATACATGATGTTTTGTCTCTGTCCCATTAATTGGGAAAGAGTTCCATGTCGTTCTCCTTTTTTCGACGCGATTGCTCAGACACTTAGGCTGCTGCGTGAGGTTTGGGTGGGGGAAGAGGCTCACTGTCTTGCATTGCATTATGAATGAGCATTTCTAGGACCTCTTGTCCGTGTTGAACTGCTACCGTGTAGGTTTCTCCATGGGTTGCAGGCATAAGGACACGCCCTGCCCATTCTGGCAAGGTAACTAGATAAGCCTGATCTTCTTCTGACCACTCAATGAGCATCGAATAGTGAAGATGTTGATCGCTCATATCTCTTCACTCCTCCGTTTCTTTGCTACTTGCTGCAATAAGTCACGTACATGTTTTTCCTGATACGGTTTTGCATCATCTCCATCGTGTCCCGAAAGGCTGATAATATATGTTGGTACAAGAGGATGCTTCCATTTTGTATGACTTCCCTCCTGTGAAACTTGATATACTCCTGCCTTTCGTAGCTCTGCTTTTAGCTGCCGTATTTTCCGTGGCATAACCCACCCCCACTGTATCATGCTTAACTTAATGATAACATGACTGATGCCGTGAGTTCAAGAAAAGCATCGAAATGGATAGAGGCAAGCAGCATAGCCATATTCAGGAGAATGACGAGCACGTATCTAACAACTTATGCAGCTGCATGTCCTTGTCCATTGCTTTTCGTAGAAACAGCGCACATCTGGACATGGATACAGAGCTGATCATCAACAACATCGACAATTACACTATCTCCTTTGCTACATGAGCCACGCAAGATGGCCTCTGCCAACCTATCCTCCAGTAGATGTTGCACCGCTCGACGCAGAGAACGAGCTCCATACTGCGCATCATAATCTCGTGTAGCAAGTAGTACACGTGCATCATCCATGACCTGCAGATCAATTGATTGAGCAGCCAGACGCTTTTGAGTCTGCGCGACCATGAGATCAATAATCTGGCGTAAATGCGTGCGCTCTAGGGCATGAAACACTAGTACTTCATCGATCCGGTCAAGCAATTCGGAACGAAACACTTCTCGTAATCCATGAATGGCCTGTTCGCGCATCTGCTCGTAACTCATCACATCCCGTTCAGCAGATGATGGTGTAAAGATCATTGGTCCTTGCCCCTCATGGACAGTACCAGCGTTCGATGTAAGAATAATAATGGTATGCTTGAAATCGATAGCCTGTCCCCGAGCGTCGGTAAGGCAACCATCCTCAAGGATCTGTAGCAGGAGGTCGAATATTCTGGGATGGGCTTTCTCCGCTTCATCAAAGAGTACCACACTGTAGGGACGGCGCCGAACAGTCTCGGTTAACTGTCCTGCCTGGTCATAACCGACATACCCTGGAGGGGAACCGATCAGGCGAGAGACAGTATGACTCTCCATAAACTCAGACATATCGAGTTTGAGCATGGCACCCTCATCATCAAAGAGAGCAACAGCAAGCGCACGCGCTAATTCTGTCTTGCCTACTCCTGTTGGTCCGATAAAAATAAATGAGCCAATAGGCCGACGAGCATTGCGCATTTGTGTACGAGAACGCCGAACTGCTTTTGCCAGAGCTTGCACAGGTTCATCCTGTCCAACAACTCGTCGGTGTAAGTCTTGCTCTAGGCTCATGAGATGCAGACTCTCCTCTTCAGTCACGCATACAACAGGAATACCAGTCCACATCGACACGATCTTGGCAATATCTTCTACACCCACGGTTGGACACTGCTGTTCTTGACAGAGAAGCCACCCATGTTCGGCCTGCCAAAGGCTCTGTCGAAGCTGGCGTTCACACTTGAGCAGGTATGCAGCACAAGGGAAATTAGAATGAGCAATGGCTTCATCTTTCTCATGTTGCACTGCTGCAATCTCATCGCGGTACTCGCGAACGCTATCAGGCACAACTGAGCATTGTACCCGGACGTGAGATGCAGCTTCATCGATTAGGTCAAGTGCTTTGTCAGGAAGGAAACGCTTCTGGATGTAGCGTGAAGACATCTTAACAGCAGCTTGTAAGGCTTCATCACAGATCTTTACCCGATGAAAAGCTTCGTAACGTGAACGCAGGCCACGCAAGACCCTCAGTGTATCCTGCTCCGTAGCCTCGGATACAAGCACAGGCTGAAAACGTCGCTCCAGGGCAGGATCCATTTCTATGGTTTTTCGGTACTCATCTAATGTGGTTGCACCGATACACTGGAATTCACTGCGTACCAACATCGGTTTGAAAAGGTTAGAGGCATCAATAGATCCTTCAGCAACACCAACCTGTACAAGAGTATGCAACTCATCAATGAAGACAATTAAACCAGGAGTAGTGGTTATTTCCCGCAGAATACGTTTCAGGCGTTCTTCAAAATCACCCCGGAAGCGAGTCCCGATAGAGAGCAGCCCTACATCCAGCGCAACAATGCGGCAATGCTGGAGATTATCTGGGACCTTTTCCTGGACAATGGATAAAGCTAATCCTTCCGCAATAGCTGTTTTACCTACTCCAGCAGGACCAACGAGCACAGGATTGTTTTTTGAGCGGCGAGAAAGAATCTGCATCATGCGCTCTAATTCAGCCTCACGACCAATCAAAGGGTCAATAGCATCTTCCAGCGCTGCTATTGTTAAATCACGGCTAACTAAATTCAGCGTGGGAGTAGCTTGGTAACGCGAATGAAACTGCGTGGCGAGAACGAGATGCTCGTATCCATTGCGCATCAACAGAGACAGCTGTGCACGAGCCAAATCTAAGTAGACACCAAAACTTTCTAATACACCGACGGCAATCCCATTTTGTTCTTCAAACAGAGCCGCAAACAAATGTTCTATTTCAATAATTTGGCCCTCTTCACTCTCTGCTTTTTCCTCGGCACGAGCCAGAACCGCACGAGCGCCAACACTCAAGGCAGGTTCGCTCAAAAGAGCCTTATTGCCATGCCCCATCACAAAATCGAGCGCTTGAGAAATACTTGCCGTACTGACATGCAAAGACGCAAATAGCCCTTCGATGAGAGGATTGTGCAACTTGAGTATACCCATCAGGAGGTGCTCAGGCCCAACTAGCCTATGCCTTACACGCTGAGCCTCCTCGCGAGCATAGGATATTGCCAGACGTACATCGGCACTATATTTATCAAATTTGCCCATTTTTCTCTCCCCTTAATGCTTCGCTAGCGCACAGGCAGTTTTCATGGTATCCCGTTAGCAAAAACGATCCACCCACCCACTTCGCATACTTACCACCGTCACTACCAGATAGATATCGAACAAAGTTGCTTTCCTCGCCACCTCGCACGGCCGAGCTTGCATACTTACCACCGTCACTACCAGATAGATATCGAACAAAGTACTCCTTCTAGAGAGGGCCAAGGACAAGGAGCCAGAAAAGTCAGGAGAAAAGGTCCCATGGAAATGCAATGGTAGACAGGAGAGATATCCTAATATTGACAGAAGGTCATCAATAGAGTAAAATGAGTCACATAGAATTGTTGGTGTAAGAGCTTATAAGATGGAGATCAGTGCCTCAATCACAGCCAAAATCGCCATTTTTGTATAGCCAAGAGTAAGATATGTTTATCGAGATTATAATAAGTAGAAAGGTTTTTATTGCATATGTTTGCAGAAGAATCAAAGGCAAGACTAGCCAATGAGCAGAATGTTTCTCGTGAAGCAACGTTGCCTTTAGCAGATCTCCGGGTGTTGGATTTGGGGAATATGATTGCTGGCCCATTCTGCAGTCATATGTTAGCGGATTTTGGGGCAGAAGTAATCAAAGTAGAGTTACCCAGTGGAGATCCGTTACGAGGCTGGCGTGCGCAATATAAGGGGATGTCACTCTTCTGGATGATATTGGGACGCAATAAAAAGACCATTACGCTCAACTTACGTCATCCAGCGGGGCAGAATATTGTCCGTAGATTAGCAGCCTGTTGCGATGTCGTGGTGGAGAATGTCTCTCCCGGTACGATGGAAAGCTGGGGATTAGGGTATGAGCAGCTAAGTACGGAGAATCCAGGGCTGGTTATGGTGCGCATCAGTGGTTTTGGACAAACTGGCCCTAAAAAACATGCACCTGGTTTTGCAAGCGTGGCTGAGGCGATAGCGGGTCTCACTTATCTGACGGGTTCTCCCAATGGTTCGCCATCCAGAACTGGTGTGTCGCTAGCTGATAGTCTGGCAGGTGTGTATGGTGCATTTGGCGCTATGGTTGCTCTGCATGAACGCCAGCGCACTGGACGTGGCCAGGTAGTCGACATGGCATTGACTGAGGGAATCCTTAGCGTCCTGGATGACATTATTCCAGCTTATGATTGTCTGGGTTTGGTGCGTGAGCGTGCTGGTGGTGCCATACCAGGTATTGCTCCCTCGAATAATTACCCAACCAGTGATGGGAAATGGATTGTGATAGGGGGAAACAATAACAATGTTTTCCGGAGGCTTGTTGGGGCTCTAGGTCGACCGGAACTCGCAGAGGATGTCCGCTATGCCACTGACAAAGCCCGAGCTGTACGTAGCGAAGAACTTGATGCCCTGATAGGCGAGTGGACCAAGCAGCACACTCTAGCCGATTTGTTGGAACGCCTCCAAGCAGCTGGTGTACCAGCTGCTCCCATCAATAGTGCAGCCGAAGTAGTGAATGACCCACAGTTCATAGATCGGCAAAGCATCGTGCGTGTTCCAATTGAGGAGGGTGAAACTGTACTGATGCCTGGTGTTGTTCCTCAGCTTGCTCGTACACCCGGCTATATATCTCATACAGGCCGATCGGTTGGTGCAGATACTGAAGCCATATTGACTGAACTCTTGGGTGCATCCTCAGAAGACATAGAGAAGTGGCGGGAAGAGAAAGTCATCTAAGGGTAAGCACAGTGAAGAGGCTTTCTTGCCAAGTTGTCACATTTTCCCCTCAAGCGTCATATTACTGTCAGACAGACAAGTTAATGAAAATGCTATTTACGTAGCAAGTTGTCCCCTAAATGACCTAGCAAAAGACCCCTTCCGTTGGGTATGCTTTATAAAGAGAGGGAACCGCTAGTATAGTCTAACAGAAATCATCGATCAATTGGCTAGACTAGCAAAGTTCGTCCTTTCACAGCTTCTGGATGACTACTGGATGATATAGACATGATATAGACATTCGTATAGACAAAAGGTACTCTACTAAGACCAAACATGAGATGGTTGCCAACAGGGAAGCAAAGTCCTTCCTGACGAGATAGAAGTATACACTTCGACTCGGAGAAACGTTCACTCACTTGGGATGTTGTCCTTACAGTGAACAGCCCAGAAAGCCCCATCTTTTTAAAGCGGGGATGAATAGGCCTACCTTTCAATGGAGGGGCTTGGGCACAGGGGCCCTATTTCTATGACAAAGTATTCATTTGTTTGTATTATGTGATGAATATTTATTTATTGGCATATATGATATAATCTATCTATATTCAAGAGAGGAGCAAGTCGCATGTTGGTCTACGAGTATAAGCTTGATGGCAATCAAAAGCAGTTTGCAGCCATTGAAGAGGCGATACGCGTTGCGCAATTCATCCGCAACAAATGTTTGCGCCTGTGGATGGATGGGACGAACGTCTCTCAAAACGACTTGCAGACCTATTGTGCTGTCCTGGCCCGCGAGTACCCCTTTGCCACCAGGCTTAACTCCCAGGCCCGTCAAGCATCGGCTGATCGTGCCTATTTTGCCATCTGCAGGTTCTATGAAAATTGCAAGAACAAAAAGCCTGGAAAGAAGGGCTATCCCCAGTTTCAACACACCAATCGATCGGTGGAATACAAAAAGACGGGATGGAAGCTCGATGATGATGGCAGACATATCACCTTCACCGATGGATGCGGCATTGGTCGACTCCGTCTCGTTGGAAACAAGCAACAACAGATTGAGACCTTTCCTGTGAAAGATATCAAGCTGGTTCGCATTGTCAGACGAGCCGATGGCTACTACTGCCAGTTCGTAGTCTCGACCGAGCGAAACATCGAGCATGTTGCATCCGGCAAACAAATCGGGATAGATGTCGGGCTGAAAAGCTTCCTGACGGACTCCCAGGGGAATACGGTCTCCAACCCCCGGAACTACCGCAAAGCGGAGAAAAATCTGAAACGGCTCCAAAGAAGACTTTCTCGCAAAACCAAGAAATCGGCTAATAGAAGGAAATCCCGAAAAGCATTAGCCAAGCAGCATCTGAAAGTGCAAAGGCAGCGTGAAGATTTTGCCCGAAAGCAGGCAAACGCGTTAGTCTCGTCTTGCGACTTGATTGCCTATGAAAACCTTCAGATCAGAAACCTCGTCCGTAACCGCAAACTTGCCAAATCGATCCATGACGCTGGTTGGGGCATATTTCTGCAATGGGTCACTCGCTATGGGTTCTTGCACGATATCCCTGTGATTGCTGTACCACCGCACTATACCAGCCAGAAATGTTCTGATTGTGGCACTCTGGTGCAGAAGTCGCTTAGCATTCGGACACACATCTGTCATGGTTGTGGTCTGGTTCTGGACCGGGATCAGAATGCGGCCTTGAATATCCTGTATAAAGCTCGATCGATTGATCAAAACGGTACCGAGGGGCACTCGGGAACTAACGAGCAGGTCTCGTAAAACGCTTCTGGACATGGGGCCTCTACTGCTTCTCCCCACAAAGGAAAGTGGCAAGCTCGATGGGCGAAGGAAGAACCCCTGCGCATTTATGCCAGGGAGTGTCAGTCAATCAGTATTCTTGTAGGTAGCTTCTTAATTCCACGCACAAAGCAAGTAGGAGGGACATGATGATCCCACTAATATTTGTGATAGATGACAGCCTAGTTGTCCGCAAGACCCTGGAATTTAGCCTGAGGCAGGCCGCAGTCGAGGTCATAAGCTTCAACGACGGGATTGAGGCGCTACGCTGGATGACGACACCAGAAGCACGCATTCCCAATCTGGTCTTCGTTGACATAAGTATGCCAAAAATGAATGGCTACGAGGTCATCAGGCGCTTCAAAAGCAAGCCAACTTTCGCCAACACAATTTTTGTGATGCTAACACGGCGCGATGGTATAATAGATAGCTTGAAATCGCGTCTTGTGGGCGCGACTGTCCACATGACCAAACCATTTAAGACCCAGGACATTCTGAAAGTGGTCTCAGAGCAGCTCCATATCTCAGTTTCTTCCTAGCGCAGCGAGGCATAAAGCCACGGAGTTTAGGCTATCCTACTTTAGCCTTTAAAAGCCCATTTATACTAGGGGTCTATTTATGCCAGGTATACTAGCGTAAACTCGGACGTAGTCGACGAGCATGGGTATCCCGGAGATCGTAGAGTCTGTCGGACCTCCGCCGAATGCAGCAGGAAAGCCACCACCCATCGCGACATTAAGGACGATGAAGAATCCATGGTGCAGTGCATTAGCCCACGTGGTAGTATCCACTTGATTGGAGTTAACCTGCCAGAATTTCACGCCATCCAGATACCAGCGGATCTCCTCAGGCGAGACGCTTCTATCATAATCTACCCGATACGTGTGGAATCCAGCCTGACAGGTTTTAGGCGAGCAAACACGCTGGCCACCGATCCCAACCGTCTCCTTACATGGACCTCCCTGGCTGATCCCGCAATGGAGCGTGCCCCACTCCTTATTTAGGCCGTTGACGTTCTCCATAATGTCGATCTCGCCGACGCTTGGCCAGTTGAGATAGTTACCACGGAATTGCGTGCCGAGCATCCAGAAGGCTGGCCAGTAACCCGCAGCAGCAGCACCCGTGACATTGGGCATCTGGATTGACGCCTCGACGGCCATAATGCCACCGATTGGAGCAGCGAAGTTCGTCCGCCGCGTCTCGATGCGTCCCGAGGTCCAGGCACCACTTGCACTGCGGATCGGCTTAATGGCGAGGTGACCAGCACCATCCAGATAGACATTGGCCCTGCTGTCTGACATCTTTTCGATCTCACCAGTACCCCAGTTGGAGGAACAACCTGAACATCCATACCCAGTACCAGTGTCGTACAGCCAGTTGGCGGTATTGACACCAGTACCAACAGCCCCGTTGAATTCATCGCTCCAGACAAGGGTCCGGGTGGTAGCTTTGGCTAGAGAGGGCCAGCTAAAGTGCAAAGAAATCGTCAAGACCAGCATCACTGCAAACATGAGCAGAGCTGAGAAAAACGCGCGTTTCATCCCAGAGTTCTCCTTTATAGTATATATCCCACCTTGCCTAGAGGACGAAGCTTTCCGTCAACTTAGTGATTATGAGGGAGGATGAACCAACAATGCATTGCTCATCAGCTCTTGCACAACTTACTCACCTCATGACGTGACGCAGCAGTTCTTAGAAAGATAGAACTCATAATTATCCTGTTGCATTGGCTAAAAGTCAGTATAGGAGAACTTTGCATGCTTATACAGGGGGAAACAGGGACAAATCTCACTACCGAATATTATCCCGGTCTCTGGCGTTCGAGAACGCGTTTTAGCACACCAAGAAAGACAATCGTGCCGAACCAGGCACCAACTAAAATCCACGATCGCTTGTTTGATTGTTCGTCATGCATAACTTTAACTCCTTGTATAATGTATCACATGTCAAACTAGATCGTTCCAGCATCACTACGTTCAGGTCGATCAACAAAACGTTTCCCCATGATATTATTATGCCACGGAGCAGTGAGTTCCTGATAGCCCTGCACAACATGTTCAGCGAAAGGTCGCAGCGGCTCTGTCGATTTCGTCACTCTCGATGAACGTTCTCCAGGAAGATCTGCTGGTTTTTGCACGACATTCACTCCTAGCTTATTCATGATCTGCATGTTGCGCTGCGCTAGGAGTTGATGAGGAACAAATGAGTATAGCGGTAATTGCATCTCTTCCAACTGTACCGCTATTTGCTCAGGAAGATGTCCATATTGCGTGCAGGTTTCACGCACACTCCTAAACAATGCATCTTCAGGCAAAGCAAAGAGAGCATCCAGTGCCTGCATCAGATTCATGCCACGGTCGAGCAAAACAGTCCTGCCGTGCATAAGACGCTGCGCCAATCTATCATTGGCATGAACGCGGGATGCTTCATGAACCTGACGAGTAATATCAGCTAGCGGCAGCATATCCAACTTGCGATGCAGGAAAGCAACCACATCGGCTGTATCTTCCTCTTCCTGCCAGCGTCGCAGGAGTTGCAGGCAGAGCTGTCCCTCATACTCTTTCACTGTCTTTGACACGCTAAGCAGGTTCGCCTTGCATTCACAGATCCACAGGGAATGGAGGTAGCGTACTGTATAGGCAATGGGAAACGAAGAGAAACGTTTCTGCCCATGCACGTCTTGAACAAACTGAAAGCAATTTTCAAATTCTGGCTCCAGACGCGTAAAAGCCTCCAGTTTCTGTTGTACCAATTGCGGCACCATAACTATTGTCGCCATCGTTGATCTACCTTTCCTGGCTCTTTGCCGATATCTTCGCAGCCCCCTTGGTTCGTCATCCACTAACAATAAAGTTTGCACAATAGCTATATAGAGCACGGAACAAATATGCTAAGAGGAGACAATCAGCAAACGCCACAACCTAAAACCATGACAACTATCCTCTATCCCATAGAGGCGAGCAAGGATTGTTTTTTTTCCCTCAATCAGATATGCTTTCTAGTAAGCTGATCATTAATTATGCTAACCAGAAGAACCATGAAATCTGATTTGATGGTCGTTGCTTCTGGCAAACAAGGAGGAGATATGACTATTTCGTTGCCGGTTCCTCTCCTAGTAGTGGTTGTTGTGCTTATCATAGGAATCACACTCTTGCGACTGAGAAGGAAGACACACCATCCTCAGAAAAGGCGATTCAAAAAGCAATACATCATGCGAAAGCGAATGGATTACGGAGCGCACATAGCTAGACAGCATGGGCATGAACGAAGTCCAGAGTGGCCCAGAGTGGCAAAAGAACATCGCCTCCGCGAGCCTGCATGTGTGGTCTGTGGCTACAAAGGCAACAAGCTGCAGGTCCACCATATCAAACCTTTCCACCTTCATCCTCAGTTGGAACTTGACCCGCGCAACTTGATCACGCTGTGTGAAGCCAGGGGCAGAGATCATCACCTCTTACTTGGTCATCTTGACGCCTGGAACTCTTATAATGAACATATCCGCGACGATGCCAGGCATTTCCACCGCAAAAGCGCTGCACAGATCCGAGCCGACTTAGTCTGGCAGAAGAAGATGGCACACAGGCCATAAACATGACACCAGAGAGTCGTCTTCTACTCTCTGGTGTGCAGATACTAAGATTATCGTCTAGGCAAGAAAAAAGAGGCCACTTACCTGTCCAAATATGACACATTAACCGATAAGTAACATAACCTCCCGTTCTTTACTGTACGAAATATCTATAATCTCTACTCTTAATAAATTGTCCCTCTTTCCCCCTAGAGAAATGTGCAGATTTCCCTTATATTGTACTTATATAGAGCCTTTTGTAGTGCGTACTTTTTTGCATGTATAGCCTATATTATTCATTAAATAAAATAAAGGAGGTTATCCTTGTCTAATAATGAATTCAATCGTCCTGTTTCTACGGACTCAGCTCCAGATGGAAAGAACTGTGAGTGGTGTGATAAGCCAGCAGAACAGCAACTGACAGCCATTGGTGGAACCCATCATAACGGGAGTGGCTTCTTTTGCCAGCCCTGTGGTGAGGAATTCTCACAATCCGTACAAAAGAGTTCCGACACTCCATCCCAGCGCACCTAGCGATCATTGAACCTTTAATAACAAGTAATATTATGAAAGAAATCTTTCATAGCTATTCTCCCCAAATCTCACCCATAATACAGCTACATTATTTACGATTAGAAATTACAACTATTCCATCTTATATTTCTGTTTTACATGCCACTCTTCGGAGTGGCTATTTTGTTGTTATATTACTGTTTGCTGCTAGGCCTCCAGATAGAGACCGAATGTATGCTCTACAGCAAGGCCAATCAGATCGATGAGCCGAGTATAGTCACCCAGGTGAGCTTGCCTCAGCGCCTGGATGTAGCGAGTACGCCACTCCCTGAGGATGAGTGTTGGCAGGTAGCCATCTTGCATGAGCATCAGGCAGCATGTCCAGCTTGAGATTAAGAACTCTCCCTCAATCACTCACAAGCCCTGCCTCTTACATGATCTATATACTTTCGTCTATGGATGTGCTATACTGTCGCTAAGGATCAATAGCAGATATACAGACTAATAATACAGTAGGGAATATGTTTGCTAACATTCCTGACTAGCTTCTGCCGACCACACCCTATACATGGCAATGTACTATGCGCAAGGAACCAAACACCATTTGAGCAAGTAGTGGAATACATTGCATGGATAGAAATAAGTAACACGCAGTAGAGGATATACCCAAAATGACAGACTACATCGGCCAACAGTGGGGTAGCTATCGGCTCACACGTCTGTTAGGACAAGGTGGATTTGCCGAAGTGTATCTTGGTGAACATGTCTACCTCGAAAGTCAAGCGGCTATCAAACTGCTCTATGCGAAGTTGACACCCGATGACAAGAAAAATTTCCTTGCAGAGGCACGCCTCCTCGCTAATCTGAAACACCCTCAAATCATACGAATTCTTGACTTTGGTGTAGAGAACGACATTCCTTTTCTTGTGATGGACTATGCTCCCAATCACTCCTTACGCACACAGCATCCTCGTGGCTCGCAACTCACCATTCCAACTGTGGTTTCCTATGTAAAACAAATTGCTTCTGCCTTACAGTATGCACATGACAAAAAAATTGTTCACCGTGATATCAAACCTGATAATAGACCTTATCCCGATTAAGGGAAAGTGAGCTGAGAATAAAGACGAAGACGAATGATCTTCCACTCAGCTAGCTAAATCGGAATAGAGTCTAATATCTTGCTAGGACAGCGAAATGAAGTCTTCCTAGGTGATTTCGGCATTGCAACAGTCTCCCAC
>Ga0209648_10001376_pt1 | contig 19581 bp, 19 predicted proteins | sample GraSoi2013_115cm_FD_185830 | JGI IMG/M metagenome (GOLD analysis project Ga0209648, IMG submission 185830) | Grasslands soil microbial communities from the Angelo Coastal Reserve, California, USA - Sample 9_17_2013_115cm (SPAdes) (version 2) | ecosystem: Environmental > Terrestrial > Soil >...
TGGTCCGCGCCGCGGACGAGACGGCGTCGCCGTGGGAGTCCGAGTTTGAGGTGCCCGCGGTCTCCACCATCGCCACGGCGCTCGCCGTGCCGAGGGCAAGCGCCGCCGCCGCCCCAAGGATCGCGAACCGCAACTTGAGCATGAATCCCTCCTGAATCGCTTGGATGAGTACGACCCGTCCCCTCGATGGAAAGCTCTAACGCCGAGGGGTGATCGACTAACCAAAGTCGGTCCGGGAATTTAGTTGCAGGAATTTTGGCGCTCCGCCGTTATCCTCCTCAACGGTCCTACTAACCCCGGAGGCAACATGGCAGCACTACGTCGCAGAAAAATCATCGCAACGTTGTTGAAACTGTCTCGCGGAACGCGGCGATCGGCGTCGCTTCTGGTCGGTCCGGGCTGCACGTGCGAGAGCTGCGTGCAAGCCTGGGACCGACATCACCCGGCAGCGGTCTCGGCCGTACGCGAGTCTCGCCGCCTTCGCCTAGGCCTTTACTGACGCCCGACCGGCGCATCGCGGAGACCGGCGACCGGCTTGTGCTCAAGCCCCGTAGGCTGAAATGGTTGGCCCTGCTCGTCGCGTCGGCGGTCTTCGCGTTTGCAGGCGTGCTGATCTTTCTCACCAGCTCGAGGCCGGCAGGCGTTCTGATCCTCGTGTTCTTTGGTCTGGGCGCGCTGGTGTCGCTGGTCGAGCTGTTCAGCGGCCGCTTCTATCTGCTGCTGACTCCCGAATCGATCTCGATTGGATCTTTGTGGAAGCCGGCATCGATTGCATGGAACGACATCGAGGCATTCACGCCGGTCCGAATCGGTTCCACCACGCTGGTGAAGACCGTGCGTCGCGGCGGCCGGGATACGTTTCTGCCCGACACCTACGGCATGGGGGCCGACCGGCTGGCGGCTCTGCTGGATAACTGGAAGGCACGTTACTCGCGCGGGTCTTAGGACTCGCTGCGCAAACGCAGGGCGCGCAAGGAGGCGAGCCACAGCACGACGACTCCGGCCAGGGCGGAATCGGACCAGACCTCGAACAGCAGCGGAAATCCAAAACCGATTGCGAACGCATTCGTGAAGGCGACGTAGACCGGTCCGATCAGGAGCCAGCTCGCGGCCACCGCGACAACCAGAGCCGTCGAGCGGAGCCGCAGACCAACGACGAGCAGAACGGTCATCGGCACCAGCAGCAGCATCAGCTGGCCGGCCCAGACGAGCGTCAGCATCAACGGCATCGCGGCGAAGGCAACGCCGAGCTCGAGGGCGCGGCCGTCCGGATCAACCCTCGGGCGGCGCAGGCGCCACCCCGTGAGAACCAGCACTGCAACCCCGATGGCTCCTGTGAGGGCAAGGACGACCGTATCGACGCCGCGGCCCTGCAGGTAGAGGCTGCCCGGATGGACGATGCGCGCGACCGCGGCCAGGGGCGCCACGTTCATCTCCTCGCCCGATCCCTGTCCGACCGCGGGCAGGACGCGGAAGAGGTACTCGGGCAGCAGGCTCGGCACGGCGAGGATCCAGAGGAGCGCCCAGGTGGCGAGCGCGCTTGCAACCAGCCACCACCGGCGTCCCCACAGGCCGAGCAGGAGCAGCGGCGCCTCGACCAGCTTGATCGCGAGCCCGAGGCCCAGCGCCACGCCGCCCCACCAACGGTCGCCGCGCTGCCATGCGACGAGCAGCAGTCCGCTCGCCAGCAGCAGCACGAGCTGGAAATTTCGGTTTTGGATCTCGGTCAAGGTGGGCGCGAAGCTGATGCACATGAGCGCGACCAGGACTCGAAGCTGCCAGTCCGTGACGCGGAGCGCTCGGACCATCGCGACGATGAACAGCCCCAGCAACACGTTGGCCGTGATCAGCGCAAACGTGTCGGCGACCGATGGGTCGATTCGCGCCAGCGGCTGCACGACCCACAACGCAAAAGGCGGATACACGGCGCCTGCCGCACCGAGCCAGCCCTGCGAGTGGCCCGAGCAGAACCCGGAGCTGCACGTGTACGGATCGCCGCCTGCTGCGATGACGCGGGCGCCCTCGAGATAGACCTGGCGAAAGTCGCTGACCTGGTTCCAGAAGAGAGGCCAGACCAGGCCGTACCAGACGTACGTAAGCACGATCGGGGTGCCCGCCAGGAAAAGCAGGATGGTCCGAAACCGCCGGTTCGCCAGCGCGGCGCCCCATCGCCGCGGAGCGGGATGGTCGAGGCGTAGCTGGGAGGTGGCGGCCACGGGTGCCTATTCTGCGGTCGCCGCCCGGAATTCAAGCCGAGTCAAAGCTTCTAGCGCCGCCGGGATATGGCTTCCTGGGCGCTAAAGTCCCGCGGCGGTCACGTGCGGCCAGGCGTCGGATACGCTGGCCAGCCGTGACGTGATCTCCGACGCGCCGGCGATGCTGTAGATATAGGTCACGCCGGTCGGCGTCGTCGCCTGCAGCCCACAGTTGGAGGTGCACGCTTTCTCGCCCGCGTACCACACCAGGTCGTTGGTCAGGATCCTGACCCCCGTACGTCCCGGCGGCGAAGTGTTCGAGACGTTGTTCGACTGCACGCTGTAGAACCCGACTCCGCCGACGCCGCTCGGGGTCGCGAAGTTGTACGCGATCCAGCGGCCGTCGGGCGACTGTTTCGGCCGGACCCAGGACAGCGAGGTCATCGAGGACAGGCCCGTGCTCGAGTCCCAGCGGTGGACGTTGCCAGTGGTGTCGCGGAAGAACAATCGGCTCGGCACCGAGGCCCAGACCGCCATCGTCATCCCCGTCGTCGAGTAGACGAGCGAGCCGTCGGTCGCGCGACGGATCTGGTCCGGTGCGGTCTCGCCCGTACCGCCGACGTGAAACGTCTGGAAGAGCGCGATGTAGTTGCCGTCGGGCGAGAAGCTCAGGAAGCTGTCGTCCTGGTTTGCGTTGACGCCGCGTCCGGGCACCGCGGGCAGCGTGGTGAGGGTCCGGTTGCCGGACGGTCCCGCGAGACGCCACGCGTTACCTTCGAGGTAGGTCACTGACCTTCCATCCGGGCTTATCGCGTACTGGCCCGAGCCAAACCCGGCGGCGTAGGTCGCGACCAACGTGGTTGCGCCACCCGCCAGCGGGGCGATGACGATCTGGTTGTCTGCGGTTTCGTAGGCGACCGCTGACGCGCTGACAAACTGCGGCGACAGCGCCGTCGAGTCGATCGTGCACAGATTCTTGGCGTTGGCCGGATCCTGGATGTCGCGCACGACGATGGTCGGGTCGCCGACCACAGTGCCGATCACCAGGTTGTCGCCCGCAGGCACGGGTGTCGTGCAGTGGACCAGCGAGGCAGGTCCCGGTGATCCGCCCGCGGTCGGCGATGCGGTCGCGGTAGCCACCGCGGACGGCGACGTCGAGCTGGGACTGTGCGTGGCGGTCGCACTGGGTGAGCCGCCGCATGCAGCGAGTCCAAGCACCAACACCAAGGTCACTCCGCTCGCACGCACCGGGTAACAGTAGCGGTCGGGGTGCTAGCCGACGAGCTGACTTAGCAACTTTCGTGTTTCTGTCGGCAATTTGTCGCGGAGCCGGTAGTAGATCCAGATGCCGCGCTTCTGACTGTTCACGAGGCCGGCTTCCTTCAGCTTCGCCATGTGATGGGAGATCGTCGGCTGGGCGAGGCCAAGTCCGGCCGTGAAGTCGCAAATGCAGATCGGCGCATCGGCTTTCCACAGCGAGGCCACCATCGTCAGCCGTGTCGGGTCGGCCAGCGCCTTCATGAGCTCGGCCCGCTGCTCGGCCCAGCTTTCTTTGACCACGGGAAGCGCGCAGCATACGCCGCGCTCGCGAATCACCGGAAGCTCCTTGACCGCCACGAGATACATGTTACGCTATCCATCGACGTTCATCGATGGATTCTTGGAAGCAGGTGGAGCAATGAGCGAGATCAAGGAAGCTGTCCGGTCGCACTACGCCGATGTCGCCGGCCAGCTCGCGGTCATCCAGCCCGACGCCGGCTGTTGCGCGGCCGATGGTCCCGACTGCGGATGCGCGGGTTCGTATCCCGAGGCGGAGCTCGAGGAGATCGGCTTGAGCGACGCCGTTAGCCTGGGTTGCGGCAACCCGACGATGCTGGCCGATCTCAAGCCGGGTGAGGTCGTGCTCGATCTGGGGTCGGGCGCGGGCCTCGACGTACTGCTGTCGGCGCGACGTGTGTCGCCCGGCGGGCACGCCTACGGCGTGGACATGACCGACGAGATGCTCGAGCTCGCGAACCGCAATCGAGCCCAGGCCGGGATCACCAACGCAACGTTCCTCACCGGTTCGATCGACCAGGTGCCGCTGGCGGATGCATCCGTCGACGTCGTCATCTCGAACTGCGTCATCAACCTCGCGGAAGACAAGGGCGCGGTGATCCGAGAGGCGTTCCGTGTCCTGCGACATGGCGGACGCTTTGCAGTCGCCGACATGGTCGAGCTGGAGCCGCTCGGCGCGTCGCTCAAGCAACGGCTCGACTCATGGGCCGGCTGCATCTCGGGCACGATCCCGGTCGACGAGTACCGCGCGGCGCTGGTCGAGGCGGGATTCGCCGAGCCGGAGTTCGAGGTCCATGCGACCCAGAGCCTGCCCGGGGTGGGCAAGGTCGGCAGCGCCTACATCCGGGCGCGCAAGCCCTAGCTCCTGACAGGAGCCGACTGAATTCGACCGACCGCTATGCGGCGCGCGGCCGCGTCGGTGCTGATCCCGTCGCTCTCGGCGCGCTGGAAGATCTCGAGCACCGCAGCGCCGATCCCGGCCAGCTTGGCGTCAAGCTCGGCGTGCGTCCAGTGCAGCTCTTCGAGCCCGCCGCCGTGGAGCACTCCGCCTGCGTTGATCACGAAGTCCGGCGCGTAGGCGATGCCCCGCTCGCGGAGCAGGTCGGCGTCAGGCGGCGACTCGAGCTGGTTGTTCGCCGCGCCGGCGATGACGCGGCAGCGCAGCTCGGGGATCGTGCGCGGGTTGATGACGCCGCCGGTGGCGCAGGGCGCGAGCACGTCGCACGCGGTCGTCAGCGCCTGGTCCGGGGACACGACGTGGATCCCTTTTTCGCGCAGAATCGCCAGCCGGTCTGGGTCGATGTCGGTGGCGATCACGCGGACGTCTTCGGCGGCGAGGAGCTCGATCAGCCGGCCGCCGACACCGCCCGCGCCCTGCACCAGCACGCTGCGCCGGCTCAGGTCGTCCGAGCCGAACGCGTAGCGGCAGCTGGCGCGGATGCCATGGAGGACGCCCACCGCGGTGTCCGGCGCGGTGTCGCCCGACCCACCGGCCGCCTCCGTCTTGCAGAAGACGTAGGGCGTGACCTCGGCGATCACGTCCATGTCCACCGCCGACGTGTTCATGTCCGGGGCGCAGCTGTACAGGCCGCCGAGCGAGTTGATGAACGCGCCGTACTCATGGAGCAGCCGGCGCCGCGCCGCCCCCTGAGGAATCTCGGACGCCGGCAGCGCAATCACAGCTTTGCCCCCGCCGTGCGGAAATTCCACGCACGCGAACTTCAAGCTCATCGCCTCTGACAAGCGCATGCCGTCGGCCAGCGCCTCGGTGGGTCGCGCGTAGTGCTTCATGCGGGTGCCGCCCGCAGCCGAACCCAACCGCGTGGAATGGACGCAGATGAACATCCACGTGTCTGTTGCGCGGTCGCGGTGCACGGAGACGGATTCGCCGTCCCACGCTGCAAGCAGGTCCTCCACCGAGGAGGAGTCTAGTTACGCTGCTTTCGGATGTTCGACGACCGCGAGCACTCGCGGCGCGACAAATCGCGCGGTCCTCACGACGCCACCCGTCCGCGTCAGCTCACGGACCTCGACGGTCGTGCGCGAGCTCCGCACCTCCACGGTGCGTCCGGCGCGGGTCGCCTCGATGACGTACTCGCGCGCCGAGCCGCTGCCGGCGTCGACCAGCACCTCGACAAAATCTCCCTTCGCCATAGGTCTCTGTTATGCCCAATTCGAGCTCGATTCATGCATTGCTCGGGGTTGCGGCAGAGGGCGCCTGGGCCCAAAATGCCGGGGACATGACCCCGGGAGAGGAGCTCGGGCAAAGGGCCCTGCTCCCGCTCAGCGTCCAGAACGCGTACCGCGAGCGCTACCGCGCCATCCGGCCCGGCTGGCGGTCGAGCGGCGACCAGCTCGAGGCGATCGTCCGCCGCCACCTGAAGCCGTCGAGCCACGTGCTCGACCTGGGATGCGGCCGCGGCGGGGTTGTCGAGCTGATCTGGCGCGACGTCGAGCTGGCCGTCGGTCTCGACCCGGATGCGCCGTCCCTCAGCGAGAATCGCGCTTCCGGGATACCGGTCATCCGGGGCGTCGGGGAGAGCCTGCCGTTCGCGGACGAATCGTTCGACCTCATCGTCTGCGTGTGGGTGCTGGAGCACCTGAAGGACCCGGCGGCGACGCTGCGCGAGGTGCGGCGCGTGCTGCGGCCAGGCGGGCATTTCGTGTTCGTCACGCCCAACACGCGCAACCCCCTGATGCTCGCCAACCGCATCGGCAAGGCGCTGCCCGCGCTCCAGCGGCGGATCGTCCCGAGGTTTTACGGCCGGGTGGAGGCGGACACGTTTCCGGTCCAGTACCGCGCCAACACCGTGGCCGCGATTCGCGCCCTCGCCAGGACGTCCGGCCTGGAGGTCTACGACCTGCGCGTCGTGCCCGACCCGACCTACCTCGCGCTCAACACCTTCATGTTCCGCGCGTCGGTCATGTCTGAGCGCTTCATGCCCAAGAGCTGGGGCGTGCACCTGCTAGGAGACCTGTTCAGGGCCCAGGAGGGCGGCTCAAACCGAGCACCGATGGCCGACAATACTGGGCCATGAGCTTCAGCACGATCCTCTACATCCTGGCCCTCATCGCCTTTGTCCTGGCCGCCAGCGGATGGACCTATAAGAAGACCGAGCCCATCTCGATCGGCCTCGCCCTGTGGTCACTGGGTGACCTGATCCCACGCCTCGGGAGCCTGACGATCCCCGTGATCATCCTGCTGTTGGCGTTCGTGGCCTTCGTGGCGGCGGCGATCGGCTGGCGCTATCGCAAGCTCAACCTGATCGCCATCGGCCTGGCCTTGTGGGTGCTCTCGATCCTCCTGCCGTCGCTCCATATCGGGTAGGTCTCAGCGCGCGGCCGGAACCCTCGCCGCCCCGCCCCCGCCCGTCAGGCGGGCGGCGAGGATCACCGGGACGATCGTGACCAGGATCACGAACGAGACGACGACGTTGACCTCCGGCAGCCGCTGACCCAGGCGGATCGCGCCGAAGATCCAGAGCGGCAGCGTGTTCTGCGCGCCTGCGGTGAAGGTCGTCACGATGACCTCGTCGAATGACAGCGCGAAGGCCAGCATCGCGCCGGCCACCACGGCCGTCGAGATGAGCGGCAGCGTGATGTCGCGGAACACCTGGAAGCCGTTCGCGCCGAGGTCCATGGCCGCCTCGACAAGCGAGCCCTGGGTCCGGCGCAGGCGCGCCAGCACGTTGTTGTAGACGACGACGATGCAAAACGTCGTGTGGCCGACGACGATGGTCAGCGTCGACAGCGAGATGCCGCCGAAGCTGAAGGCGGCATTCAGCGCTATTCCGGTGACGATGCCGGGAAGCGCCAGCGGCAGGACGAACATCAGGCTCACAAACTCGCGGCCGAACCAGGTCATGCGGTGGATGGCGAACGCGGCGCACGAGCCGAGCACCAGCGCGAGCACGGTGGCGCCGAGGCCGACCTGCAGCGACAGCGATAGCGCTCGCCGGATGTCAGGGTCGTCCCAGGTCGATGTGAACCACTTGAGCGTGAAGCCGGGAATCGGCCAGCTCTGGATGTTCGACGTGTTGAAGGCGTAGACGAAGATCAGGACGATTGGCGTGAACAGGAAGAGCAGGATCAGCGCCGCCCACGCCCGAAGCGCGAGTCGCGTCCACCTTCCTTCCACGAGCTAAAGCGCCTCGAATGCGCCGAGGCGTTGAGCGACCAGGAGATAGATCGCCATGATCCCAACCGGGATCATCGCCATGGCCGCCGCAAACGGGATGTTGTTGGCGATGCCGACGTTGTCGTAGACCACGTTGCCGATCAGGCTGGATCCGGCGCCGCCCACCAGGATCGGCGTGATGTAATCCCCGAGCGTCAGCGAGAACGTGAAAATCGAACCGGCCGCGACGCCTGGCAGCGCCAGCGGAAGGACGACGTCACGCACCGTCCGCCATCGCCGGGCACCCAGGTCGGCCGCAGCCTCGATCAGCGACTCGGGGACGCGCTCGAGCGCGGCGTAGGTCGGGATGATCATGAACGGCAGCCAGATGTAGGAGAAGACGATCCACATCGCGATGTTCGTGTAGCCGATGTTCGCCGGCGGGAGACCGATCAGCTGCAGGCTCCAGTTGAGCACGCCGCTGTGGTTGAAGATGAGGATCCAGGCATAGACGCGCGCCAGGTAGCTGGCCCAGAGAGGTAGCAGCACCGCCGCGAAGAGCAGCGTCTGCACCCGACGCGACGCGACGCGGGCCATGAAGTACGCGAACGGAAACGCGAGCACCGCGTCGGTGACGGTCACCGCCGCCGCCATGAACACGGTCCGGCCGACGATGGTGTGGTATGTGGGCTCGTTGACGATCCGCAGGAAGTTGTCGGTGTTCCAGTACTGCACGACCTGCGTCGTGAAGGGGTTGGTCGTCCAGAACGCCGTGATGAGAAGGACGACGAGGGACGCGAAGTAGACGACGACGAACCACGCGAGCGGCGGCGTGAGAAGGAGGAGAGGACGCAGCCAGGGCAGGCGCCAGAAGAACGCCTGGAGACCGGCCGCCCCGCCCTTTTTGGAGCGGGGCCGGCCGGCGGCTTGAATGGCTATTGAGGCGTCATCCCTTGATCGCGGTCCACGCGGAGACCCACTGGTCATAGGGGATGCAGGTCTGGCTCCCGTCGGCGCACGTGGCGACCGGCGTCTTCCAGAACTTGATGGTGTCGAAGTAGGAGCCCGGCGCGTCGGCGTGGTACTGCGCGCAGGAGCCGGCCTGCAGCGCGTCCATCTCCGCGCACGCCTTTGTGTTGACAGGAGTCTCGCCGAAGAACAGCGCCTGCTCGGCCTGGACGTGCGCGGTGCTCACATACGCGGTCCAGAGGTAAGCGCAGTTGGGGTGCGGCGCCTTGGTCGCCAGCATCCACGTGTCGCCCCATCCCGTTGCGCCTTCGCTCGGAATCGTGTCGGCGACGGGAGCGCCGGCGGCCTTGAGCTGGTTGGTCTGGTACGGCCACGCGGCGCCGATGTAGGCGTCGCCGTTCTGGAACATCGAGATCTCGTCAGAGGCGAGGCCCCAGTACTTCTTGATCAGCTGGCGCTGCTGGGTGAGGAGCGCCACGGAGGCGTCGAACTGCTTCTTGGTCAGCTCGTACGGGTCTTTGATCCCGAGGGTCGGCTGTGACTTGCTCAGGTAAAGGGCCGCGTCGGCGATCGTGATCGGGTAGTCGTAGGCGGTGACGATGCCCTTGTTCGAAGGGTCGTAGACCGCACTCCAGCTGGTCGGCGGGATCTTGAACTTGGTCGTGTTGTAGAGCAGCGTGTTCGGGCCCCACTGCAGCGAGATGCCGTAGTGAATGCCGTTGATGGTGTTGTACGGCGGAGCCTTGAAGTAGGTCTGGAAGTTGGTCCAGTCCGGGATCAGCTTCTCGCTCATCGGCTTCACGTCGCCGCCGTAGATCAGGCGCAGGTCGGCGTCGCCGGAGGCCGACACCATGTCGTACTGGCCGCCGCCGCCGTCTTTCATGAGGCTTGTCATCTCGTCAGACGAGCCGGCGTACTTGGCGTTGACCACGCACCCGGTCTGCTGCGTGAACTGCTTCGTCCACGAATCGTCGACGTAGCCCTCCCACGCGATCAGGTTGAGCTGGCCCTCGCCGGGGCCGATCTTGTCGGGCGGCTTGATGTTGGCGGTCGGCGGTTGCTGGGCCGTGTTGCCTGTGTTGGGGTTGTTCGAACCGCACGCGATCACCAACAGCATGGCAGCCACTGCGACTGCTCCGAACTTCATGAAATTCCTACCTCCCATGGTCGAGCACGTATGTGTGTTCCGCGGTCCAGGCCAGCCGTACAGGCTTGCCCTGGAACTTCTGGGCGTCGCCCAGCGCGTCCATATTCTGACGGACGGCAACCAATTGCTCGCCGTGATCTAAATGGACCACGTAACGGGTGGTCATTCCGACGTAGATGACGTCTTCGACGCTGCCTGACTCCACCGTCATGCCGGGATCCGGCTCTTCGCCCTCGGCAAGCATCCGGATCTTCTCCGGGCGCACGACAAACCGCACCCCGTCCCGCAGAAGGACGTTCGAGATACCGATGAAGCCGGCCACGAACTCCGTCGCGGGCCGCTCGTAAACCTCGACCGGCGAGCCGATCTGCTCGATCTGGCCGTTGGCCATGACCGCCATCCGGTCGCTCATGGTCAGCGCCTCCTCCTGGTCGTGGGTGACGTAGACGAAGGTTATGCCGACCTCCTGCTGGATCTGCTTGAGCTCGATCTGCATCTCCTGCCGGAGCTTCAGGTCGAGCGCGCCGAGCGGCTCGTCGAGGAGGAGCACCTCCGGCTCGTTGACCACCGCGCGGGCGAGCGCGACGCGCTGGCGCTGCCCACCGGACAGCTGGTTGGGCCGGCGATGGCCCAGCCCGGTGAGCCGCACCATCGCGAGCGCCCTCTCCACCCGCTTTGCGCGGGCCGACCTGGAGACTCCTTTGACCCTCAGCCCGTAGCCGATGTTCTCCGCGACCGTCATGTGCGGGAACAGGGCGTAGTCCTGGAAGACGGTATTCGTGTCGCGGAGGTGCGGGGGTACCGAAGTGACGTCGCGACCGCCGAGCTCGATGCGGCCCGCGTCGGGTCTCTCGAACCCCGCGATCAGCCGCAGCAGGGTCGTCTTGCCTGAGCCCGACGGCCCGAGCAGCGTGAAGAACTCGCCCTCTTCCACCACCAGGTCGACGCCCGCCACCGCGGAGACCTGGCCGTAGTTTTTGCGAACGCCCTGCAGGCGCAGCGCCGCCGTCATTCAGTCAAGCGACGCCATCACATGCTTGATCTGCGTGTACTCCTCGAGCGAGTAGATCGACATGTCCTTGCCGTAGCCGCTCTGCTTGTACCCGCCATGCGGCATCTCGTTCACGAGCGGGATGTGCGTGTTGATCCAGACGGTGCCGAACTGCAGCTTGCGCGCCACGCGCAGGGCGCGGCCGACGTCGCGCGTCCATACCGAGGCGGCGAGGCCGTACTCGACACCGTTCGCCCAGGCCAGCGCCTGCTCCTCGTCGCTGAAGCGCTGCACCGTGACGACCGGGCCGAAGACTTCCTTGTTGACAATCTCGTCGGACGGGCTCTTGGGCACGACCACGGTCGGCTCGTACCACGAGCCGGGCTTTTTGATGCGGGCCCCGCCGGTCAGCACTTCGGCGCCGGCCTTGCGAGCGCGGTCGACGAAGCCCGAGACACGGGTCAGCTGCTCCTCGGAGACGAGCGGCCCCATCTCGGTGTCTTCCGCCATCGGGTCTCCGACCTTGAGGGCTTTGATCGCGGGGACGAGATCGGCCAGCAGCTTCTCCTCGATGCGCGGCCCGGCGATCACGCGGGTCGCGGCGGTGCAGTCCTGACCCGCATTGAAATAGCCGCCGATCTTGATCCACTCGACGACCTTCTCCAGGTCGGCATCGTCGAACACGATCACCGGCGCCTTGCCGCCGAGCTCGAGGTGCACGCGCTTGAGCGTCGACGCGGCGGCGCGCGCGACCTCCTTTCCCGTGGCGACGTCGCCAGTGAGCGAGACCATCGACACGCCCGGGTGGCGCACGATGCCGGCGCCGACCGGCTCGCCGTCGCCGGTGATCACGTTGAAAACGCCGGCCGGAAAGATGTCGGCGGTGAGCTCCGCCAGCTTCAGCGCCGTGAGGGGCGTCCACTCTGACGGTTTGAGGACGACGGTGTTGCCGGCGGCGAGCGCGGGGGCGACCTTCCAGGCGGCCATCATCAGCGGGTAGTTCCAGGGCGCGATCGACCCGACGACGCCGATCGGCTCGCGCCGCAGCATGCTGGTGAAGCCCTGCATGTACTCGCCCGTCGCCCGTCCTTCCAGGGTGCGGGCGGCTCCGGCGAAGAAGCGGAAGCAGTCGACTATGGGCGGGATCTCCTCCGACTTCGTCGGGGCCAGCGGCTTGCCGACGTTCTCCGACTCGATCCGGGCGAGCTCGTCGCCGTTGTCCTCGATCGCCTGGGCCAGCTTCAGCAGCCGCTCGCTCCGGTCACGGGGCGTCGTGTCCGACCAGCCTTCGTCGAATGCCTTGCGGGCGGCGGCCACTGCGCGATCGACGTCTTTGTCGGTTCCTTTCGGCACGTGGGCGATGACCTTGCCTGTGGCGGGGTTGACGATCTCCTGGACATCGCCGCCCGAGCCGGGCGTCCACTTGCCGCCGATGAACATCTCGTGGCGTCGCAGCGTCGTGCTCATGTCTGCCTCCTAGGCGCCGAGTGAGGCGCCGAGCATGTCCAGCCCTTCCTCCAGCTGATCGTCGGGGATCGTCAGCGGCATGAGCGTGCGAATCACGTTGTGGTGGGAACCGCAGCGCAGGATGATCAGGCCCCTGTCGCGAGCCTTCGCCAGGATGGCAGCGGTCTCTTTGTCGGCGGGCTCTTTCGTCTTGCGGTCCCGCACCAGCTCCAGACCGGCCATCGCGCCGACGACCCTCACGTCGCCGATCAGCTCGCTGTCCCTGGCCCAGCTCTGCATCCGCTCCTCGACGACCGACCCGATGCGCGCGGCCCGCTCCGACAACTTCTCGTCGCGCATGATGTCCATCACGGCGAGTCCGGCGGCGCAGGCGACGGGGTTGCCGCCATACGTGCCGCCGAGTCCGCCCGGGCCCGGCGCGTCCATCACCTGGGCGCGACCTACGACTCCGGAAAGCGGGAAACCCGCGGCCAGGCTCTTGGCCACCGTGACCAGGTCGGGCTGCACGCCGGAGTGCTCGACGGCGAAGAACCTGCCGGTGCGGCCGAAGCCCGTCTGGATCTCGTCCACGATGAGCAGCATGCCGTGGCGCTCGGTCAGCTCGCGCAGCTTGCGCATGAAGTCGAGCGGCGCGGGCACGAAGCCGCCCTCGCCGAGGACCGGCTCGATGACGATCGCGGCGACCCGGTCGGGCGCGACCTCGGACTCGAGCAGGTTGTCCAGGTCGGCGAGCGCCGCCTCGGTGTTCCATCCCCGGTACGAGTAGGGGAAAGGCGTCTGATAGACCTCGGCGGCATACGGCCCGAAGTCCTGCTTGTAGGGCTGCACGCTGCCGGTCAGGCTCAGCGCGAGCAGCGTCCGTCCGTGGAAGCCGCCGCGGAAGCTGATCACCGCAGGCCGGCCAGTCGCCGCGCGCGCGATCTTGACCGCGTTTTCGATCGCCTCGGCCCCGGTGGAGAAGAAGATCGCCTTCTTCGCGCCTTCGATCGGCGCCACCTCGCACAGGCGCTCGGCGAGCCTGAGGTAGGACTCGTAGTGCACGACCTGGAAGGACGTATGGGTCGCGCGCTCGAGCTGGTGCTGGACGGCCTCCATCACGCGCGGATGTGAGTGCCCGACGTTCATCACCCCGATCCCCCCGGCGAAGTCGACGTAGCGCTTTCCGCTCATGTCCCACAGCTCGGATCCCTTGGCGCGGTCGACTGTGACCGGGTGGGCGCTCGTGATGCCGCGCGGCACATACCGGGAACGAAGCTCGGCCATCTCGGCCTCGGTGGCGCGATGCTGCACGCTCACGCGGCCATTCAAGCAGATACGATCGGGAACCTGTGGACGCGTCTCGCGCGGCGGTCGATCGCCTGTGGCCGGATTGGCCCGTGAGGATCAGCGAGCTCGGCGGTGGGATCACCAACCACAACTACAAGGTCGAGGTCGCGGGGAGCGTTTACGTGCTGCGGATGGGCGGCGCCAAGACCGACCAGCTGGGCATCGACCGCGCGGTGGAGCACGCCGCCGGGGTGCGCGCCTACGAGGTCGGCCTCGGACCAGAGGTGGTCGAGTTCGTCCGGTCGGAGGGCTGGCTGGTCGCCCGGTTCATCGACGGCAAGCCGATCTCGATCGAGGAGATGCGCGAACCGGCAATGCTGGCCCGAGTCGCAGCAGCGCTGCACCGATTTCACGATTCGGCGCCGATCCCAGGGCGCTTCGACGCGCACGCCGTGGTCGAGGACTATCACGACCGGGCGGCTGCCCACAGGGTCGCGATCCCAGCCGATTACGAATCAGCGCACGAGATCTCGGAGCGGATCCGTCGCGCGCGCGGGCCGCAGGAACCGGTCCCGTGTCACAACGACCTGCTCAACGCCAACTTCCTGGACGACGGCGAGATCCGCATCGTGGACTGGGAGTACGCGGGCATGGGCGACCGGTTCTTCGACCTGGCCAACTTCTCCGTGAACCACGAGTTCGGGGTCGACGACGACCGCCGTCTGCTGGCAGCTTATTTCGGGGTTGCCCGCGCCGGCGACCTGGCTTCGCTTCGACTGATGCGGTTCATGTCGGACTTTCGCGAGGCGATGTGGGGTGTCCTGCAGAGCGGCATCTCGGAGCTGGAGTTCGGCTTCACGGAGTACGCGGCGAAGCATTTCGCCCGCCTGCGGGCAATGGCCGCCGACTCCTCATTCGAGGGTTTCTTCGAAAGGATCACGACCTGACGCGCGAGCCGGTCGGGTCGTAGAGCGGGTCCTTTGCGACGCGACCGCCGACCCACGTCCCGAAAATGTCGACGTCGATCTTCGTGTCCACGGTGCAATTCGCCGGGACATATGCGTACGCGATCGAGTGTCCCAGCGTGTAGCCGTAGCCCCCGCTCGTCACGCGTCCGACGATCTCTCCGTCGATGCGAACCGGCTCAGAGCCGAGCGCGACCGACCGCGGATCGTCGAGCACCAGGCAGGCGAGCTTTGTCTCCGCGGGCGACTCGCGTTTCTCGAGGAGGGCAGACCGGCCGATGAACTCGCTTTTGTCGAGCTTGACGCAGAAGCCCAGGCCCGCCTGATACGGGTCCACCTCCGGCCCGATGTCGGCGCCCCACACGCGATAGCCCTTTTCGAGCCGGAGCGAGTCGACCGCCTTGTATCCCCCGGCGACAAGCCCGTGCTCGTGCCCGGCCTCCGAGATCGTGTCCCACAGCCGCAGCCCGAACTCGCTCGGGCAGTACAGCTCCCAGCCAAGCTCGCCGACGTAAGTCACGCGCAGCGCGAGGCACGGCACCGATCCGACCGGGATCTCGCGTGCGGTCATGAACGGGAAGGCCTCGTTGCCGATGTCGGTTGGGGTGAGTCGCTGGAGGATGGTCCGTGCCCTCGGTCCCCACAGGCCGACGCACGCGTAGGCCGACGTCACATCCTCCACCTCGACTGAACCGTCGCCTGGCGCGTGGTCGCGGATCCACGAGAGGTCGTGCATGCCGAATGCTGTCCCGGTGATGATGCGAAAGCGCTGCTCGCCGAGCCGGGTGATGGTGAAATCGCACTCGATCCCGCCGCCGTCGTTGAGCATCTGCGTGTAGGTCAGCGCCCCGACTCCGCGGGCCACGCGGTTGTCGGCCAGGCCCTCGAGAAAATCGGCCGCGCCGCGGCCTCTGACCTCGATCTTGGCGAAGGAGGTGAAGTCGAAGACCGCCGCCGCCTCGCGGCACGCGGAGTGCTCGACCCCGATCGCTGGCGACCACAGGCGGCCGGCCCAACCGCGTGGACGGAGTGACTGGTCGCCGCGTGTTCCGTTGGGCTCGAACCAGTTGACTCTCTCCCAGCCGGACTTCTCGCCGAAGGCCGCGCCGAGCTCGGTCAGCCGCGAGTAGACCGGCGACAGGCGAAGCGGCCGCCCGGCGCGTCGCTCGTGTCCCGGGTACTTGACGTCGTAGTACGTCGAGTAGACCTCGCGCGTGCGCGCCAGGGTGTAGTCACGGCTCCGGTAGTGGCGTCCGAAACGGCGCGAGTCCATCTCCCAGGCGTCGAGGGCCGGGCGGCCCTCGACGATCCATTCGGCCACCAGGCGCCCCATCCCGCCGGCTCCGGCGAGACCGTGGGCGCAGAACCCCGCGGCGACCCAGAAGCCGCGGACCTCGCTCGGCCCGAGGATGAACTCTCCGTCGGGCGTGAACGCCTCCGGTCCGTTGACCAGGCGCACCACCTCGGCGTCCTTCAATGAAGGCGTGCGGACCACCGCGTTTGTCATCAGCGGCTCGAAGCGGTCCCAGTCCGGCTCGAGCAGGCGGCCGTTGAAGTCGGCCGGAATGCCGTCGAGGCCCCACGGCGCCGGCTCGCGCTCGTAGCCGCCCATGATCAGACCGCCCGACTCCGGGCGGTAGTAGACGAGCAGCGACGGGTCCCGCATCGTCGGCATGTCGAGGGGCAGTCCCGAGGGCCTGGTGATCAGGTACTCGTGCGCAAACGGGATCAGCGGCACGTTGACCCCGACCATGGCGCCGATCTCGGGCGCGAACATGCCCCCCGCATCGACGACCAGCTCCGTCGCGATTTCGCCTCGATCGGTGAGGACGCGGCTTACGCGGCCGCCGTTCACCTCGATACCCGTCACGCGCGTGTCCTCGTTGATCTCGGCTCCGCGCCGGCGCGCGCCCTCGACGAGCGCAAAGGTCAGCTGGCTTGGGTCGATGTAGCCGTCGGTGGGCAGGTACGCCGCGCCCAGCACGCCGTCGGTGGTCATGGGCGGGAACATGCGCTGCGCCTCTTGGGCGGAGACCAGCTCAAGGGGCAGGCCGAAAGTCTTGGCCCACGCCGCCTGGCGCGTCAGCTCCTCCATCCGCTCCTGGCTCGAGGCCAAACGCAGTGATCCGACCTCGTGCCAGCCGGTCTCGAGTCCGACTTCGGCCTTGAGATTTCGGTACAGGTCGACCGAGTTCACCATCATCCGGGTCAGGCTCAGCGACCCGCGCAGCTGGCCGACCAGCCCCGCGGAGTGAAAGGTCGAGCCGCTCGTGACCCTTGAGCGCTCGACCAGGACCACATCGGTCCAGCCGAGTCGCGCAAGCCAGTAGAGGATCGCCGCGCCGCCGACACCTCCACCGATGACGACGGCGCGCGCGCGGTTCCTCAACTACTCCTTAGGCGGTTGCTTGAGCGGGTTGGATCGCGGGGGTCTCCGGCGCATTCCGCTGGGCGATGGCCCAGTAAATGACCCCGACGACGAGGATGATGGCGAGGGTGAGCTCGTAGATCGGGATGTTCCCGATTGCGCCCTGGATGCCGAGGGTTCCCGTACCGGCGGCGTTCGGGAGCGCGCTGAGCGGCGGGTTCTGGCCGCCGACCGCGGCGTTTCGGGGCCACAGGAAGTTGATTTCCATCGCCACGCCCCAGACGAGACCGAGGATGTTGACGATCACACCCCACTGTCCAAGGCCGAATGGCGCCTTGTCCTTGGGCCAGCCCTTCAGCCTGGCGAGCAGGATCGCGACGTTGCCGAGTATGTACGAGAGGTAGATCATGCCGGTCGCGCCGATGGCGATCGTGCCTGCGCCCGTGTAGTAGACGAGGGGGAGCCCGGCGAGGACGCCGACCACGATGCACGTCCCGATTGGGGTGTGCAGGGTCGGGTTGACCCGGTTGAAGTAGCTGCCCAACGGCAGCCTGCCGTCGCGGGCCATGCCGAACGCGAGGCGTATGGTCGACGTCTGGATGGCGAGGCAGCAGACGTAGATCGCCGCAAAGACGACGAGCAGGTACAGGTTGGCGGCCCAGCCCGGAAAGTTGGATTGGATGATCGTCACGAGCGGGAACGGATCCTTGCCAGCGTTGATGTCAGCGACGAACTTGCTCATGTCGCCGGGAATGGCGATGACGACGGCAAACAGGAAGATCGCGCCGATGATCGCCGCGCCGACGATGGAGGCGATGACCGCGCGGGGCGCCTCGCGCCGCGGATTCTTCGTCTCCTCGGCGAGCGTGCTCGCCGTATCGAAACCGTAGATCACGAACAAGGACATGAACATCGCCGCCAGGAACGTGCCGGCCTGGTTGTTGAAGCCGGATCCGAGGTAGGAGGTGTCGGTGAACACCGAGACCGACTGGTGGTGATAGAAGAGGACGAGGATCAGCGCGAAGACCACCATGCCAAGGATCTCGAACACGACGCCCGTGTTGTTCACGATCGCGACCAGGCGAACTCCAAAGATGCTGAGCAGTGTGGTGCTCAGAAGAACGAGCGCCGCGACGTTGCGCTCGGTGGCGAAATCGGTGCCGATGCTCGTGCCGAACACGTTGTTGAGGAGCGGGATCAGGACCAGGGGTACGGTTGCCACGACGGCAGCGATCGTCAAGACACCCGCGAACAGGTAGATCCAGCCGGTGAACCACGAATAAGAGCGGTTGGATAGGTACTTCGTCCACTGGTAGACCGACCCGGCCACCGGGAAGTGTGAGCTGACCTCGGCGAAGTTCAGGCCGATGAGCAGCTGGCCGATGACGACGATGGGCCAGCTCCACCAGAAGAAACCTCCGGCGAGCGAGATGCCGAGGATGAACAGGGTGAAGATGCCGGTCGACGGCGAGATGTAGGAAAAGGCGACGGCGAAGCTGGAATAGACCCCTAGGGCTCGGCGGAGCTCCTGCTTGTAGCCGAAGCGCGCCAGGTCTTGAACGTCAGCTTGGTGTGTTTGTTCCTCCAAGGCTTCCCCTCCCCAAATCTGAAACGGGTTGTTCAGTCAGGGCAGGAAGCTATCACTCGGCCGGTAAACCGTCAACGAGGGGCCGGGATGAGCGCGCGGCCCGCCGAGGCGAGCCAGGCGCCCGTCAGTCCGAGCAGCGTCCCCACCAGCAGCGTCAGCACGACCGGGATCGCTCCCTCGTGGCCGAAGCCCATGATCGCGGCCAGGGTCTGCGCGGTCGCGCCCAGGCCGTAGCGCTCGTGCGCGACGGCTAGTGGGACCAGCCAGGAGACGAGTCCGATCGCCGCCCCCGCCGGCACCGCGACGCGGCCCCGGCGCTCCTGCGCGCCGAAGGCAAAGCCGATCGCAAACGGCGCCCACCACAGGCCGAGCAGCACCCCCGCCAGCGCGACGAGGCCGGCGATCAGGAAGGACACGTACAGCCTCAAGGCGCGAGACTCCAGCTGACGGCGCCCCGGGCGGATGCCGCCTGGCCGGCGCTGAGCATCGGGTCGAGCCGTCCATCCCACCACGTGTCGACCCGGTTCACATACCAGCTCGACGCCGGATTCTCGCTCTGACCGCCCGGGTAGACGCCCTGGAATGCGGCCGAGCCCCAGTCGACTACCATCCGCCAGCTCGGTCCGGAGGTGGAGTTGGCGCCTCCCGCAGCGAGGGGGGTGTTGCCGTCGCCGCGCTCTGAGCGCGGGCCGTAGTTCAGGCTCGTGATCAGCGCCAGGTTGGTGAGCTCGCGGGTGTGAATCCGGCCCCAGGTCCAGGAGCGGGGATTGGAGCCGAGAGTCTTACCCAGGCCGGCGATCGCCTTGTGGAAGGCGGTGCGCTGGGCGTCGGCGGCCCCACGGGAGCCCACGCCCGGCGCGCTGAAGGCGCGGTTGGCGGGGTCGGTCAACGTCCACGTCTCCAGGTCCTGGCCGAGCATGCGCTCGACGTCCTGCCGTTGCACCTTCACCG
>Ga0209648_10001377_pt1 | contig 19566 bp, 24 predicted proteins | sample GraSoi2013_115cm_FD_185830 | JGI IMG/M metagenome (GOLD analysis project Ga0209648, IMG submission 185830) | Grasslands soil microbial communities from the Angelo Coastal Reserve, California, USA - Sample 9_17_2013_115cm (SPAdes) (version 2) | ecosystem: Environmental > Terrestrial > Soil >...
TGGTCCAATGGGAGCCGAATCAAGAGCTTCGTCCCACGCCCAGGAGCGGAGTCGATCGAGAGTGTTCCTCCGATCGCATTTAAGCGCTCCTGGATTCCGATCAATCCCAGCCCTCTGCGCTTACCTTCCCCGCGAACCACGCGGACATCAAACCCCACGCCATCGTCCCGAATGGAGCAGCACAAATTCCCATCTTCTCTTCTCTGAACTTGAATCCCAATCTGGCTCGCATTTGCATGTTTCGAAGCATTAGTGAGCGCTTCCTGCACGATTCGATAGAGCGCTGTTTCGACCGCGGCCGGCAGCCGCCCGGCGAAAGCGGCTCTAACCCGGATGGGAATGTGAGTGCGTCGCGAAACATTTTTGGCCAGGAACCGGATGGCGGGAATCCAACCTAGATCATCGAGTACGGTCGGACGAAGCTCATGAGAGTACCTTCGCAGCTGCTGCTCAACTTGATTCAGTAATCCTTCCAGGTCCCTAATCTGTTGTTGTTTGTCAGGCAATTCCGCCGCCAAGCTCGCCAGTGCGAGGTGGACTGCGACAAGAACCTGCCCCGCCTCGTCGTGCACGGCATACGCGATGCGCTTGATCTCTTCCTCGAGGGTTTCATTGAATTGACGCAACGCCTTCACCGCATCCTGAAATCCGCGGTGCGCCATTTCGTAGGGAGACAAGCTTTCTGCCAGGAATTCGGCGCTTGCACGTAACAGCTCTCCGTGGCGTTTCTCTTTTTTTGCTTCACGAACAATCCCCTGGAGAGCTTCATGATGAATGGCCACAATCTCCAAGAGGCTCTTTCCTTCGGTCATCGCTTTGCGTCCGAGATCGTATGCTCGGCCCAGCGCGGCTTCTCCACTCTGCGTCGCATATTCATCGAGCGCGGACCGGTAGTCTTCTCCAAGACTTGTTTCCGGTCCGGTTGTTCGCCTTGTCGCCATCTTCATGGGCGAATTCCGGTCAATCGAGCGACCAAGATCAGCGCGTCGTCATTTCCACGGCAGTACTGTTCCAGGATTCTATCCGCGGCTCGTTGCGGAGGTTCCAGAGCGGAAAGGCTTTTAATAAATTCGCTCCGAACGCCATCCGTCGCAAAAATCACAGTATCTCCCTGTGCGATGGGAAGCACCGCGGCCTGAAGGGCAGGCAAATTAGAACCGACAACACCGGCGCGCTGAAGCAGTTCGTGCTCCACAATTCCTTTCTTCGCGCCAGAGCGCATCAATACCCCTTGAATGTTCCCCACACCGATCCACGTCATCATGCCATGCACTGGGTCAATGGAAGCGAGGCTTAGGACAACACCGCGCGTCAACCGAAGATTTTCGTGACACTTCCGCACGAGAGAAATGACCGGTTCGTCCGCACTTGCCTTGAGGAGGCAGACGGCTGCTTTGGCTGCGGCTCCGGCTTCCTCTCCATGACCAATCCCGTCAATGGCACCAACAAGGATTCCACCTTGCCGGCAACAAACCAGATGGTGATCGCCGGATTCGCTTTGGCCGGGAAGGACAAACTTCGCCACGCCATATTCGATCAGCGGTACGCTTATTGTGTCCACTTTTTCACCGTGACAGTCGTTCCGCAGCCGGGTTGGGAAGCGATTTGAAACTCATCCATTAGGCGCCGCACTCCCGGCAACCCTAGTCCGAGACTGCCGGAGGTGGAGAAACCATCTCGCATTGCCTGAACGAGATCTGGGATTCCGGGGCCGTCATCGGATGCGACCACCAAGATGCCATGACGGCTGGAACCATGGATCGCCTTCAGTGCGATCTCGCCTTTGCCAGCATAAGACACTATGTTGCGTGCGAGTTCGGAAATGGTCGTGGCGATCAGTATCGAATCGGTTGGCGAAAAACCGAGATCCACCGCCAGGGCCCGGCCTTTCTGGCGGGCAGTAACAATATCTTGGTCCGAGTTGATAGCCACTCGGATTTCTCCAGCCGGCACTATGGCTCTCTCTTAGTCTACGCTCTTGAACTTTTGTATTAGGTACGCCAGCCCTTCTTCCAGGTCTAGCGCTGTCGAAACACCTTCCAGTGTCAACCCCAGCTGCACCATCGCGAAAGCTACCTCGGGCTGAATTCCCACGATGACGGTGTCCGCGCCGCGCAAGCGGATCATGTGCGCGATTTCGCGGAGCGTTCGTGATGCGAATGAGTCCATCACGTCCATTGCCGTCACATCGACGATAACCCCGCGCGAGCGATATTTCACGACCTCCTGCACCAGGCCGCGGCGCAGATGGTTCAGGTCCGCGTCGGAGAGTGCTGCCTGAAAGGTTGCGATCAGCACATCTCCTTGTTTGAGAATGGGGACTTCCACGCTACCCCTCCTCCGATTCGCTTAACGTGGTTCTGCTAACGTCACCACCTTGTATCCCAAGAGCCGTTCGGCCTGCTCGATGCCCCCTTGCAAGTCGCCCACCGTATTCATTTTGCCGAGGTCGACACCGATGGTTACCAACGTCTGGGCTATCTCTGGCGAAAGGCCCGTGACGATGACCGTCGCACCTAGTAGCCGGGAAGCCTCCACGGTTTGTACCAGGTGGTTCGCGACCGTGACGTCCATCGCGGCCACACCGGTGATATCGATTACGACCACCTTCGCGCGGTTTGTCCGGATGCCTCGCAGGAGCTGTTCCGTTAGCTGCCGGGCGCGTTGAGGATCAATCACACCGATGATGGGCAGAATGAGCAACCGCTCGCGGACCTGCAAGACCGGCGTCGAAAGTTCTCGAATCGCTTCCTGTTGCTGACGGATAACACGCTCACGTTCCTGCACGAAGCCCACCGCAACGGTATTCGCGATACGGTTAGCCGCCGGTTCGTAGGCATCCAAGATGCGGTTCAATTTCTTGAAATCCGTCTGATATTTCGCGAAGAGCGAACGCGCCAGGACGTCGCGCAGCAGCAAAACGATTCCCACAACTTCGTGCGTCTCGACGCCTCGCGGAATGATTCGTTCCGATAGATTCCGTGCATACGCCTGCAAGGCCTCAAATGTTTCCGTTTCCAATGCCTCGACGTAACTGTCATACACCGAAGTCGCTTCCGCGAAGATCTCCTCTTTTGTCATTGCGGTAAGCAGCCGCGTTTCCGAAATGCGCCCCACCCATTCCTCGCGGAGTTGGTTCCTGTTCTGACGGAGGTGCGCTACAAGTTCTCGCAGCAACTCTGACTGGTCTTCACTTCGCGTCAACGCCACCGCTTGGTTGTTTCCTGTCCCCAAGTCCTTTGCACTGCTCTCTCGTTTGGCCATAAATCTATTCTCCTCGCCTCGAATGGCTTGGACCCGTTCAGCGACTTGACCTGTGGCAAATCTAGGAGGAATACCATGCCTTACCTGCTATCTCAAACAGGTAACACCCTGCAAGCGGGCTAAGGTGAATACCTGAGTTGTGAGGCGATCTGGCCATACCACATGGACTTTGGCTGCTCCTCTAAGGCTCGAGTACTTATCACGTCAAGTACTTAGAGGATTTACCCGTATAAACACTACGGTTTTCCCCTGCTTGCCAGCTATCCATGCCAATGGAACAATGACCTTCCGGCAAGCGGGGCCGTTCCTTACTTGCTGGTAGGAGGCGGGAGGCGTGGTGGCAGTACTCGATTCGCAAGGGAGCAGCGTCCCCCCGACTGCTTGCTCCAGGACATGTCTGCCGAAGCGGATGTCCCACCGCAGGGTTCCGGCAACGGATCGACGGAAGCATCCTTCAGAAAGGGACCTCGACGAACTGCTCTCCTCTGCCTTGCCGGCTGCGGACTACAGGGAGCTCCGCTATCTAGCCCTCACCGATGATCTGACCTGCTTGTATAACCGGCGCGGCTTTTTTGCTGCGGCGACGCACCAGCTAAAGCTGTCGCGCCGAAATGCGCAGGGTCTACTCCTGTTTTTTTGCGACGTTGATAACCTGAAAACGATTAACGATTCCTATGGGCACCGAGAAGGAGATTTGGCAATTGTCCGCGCTGCTGACGCGTTGGAACGGACATTCCGAGGCTCCGACATTCTAGCCCGTATTGGCGGCGATGAATTTGCCGTGTTGGCCATGGAAGCGTCCACTCAAAGCGAAGAAGTGATTCTCCGTCGCTTGGAAAAGAGTCTGAAGAAATCAAATGCGAATCAGTCTCGTTACGAGATGTCGCTCAGCGTCGGTCTGGCGCGGTTTGATCCGAAACATCCTGTCTCCCTTGGTGCACTCGTGGCGCAAGCCGATCGGGCCATGTATGAAGAGAAACGAAATCGACCCGCGGCGTGCTTGAGCAAATCATGAAATATGCCGTGCCATACTGGCCTGACCGTCTTTGTTCTGAAAGGATCCCAGTCGCGTGCATTTAGATGGGAGAATTGAGAAGCGTGTCCCAATGGCAGTTCCTTTGTACCTCGTAAGCTTGACAGACCCGCGCGCCGCTGAACGAGTGCTGACGGAAAACGTCAGTTCCCATGGCGCTCGGGTAATAACCAAACAGCGCTGGCAACCCGGCGAACAGCAGCGAATTACTCCGCTGTTTCGGCACGATTAGGCCGGAATCCGAGGCCGCTTGTGCAACAGTTGTGCAACGCTCCGGGAAAGTGTGAAACAGCCTCGTATATCAATTGGGTTGCAAGGCTCCCTTATTAGCAAGGGAGAAATGTCGTTCCCATGACTGGAACCGAACGACGCCTTGCCGAACGATTCAGCCTCAAAATTATGCTTCGCGTCCGCATTGCAAACGCTGCCGCGCTAGACCACACAGCAGAATCGCTGAATATTTCTACACGAGGCATATACTTTGCAATGGATTTGCCCGTTTGCAAGGGCACGCCAGTGCATCTCGTTTTCGAGATGCCAGAAGAAGTCACACATAAGCCCGCGTCCGAATGGCGCTGTACGGGTCATGTAGTTCATGTCCAGCCGAACAGTTCTCCGCAGGGTGCGACTTGTGCGGGCGTGAGATTTGATTGCTATGAGGTTTGCTACCTGTTCGGCCCTCAGTGAAACCAAATCTCCCAATCGGATGAATCGATGATTGAGAGCAACCGTTCGTCAAAGACTTCCGGGGAGACAGCAAATACAAAGAGTTCAAGAAAATCGAAGAAGCAAAGCAGGGGCGAAAGGTTGAAGTGACTTTCTCGGACGGAGGAAAGATTGTAGGCACGACGCAGGGATATAACCCGAAAAGCAAAGGTTTCTTTGTTTTTCCAGCAGATGCCAAGAGCAACAGCCTTCGCATATTTGTGGTGAACTGGAACGTTCGAGACGTGAAGTTCTTGTAATGCTGCGAACTCTCACCTTTTTTAGGCAGGCTGACGGCATGTCGTTGAGCGGCTCGCGTCGCCTTTTACACAATATCTTAAGCAAATCTGCCGATTCTGGACGAAACTTCGGCAATCCGGAAGTTGGCCGACAACGGAGTTTCTAGGAAATGAAGGATACACTAATGGCGCTCCAATGTGTAACGGATGTTCAGTGACCGACTTTCGTACAACACCGCAAGAATTCGTACTTTCGAGCCATTGGTGCCACCCTTGAGGCTCTTATTGCCGCCTTCTGCCACCTCGACAAATCGCTAAAGTATTGCTGGGAAAAAGGATGGTTGGTAGGGGCGGTGGGGATCGAACCCACGACCTTCGGCTTAAAAGGCCGCTGCTCTACCACTGAGCTACGCCCCTACGGTCAAGATTTTCCATTGTAGCATGGCGCTACGTCTGTCCAGCGGGGTGCGCGAGCCAATAGTGGATTGCTGCGCAAAAAACTGGGCTGGTTCTCCGATGGAAGCGGGAAGCGTCGTTACGTTGCACGCGCGCCATGCGGGAATTTAGCGAATTTAGGTCTGACAAGAACCTACACCGCAATCTGCTCATGATTGGGAGCTCAAGCGTGTCGCCAACTGGGTGAAACCTTGGCCGACAAAAGCGAGTCTAGCCGGGGTGCTGCTGATATAATGCCGCCACCTTCGACGGCAGGTGGCTAACAATCAGGAAACCAGTTCATTCGGGCACCCCTATCTTAATTTTGCTCCTCATAACAGTAGGGCTCGCTGCACGGCTGGCTCTAGTATTTGTGGCAGGTCGTGCCCCTCAGGGTGTCCTCAGTGGTGGAAGCGACGCTCCGGCCTATATCCTTCTGGGGAACGCCGTTTCCCAAGGAAAGGGATTAACGTATTTTGGTCAAGCCACTGCGATCCGTCCCCCTCTGTACCCACTGATGTTAGGTGGGTTGAATATTGTGTTCGGCTCCTACTCCCTGTTGATAATGCGCATCGTGCAAGTCATCGCCGCTATCGTCACAAGTTGGATTTGTGCTCAGACAGCAGTGCAACTTTGGGGCGAAAACTCCAAGTGGGCCACGTTCGGCTTTGCGATGTTCATGCCTACTCTTCTCTTCTTCACTCCGCAGATTTTGACGGAGATCTTTGCCGCCTTCTTTGCGTCCTTGTTTCTCTATTTCCTCGTTCACTTCGACCGGGAAGAAGACAGGAAATCGCTCGTGGGGATGGGAGTGTGCGCTGGGCTTTTGATGTTATTGCGATTCAATGCGGTCTTTGTTCCAGTAGTGGCAGCTTTAGCTGCTTCGAGGGTGCCAGTTAATTGGGCAATTATAAAACGCGCGCTGATTCCAGTCGCCATCTCGGCGGCGATTATTTCCCCGTGGATTGTAAGAAATCTCGTCGTGTTTCAAAGTGACGTCTTGTACTCCTCACAGACAGGTACGACCGCCTTACAGGGGGCATTAAGTCCTCAGGGGCGTACGCAGTCGGGGGAGTCTGAAAGCTGGCGTCGGGCGGGGTGGTGGATAAGTGACATCGAAACTGACAACTCGAGACGACTTCAGTTTCCCTCGGAAGTGGAGTTGGATCGGACAGCAAGGCACGAAGCGATTCGCGCATGGAAGGAGTTGGGATTCGGCGCAATCCCTCTCCTGGCAACGAAGGTGTCCTCCTTCTGGTTGAGTACGGATCAACTGATGGCTACGACTTCTTTTCCGAGAGGGCAGCGTTTGCTTAGAGCAATGGGTGTGCTCTTCTACTGGGGAACTTTGGGGGTAGCCACCGTCGGATGGTTTCGTCTAAGAAAAACCGCTCCACGGATCGCGTATCTTTTTGCGCTTTATTGTGCGGCCCTGACAATGCTCCATTTGTTCTTCACAATGAATACGCGCCTGCGTGTGCCCTTCATAGACCCGTTGCTGTGTATTTTGGTCGGGGGCCAAATCTCCGCGGCCTTGTCAATGAACATACCTGACGGGGGGCTCCTGAAAATGTCCGCCCCAACTCCTGATTAACGAGCCGATGTGCTCGCCTTCTCGTGTCCTGCAGGAGTAGCTTACGCGGCTCCACCTTGCGGATTTGGGCCTTGCGGATCCGAAGTAACGTCCTCGACGTTTGCGTTTTCCGTTGGCGCTTCCTTTTCCGCGCGCTTCTCAAGCTTTCGTTGAGCGCGGCGCTGCGCCTTCTCTCGTTGCTTGTCCAATCTCTTCATTTCTTTCTGGCGCTTTTGAAATGTAGTCGTCATGAAATCTCCTTAGAGTGCAAGCGGCATTGCCAATTTCGGTGAAAGCTGCGCTGGCCTACCAACGAGGTTCGCGAGGTTGGCGTGTCGCTTCGCGATAATCTTCGTTCGAGAATCTTTCCCGGCCGCGACCTCCGCCGCCACCGCCGGGGCGAAACCCGCCGCCACTCGCAGCCTTTGGACGCGCCTCGTTCACCTTGAGGTTGCGTCCGCCGAGCTCCTTACCGTCGAGAGCGGCAATCGCTTTCGCGGCTTCGTCGTCGTTGGGCATTTCAACGAACGCAAAGCCGCGAGCCCGACCGGTCTCCCTGTCCATCACCAAATGAACGCGTGTCACCTGCCCGAAGGGCTTGAACAGAGCGCTCAATTCGCCTTCCGTGGTTTGAAAACTCATGTTACCTACAAAAAGATTCTTCATACCCATCTCCTTGATTCTGCATATTCCTAGAACGAACTTTCGAGAAAGATCCGAAATCGGCCCGAGCGCGACGAATGGCGCAATTTTCGCAGTGCCTTGGCTTCAATCTGGCGGATACGTTCGCGGGTGACGGCGAACACTTGGCCCACTTCTTCGAGAGTGTGATCATTCCCGTCGTCCAAACCGAAACGCATCCGGATAATTTTTTCCTCGCGATGGGTCAGCGTCTTCAACATGGACGCCATCTTTTCCCTGAGATTGAGGTTAATCGCGGCGTCTGAGGGAGACTCAATATTCTTGTCCTCGATGAAGTCGCCTAGATGTGCCTCATCTTCCTCTCCAATGGGAGTCTCGAAGGAAAGCGGCTGCTGGGCGATCTTCTTCGTCCTGCGCACGGCCTCCACAGAGATGTCCATCCGTTTGGCGATTTCTTCGGAAGTAGGCTCGCGGCCAAGCTCCTGGAGCAGTTGCTGGCTGGTGCGGACCTGTTTGTTGATGGACTCGATCATGTGAACTGGGACGCGGATCGTGCGTGCTTGATCGGCGATAGCCCTGGTGATGGCCTGGCGAATCCACCACGTGGCGTAGGTAGAAAACTTGTAGCCGCGCCGCCACTCGAACTTGTCCGTACCCTTCATGAGGCCGATGTTGCCTTCCTGGATTAAGTCCAGGAACTGCAATCCGCGGTTGGCATATTTCTTGGCGATGGACACGACGAGGCGAAGGTTCGCTTCCGTCAATTCTTTCTTTGCCTGGTCGGCTTCCGCCTCACCCCGGCGGATCAAAGCGAGCGTACGCTTCAAGCTGGCCGCGCTGACTTCGCTGGAATCATCAATTTCTCTGAGCTGAGAGCGGCATGAACGCAGTTGCTTGCGCGCTTCGCTGGCGACATCGCCGCGGGCAGCAACGGATTTGCGCTCGAGCCTTGAGGCCTCGCGCTCCATTGATTGGAGCCGCTCGACCGTGTGGCGCATGATGTCAATCAGGCGCTTCTTTTCCTGCTCCTTGAAATCGATGGAACGGACCAGCTGTGACATTGCGACGCGTGTTCGCGCGACCTGTCCCCGAGCTGTCAGATACGCGCGCTTGTTGGACTTTGCGGTGTTCTCCAGCCGGGCTGCTTGTTTAAGTCCGACGTCGTAAAGCTTCTCGATTTTGTCGATGATCCGGAGGGTGGCGCGGGTTCTGTTTTCGAGAATATCTTCCGTCAAATCTTCTTCGTCGAACTTTACGATTTCCTTGATTCGCCGGGCCCCTTTGCGCAGGTCTGCGCCAATGGCCATTAGCTCCTTCAAAACAATTGGCGAGCGAGAAATGGTCTTGAGCACGAGCAACTGCCCGCGCTCGATCCGCTTAGCAATCTCCACCTCACGCTCACGCGTCAATAGCGACACCACACCCATTTCCCGGAGATACGTCCGGACGGGATCTGTGGAGCTTTCTGAAGGGCGCGGCAGATAGAGTTCGGGTTCTTCAGCGTGGACAGGCTCGTCGTGATCGGCTCCGGTATGGTCAGAAACCACGAGGACAGGATGGGCAGCCTTCGCAGCTGCCGCGTCATCGTAGATTTCGATACCGTCGCGCTCGAATGTGGAGAATAACTTATCGAGTTCTTCCGTGGCGTGTTCCTCGATGGGCAGAAGTTCAATCACTTCGTCGTGGAGTAGATATCCGCGTTCCTTACCGAGACTGACGAGATTGCGTACCTGTTCGTCTTTTTCTTGAATTGCCAGCGACAAAGATTCCCCCCAAAGCCACTGCCATCGTTGGCCGGGCCTTTTTTCAAAGCCGTACTATCACGGAGCGAATAGCGGAACGTCGTTTCGTGGATAGGAAAGGATGAAGTACGGATTGCAGTCGTGGGGATTAATTCCACGCTGCTGTAATTGAACTCTGATTAACCCGATCCCCTCGGGTGTTTCGGTGCGTCTTGTCTCAGAAGCAATTGTATTGTATCAGCTTCGCGCCGCAAGCTGCTCAAAAATAGCAGCATAGCGGCGCAAGATCGCCGCCAACGGCAAGCGTGGCGGCGTCTCTCGCGTTACTCGCTACGTGGCGCGGTTAGCCCTCCATTTGAGCCTGGAGGACCTCACCTGGAAGCTGGATCATCCTGGGCCGAGGTGAGGATGACGAGGAAGCGGCTGTGTCTCGCGCTCGCTCTTTGCGTTCAGGCTTGCGTTCAGGGCTACGTTCAGGCTGGTCGCCACCCAGCGCGAGTCGTTCCATCCGAGTGCCGAGCGTGCGCTCCAGCTGGAACAACTCGGATCGTTGCTCTCGCGTGAATAGGGTAGAAGCGACACCACGTTCGCCTGCGCGTCCGGTGCGGCCAACCCGGTGAATGAAATTTTCCGCTACTTCCGGCAAATCGTAGTTGATGACGTGGGTGATGTCCTGCACGTGAATTCCACGGGAGGCGAGATCGGTCGCGACCAGAACGCGGTAGCGTCCCTGTTGAAAGCCGGCTAGTGCGGTGGTGCGCTGCGATTGCGAGCGATCGCCATGGATCATCGCGGCATGAATGCCTTCGCGATTGAGATTCTTGGCAATGCGCTCGGTGCCGCGCTTGGTGCGCGAGAATACGAGGCATCGGCCGCTCTCTTTGGCAAGGAGGCGGTGCAGCGCGTCTTGTTTGCCATCAACGGTGACCTCGAAGGCCTGGAGGCGCACATTTTCCGATGGCTTCAGTGTGGAACCGAAGGCGAGCCGCACGGCGTTACGGGTGTAGTCCTTCACGAGGTTGGCCATAGCGCCTTCCATCGTTGCGGAAAAGCACATGGTTTGGCGTTCCTTGGGCAGGATCGCAGCTATTCTGCGAATCGCGGGGAGAAATCCCATGTCCAGCATGCGATCCGCTTCATCAAGGACAAGGATCTGGAGCTCACGGAATTGAATCAGCCTGCGGTCGAGAAAGTCTTCCAGGCGTCCGGGCGTGGCGACGACCAGGCCGGGCCCTTTGCGGATGGCGTGTAATTGTTGAGTTTCGGATAAGCCGCCAACGACTAGAGCGGCGGGTGACAGTTGCTTGCCGCGCAAGGCGTTGTATTGATCGACGACTTGCATGGCGAGCTCGCGCGTGGGAACGAGCACGAGTGCCGCGATTCCAGGTGAGGTACGCTGGAGGAGCTTTTCCAGCACTGGAATCAGGAACGCGAGGGTCTTGCCAGTGCCGGTTTGCGCCGTCGCGAGCACATCCTTGCCTTCCAGTGCATGCGGGATGGCCGCAGCCTGGACCGGAGTGGGTGTCGAGAAACGAGCAGACGACAACCGCTCCTTTACATAAGTAGAAATCGGAAGTTCTGAAAAAATTTGCATTTAGCTTTCTTGCTGGCACAGTCGCAGCGCGCACACGGAATTCCGGGCGAGCATCGCGACTAAACAGCCAGTCTTCGTTTTAAATTACGCTGAAAACGTACGGAGGAGACTGAGGGCGGGTTTCTCAGATCAGTAACGAACCAGAGGGGCCGCACAACACAACCGCGGTATTAAGCGCAGGAGGAGTATACCACAGATTAAAGGAAAGTGCTCCTCGAAAGCCAAAACAGAGAGAAATCCCGGTTACTTTGTGGAGAAGCCATGCGGTTCTCCCGGCCGAGCCTCTATCACGAAGGTGTCAGTTCAATGCATCGCTGTGTCGATCAGGTCGCGTCGATGTTCCCAACCTAAGCCATTGAGAGGACCGCTCGCCTAGCTGCTTAGAAGCGGCAAAGATTTTCGAGACCGGAATCAATCCTGCGAGCTTGTATTTGCCGATCGAGGCCAGCCCGGCTGAGGCGATGCAGCCGCATTCTGAGCAGACCGGTCGTCCGCCGAACTGACACGGCGTGATGCGCGTGGTGAGATCAGCGGACACGCAATTCGTGACCTGCGCGAAAATACATTCCTGCGGGGAAGCTGGGGGATGGTAGTACCCGTCGAGAACCACAGCAGGCAAATAAACCTTGGGGAAACGGCCGCGCAAGCGAGAGAGTTCTCCAAGCGCAACTCTACGATCGTGAGCCTCTAACCGCTCTTCGCTTTGGTCTCCTTCTTGCGGTGTAAGGAGGCTAAACCAGATGTTTCGTACTTCCTTGCGTTCGGACCAAAAGCTTGCGAAGTCGCTCAGATAGTCGGGGCGGCGAAGCTGCTGCCGCGTGATTGTGCAGTGGATGGTGACTTCTTGGTCCACGATATGATTCAGAATGCGCTCGTAAGTGGCGGGCGAACGGCGCTTGTCATGGTCGGCCCGCAGGCCATCCACGGAGACCACTAGGTGAAGATCGCGTATATTTCGCCACTCAGCAGGGATGGGGCGAACTGCGCTGGTGACGAGCTGCACCTCTATGCCCATGTCATCGAGCTTCGGCAGCAAGACGCCTAGTTCGCGATATCGAACTAGTGGCTCCCCGCCCACGATAGAGATGTGTATCGGCCTGAAACGCCGGACAAGCGCCAGGACGCCTGACACCAATGCTTCGCCCTTGTAATCGTTCAGTTGGCGTAAAGGACCGCTGGCGCCCAAATGGCCCGGCTCGTAGGCATAACAGCCGGGACAACGGAGGGGGCACTCCCGGGTGATTTCCAGGGACAAGAGTGGCTTATATCCTCGAAGGATCTTCCCCCATGCAGGTACGACGTCTGCGAGTCTCATAAACAGTTCCTCTATCTATCGGCCGCGTGGCCGCGACGAACGGAATTCGCAGGTGAAACCAGGTCTGCCCCTTTGATGCAAGTTTATGCTCGCGAGTATCAGCGGTGAGGGGGGGCCGGAAGGAACTTCAGGATTTGCTTTTCGTTCGCGGATTGATTTTGTGCTTTGACCAGCGCCGGATCGCGCTCTTTCTCGAGTCAAGCTGCATCTGCTTCGCAAGAGCGTCAGGATCCCGGCGCTTACTCATTCCTTCGCCAGAGCGCTCGCGAAAGTGGAGAGGATCTCTAAGGTTCTGCAATTCCCGATAATAATAGAGGGGCGTCGGGTGCTTTCCATTGAACCGGAGCCTTCTCAGAAACTCGATCTCCTCTTCAGTCGCGCCGCCATTGACGGACTGCCTCAGGAACGCCGTGAGACCAGGTTCTTCCTCAGTGCCGCCAGCCTCGCTTTCGACAAACTCAAATTTCTTCGCGTAACCCGGAACGAGTCTCCGATTCAAGACGATTTCCATGCTGAAAGTCGCAAGATCGATATCCCAGGATTCGATCAATGGATCGAGGAAGAAGACACAGTGGTCGCGCGAGACGTTGAATGTATCGGCGTCTAAGAACTCCAGGATGCTGACGCGCATCGCTTCGTAGCTGCGACCGCTAAGTCGCGCTACGGACTGGAGCCAGGTCTCGCTCTCCAATTCGCCTTTGGCAACTGTTTTGACGACGTCGAGCAGTTTTTGCGTGACAAGCCTCTCCAGTTCACCGAAGGGCTGCTTCTCAAAAATGACCCGTATTTGTTTTTCTTTCCCAGGCGGGCATTTGCGCAGAACTAATTCTCGAACTTCCTTCAGCAAAGGCTTGGGTGGAACGTCCAGATTCCGCTTTAAGGCATCGCGTCGCTGATGGTCAGCCAGTTTAGAAAGCTTCCCGCTGGGCAGTTTTAAGAATTTGCCGATCTTCTCGTAGATGTCGGTACGGCCAGGCTCTGGAGGCAACTTTTTCCCTGTGAGGAGTTGCGAAATATAGGATTCGGTAACTTTAGCGGCGGCCGCCAAGTCTCGCTGCTCAAGCCCCAATTCTTCCAGCCGCTGTTTGATGGCTAAACAAACATCCACAGAATTCTCCCCAGGCCCCCAGGCATTAACTGGGTCTGATTAAGTACAGCAAATAGTCCCATTTCATGCTTGACACGTCAAGTGAATTAACCTACTGTGGTTAAGCACGATGTCATATAAGAATAGCTGTTTTACTGCAAAAGCGACCACAGCAACACGCGGCCCTCAGTCATTTTGTTAGCACTTCGTGGGAGGTACGAGAATGAAAGCAACGCGAAACTTGTTTTTCTGTCTGATTTCCCTGCTTTTCACCGTTCCCACAGTCTACGCGCAGGATTTTTCGAAATATCGAAGCTTCTCACTGGGAACCAGCTTGCCTACCGTGCTGAGGAACGCGGGGCAAAAAATGGCCGATGTAAAGGTGATCCAGTCGCGGCCTGCGTTGATTCAGGAAGTGACTTGGTGGCCACCCAACTCATCGTTGGCGGGTCAATCCGACGCGGTGCGTGAGATTGTTCTCTCGCTATACAACGGCGAGCTCTACAAAATGTCGATCACTTACGAGCGGTCATCCACCAAGGGACTCACTGCGCCGGATATGGAGAACGTGCTTACGTCGAAATATGGTCCGGTCAGGAATGTTGCGTTGGCAATCGATTCGCCGAACGAGCGATACGATTTGAGTGCAAAAATCATTGCGTCCTGGGAAGATCCGCAATATTCCATCGATCTTGTCCGCTCTGGTTTCACGGACGATTTTGGACTGGTCATCTATTCGAAGCGAGTCAACGCAGACGCTGAGTTGGCGATTGCGGAAGCTACAAAGACGGAAGAGCAAGAGCGCCCGAAGCGGGAAGCCGAGCGTCAGAAACGTGAAAGCGACGACCTCGAAGCGGCGCGGCAGAAAAATCGGAAGATCTTTCATCCCTAATTTGAAGCAAAGGACAAGCAAATGGCTAAGCTGTACATTGGGAACCTCTCGGGCGAAGTAACAGACAACGGCTTGCAAGAGTTATTCACTGGGAGGGGATTCCAGGTGACTTCGGCGCGCGTAATTTGCGATCGGGAAGGTGGACGCTCGCGCGGTTTCGGATTTGTGGAACTTGGGTCAAGCGACGACGCGGCTCGGGCTATCGCGGAGTTGAACGGGCTCAGCGTAGAAGGCCGCGCATTGCAGGTAAATGAAGCGCGTCCACAGGAGCCCCGTAGCGGAGGATGTCGTACGGAGAGTGGCCGGGTCTACTCGGGACGACGCGCGAGCGGCAGCGACCGCCGGAGCAACTAGCCATCGCAATCCCGCCCTGGATTTGTTCTAATCGCAACAGGTGCCAAATGAGCAACGGAATTATCGTGCAGTACATGGGATTTGAAGCGAAGCAGTTGACCCGCGAATACACGTTCAATGTGCGCGAAGCCGGGCAAGAGCGCGAATTCAGGTTGAACATAGCAAACGAGGCTTTTGTCTCGCACCGCGCGAGCTATCAGGATGCGCCGGGTATTTGCGCGCTGAGGCTCCAAGTGGAGTTGGCGACTTATTCGAATCATCCTCCTGAGACGCAGTATGAGATCACCGGCGCGGAGCTGGACACCTACCGGCAGGCCCGCTCGCCGAAAACTGGACGGAAGGCGCGAGAAGATTTCTGAAGCGTCGGCCGCACACAGCTGAGTGACGCTGCGTCCAGCAGCCACTAAAGCCACAACCAATCTAGCCGGAACTAACTGTCGGGAATCAAGCTGAACGAAGCGCCTCGGGTCCGCGAAAGCGCTGCTGAGATCGCACACCGTCGGCGTTGCTCCTTGGACATGGGTCTATCGCCGTGCGAGACTCTGGCGGTGACCAAGGCCATATTCTTTGCGGGAATAATAATGGCGGCCAGCGGCTTGGTTTCGCCGCCGATCGCGCTGCTACTTGGGCTTATTTACGGCTTGGTGCTGACGCACCCCTTTCCGGTCGAGAGTAGCCAGCTAACAAAATTCCTGCTGCAAGCCTCGGTGGTCGCACTAGGCTTCGGGATGAACCTCCATGAGGTTTTGCAAGCCGGGCGCTCCGGGTTCGTCTACACCGCGCTGAGCATCACGGCCGCGATGCTCTTAGGGCTGGGACTCGGATACGTGATTGACGTCCGGAAGAAATCCTCCTTTCTGATCTCCGCCGGCACGGCGATTTGTGGGGGCAGCGCTATCGCAGCAGTCGGACCGATTGTTGGGGCCACCGACGAAGAAATGGCGGTGTCGCTCGGAGCGGTGTTCATCTTGAATTCGGTGGCTCTGTTCCTTTTCCCTCCGATCGGCTTCGCTTTGCATATGAGCGAGAGCCAGTTCGGGTTGTGGTCAGCACTGGCGATTCACGATACGAGTTCCGTCGTGGGTGCGACTGCGAAATACGGCGCAACGGCGCTTGCGATTGGCACCACGATCAAGCTTGCGCGGGCGCTGTGGATTGTTCCGTTGTCGCTGGCTAGCGCGTTTGTGTGGAAAAGCAAGGCGCGTATTCAATGGCCCTGGTTCATCGCGTTTTTCTGCGTGGCTGCGCTGCTCAATACTTTGCTGCCGCAATTCCATCCGGCCTTCGGCGCACTGAATTACCTGGGAAGGCTGGGTCTCACGGTGACGCTGTTCTTGATCGGAGCGAGTCTAAACAGGGAGACACTGAAGAAGGTCGGCATTCGCCCTTTGCTGCAGGCTCTTACGCTGTGGATGATTGTGGGGGCCGGGACGCTGGCGTTGATTTTGTTTAACTGGATTCGACTGTAAGGCATCGGCGATTCCACCTTTCAACCGAAGGGAGCGGTGGCAATGGGTCAGGCCATCAACAACGGGATTATCGACAAGCTCAGCCATCACTCCGTAGGAGAAACGGTCGAGAAGCTGAAGGGAATTCTGCAAAGTGAGGAAGTGGCACTGTTCGCCATGGTGGATCACAGCAGCGAGGCCGAGAAGGTGGGAATGAAGATGCGGCCGACGAAACTGCTGATCTTCGGCAGCCCGAAGGCAGGCACGCCGCTAATGCAAGCCGCGCCCAGCGTGGCGATCGATCTTCCGCTCAAGATTCTGGTTTGGGAGGACGGGCAGGGAAGAGTTTGAGTTTCCTACAATAGCCCGGCCTATCTGCAGGAACGGCACGGCATCCCGCCGGAGTTAATGCAAAACATAGCGGTGATAGAAACGTTGGCGGCCAAAGAGGCCGAGTGATTCCAGACTGCAACGACGCCCGAAGGACCGTTTTCCGCGTAGTGGTGAGTGGGGAGCACGCGGAGAAGCATGCCACTGCCGCTCCGAATCAATGAAATTTTGCTCTTAATTGTGACGCCAATGTCGAATGCGCTGGTTGCTCGCCAGCACGTCGCTGGTGCGATTGTTGATGTCGTTTTGTACTCGCAAGACGACGGCTTTCTGGCGTTCTTGTTACTTTTGCCATAGGGTGAGATAAATGGCTCAACGGAGTTGCCGACAGGTGAGGTTTCGGCGACGCTGCCAGCTTGGTGCAGTTGCGATGTGGATGCAACGCTTTGCGAGCGGGGCCCGTCCAATGAGCATCGCTTTGTGTTCGGTGGGGGATAATGGTTCGATGGGGAAGGGTTTGTGGTGTTGTCGGAGTGCTGCTCGCCATTGTGGTAAGCGCCGGAAGCGCCATCGGTCAAGATAAGCCAGATGCGCCGACGCCGAAGACGTCGGCTGCCTCCCGGTCGCAAGCGACAAGCGACCAGACTTCGCAGGGTTCACCTGAGTTCCATCCGCAGCAAGACGATAATCCCAAGCGAATCCTGGGAATCATTCCCAATTTTCAGACGACGAACGATACTCCAGCCGTGCAAGAGCCGCTGTCGGTACGAGAGAAGTATGTGCTTGCATGGCACCAGACGGTGGACTTCAGCGCGCACTTTGGCAACGCCTTTCAAGCGGCTCTGCAGCAGGCCAGCAATGGGCAGCCGCATTACGGGCAGGGCTGGGGTGCATACGCGCAGAGATTTGGAGCTGCGGAAGCGGACCAGGCTACTTCCGCCTTTTTTATTTTTGGTTTGCTGCCGCACGTCTTGCACGATGATCCGCGCTACTTTCGAAAGGCCCACGGTTCTGCCTGGAGCCGCATTCGTTATGCAGCCACGCGGACGGTAATCACGCGCACCGACGCAGGCACTCCCACCTTCAACGCTCCGCAGGTTTTTGGTCAACTTCTGCAGCAGGGGATTTCGACTTCCTATTATCCGCAGCAGGACCGTTCGGCAAGCGGTGTTTTTCAGAACTGGGGAATCAACCTTGCTTACAACAGCGCCTATAACGTCCTAAAGGAATACTATCCGGATTTTCTGCGCATTGTGTTTCACAGCCATAAGGTACGAACCAGCGACCCGCCGGAGAACTAGGCGCCTCTTGAGACTTGTTGTGCCGCCGTCCGACTGCGAGCGCTGCGCACGAAATTGAGAAAGCGGTGCGTCAATTCGCGGATTCGACTCTCCTGGCGCTTCTGCACAGCTTCGCTGGGGATAAGTTCGCGTCCGATGCCCAGTGCGACCGCTCCTGCCAGGATGAAGTTGGCGGCGGTTTGTTGATTTACGCCCCCTGCGGCGATCAAGGGGATCTTGGGAAAGGGTCCTTTTAGGGCGCGGATGTAACTGTCGCCGCCGACTTGCGCGCAGGGAAAAACCTTTATGAAATCGGAGCCGGACTTCCATGCGGTGACGATTTCCGTGGGAGTGAGGGCGCCGGCCATCATGGTCAAATTTTTATCGGCCGCGAATTTGACGATGTCTAGATCGAGTCCCGGGCACGTCAGAAATCGTACGCCGGCATCCACGCAAAGGCGCGCGGTTTCCAGATCCAGGACCGTCCCCGCGCCAACAATGACATGGGGAAGGTTTTGCACCAGGTGAGAAATTACCTCTATGGCGCCGGGAACGGTCATGGTTATTTCGACGATGGGAATGCCGCCGCTCGCGACGACTTCGGCGGCGAAAAGGGCGTCTTCACGCGAAGACATGCGGACAGCGGGAACGATTCCGATTTCCTGAATCTTCGAACAGACCTCATGCTTTTCCAAGTGGCCTCTCTGGCGTACCGCTCGCAAGCCCTACTATCGCTTCCGATTGAGCTCGCGTGGAAGTCGGTAGACTCCGCACTGCCGATGATATCCTTTATAATGTTCGCGTTAGGTTGGTCAAGAGCAACGGCTTTGATTGAGTCAACTGCCGCGAGGTTTGGGATCCCGGGTCTATGAACGAGCGGAATCACCATAGTTTTGTTGGGAAAGCCATTTTCTGGGCGTTCGCAGCTTTGTGGGTGTTGGCATTCGCAGATCGGGGGACTGCCGCGCCTGCTCCCTCTGCTCACGCGGCGACGCATTTTACCATCGCTGATTTTGACGGGGATAGCCGCACCGATCTCGCCAGCGTTGACGTCGGTCAAAGCAGATCGCGGAATACCCATTACTTGATTACCTTTCATCTGAGCGGCGGAGCGGGGCAGATCGTGGGCATCACAGCGCCCACCGGCGGGTTGCAAATCACATCGCGGGATGTAAACGGAGACAGTTTTCCGGACGTCATCGTGACTACGGCCTGGACGAACAGACCCGTTGCGATCCTCTTGAACGATGGCTTGGGAAACTTTACAGCTACCAATCCCGCCGAATTTCAGAGTGCCTTCATCGATTCCCAGACCTCTTGGACTACCGCTACCGATGAAATCAGAGACGCCACCGCCCTTCCTCTATCGCGCTGGGTTCCTGGTGATTGCCTGTCACAATGCAGGTCACTGTCAGTGAGAAGAATGACGGGGCGGCTCGCTCCGGCGCCGTGCCGTCTTTCCTCTTGTGCTTCTGTTTCACGCTTCAGCGGCCGGGCTCCGCCTTTCTCTGCACAACTGTAATCCGCACTTAACAAACGAAGAAAATAGTGCATTTAGCTGCGGTTTTGCTGTGCGCCGCCGACGGCAGCGTGTGTAGGTTTTGGATTGTGCGGGCCAGCGGCGCACTTGCCC
>Ga0209648_10001378_pt1 | contig 19565 bp, 17 predicted proteins | sample GraSoi2013_115cm_FD_185830 | JGI IMG/M metagenome (GOLD analysis project Ga0209648, IMG submission 185830) | Grasslands soil microbial communities from the Angelo Coastal Reserve, California, USA - Sample 9_17_2013_115cm (SPAdes) (version 2) | ecosystem: Environmental > Terrestrial > Soil >...
GGAGATACACTACAGCAATGAAGGAGCATACGATGTCTGAATTGACCGCCGAACTGATTGTCGATCAACAGTTTCCCCAGGGCGTGCAGATCGCGCCCGATGGGAAACAGGTGGCCTATATCCTGGCCCCATGCGGCAAAAAAGAGGAGCATGAGACCAGCACCGTCTGGGTGACCAGCGCGGATCGCGCCCGGGAAGCGCGGCAGTTCACTTCAGGAGAGGCACACGATTGGTACCCGCGTTGGTCGCCTGACGGCCAACGCCTCGCTTTTCTTTCCGACCGGGCCAGGCGAGGCACCGCCCAACTCTATCTCATCGCCGCTGACGGTGGAGAAGCGCTGGCGCTGACCTAGCTCACCAATAAGAAAAGTGTGGAGGCGTTCGCCTGGTCGCCGGGAGGCGGTCAGATTGCCTTTACCAGCGCCGATGAACCGACGGAAGAGGGCGAGAAGCAAGAGCAGGAACGCGATGACGCGCGCGTCTATGGCGAAAAGTGGCCCTACGCGCGGCTGCGTCTCCTCTCGCTGGCGACCAGAGAGGTCAGCACGCTGGCCGCGGGGGAGCGGCACATTACCGATTTTACCTGGCATCCGCAGGGAACGGAGGTGGCCTACGTCGTCCAGCAGACTCCCGACCTGGAAGCCCGCGCGCATGAGGTGGTGATTGAGCGCGTCGCCACTGCCGGGGGCGAACCTCGGATCGTGTGTCATTTCCCCCGCGCGATCTCTTCGCTGACCTGGTCCCAGGACGGCAGCACGCTCTTTTTCCTGGCCTCGGTCGCAATGAAAAGCCAGTCATCGACTGCCGTCTATGCTGTTGCCGTGCAGGGAGGAGAGCCAACGCCGATTGCTTACGGCCAGACTAACTGTGTGGCCGAGCTACGGGCGCTGCAGCAGACTCCCGCTCTCGCGGCCCTGCTAGGAGAGGGATTGGGAAGTCGTGTCGACCTGCTGGACCCGAAGAAGGGAGTGGCGGTCAAGCTCCTGGGTGACAGGGACGGGGAGCGCGCCGTAGAGTATGACTCCTGGGATGTGCGGCGCAGCGAGGACGGGACGCTCAGCATCGCTGTCGTGCGCAGTGCCGGGGATCAACCACGGGAGGTATGGGCTGGCCAGGAACAGGCCGGGAGTAACGGCAAAGCGATCGCCATGCGGCGGATTTCCGCCCACCAGAGGCAGCTGGCTGGCGTTGCCTTTGGCAAGCAAGAGCCGTTTGTCTGGACCGCCGCAGATGGCTTGGAACTGGATGGGATTCTGATCCGGCCAGCCGGGGAGGCGCAGTCCTCTCCTTTGCCGATGGTGGTACTCGTCCACGGCGGACCCTATGGCAGGTGGGGACACGAGCTCCACCTGCACCCCCTCGATTGGGGGCAATGGCTGGCGCAGGACGGCTACGTCGTGTTGATGCCGAATCCGCGCGGGGGCTTCGGGCGCGGGGAGCAGTTCGCGGCGGCAGCGCGAGGCGAGGTCGGGCAGGCCGATTACCAGGATGTGATGGCAGCGGTCGACGCCGCGATTGCACGGGGGATAGCCGACCCCGCGCGCCTGGGGATCGGAGGGTGGAGCCAGGGAGGTTTTATGTCGGCATGGGCCGTGACGCAGACCGCGCGTTTTAAGGCAGCCGTGATGGGCGCGGGCGTCAGTGACTGGGGCATGATGGTCATGACAAGCGATGTCCCTGACTTTGAGCTGGAGTTAGGGGGAAGCGCGCCATGGGATGGCCCCGCGCAGCGACGGCACCTGGAGCTGAGCCCGATTACGTTTGCTCGCAACATCACGACACCTGTGCTCATTTTGCATGGGGAGAATGACGCGCGAGTCCCGCTCAGCCAGGCGACCGGATTTCACCGGGCTCTGAGGAGACAAAGGGTTCCGGTCGAGTTCGTCGTCTACCCGCGAGAACCCCACGGCGTGGCGGAACGCGCGCATCAGCTCGATATCCTGAAGCGGGTCAGGCGCTGGTATGATCGCTGGTTAAAAGGATGAGGAGAACGCACACCCGCGCTCGAGATCAGCGATGGCAAAGAAACCAGGTCGAATGTTCGTCCTTTTGGCTTCGTCAACAACCAGTTCTGGCCATCGAGGTTTTCTCGGCTCTCTCCAACCGACACCGGGTCAAATCCTCAAACCGCTCACCATTTGAACAGCCGCTCGGCATTTTGAAAGCAAATTTTGGCTTTATCCGCGTCGCTGATGGGTGCCGCCTCGATGAACTGCGCCCCATCGGCCATGCGCTGATAGGGATAGTCGATCGAGAAGAGGATGCGATCGGTGCCAAGCGTGAGGAGCGCGCAGAGCAGGGCCGCATCGGAGAAGTTCCCGCTGGTGGTCACCAGCATGTTCTCTTTGACGTACTGCGATGGCAGCTCCTTCTTCAGCTCCCTGGTATGTGTTGCCACCTTCCAGCGGTCATCCAGCCGGTGCAGGGCATAGGGCAGCATTTCTCCCAGGTGTCCCAGGATCACCGTCAAGCCGGGAAAGGCATCGAAAACTCCGCCGAACACCAAGCGCAGCGCGTGCGTCGCCGTCTCCACGCCCCAGTTCCAGGTCGAGCCGAACAATTCATTGTAGCTGCCGTAGAGCTTCATCTGATCCGAGGGCGTATCGATGGGATGCAGGTAAATGGGCACTCCCAGCGCCTCCGCCCGCTCAAAGACCACCCAGAATTGCTGCTCGTCCAGGTATTGTCCGTTGGTGTGCCCATTCACCAGCGCCCCTTTGAAGCCCAACTGCATCACTGCGCGCTCCAGTTCACTCGCTGCCTCTTTCGGATCTTGCATGGGCAGCGCGGCGAAGCCGGCCAATCGCGTTGGATGGCTCCGAACCAGGTCCGCTAATGTATCATTGAGCGTTTTAGCTGTCGTGATGGCGGTGGGGGCATCAGGTATCCCTTGAATGCCGGGACAGGTGAAGGAGAGGACCTGAACGTCCACGCCGTAGCGATCCATTTCAGGTAAGCGCCACCGTTCAATATCAAGCAAACGAGCGTCAAGTTCTTTAGCGTAATCGGACGCAAACTTCCGTTGAAGACGGTAGGACATCTCAGGAACAGAAAAATGATCCTCCAGGGTAATTTTTCTCATATCGTGCTCCTATGTTCTGTCTCCCCCACCTTCGCAGCACCTTTTTCACGTAAGCGTATAGGCCTGGAACCGGGAGAGTGTAGCAACAAGCGTTCCTTGGCTTGATACTACCATCTCTGCGAGAGCGGAAGCAAGCAGTTCATCCTCTTCTTAATAGTGGTAGCGAATTGTAAAGGCGAGCTTGAACGCTGAGGCAGGAGGCCGGCAACCAGGCTCAATTTGCCCGTTCACCTCTACCACCAAGATGCGGAAGAGCCCCTTTCATAGCGCTAAAAATCACGCGGCAGATTGTTCAGGTTCCTTTCTCGGTCTGCATGAGGAGATATGTTCAAAACACCCCATTTTGATTTGGAGAGTCTTGCGGCACTTCTTGACTGGCTTCCCACTCCTCAATAATCTTATTGTCCTGGAAGCGAAAGATGTGGATCAGCGCGATCCACGGACTCGTCGGCGTGAGCCGAACTCGCCCGTGAACTGCGACCAGATCTCCGTCTTCAAGAGCGCGCACCGCTTCAAAATCCTTCTGGGGAAATGTGGCCGCATTTTCCTCCATCGCGGATAAAAGCGAGGCGCGATCACCCGGAAAATAGGAATTGTGATGGCGGAACTGGGGATGGACATAGGTTTCGTAGGCTTCGCGCACGTTCCCGGAGGAAGCAAGACGTAGGAAGGAGATGGCCCTCTCTTTGTTGTTCATCATTCTTTTCCTTCATAGGCTCCTTGTAGTGTTGCCAGATCAAATTTCTTCATCGGCAAGAAGGCCTGCGTGATGCGGTCAATCTGCTCGGGAGTACCGGTCTGCATCATCTCGCCAATCACCGTTGGCCAGATCTGCCAGGAGAGACCAAACTGGTCTTTCAGCCAGCCACATTGTTCGGCTTGTGGATCAGCAGACAGTTTGTCCCAGTAGTAATCGATTTCTGCTTGCGTTTGGCAGGGCACCAGCAAGGAGATGGCCTCATTGAACGTAAAATGATGTCCTCGCGCGCTGTCCATAGCAGCAAACCAGGTTCCCAGGAGAGAGAAGTCGGCGAACATCAGCGTTCCTTCCTGATCTGGCTCCATCCCTTTCGGGTAACGAGCCGTCAGTCCTCGCCTGGACCCCTTGAAGACCGCACAATAAAAATCAATGGCTTCCTCGGCATGACCCGCGATGTTCCCGGTAAACATCAGCGAGGGAATGATGAAGGGCCGCTCTTCGCCCGCGGGATTGGTGAGCATGAGCTGCCAGGACAATCCATAGCGGTCTTGTATCCAGCCATAGCGTTCGCTGAACGGGTAGGAAGCAATGGGCATCAGAGCTGTACCGCCTTCCGACAACTGCTCCCAGAGCCGTTCTAAATGCACTCGCGCATTGTTGTCTCTTGATGGGTCAAAGTTGAGGAGAAAGGAAACTGAAGGATTGAAAGTGAAGAGCGGGCCGGCGCTGATGGCCATGAACGGCTGTCCAGCCAGTTCGAACGAAACCACATCACACTCTCCCGAAGGGGTATCATGCAGCGTGGTGATAGTGGTCACTTTTGAATCCGGCAGTAAAGACGTATAAAACTCGGCAGCCTCTTTCGCTTCTTTGTCAAACCAGAGATTCGGGGTGATGGTTGGCATGATGTGTTCCTTTCTTTGCCATCTGGATTCGTTTTTCTCTGTACCAAGTGTATCAGGTGGTGTCCACTCACCAACATGCTTAGAAAAGTTCAGTATCCCGCTGGGCTTTACCATTCGCCACCAATATCTTCTTAGAGGAAGAACTCCACCAGGGCAGGTGCGAGGACATCATCAGCTGGACCATGGTCCTGGCCTTCCAGGATACGATGCTGTGCATGAGGGAGGATACTGGTTAATGCTTGCGCCCCGTGTCGTAGAAACGTGTGGTTTTCCTCACGACCCAGGAACACCGTGCCGTCCATCACGAGCGTGGGAACCGTGACAGTAGCCCACTTCCTGAGCGGCGACGGGGCACCTCTCTCAGTATCTTCTACGATGGTCATGTCGTAAGCCAGCGTGTGCGCCACCGCCTCGAACCCCGACCACACGGGGGCCTGCCGCATCTGGGCGATCGCTTCGGTAGGAGTGCCCACCTGTGTCATGAAGTATTCGACTGCCTCACCCCGGCGACCCGACGAGACCAGATGCGCGAGGTGTCGCGCGCTACCTTCCGGTACAGGGGGACGACTATCGTCAATGATGAACGGCGGCTCGTACAGCGCCAGTTTTGCGATCCTGGTGGGGAGCAGGCGGGCTGCCTCCAGGGCCAGGACAGCGCCGGAGGAATGACCAAAGACGAAGGACGCTCCGCCAGCTTCGCTGATCAGCGCGTCGAGGTCTTCGACCTCACGCTCGACTGCGTAGGGTAGCGTGTCCCCGCTCTCGCCGCGGCCACGCCGGTCGTAGGAGAATACGGTGAAGTGTGGCGAAAGGCTCGCCGCGAGGCGGGCCGCATCCGTTCGCCTGGCAATGGCGCCGGTCACCAGGATGAGCGCGTGCCCCTGACCCGACTGATCGAACGCGATAAGGGTACCATCTTTGGAAAGGGCCTTTTTCATACAACCTCCTTTTTTCTCTTTGCTGTATACATCCTTATGCCCTCCCCCAGCAGAACATTCTTCATCAGTCTATTCTTTTCTGCCTGCTCGTAGGCGGCAAACCAACGCGGGCCGTTCTTGCTCCCCGTTGCTGAAAGCGGGATATTTGAGGTCAGAGCACTTGATACAGGCCAGGTGATTTGTAGCAGCGAGGGAGAATGATGGGCTTATTTTTTAATTTGATGAGCTGGCGAGCGCCAAGATCAGGAGATACAAGTGGCTAAGCCAACGCAAGATCATAAAACGATGGTGCAGGGACGGGTCTGGAGAGAGAAGCAGCGGCGCCTCTCATTCGCTGTCTGTCTCGACCTCGAACGTGGCTGTCCAACCAACTCCGTCTTCCTGGAGCGTGACCGACACGATCTTGCCTTGCGGCGGGACATCGCCGGGGATAGGGATGCGCCCAAAGCCTGGCAGAACCAGCATGTTCCCTGCGAGAGAGAACTCACCACGCCGGTACACCAGGCCAGGGAACGGCTCGCCTTTCAGGGCTGCTTCGATGGCGTGACGCTCTGGGGCAGAGAGTCGTTTCTTGCGCATACGACGTCCTTTCATGTGGTGTGTCCTTCCTCGTCCTGCCAGTGGCGGGCATGTTGCGCACGGTAGTGGTTCGCTTTCAGCGGCTGATAACGCTTGTGTGCGAGGCGAGACGCGATCTCGTTGATCTCTGGCGCGAGCATAATCAGCTCGCTGACAGTGGCGATGGGCTCCCTGCCCCAGATAGCAATGAGTGCGGGGTCTCGTAACCATGCCCGACACTCGTTGGTATCAATAAGGCGCTGCACCTGCAGAGGCAGGAACGGGCCTTCGACGCGGAAGCCACCATCAGCAAAAAACCGCACCAGAAAGGCCTTTTCGATGACCCTCTCAGGATCGTGTGGGGTATGTGCCATACTCTCCGGGTGTGTCCTTTCGTTCGCCCTTTCCGGAGGGTATGTGGATCAATATTCCAGCGCCCCCATAAGGGCCTAAAATTCTCCTCGTGTTAAACATCCATCATCCCCCTTCGACTACCGCCCATAAAGCTTCTCGCTGCTTGTCGCTTTTCTTCTTGTCTTCCGCACTTCTATGCCTTACTCATCCACTTCGTTCAGGGCAAGCAGTTGCTGCTTTGCTTCCTCGGCAGTATGTGCTACGCTCACTTTGACCAACACATGCCGCAATAATTCCGGATCCTCAACGACAACGACTTGCTTCTTTGCCAGACGGGTTAGTTTAGGAAAGCGCTGGGTAACGACGTCTAAGATTGCCTGACGCAACGCTTCCAGCCCTTCTTCGCGGCCTTCTTTTAAAATCTCTTGATAAATGGGCGTTTCCCGCAAGATATCATGCATTTCGTGGAATCTCCGTAATAACCAGTCCTGCTCAGCTCTGTTTTCTCGACTAAAGGCCAGGGATGCCAGCGTGTATCCAATTGGGACCAGTTCAATCTTCTTCGCCGAAAGACTCCCACCAAACATGCTTTCTACGGTCTCACGCCGCGCTCCACCGTTCGTCAAAGGTAGAAGTGGTAGCAATCCCACTTCACCTGACCGGTGGAGATCCTCCGGTGAGAGTGCTGCCAACTCGACACTCTGGTAGTGGAACTGAAGCACCTCCTGCCCATTCGGCAGCTTCCAACTGAGTGGTGAGGGCAGCGCTTCTCCATCTTTCAGCAAGTAAATCACACAAGACAAGACGGGAAGCTTATGCCCGCTTCTAGCCAGGACATTATAGCATAAGAGACGCTCAGCCATAGCCGGATCGTGGTAGGTCTGAAACTCGAGGTGCAGCAGCATTTCCTGTTCGCTTACTGTCACTCCAAGCAGGGCATCGACCTCCAACGTCCAGTGTTTCAACTCGTGGGGGCGCTCCCCAATAAAAGTTCCGCCAGGAAAGAGCCAGGTCACAAAAGCTTGTGGATCGGTATGAACCAGTTTTTTCAAACTATCGTCCCATGGCTTGGCCATAGAGCAGACTCCTCTGCCTCACTAAAAGTGTAGCATACGGCAATCCGGCTGTCGAGGGGAAAGACATCCGTACACATCGCACGTTCGATCCCCTTGATCACCGGACCGCAGAGTGCTGTCCACCAGGCTCTGCCCGTACTTCCTTCCAGGTAGAGACCTCACGGTCATTCGTTCGTTCGTCCCCTTCCTGGACAAACACATCGTGACCGAGCTCTTTTCTCAAGCAATAGTAGCAGGTGAACCTCTTCCACCCTTCACGAACTTTCACGATACACTCACGAATAGTGAGCAAACACCCTCGGCTAAGCCGGGGTAGCCTGCTTTCCTGGTGTGAGTTGCGTATAAGCGCCTGCCACCGGGTGGTTCGGCATGCCCTGATCAATCCCTCTCAGTACGAGGAGTCCTGTATATCGACGGAAAGCGAGCATACACACGGATGGCTGAACAGAGACCAGAGAGGAGGTGCTTGTAGCCGTTCGAGCGCTTTCCGGATAATCGAGGCCAAGTGAGTGGATCAGCGGGCGTTGAGGGCAGGTTTACTATCGATGCACGGGCAGTGCCGACATTTACTTCAATGCTTGTGCTTGATTCTGGACCAATGGGTTGACAGAGGTTTTGCGACACCTAAAACCAGGAAACTTTTACTGCTTGAGGCCATGGGCAATAATTAAATCATTGTGCAAATGATATGGCATTTCGAAGTGAATCGTTTTTAGTAGAGGAGGCAGAAGCCTTAGACCATGTTTTGCGTAGAAGGTTTGTAAAACATGTAAACCTTCTTCGTAGGTATAAATATACTCTTGTTTGCCTATAAGTGATTTGCCGTCGATATCAAGCCTCTCTCTGTTTGTCGCAAATTCAAAAACTAATAGCCCACCTGATTTGAGGATTCTCGCCATACGAGCAAACACAAGATCGAGTTGATCAGGCGGTATAAGGTATCCAAATCCTGCATTTAACACCCCATCAAATTGCCTATGGAAAGGAAATTCCTCTGTGGCATCAGCTAGAACGGAGGTTATCTTCCCGGCAGCGTTTGATAATACTGCTTGCGCGTTGATTTGGAGTCGATTAAGATGGGGCATATCAATATCGAGCACGGTCATATTATAGCCCATTTGAGCCAAAGGAAGAGCATATCGGCCGTCGCCGCCACCCACGTCTAGAATATCCGACTTTCTCGGTAGTTTTCTGAATAACTCTAGCGTCTCCAGATTCGGTTCGCCATAGGGCGACTTACCGACTTCAATTGTGGAAAAGTCGGGTATTACAGATGGATACCAACCTTTCCAGCTGAGGTTTCTCTTTCTGCTTTTCTCACTCATATTTACAAACCTGTAATCTACTGCTCGCTCGTCCAAACAACAAGTCAGGTTGGTTTTACAGTCAGGTAGATGCTGTACAAGTGTATCGTCAACAAAGCTGAATTATTAAGTAAAAATGAGCGGTATGACCACCTTCTCCTTTGGTTCGTCTCCTCTTCTAAATGTGCGGAACGACTTATCACTCAATCGCCGGATCTACCTTGTCTCGCTGTTCAGCGATAATGATTGCTACCAGTGCTGCGCTTGAGATTTGCCGCTGCCATCGTTTCTTATCGTCGCTCAATGTAAGTATAGAACAAGTCTTTCTCTACGGAAATGCAAGGGATCAAGCCACCAGACGCCTAACCACCTGGGATGAATCCACAGCGGGCTGCTCCGGGCTAAAACCCCGTTCTGTCATTTTTTCCAACAAGGTGCCGCAGAACGATAGAGCCGAGAGAGACTAGGCAGAAACAAGCGTATTGATGCTCGTCACGCCTCCCGAAACCCTTTCCCATGTTCAACCAATCGCCTGAAGTGTTGTCCCAGCAATTCCTGCCAGCCGGTGGTGTACCCCTGGCGCACATCGTCATCGACGGCTCCCATGATCTGGTGGGAGAGCTTCAGCCGTGTTCCAAGCGTATCCGGCTCCAGTTCAAAACTGATCGTACCCAGTACCGGACCGCTCATGCCCATTGGCCCCATCAGACCGAGCTTCTTGCCGGGATCGAGATAGGTGACGGTGGCATAGAGAGCGCTGCCCTGTTTTTGCTCAAACTCCTCATAAAAGCGCCCTCCGGCATGGGGTTCGAGACGCACAGTGGAATGCAAGGAATCAAAGCGATGTGCCCACCATGCATCCACCTGAAGAGTCAGGGCCTCAAAGGCGCGCTGCGGCTCTACTGCAATGACGAGTTCTTGTTCGATGTGCATAGTTTCCATTCGGCTTTTCTCCTCGCGTTCTGCTGTTCGCTTCAGTTGGAGTAATGATGTCGCCCAGTCGGACGCGAATTCATTCACCCAGCGCTCATAGATGTGACGAAGCGGTACCGCATTGAGATAGTGCCACCGTTCACGTCCCCGCTGCCGAACGACAACGAGACCGGCCTGTTGTAGGACCTGGAGATGATCCGTTCTCCCTGTTTATGGAACACGCCAGACTTGCGACACGCTGTTTGAGCAGGCCGTTGCAATGCGGGTACCATCAGGTGACCATACGAGCGCGTTGACAGGTAATGACTCATAGATGGCATGAGTGTTGCCTGTCGTTGCCTCCCACACGTGCATGTTCACGTCCCTGATCCCGCGCGTGCCGGTATACACGTTCCCCGTGACGGTGCCCACCTCCCCGGCAGAAGCGATCAACCTTCCATCGGGCGACCAGGCGACTGCATTGAGCCAGCCGCCCTTATGTTTGGTGTAGGTGAGCAGTGTCCGATTGGAACGCACATCCCAGATCATCGCCGTATTATCCCAGCTACAGGAAACGATGCGGTTATCATCGGCTGACCATGCGACCGAGGACACCTTCCTCGTATACTCCTTGAAGATAAGGAGGGGCTGCCCAGTGGCGGCACTCCAGACCTGCACCGTCGCATCATCGCTGCCCGAGGCGATGTGCTTGCCATCGTGCGACCAGGCCACCGCCCCCACGCTGTCAAGGTGCCCCGTAAAGTGCGTGATCATCTTGCCGCTTGCCACCGCGTAGACCTGCACCGTCCCGTCGCTGCAGGCCAGGGCCAGAGCGCTCTCATCGGGCGACCAGGCCAGAGCATTGATCTGTGCCGATATATTGCCGTAGCTGAAAAGCTCTTTCTTGCTCGTCACATCCACTTCCTGGGCAGTGCCGTCGGCGAAGCCGACCACGAGCCGTCTGCCATCGCCCGACCAGCGCACAGACAGGGCGTCATCATTGGACTGCGCCGGTGAAATCTGGCTGGTGTAGGTGAACAGACGTTGACCGCTATCAGCAGTCCACAGCTGGGCAGTTCCATCCTGCGCGCCGGTGGCAATAGACATGTTGTTGGGGGACCAGTCCACCGCTACGACATCGTCGGTATGCCCTTTATAGGTAACGAGGGAAGCTGTCGCCGGAACAAGGGGCGCGCGAGTGCTGATGGGGGTTCCTCCAGAAGACCCAGAGGTGGCCGTTGGCGTCCTCCCGGTAGGTGTCCTCTGAGAGAGGACAGCCCAGGTCAAGCCGCTGCTAGCGGCAGCAACCAGGCCAACGATGCCGACGATTATGACCCTGCGGCGCGAAAAGCGGCGCGGCGGCTGCCCTTGCCCCAACATACCAGGTACCGGTCGAGATGGATCGGCGGCAGCAGCGGGGAAGGAGGTCGAATAAGAGGGGAACGTCAGGGCCGGTCCTGAGGAATAGACAAAATCTTGCCGAAATCCAGGAGGCGTGTTCTGTGGGAAAGACGGCGGCGTAATTGCAGGCATGGTTGGCGGGATAGCCGCGGGCGCGGTTGGCGGCGTAACGAAAGGTGGGGCTATGTCGAACATACTCGGCGCGACAGTCGCGTTCGGACGCAAGCAGAGCCGCTCAAACTCCCTGGCAAAAGCGCGAACACTGGGGAAACGCTGCTGTGGGTCTTTCTGCAAGGTCGTCATCACTACCTGCTCGATTTCAACGGGCATCGCCGGAAGATACAGTCGCAAGGGTGGAGGTGGCCTCGTGGTATGTTGGAGTGCAATCTCTGTAAACGTTCCCTGAAAAGGTCGGTTCCCGCACAGCCATTCATAGACAACCACCCCCAATGCGTACTGATCGCTGGCCGGACGCGCGTGGCCAGCGATCTGCTCGGGAGCCATGTAGAGGATCGTACCCGCGACATTCTGCGTGTTCTGGGAGATGGAACTATGCGCCGTCAGCGCAATTCCAAAATCGCTGAGAAGCACCTCCTGCCGGGGTCCCAACAGCATGTTTTCTGGCTTCACGTCGCGGTGAATGAGCCGCTGGTCATGCGCATACTGTAATCCCTCGGCAACCTGCTTCACGTAGGAGACCACAGTGGCAAGAGGGAAAACGGTTCCTTTCGGTTGTTGCTGGCGTAGGGTACCGTGAGGAGCATAGTCCATGACCAGGTAGGCAGTATCGTCTTCGATGCCGAAATCATGCACTTGCACAATGGATGGGTGACGCAGGCGAGCAATTATCTGTGCCTCGCGACGGAACGTTTCCACCTGTGCTGGCTACAGGGGATATCCGTTCTAAAATACGAGGGAAAAGAGCAATGTGGAAACCCCTGTCCGTTATGTGGATAAAGAGGAAAAGACATAAGTAGAGCTTATCATAAGAGCACATGTATTGGAACGGATAACCCAAGTAGGATAGGCGGCTGGCGAGGTACCGCTCGCGCGGCCCTTTTCCATCCGCCCTCCTCAGAACCGACCGTACGAGTTTCCAGGTAGTCGGCTCGCCAGGTTCCGCCTCTCTCCCTTTGGCCTCTCCGCGTTTCGCGTAGCCGCATCAGGTTCGAGCGGTTCCCCTGTCACCCTTCGCCCTACAACTGGCTTTCCCAGTCTTCTTGGCAGGTCGTCACTCCTGCGACTACTACGGTGACTCCGTCCCCGTGAGACTCGCGTCTGGTAGGGGATCCCATGTTCCGTCACAACAAGACGTATCGAGCGCCACGTAGGTGCCTCACACATCACCTTCATGAGACCTCATTGGTCCCCATCCTCCCGACGAGGGTACCCAGGACGGCTACTTTGTCTTGCGTACCGGAAGGCTCTGGCTTCAAGCGTTCTGCCAGAGGACGTGTGCTTCCATCCTCGGTGATTGAGGTTCGAGCAATCCTGCCCTCACCTTATGGCGCGGAACTCGCGAGCCTGAGGCTACAACGCTTTGGCCTTGTGCTCGCTTTCGCGGCATGCTGCTGTTCCGTCTTCCTTTCGGAATCGGGTAAGCCGGTGTTCCTAGAATATCCCTCGAGTTCTAGCCGACTGCGTCGGCGATCTCATCGTGCGTGACATGGCGCACGTAGCCAACACAGGGGAAGAGATGCTCTTGGAGCATGAGAGAGCAAATGAGTAAGTTAACGTTGACATCAGCAAGCAAAGAAGGTATCGTGCTACTATAGTACACTGACACTGGAGAAATGCTTGCTATGTCCTGGACACCGCTGGGGGAGCGCTTCACTGCTCTCCCACTGATTCTCTCAGGGCCTCTACTGCGGCGTGTAGAGCCACAGTCTGTCACCGTCTGGCTCGCTTTGAAAGAACCTCGGATGGTCACGCTGCGGGTGTATGCCAGAAATGATCTGGGTGGTCTCGTTCAGCAATTTGAGGGAACGCATCATACTATCCGGCTAGGGAACCACCTGCATATTGTCGCAGTGACGGCCCGCGCCACTGCCAATACGCTGCATTGGGGTGGACTGTACTACTACGACTTGTTCTTTCAAGCTGATGATCACACAGATACGCTCGATATGCCAGTTCCCGAAAACGTCGCTCACCTCGAAACGCCTGGCATTCTTAACATCAACCCTTCTCAAGCTGACCCACTTCATCGACTGGTCTATCCCGGCCATGCGCTCCCCAGTTTTGTGCTCCCGGCCGAAGATGTCAACCAGCTCAGGGTGATACATGGCTCCTGCCGCAAACCACATGGCGTTGGCAGGGAAATGCTCTCCGCCCTCGACAGCATCCTCGAGTTAGCTATACAGCAGGGAAAGGACCGACCCCAGCAGCTCTTTCTCACTGGAGATCAGATCTATGCCGACGATGTGGCAGGGCCACTCTTGTTTGCGCTGATCGATGCCGGGAATTTCTTCTTTGCAGGAAATGAGGAAGAAGTGCTTCCCGTAGTGCATGTTCCTGCCCACGACCTGCCGCCAGGAGAACGCAGCGACATCGTGCGAAACAAGGCCATGTTCACCACAACCACCCCGCAAAGCCAGCTGCTAGCCTTGAGCGAGTACGCTGCTATGTACCTGTTTGCCTGGTCTGATGTCCCATGGCCCACTGATCTACCCAGCGCCCAGGAGATATGGAATGCCTATCCGCAGACGCGTCCTGAAGCCGATGACCAGGAGAAGGTGGAAGCGGAGTACGCTGCTCAGCTTGAACAGTTAGAAGGGTTTCGTTCCACGCTGCCGCACGTGCGCCGTGCCTTAGCGAATATCGCTACCTATACCATCTGCGACGATCATGAAGTCACCGACGACTGGTTTCTTGATGGAGCCTGGTGCCAGCGCGTCCTGGCCAGTCCATTAGGAAGGCGGATAGTCCGCAATGGCCTGCTGGCGTATGCCCTGTTTCAGGCCTGGGGCAATACACCGCAGCAGTTTGCTGAGCAAAGTGGGACGGCCCTGCTCAACGCCGTCGATGCGTGGCGTGGGGATGCATCAGATGGCAGAGTAGAGACAATAGAGGAATTGATTGGCCTGCCGACGGCTTTTAGCGGAAGCGGGGAACTGCCACGTTCTCCGCGGGCGCTCCACTGGCACCATACGTATGAGGGTCCCCGCTACCAGGTGATTCTAATGGACACACGCACGCGGCGTATCTACCATTCGCCACACGACTTTCCCGGGCTGTTGTCTCGTGACGCCATGCACATGCAGATAGCCGTCGCTGCTTACCAGGATGCGGAAGTAACGATCATTATCTCGGCGACCCCTGTGCTTGGTGTAGAGTTCATCGAGTCCATTCAGGTGTGGAGTCACTGGTTCGTCAAGGAGAATTATGCCTACGACTGTGAGGCCTGGGCATTGGAATGGGACACCTTTCAGCACTTCCTCAAGGCGGTAAGCCTCATGAAGCGCGTGGTGTTTCTCTCGGGAGATGTGCATTATGCCTTCGGGTCAAGTATGGAGTATTGGGACCAGCACACCTACAACACCGCCAAGCTGGTGAATTATACGTCCAGTCCTTTCTGTAATGAAGGCGCTGGTGCCCATATCGCTGTACTTGCAATCGGCTACCCACGCCTACTTCACTTATTGCGACGGCAGGGAACGCCGACGATGGACTTTTTTGCCTGGGATATCGCCCCTGGTGATCAGCATGTCCTCAAGCAGATCCTCTCGCTCATCCGGCAACGGATACACCTGTTCTGGTGGGCTATCCCACGACTGCTTGCCGCACGCCGTTCCCCATATGAAATCGTCATGCCTGTGCATGGCTGGTTGAAAGGCGCTTTTCATGGATGTCCACCAGATCGCGTCTACCGGTTACGCTACCTTTCCAACACGCTTGCTCGCAAGCACGTGAGAAAGAGAGACCGACTGCACTTGAGGATGTCTGCGTGGCTTCTCAGGTTTCTACGCCTGGCCCTAGGAGAAGTCATCCTCATCGAGACCGGCGTAAGAAGAATCAGCCGCTCATTGCTGTGGAAGGCGAGAAAGGGCGGGCAAGCGTCAAGCCTGCCTGCACGCACGCTTGCGCATGGAGCACAGGGGACACACCTGATCGAACGTCAGCTTGCAAAGCCGAGAAACAAGCTGGTAGCTGCTCTCCTCCATTCCACCGGGTGGCTGAACCACCGGAAAGCTGGTGAGCTGTTCGTCTGTTATAACAACCTTGGCGAGATTCACTTTAACTGGAGTGCAGAGAAAAAAGTCGTGATGCAGCGCCTCTGGTATTATACCGACGATCCAGCACAACTACTGCTGAAAGCCGACTATCACGATGCGCTTGAACCACCAGCGCCAAACGCTGCGCCTCCACTTCCGTGAATAGCACATGCGATCACTGTGGTTACATTGCAACGATTGATCGTGTGCTGGTTACTTTGTTCATCCGTTCAGAAAACAAGGGCCTTTGAGAAGATCAGACGTTGTAGGCAGGAGAAGTGAGCGAGAGAACCATGACCGAAACGCTTGTTTTGGAACGGATAAACCAAGTAGCCAATACAGGTTCAGTCCGGCATCGGGGAGGTTTTGATAGCCATGCCGCGCAAGAGACAGCCAGGACACCACTATAGCGTCTACATTCTGGCGTATGCCGATGCGGCGACAAAAGAGCGCGCAGAGGCTGGAGAGCATATCGTCCAGCCGGAGCAGTTGGGCGGGCAGCTGGTGCACAGGGGCAATAACCTACCGCGCACAGACGCTGCATTTGCGCGTGCCGTACGTATGGCGATCTCCGACCCACTCGCCTATGCGGTAGAGGTGGTGCGCGACGGCGAGGTCGTTGTCCGGGTCCTGCTGGATCGCCGCCGTTGACGAGTGCTCATCAGGTGCTCGTCAATGGCGCGCAAGGCGACCTGTTCGGCCTCTCGGCGCGTGGTGCCTGTCGTTTGGACGGTGATACCCAGTTCAGGGATCGTCACCTGCAGATGATCACCAAGCGGCTCAATATTCAATGTAAATTTCTCGTTTGTTGCAGGCATATGGATAGTATAACACAGAAAGTGAGGCACAGGTACTGCCATTGGATATGGCGGATAATGCTACCAGCTCCTACCAACACCTTTCAGTCGGGCTCTATCCTCATTTGGGTAGGCCGGTGCATCCTGGCTCCCCTGCTTGCATCTTCACCAGGCCGCCCACAGCCATTTCGCGGGTGGTAATGCCCATCGCAAATATTGTTAGTGCTAGGCATTATTGGCCCAGAAGCGGGGATGGTTTAATCTCACTACTTATCCGACTTTCATCGGGAATGTCGTAGAGAAAATTTCAACTGCTGAACTAATGGTATTTTAGAGTAGCTATCTATTATGGTAAACTGTACTGTAGAGACCACTTCATAACATCCTGGTTCAATGTGCTCAATGGCCAGGTCCATATCGACGATCAGTATCCCGAGAATTCATGGGTTGAGGCCCAGGTAGACGCAGCAAGCATTGGTACGCAGAATGAGATGCGTGATGGGCATCTCCGTTCGCCAGATTTTTTGGATGTGGAAAGGTATCCTGTGCTTCACTTCAAAAGTACAAGGATCGAACATGTCAAGGACGAGGAGTATCGTGTGACCGGTAACCTGACAGTCCATGGAATCACGAAAGAGGTGACCCTGGATGCGGAATTCACCGGCCAGATGAAAGATGCCTATGGCAATCTGTGTGCAGGGCTTAGCGCAAGAGGGACAATAAACCGTAAAGATTGGGGCCTGAACTGGAACATGGCTGTACTGGCTACATGGGATATCCGTTTCAATAAATGTGCGCTGACGATGAGCTTCACTCCTATCTTTTTCTCTTTATCCAGATAACGGGCAAGCTTTTCCACATAGCACTTTACCCTCTTATTTTAGAACGGATATCCCAAGTAGCCAGTACAGGTGCTGAAACGGACAATGCACGGGTTCGGCAGGATCTGGTGACTATCGCACTGGAGGTCAGGGCGAACTGTGCAAAATCCTCGCCAGGTACGCTGCAAAACGCAACTGATTGACACTCGTTCGTATTCTCATCAGGCATCTCAACCTCGCGCTGCGCTTCTGATCATAACGCCTTCCAGGTGGGCAACGAAGCCCGCATCCCGGCTGTGGAAATCGCTCGCTTACAGGGAGGGCTCCCCATGCCCGTAGTGGTACTCTACGGGCGCGTCTCGTGTCATGACCAGCAGGATGACCTTCAATCTCAAATTCCGGGCGACTCTATGGGATGCGGAGTCACAAGCAGAAGGAGATTGCAGCACGTACCGAAGAAGTGTTGCACACGTCTTGAAGCTTACTGATGAGAGTCTCTATGCTATCCTCCCGGCATACCAGGCTCTCCGACCTCTCATCAGTCTTCACTGGGAAAAACGACTCAAAGGTGGCTACGCTCTAGCTAAGCGCAGCCTGTACGCTCTGGCAAGGCAGCATCCGTTCGCCAGAGAACTTCCCCGGTGACACATGCAAGAGAGGTACTATCCGCCGTGGCTAGTCGAGGAAAGAGCAAGGAGCACAGTCGCTTGGAAATACACGTCACGTTTTTATAGATCCGTCATTAGGTAGCCGGTTGGAAATCCCCTTGCGCAATAAGCGCGGACGAGCAAACGTTGCCGGCGGTCAGATTCTGCGTGAACTCATATCTCTCTCCTTTCTCTACGGAGCCTTGCCCTCTACCAGCTTGCAGGTTTACCGGAAATGCTCGTGAGCATAGCGTGAATTCCCGTAAGATAGCGGAGAGTTCAGTCTGCTATCATAGGTTAGCAAGGCATGTGATCTAGCGGCATTCCCCACGGCGAAGAGAAGGGCGACCTCCTTGTGGGTACGAGAAGCAATAGCGTATTCCGTAAGCTATCCAGCTTTACTACCGCTCTCTACGCGTTTGATACGTCAGTAGTTGCAGCTATCACTGCTCACATCCTGCAGTTTGAACGAGCGTCAGCGACCCCACCGGTAAACCGGGGGCTTGTGAAAGCAAGCCCCAATGCTGAGCAGCTCCCTGTCTCTTCGGAGGCAGGAATCGTTAGTTGGGAGCAGTCCAAGTTCGGACTCTCGAATGGCCTTTCCAGTTCGAGACCCTCCAATCCCGCTGTTAAACAGGCACACGGGGAAGCAGAGCCAGTGCAGCGGGGAGATGGCCGCCAGCTAACAGGAGCGAGGAAAACTTCACCTGCCTGGGCAACCGGGCAGCGATCCCTCATTAGCGAGGGTCCCGCAAGGGGAAAAGAAAGGATTTGATCGATGTCACGCATTTTGGTCGTCGATGCCGAGCGCAGGCCGCTCATGCCCACCACTCCTGCGCGGGCGCGCATCCTGCTCAAAAACCACAAGGCCGCGATCCTGCGTCGCTTTCCGCTGGTGATCATCCTGCATGAAGCGCGGCCAGAAGCGGTGGTTGAGCCGTTGCGGGTCAAACTTGATCCTGGGTCAAAAACCAGCGGGGTTGCCGTGGTCAACGATCGCGCAGGCTTAGTGGTGTGGGCAGCGGAACTCACCCATCGCAGTCAAGAGATCCACCAGACATTGATGAAACGAGCCGCAGCGAGGAGGGGGCGGCGAGCACGCCATACGCGCTACCGTCCTGCCCGCTACCAGAACCGCCGTCGCCCCAAAGGATGGCTGGCTCCGTCGTTACAAAGCCGGGTACAGCATCTGCTCACCTGGGTAAAGCGCCTTTCCCGCTGGTGTCCTGTTGGTGCAGTCTCGCAAGAGGTGGTGCGTTTTGACGCAGCGGCGCTCCACCACCCAGAAATGCAAGGGCAGGAGTATCAACGAGGGACCTTGTTTGAAGCAGAGGTCAAGGAGTATTTGTTAGTCAAGTGGCAGCATCAGTGCGCGTATTGTTCCGCGACTGCGACTCGACTCGAAATGGACCATGTGCATCCACGCTCGCGCGGCGGTTCTAACCGCGTGTCGAATCTCGTGATCGCCTGCCAGGCGTGTAACGAGGCCAAGGCTGATCAGCCTATCGAGGCGTTTCTTGCCAACCGACCAGAACTGCTGGCACATATTCAGCTGCAGATGAAAACGCCACTGGCCGATGCGGCTGCGGTGAATTCCACGCGCTGGCGGCTGTATGAGGAATTGAAAGCGCTCGGTTTGCCGATAGAAGTTGGCACCGGAGGACGCACACGCTGGAATAGAACCAAGCTGGCGCTGCCGAAAACCCACTGGATCGACGCGGCAGTCGTCGCTACGCCCGTAATGGGCATTCATTGTAGTGGATTACTATCTTACTCCTGTGGGAAAGGGGTATGCTCAACGTCTTACTCAAAGGTCAAAAGACCAGCGAGGAACACAGTATGACGGTAGACAGGGA
>Ga0209648_10001379_pt1 | contig 19564 bp, 19 predicted proteins | sample GraSoi2013_115cm_FD_185830 | JGI IMG/M metagenome (GOLD analysis project Ga0209648, IMG submission 185830) | Grasslands soil microbial communities from the Angelo Coastal Reserve, California, USA - Sample 9_17_2013_115cm (SPAdes) (version 2) | ecosystem: Environmental > Terrestrial > Soil >...
CCGGCTTTGCGAAGAACCGCGAGCCGATGCTGCGCGTCATGCGCATGCACCGAGACGCGGCGTACGGCATCGACCGCGATGCGTGCCACTTGCCGGGAGAATCGGCCGTGGGCCCGGGCAATCTTTATCAAGCCGCGTGCGAGGACTGGGACGAGGCCGTGCGCCTCGGTGAACAAAGCGGCTATCGCAATTCGCAAGCCACAGTGCTCGCCCCGACGGGAACCATTGGCCTCCTGATGGACTGCGACACGACGGGTATCGAGCCCGACTTCGCCTTGGTGAAGTTCAAGAAGCTCGCGGGCGGAGGATACTTCAAGATCGTCAACCAGACGGTGCCGCACGCGCTGCGTAGACTGGGCTACGCAGAACGGGAAGTGCAGGAGATCGTCGCGTACATCTCCGGCACCAATACGCTACTGGCGGCACCGCACATCAACCGCCGAACCCTGAAGGACAAAGGACTCACTGACGACGAGCTTGCGAAAGTGGAGGCTGCCATCCCTGGAGTCTTCGATCTCGAGAGCGCCTTCGCGCCGTGGGTTCTCGGCGAGGACGCCTACGAGCGCCTGGGAGCCACGAAAGAGCTTCGTGCGGCGTCCAGGAGCTTCTCTCTTCTCAAGCATTTGGGCTTGTCGCACGCGCAAATCGAGGAGGCGCAGGATTGCATCATTGGGCGCATGACGATCGAAGGCGCACCGCATTTGCAAGACGCGCACTACGCGGTGTTCGACTGCGCCAACCGTTGTGGCAAGCACGGCGCGCGGTTTCTTGCGCCGATGTCGCACGTGAGGATGATGGCCGCCGCACAGCCATTTCTGAGCGGCGCGATTTCGAAGACTGTCAACTTGCCCAACGAAGCGACCGTGCAAGAAGTGCAAGAAATCTACGAGGAGGGTTGGCGGCTCGGATTGAAGGCCGTCGCGTTGTACCGCGACGGATGCAAAGCCAGCCAACCGTTGTCGACGTCCGCCAACTCGGTCGACAAGACCGAGAAGGCAGACCGCGCCAAGGAGAGCGAAAGCCACGCGCCCGATCTGATGTTGGCTCCGCCGCCGCAGAGCACGGCCGCCGATGCGCAGCTCACATTGCCGATCGCCCCCACACGCATGTACGGCCATCGCGTCCGCCTGCCCAAGAAGCGGCATGGCTTCACGCAAGAGGCCCGCGTCGGTGGCCACAAGATCTTCTTGCGCACCGGCGAGTACGACGACGGCATGCTCGGCGAGATCTTCATCGATATGCACAAGGAGGGCGCCGCCTTTCGCAGCCTGATGAACTGCTTCGCGATGAGCGTGAGCATCGGTTTGCAATACGGGGTGCCGCTGCAGACCTATGTCGATCAATTCACTTTCACACGCTTCGAGCCGCAGGGGCCGGTCGAAGGACATCCGAACGTCAAGTTCGCGACTTCCATCGTTGACTTCATCTTTCGCACATTGGGGGTGGAGTATCTGCACCGCTACGATCTGGCGCACATCAAGCCCGAGATGGATGGATCGCCGCTCGACGCCGCCAAGAACCTGGGAACCCCGCCCGAGCCGCCGAGCTTGCATCCGCTGGCGGAGTCCGCGCCAAGCGAAAAGAAGACCGTTAGCCGACCGCCGCCCGAGGCCGCCCCCGCATGGGCACTCAGCGCGACACACGATGCAGCGGGGTCACCGCTCGACGCGCAGCTCGACAAGATGATGGGCGACGCGCCCGTGTGCGACGTGTGCGGGCACATCACGGTGAGAAATGGGGCGTGTTACAAGTGCCTCAACTGCGGCAATTCGATGGGTTGCTCGTAGTACGACCGTACCCCTCGCGATGAGTCTTTCGCTCCTTCAGCGCACATCGCTCTCCACAGGCTTCGCGATCGCAGCTCTGATCTACGTCACCGGCTGCCCAAAGAGGCATTCGGCGGTGGAGGATGCTGGCTCGCCTCCCCCACCGCAGCCCAGTACACCCGAAGTGACCGAGCTTCGACCGATCACCGAAGACGCAGGGAGCGACGGGGCGGCGGTGGATGCCGCGATGGCCAAAAAGCCGAGCGGCGCGGGTACGTACAACGCGAATCAGCAGAAGATTAGGCAGTGCTGCAACGCAATGCGCACGCAGGCAAAGCAGCTAGGGCCGTCGCCCGAGGCCAACCAACTGGTCGGCTTCGCGACCTATTGCGACACGCTGGCCTTGCAGGTGGGCCCGCAGGGGACTGCCCCGGAATTCAACCAACTGCGTCAATTGCTCAAGAGCATCACGCTGCCGAGCGGCTGTCAGTTTTAGCGAGGGCCTGCCCACCCACAGATTCCGGGCTTCGCCCCGCCGCCGCACGTTTCCGGCGCGGCGCACGAGCCACAATCGAGCTTGCTGCCGCAGCCGTCGCCCGCCGGACCGCAATTCGCGCCAAGTTCTTGGCACGTTTTGGGCGTGCAGCTTGGCCCGCCGCACTGACCGTTTTTCCCACCCCCTCCGCAGGTCTGCCCGCCTGGACAGTCGCCACAGGCAAGCAAGCCACCGCATCCGTCGCCTGCCGGACCGCACTGAATGCCTTGCCGCGCACATGTCTCAGGCTGGCAGCACTGACCGCCGCAGACGTTGGGCTGACCGCCACCTCCGCACGTCTGGCAACTGGCCGAGCACGTCCCGCAGTCGAGAAGGCCCCCGCATCCGTCACCCTGTGGGCCGCAGGTGAAGCCGCGCTCGGCGCACGTTTTCGGCGTGCAAACCGGCGCATCCTGCTGGATGCAAGAAGAGAGGTCGAAGAGCATGAACTCGAGGAGCTTCTCTTGAGGCGAGAGCTTCGCGTTGGGTGTGCATTCGCGCGGGAAGATGAGACCTTTGCTTCCAATCTGCGTGTTGTGATCGGCAAAATCCTCCACATGAAAATCACTGAAGACGACACGGCCGCACTGATGGGCGGCGGGCGATCCTACCGGCGTGTTGAACGTGTAGTGGATCGGCGGCGCCCCGCCTTGCGAATACATCCAGCGCTGCGATGGCGCGACCACCGAGTCGAAGTCATGGCGGACGACCTGAACGGGGATCTGCCCCGGCATGGCCGACGCCCCACGAGCTGCAGCCAGCGGGCGAGGGCCGCGCCCGTGGCGAAGGATGTGTCGATGAAGCCTGTATGGGTGCGGTAATCCTGCGCCCCCTGGTTGTACCCCCACACCGCGGTGCCGGAGAACGGCGGGATATCGGGCCAGACGTAGCTGTAGTGCGTTGCGAACACCCGCCCGCCGAGATTGGCGTACGTGGTTAGTGTCTGCTTGGCAGCGTTCGTGAGATTGTTCGGGCCTCCTTCGCAGGGGAAAAGGACGAGATCGTAGCTGCTCATGGTGGCCTGCGATCCCCAGAGCTGGTCTTCCGCGGGCGTGTTTGCGCTGATGACAGCCCCCCCTACGGAGATGTCCACATTCGGATCGGGGACTCCATTGGGACTGGCTTGATAGAAGTGTACGCGACCGGCGCTTTGGGGAATCCCGCCCACCAGGTTCGGGTCCGTGAACTCGGCGTCATCGATCCCCATCTTTCGCAGGACGCACTCGAGAACGTCGGCGTTGCCCGTGTCGATTGCGAAGCGCGGAATGTTCCCTTCCGCTTGGTTGCGGGGCAGGCGGGTTTCGGCCGTGGTGAGCGCGTTATTCTGGCAAGGGGCGACATTGACATTGATCGCGCGCCGCCACTTCCCAAGCTGAATCACCAGCGGGACGTTTGGCCCGACGGGGGGATTCGTGAGCGTAAAGGTTCCGTCGACTCCGGTCACCGCGCTTGCGAGCGAGTGCTGCGGCGTCGCGCATTGGTCGCATGTTGCGCCCGTCGTGATCGGTTGCAATGGCCCGCTCGGGATGTAGACGTATGCGTTGTAGACGGGATCAGGCGCGCCGAATCCTTTTGCCGGGTCCGTGCCGGCGACGACGGTCCCGCTGATCGTCGTCGCTTGTCCACCTTCGCAGGTAACGTAAACGCCCGCGTCGGTGGGAACGTGACCCTCGCCGCAAACTCCCGGCTGCGACGCTCCGCAAATGGCCGGCGCCTTGCAGGTCCCGCAGTCGAGCCGTCCGCCGCATCCATCCCCCGCATAGCCGCAATCCACCGCGAGGTCCGCGCACGTCTTCGGTGCGCAATGGCGATTGCCTCCGCACTTGCCCGGCGTGCCGCCCCCGCCGCACGTTTCGGGCGCCGTACAGCTTCCGCAGGCAAGGACATTGCCGCATCCGTCGCCCGCCGGGCCGCAGGTGATTCCCTGCTGTGCGCACGTTCGAGGAACGCACGCGGCGGCGTCGGGCAGCAGGCCGCAAATACCGAAACCACCCGCACCGCACAACGCGGGTGCGGGGCACGCTCCGCACTGGAGCATCCCCCCGCATCCGTCGCCCGCGGGTCCGCATTGAATGCCCTGCGACGCGCACGTCTGCGGGACGCACCCGGCGTCGCCTCCGCACACGCTTGGTGCCGTGCCGCCTCCGCACGACTGCGGTGGCTTGCACGCACCGCAGTCGAGGAGGCCGCCGCATCCGTCGCCCGCAGGACCACACGTATAGCCAAGCTTCGCGCACGTCAGAGGCGTGCAGCTTCCCGATCCGTATTGAGTCACGACGCGCGGAGCCGGGCCCGCCTCGATGCTGTCTTCGGGGCCTCCCTCGCTCTCCGACAAGGACGGTGAAACGACGTCGCCCGATGCGCAGCCGGCCGCCGCCAATCCGGCCAATCCCCGCAGCCAAGTTGCAACGAACAAGCGCCTCATCGGACCGAGTGCGACTCGTGCCGCAATATCCGCGCCACTGCCCAGGACAGAAAGGCTCTTTCCGGAGATGTCCTGGAGATGTCGGCAGTGGGTCGCAACAGCCCGATCAGGCAGCGAGAGACCGCAGCGCGCATGAGCGAAAACCCAAGGAGGCGTCAGCGTTTGCCAGCGACGGACGGATTGAGATGGGCTTCCGCCGCCGAGGCCTTCGGCGTCCTACGGCCGATCGGAACGGGAGATGAATGGCAACGCGCACATCACGCAAGCCGTTACGGTGCGTAATGGTGTGATCCCCTGGTTCTTGTCCCCGCGGCTACTTCTTGAGCGTCCCCTGCGTGAAGCAGCCTGTCTGCGCGGAGGGCGAAACCGTGGCCCCCGTCAATGTCGCTTGCCCTGTCGCGGTGTTGATGCGGATACGCCGTGCACCGCCGCCGCCGCCGGCCGCTGTTTGTCCGGGGCTGCTGGCGCCATCGGTACCGTCGGCTGTATTGCCTGCGCCACCGTTGCCACCGCGATCGGTTGCGCTCGCGCCGCCGTCTGCAGTGATTGGGTCGCCGCCGGAGGCGGACAGCGCATCGGTATTGTGCCCGTCGTCCCGGTAGGGATCACTGGTCGAGGGCTTGAAATACACAGCAAGGGTGGCGCCCACGGTAGCGGCTGCAGCGCGAGCCGCAGGTGCAAAGTCGGACAGGCTTACGGTACACAGACGCCCTGGTTCGTCTGAACGAGGGAATCTCGAAAAATACGCCGTGAAGTCTAGTCCACACAGCGCCCTGGCTGCGCCCGACCGCGACTTCTGCACGGACCATCATGACGCGCACTGAGGCGACGACGGGCGATGTCCCTCCACAGCCTTACGCCTGGCGCATCCGGCACAGGGCGTGGCGCGAGGGCCTCGCGGGTGCGGCGCATGGCCCGGCGGGCCGGTGCTCATGGCTGTCTGTGCCTGACGCACGGGACGACAGCTTGCGTCCGATCGCTCGCCATCCTTTGGCGCACGGGCCCCTGGAGAAGACGCCTCGGACGCCGTGCGAGGCGCGTGCCGCGTCCGTCCATACGCCGAGTACGGCGGACCCACGAGACCGACGTGGCGTCTCCAGTGACACGGTTCGCTGCAGCAGCCGCCAGTCACGACACGTGGAGTCCCATGCTCGGCACTGATGAGTGCCAACGTGCGCAGCCGGAGACACTCGCGCCGGTCCCCAGGCGACTCGCTTGGCAGGTCGAGACGGCACGCAAGGCGTGTTGCACGCCTCGCGCCGGATCCTCAAGCGCCACCATCGACATCGCCACACGCCATGTGCAGCTATTTGTGGGACACACGCGCCACCATTTGTGCCACACTCTGCGCCAACCCATGCCCCATATTGTTGGCCTCGACGTTCACGGCCTCATCGTCCGCGCCAGGATGGCGTTAGGGATGACCCAGAGCAGCTCGGCGAGATGCTCGGCGCGTCGCTGCGCACGGCCAGTCGCTCGCATGCGGCGTCGTATCCTTCGGACCCCATGGCGCATGCTGCGGACGCGGCGCCGGCCGTGGGCACCTATCTCTAGATTAATTAGCCCTCGCGGGGATCGCCCCTGGCAATCGATGCCAGCTACCTTGCACGCTGGAACGTTGCCGACAGCAATCTTATACGGTTCCGCTTTGCGAACGGGCCATCACCCGGCCGTTTGGTGCCGAGTCGATTGATCAAATTGCACGAGTGCGGCGGTTCAAATGACCATCGTCTGAGTCAGGCGCGATAGCCCACCGTCCAGCAGCAAAGCCGCGGCATTTGACGATCCAAGTACGCGTGTCGGAATTCGGTGCGCAATACCCCGTTGACACCGGGAGGCTCATACGGCGTCGGCCAAGGCCTCCACACGCTCGATCGCGCGCGCGGCGGCTCGTGCCACTTCGACCGCGCCGCAGGAAGACCACGAGCGCCATCGCTTAGAGTAAATCTCGGCGCGGATGCCGCTGCTACCTCGGTCAGGGCCCTGGCGCCGAAGTATTACTCAGAGTATGCTTTAGGCATGGAACGCGTTACCGCGACCCTCGATGAGGAGACGCTAGCGAAGATCCGACACGTGGCCGGTCCGCGCGGCGTGTCGAGCTTCCTCAACGAGGCGGCTCGCGAGCGTCTCGCGCGGTTGGAGCTGCGCGGGCTGCTGGACGAGCTCGACGCCAAGCATGGGGCAGCGCCCGCAGCTGTTCGCGCCGAGATTGCCCGCGATGCTCGCCGCATCTTCCGTACTCGATGAGGCGCCGCCGCTCGCCAAAGCGCGCCATAGTCAAGCCGCCGCGATGCGTGCTCGATAGCGGCGGCCTTACGGCGCTCGTCGGTGGCTCGCAGCGCGCCCGTGAGTGGTTGCGCTGGGTGATCGAGCACGATGGGGCGATCTACGTGCCCACGCCGATCCTGGTCGAGAGCACCACGGGCGACGGAGCTCGCGACGCGGAGGTCAATCGCATTCTCGGCGTGCTTGAGCGCGCCGCGAGCGTGCTTCAAGCGCCCGACGAGACGACGGCTCGCCGCGCCGGGCGATTGCGCTACCTCGCCAAGACAGACGATGGGATCGATGCGCTGGTCGCCGCGGCGGCCGTGGGCGACGGCTCGCCGGCGGTCGTCCTCACGTCGGATCCTGACGATCTCGAACGGCTGCTCCAGCACGATCGGCAGGTCGGCGTTCGCGCCGTCTGAGCTTTGGGGGACTCAGGACCGCGGAGCTGGCACAAGGTGAAGATAGCGACCCGGCACCCGCAAGGCCAGCTTGGTTGTCCAAGCCTGCCCGCGCTAGAATCAATACGTGGGCGCCACCCCCAACTTGGTCGCCCAACGCCTGCGGTTGGCGCTCGACCTGGCTCAACTCGGCGAAGCGATAATGCGCCAGAGGCTACATCGAGCGCACCCCAACGACAGCGACGAAGAGATAGAAGCGCGCATCGCGCAGTGGCGCCAGCGGCGACCCGGCGCGGAAGACGGAGATGCAGTAGGGCGGCCTGTACCGTGGCCGCGTCAAGGGTGAACTCGCTCGAAGCCGCTCTGCGGCGCATCGCGGGGGAGCTCGCGGCAACAAAGCGAAGCTGGGCCCTCGTTGGAGGTCTTGCGGTCAGCGCCCGCGCGGAGCCGCGCACCACGCGTGACGTCGACGTCGTCGTGGGCGTCGAGGACGACGCCGATGCGGAAAGGTTGGTCCTTTCGCTGCAAGCCAAGGGCTTCCGCGTGCTCGTTGCCCTGGAACAGCAAGCTGTCCACAGACTCGCCACCGTGCGCGTCGTCTCGCCGGGTGGTTCAGAACAGGGCGTCGTGGTCGATCTTCTTTTCGCGTCGTCTGGCATCGAACGCGATGTTGCCAGCCGGGCCGAAAACCTGGAGATTCTTCCGGGACTCATCGTTCCGGTTGCTCGCATCAGCGACCTGATGGCGCTCAAAGTACTGGCGCGCGACGACCGCCGGCGGCCTCAAGATCTCGATGACCTGCGAGCGCTGCTGCGCGAGGCGCAGGAAGTAGACATCGCCGCAACGGAGCGCGCCCTCCAGGACATCGAAGCCCGGGGATATCACAGGGACCGACGGCTTTTGGAGTTGTTCGATACCTGCCGGAAGGAGGAACAACATCAATGACCAAAGGCCTTCGCGCTGTACTAAGGCTCGCGTGATTCTTGCGGTTGGCTATTTGCGGAAATGGTCGAAGCCTCGCGCCTCGAGCGCTCGTTCGCCGCTTTGGCTCCGTAGCACGAGACCATCTCCGTTCCGTACCTCGCCGATGGGGCGGAAACCTTCGATGGGGATGGGGCTTGCGATGACGAGCGCGTAGTCCTCGCCACCGTGGAGCGCGAGCTCAAGGGGCTCAATCCCTAGGGCGGCGGCCGCTTCATTCAGCGCTTTGTCCGAGCGGAGCGCCACCTCATCGAGCACGAGTTGAGCGCCGCTCGCTCGGGCGACGTGCCCCGCATCGCGCGCGAGGCCGTCGGAGACGTCGACCGCCGCGTGCGCAACCGTGCCCATCGCGCTCCCCTCGGCGATGAGCGCGCGGGGCCTTCGCCATGCGGCCACTGCGTCGCCAAAGGTCGGCTCGCTCCCCCTTCCCGCTTGGAGCGCGCGAAGCCCCGCTGCGGCAAGGCCAATTTGCCCAGCCATCCAGAGTGCATCTCCGGGTCGCGCGCCACTGCGGGTCACCGCGCGATCGCAAGTGCCCAGCAGCGTCGTCGCAATCGACAGAGTCGCTCCGCGCGCGAGATTGCCCCCGACGACCGGGGCGCCCACGGCGATGGCAGCGTCGCGCTGCCCCAAAGCAATCTGCTCAAGAGCTGCATCGCCCACGTCGTCCGGAAGGACGAGCGCGCACAGCGCGCCCCATGGCGCCGCGCCCATCGCGGCCAAGTCGCTCGCCGCCGCCATGAAACTTCGCCACCCGACGTCGTGCCACGAGAGCCAGTCACGGCGGAAATGAGACCCCTCCACTTGCTCGTCAATCGTCCACACGATGCGGCCCCGCGCGTGCTCGGCCAGGAGAACCGCCGCGTCGTCTCCAATGCCTACTTCGAGGCCAGGAGCGCTCGCCCGCAAGACGCGCGCGAGCATTTCGATTCGCGCACTCTCATCCATCGCGCCTAAAGCCTACGCCGCCCCCGGTGCACTGGAGGGTGTCGACTGCGGCAAGGACACAACGAAAACAGTGCCTTTCGGCTCGTTGTCCTCGATGCCGATCGTCCCGCCGTGACTCTCCACCAGTCGCTTGACAATCGACAACCCGAGGCCGGTGCCGCCGTACTGGCGCGTGCTCGTAGAATCAACCTGGTAGAAAGCGTCGAACACTTTCGTCCGCTCGCGCGCGGGAATGCCGATCCCCGTGTCGATGACGCGTACCTCGATCCTCGCGCGGGTGGGCGCGAGCAGCGCAAGTCCGTCCTCGTCACCACCAGCCCCTTCGTCGACTCCCGCCATTCGTGCACACAGGGTGACGACGCCGCCCCCCGGCGTGAACTTAAGAGCATTTTCGACCAGGTTCAGGAAGACCTGGCGGAGCCGTTCCGGGTCGCCTCGCAAGTTTGCGATATCGACTCCGGCGTCGAGATCGAGTTTCACCCCCTTCTTGCGCGCCGTGGGCGCCAGCGTGGAGACCACCTCGTCGAGTACCGGTCCTAGGGCCAACGTGCGCCTGACCATGCGCATCGTCCCGCTCTCGAGCTTGCCAAGATCGAGCAGACCTGTGATGAGCGACAAGAGTTGCGCGCCCTTGTCTTGAATCGTCTTCACGAACTCCAATTGCTCGGGCTTCATCTCGCCCGCCAGGCCCTCGGCGAGCATTTCGCTGTAACCGATGATCGAGGTAAGCGGCGTGCGAAGCTCATGACTCACGGTTGCGAGGAAATTGCTCTTGAGATGATCGAGCTCTTTCAGCCTGTCAAATGCCTCCTGCAACCGCGCCGTCTTTTCTTCGAGTTGGCGATAACTTTCGCGCACGCTAGCGACGTGCACTTTGCTTGTGACGAACGCCTTGTGACCGCTGAAAAGAATCAAGTCGAGAGCGGCTTTCAAATGCTCCGCAATGCGTGTGACTGTTTGTGGCTTGGCCCGAGGCATCTTGTCGAGGAGCTCTTGCGCGCGCCCCTTTTCGACGGCGGCATCGATCTTCAGAAGCGAGGTGGGAGCGTCGGTGACGGAGGCGGGCACGAACGGTCCGACGATCAGGCGGCCCACGCGCCGGCGGTCGTACTCGAGCGACAGAATGCGGTAGGTCGCGCCCGTAAAGCACGGATGGACGACATCACCCGCATCACCTGGATCGCGAGCTCGCACGGCACCGACCGTCGAGGCGCATGCTTTGCGACCGTCGGTCAGCCCGTTCAGGTAGAGGCACAGCTCCTGCTCGCCCCCAGCGTCGGCAAGGAGCCCGCCATCACTCGAATAAATTCGTACTCGAATGCCAAAGAGGGCGACGAAGCTGTTGCACAGCTCGTCCAGTCCCTCGCGGTCGACGAGGTCTTCCAGGCGAATGCGCCCGTCGAGCAAAAGGTCATCGGTAGCGACGTCGGGAGCTCCAGAGGTCACGCGCGCACCTTCAGCGAACGGTCGAGCGCGCCGCCGACGCACGCCGACAGAAGAGTCGACACTTCAGCCTCGAGGCCCAGCTGCCGTGCTGCGAGCGGCAACAGCGCGTCCGATTCAATGCCTAGCATCTGTGCAAGGTTGTGCTCTCCATCGAGCTTCGCCCAGGTCACGTAGAGCAAACCGAAGAACGTCTCGAGAACGCCCTTGCCCTGCACTGCACTCGCCTTGAAAACGGGTTCGCGTCCGCGGCTCGCGAGGACGCCAATTTCCTCGTCGGACCGCACGCGATCCATGTCCCGCTTGTTGAATTGGATGACCATCGGCAACTGCTTTGGATTGAGCCCCAATTCCTGCAGATTCTGGCGCATGTCGAGAAACGAGGCCGCGTTGTGCTCCGTTTCGCTCTTTTGCGAATCGGCGATGAACGCCACTCCGTCGGCTCCCTGAAGAACGAGCCGCCGCGTCGATGAATGCAGCACTTGGCCGGGAACGGTAAAGACCTTGATGCGTAACGTCATCCCACCGGAGGGCCGAGCGCTTTCAGCCCGCAGCACGAGCGGCAGCATGTCGAAAAAAAGGGTGCGATCGTCCTTGGTCTCGAGCGTCATCAGACGCCCGTGCGATGCCTCGGACGTAAGCTCGTACAACGATTTCAAATTGGTGGTCTTGCCGCTCAGCGCCGGCCCATAATACACGAGCTTAAGCGCGATTTCACGGCCACCGAAGTTGATTTGCACGACGCCTCGTTACTTATGGTAACTCAAGATCTGGCCGGAATGCGGCCGGAAAGGTCACGTGCTGAGAGGGCCGACATGGTGGCTCACATCAAAGCTGGCGACGCAGCACCGAAATTCGACCTCGAGAGCGATGCCGGCACGCGCCTTACGCTCAAGGACTTCGCCGGGAAATGGCTCGTCCTCTATTTCTATCCGAGAGACAACACGCCTGGCTGCACCCGCGAGGCACAAGGCTTCAGCGAGGCCGTCAACGTTTTCAAGAAACTTGGCGCCGGTGTGGTCGGTATTTCCAGGGACTCGGTGAAAAGCCATTGCGGCTTTCGAGACAAGATCGGAATACGGTTTCCCCTCTTGAGCGATCCAGACCTTGTAGTCCACAAGGCCTACGCGGTTTGGGGGAAAAAGGTTCTTTACGGAAGAGAAATGGAGGGCACCATTCGCTCCACTTTCCTCATCTCTCCCGATGGCAAGATCGCGCGCGTCTGGAACAGTGTGAAAGTCGACGGACACGTCGAGGGGGTAGTGAGCGCGCTCCGCGAGGCGCAGGCGGGGGCTGGCGAAAAGAAGCCCCGCTCGTGACGGCAGACGCGTCCGCGACCATCGCCTGGCTATGGCTTGCGCACGCACCGCCCGACGCCGAGCAAGCGCGAGCGCTTTCTGCGTGGCAGCGGTCGAATCGAGTCGAGCTGGTCGTGCCGCCCAGCGTGGTCCCGGCAACCGTAGCGGTGGACCCAAACATTGCGTCAGCGATTGAGGCACACCTCGAACGAGCTCACGACGCATCCGCAGCCCGCGACGAGAACGAGGTGGACCGAGCGCTCGATTCCGCGCATGGGCTGCTCGAGGCCCACGCCGAGCTACCGAACGCAGCCTGGCTCATGGCCGAAGTGGAACGGGCGCGCTCGGCACAATGGCGTCGCATGAAACCGGCGCTTCGCGATGAAGCCGATCGCGCCTGGGCAAGAGCTGAGACGCTTGACGGTGGCCGAGTGGCTGGACTGGGGGAGACGGGGTCGATCGAGCACCCCCAAACGGCGACACTCTCCGTTCCCCCGCTGACCGACGAGCAAGCATGGCTGGACGGGGAACTCTTGGCGGCCGGCCCGGTAACGTCGCGAGAAGGACCGCATTCTCTGGTCGTGACCTGGCACGGAGCTCCGGCGTGGGCCGGGTGGATCCAGCTGCCGCCTGGTCGCTCGACCTTTCCGCTCCCCGTTCTCATTGCGCCAGCGTGCTCGCGAGCAGACCTCGAGCGCGCCAGGATCACCCAGAGTTCGGTCGACACGTCCGACGTGCAATGTGCGCGCTGGGTGGCAGCCACGACAGGATTGCTTCCGGGCGCCGCCCGCATCGCCATGTGTACGACCGGCGGGTGTGAGGCGCTTCTCGATTGGCGCTCCCCGCCGGCATGGACCTGGCAGCCGACCGAGCGAAAAGGAAGGGCTGGCTGGCCCGCCTGGGCTACCTGGAGCCTGGTCGGCACCGGCATCGCCATCGGTGCAGCGGTTGCCGTCGGAGTCGCCGCCGGTCAGACCCCGCCGACCGAGACGAAGTTCATGAGCGGCGGTCTAAAGACACCGTGAATTGCGGATCGCGGTTGAGGTGCTTACGCTGAAAGCATGGCGCAAACACCCCGACTGGACTTCGAGGCCTTCGTCGCGCAGAAGAAGACCGACCGCGCAGGGGGCAGCGCGGGAACGACGGGCCACGAGTACACGTACACCTTTGACAGGCAGTCGCGACAGGCTTTCGAGAACACGAAGCCCGTAGCCATGGCCGTCGAAGCGAGCGTGAGGCTCTTCAAGCAAATGGGCAGGCATCAGCTGCTCGGCAACGCGGTCAAGGTCAGCGAACGCCAGTTCCCTCGCATACATCGCACTGCCAAAGCCGCAGCGGACACCCTCCAGATCGCAACCCCGCAGGTGTTCATCGTCAACAACCCCACGTTCAACGCCGCAACGTTGGGCACAAACGATGACTCCTTCGTTTTGCTTCACTCGGCTCTCGTCGATCAATACTCCGAGGAAGAACTACTCACGGTGGTCGGGCACGAGTGCGGACACATCCACAACTCGCACGTGGCCTATCTGACAGCGCTTCACTATCTCACGTACATGGCGGGCATGTTCTTGCCGTGGATCCTACAGCCTGCAATGGTCGCTCTTCGAACCTGGTCGCGCCGGGCCGAAGTAACGTGCGATCGCGCTGGAATGCTCGTGGTCAAAGACAAGCAAGCGGCCGAGCGCGCTATCACGAAGCTCGCCGTGGGGTCACGAAAACTCTACGAAGAGTTCAATGTGGATGCGTTCCTCGAGCAACACGAAGAAGGAAATCAAGGAATCGGCAAATACATGGAGGTGTTTGCAACCCATCCGTGGCTTCCGAAACGCGTGCTCGCGATGCGGGTTTTCTCCGAAAGCCAACTGTACAAGACAGCGGTCGGCCAAGGGAGCGATGGCCTGACGATGAGCGAAGTCGACAATCGCGTTGCCGCCCTCCTCAAGGGGGAAGCGTGATGACAGGCAATTCGTCCGGCGCGCACTCAAATCCTGTGCTCGACGCATTCTTCGGCAAACGTGATGAGGTCGTTTCGGCTCTGCGCGGTCTTGGCGACCTGGCCGGGGCCCTAGGGACCAAGACGCTGCGGGAACGTCTCGATCGGCAGCTCATACGCAAGCTCGAGGAAGATCGATTTCACCTCGTCGTCGTCGGTGAGTTCAACCACGGCAAGACGACGTTCGTCAACGCCCTGCTCGGCGAGGAGGCATTGGCGGTTGGCGTCACACCGACCACGGCCGCAATCCACCATATTCGCTGGGCCGAACGCCCCGAGGCTTTCGTCGTCTCGACAGCCGGTGAGAAGCGCGCGATTCCTTTCGACGAGGCCAAGCGTTTCGCCGTGGGTGGCGGCGCCACCACCGAACACGTCGACTACCTTGAAATTGGGTACCCGGCCGCCCTTCTGAAAGAGCGGATCTTGCTGGTCGATACGCCAGGTGTGAACGACCTCTCGCTGCAACGCGCCGACATCACCTACAGCTACATCCCTCGGGCGGACGCGGTGCTCTTTCTCCTCGATGCTGGACAGATCCTCAAGGAGAGCGAGCGTGTTTTCTTGAACGACAAGCTCCTCAAGGGGTCGCGCGACAAGATCGTCTTCGTCGTTACCAAGTGGGATCTTCTCTCCGCCGAGGAGCAGCGTGAAGCGCTCGCTTACGCAAAGAATCATCTCTCCTCGCTGGTCAAGGATCCCGTGGTGTTCCCCGTGAGCGCCGAAACCGCCCTGGCAGGACGCGTCGGAGAGAGCGGGTTGCCGGAGCTTTTCGGACATTTGACGCGATTTCTCGCGGAGGAGCGCGGCCGAATTCTGCTCGACAACGCTCTGGGAGAGGGGCTCGCCGCCGGAGAGCTCCTGTCGAAGGGAATCGACGCGCGACGGCGGAGCATCCAGATGAAGAGCGAAGAGCTCGAGCGGCGCATTGCAGCGCTCGAGAAGGACCTCGCCGGGCAGGCGGGAACCATCGAACAGCGGAGGATGCAGATTCGAGAGGACGTTTCCTCGATCAAGACCGCGGCGCGCAAAGATCTCGATCGCTTCGTCGACGACGTGTGCCGGCAGTTGCCGAACGTCATCGATTCGGCCAAGGCTCAGGATCTGAAGCAGTTCCTTCCGTCGTTCTTGGAAGATGCCTTCAAGCAGTGGGCCGAAGAGGAGACACGCGAGATTGCAACGCAGCTCGAGCAGATGGCCGAGAAGACAGTCGCACTCGTTCGCGAGGATGCGCGCGACAGCGCAAGCCGGCTGGCGGCGATGTTGGGAAGCGACGCGCGCCGGCTCGACGTCCAAGTGGATACGATCAAGTACGACGTCGGCGTCATCGCGCTTATGTTCGGGGGGGTGGCGTTGATGGCGGTCAACCTGATGGCGGGGGGGCTCTTGGCCGTCGCCGGCCCCGCGATTTTCGCTATGTTCGCGCGGGGGAAAATCGACGAGGAGTTCAGGAAGCGCGCAAAAGAGCTCGCGCCCGAAGTGATTCGCGAGACGGCGAAAAAGGTGGCTCCCAAACTCGAGGCCCTCATCGACGACTTCGCGCGCAAGCTCGACGCTTGGGTGGTGAGCGCCGGTCAGGAGCTCCACCGCGAGGTGCTCGAAGTTCTGCGTGCTACACAAGAGGCGCGCGGCGGCGGCCAGGAGGACGAGGCGAAAGCCAACGCAGTGGTCGAGGGGCAGGCGCAAGCACTCGCGGCGGTCACCGAACGAATCGAGAAGCTACGCGTCGAGCTTTGGGCGCCGAGTCTCGTAAGTAAACCCACTTCAACATGAGCCTCGGCTTCGCTCCGTTTCCTGCATTACGCGCCGAGAGCGTTCAGAAGACCCTCCTCGCCGAGTGCTTGGAGCCTCTCGAGGCGCATCGAGAAGCGTTGCCAGTCTTTGACGACCCGTGGGCCCGCAGGGCTTTGGCGCAGCGCGTAGTCGGTGATGCGGGTGATCGTGAACCGAAGCGCTGCGAAGGACCCTTCGGCAAGAAGTCCACGGCGCTCGGCGTCGTTGAGCGCCCGCTCCCGCTCATAGCCCTCGCGCATCGCCCTGGCGAGATCGGGCTTCAGGTCATCGCCGACGCACCACGAGAGAACGCAGACCATCAGGTCATACGCGTAGGTCCCGCGACACGCGCTTTCGAAGTCGAGCAGGGCCGATATGCGGCCGCCCCCGTCCCAGAGGACGTTATCGCGAAAGAGGTCGCTATGAATGAGACCCGTCGGTATCCCGGGGTCTCTCGCATGTTGCGTGCGCGCCAGCGCGTCTCGAAGCGAAGGAACGAGTCGCTCGAATCGCACGCTACCGCTATGTGCAATCCGGTCCAGGCGCTCCATCAAATGCTCGAAGTCGAATCGTCCTTTGTGCGCCGCGAGGTCGGCGCCCGCCAGATGCACACGGGCGAGCGCTTCACCGACGCGCTTCGCGTCTTCTTGCGTGACTCCTGCCTGGCAGCGCATTTGACCGTCGCGCCAGGGGAACACAGCTGCCGGCTTTCCGCCGACTGAGGAAACGAGCTTCCCGTCCGTCCGCCGCAAAGGTGCCGGGGTCGGCACGCCTGCCGTCGCGAGATGTTCGAGCATCGCGGTCTCATGCTGCGCTCCTGCCTTGTCCTGCTCCTCGTAAATACGCAGAAAAAGCCGCGGCACGGCCCCGTCGATGTGAAGGGCAAAGTTCGAATTCACGCTGCCTGCGGGGATTCCCTCAACCGCACGCAAATCATGGATTCCGTAAGCCGCAACGAGGGCGCGCGCCTCGTCATCCGTGATCTTCGTAAGCACCGCCATGGACCGACGTTTAACAGAGTAGACTCCTGCCGCTCGACTCTGGTAAACGGCGCAAGGCGTTTCGCCTGAGTGATCCCCCCTTACATAAACCAAGCAAACGCGGGGGGAAACGGGTGCGAAGCTGAGTTATTTCCAGGGCTTTGCCCCGAACCGAGAACGAGATGGCAAAAACGAAGAAGGCGGGGACGACCAAAGCGGCATCGGTTAAGCCGCCGGCACTCGCGAAACCCGCAGCACTCAAGCCGGGTGCCGGCAAGGACGACGCCGCCGGTGGCAAGCGCAAGCTTGGACTGCGCGGCGCTGCGCCTTGGGCTGCGCGTCACGCTGCAAAACATGCGGCCGAAGCGCGAGCGCGAGCGGCAGAGCCGCCCCTCCCAGGCAGTGCGCGGGCGACCATCCGCACCCCGGCAGACGCCGAGGACATCAAGGAGCGGGTGCGCGACCTGCACGCGGCCCTCGCCCAAATCAAGGGGTTCCGAAAAAACCTGTCGAAGACGTTTTTCGACATTGGCCTCGTTCTGAAGACCATCGAAACACGCAGACTCTACGAAGCAAAGCGTTTCCCGTCGTTTGAGGCCTTCGTCGAGCGCGAGATCGATCTGGGGAAAACCACGGCGCTTCGCCTCGTGCGGGTGGTCGAGCTCTTTCAGAGGGAAAGCGCGCTCGAAGTGGGTATGGACCGGCTATTTGCCGCCATCACCACCATCGATTCGGGGGCCGAGTCCGAGGTATCCAGAGTCCCGGCTGCTCCGGTGTCGACCACGACGCTCCCCCTGCGTCCTCCGGGACGTTGAGGCTACCGTCCCCGGGGTAGGAGCACCGTTGCCCGCGTGCCCTTGCCCGGTTCGCTCTCGATCCTCACCTCGCCCTGGTGCTGGTCAACGATCTTTCGGACAATCGACAATCCAAGCCCGGTGCCCCCCTCCTTGGTTGTGAAGAAGGGATCGAAGACCTGCGCGAGGGCCGACGGCTCGATTCCAGTCCCGGTGTCTTCGACCTCAAGACGTACCTGGTCTCCCTCGTAAGCTACCCTCACCCCGAGGGCGCCTCCTTCCTTCATCGCCTCGAGCCCGTTCATCACCAGGTTGAGGACTACCTGCTTGAGCTTTTCGGGGTCACCCAACAGTACACAGTCGCTGCCAAGATCGCGCTCTACGAGGACGCCGCGCGCGGACGCCGGCCCCTGTTCCAAATTGAGCACTTCCTCGACGAGTTTGCTCAAATGAACCAGCTCCCGCACGGGGCCGCGCGGCCGGGCCAACTCGAGGAACTCAGTCAGCAAGCGGCTAAGCCGGCCGATTTCGTCCCCGACAATTTCCGCCTTGTGGCGGAGCGCGGCGCGAGACTCCTCGTCGACGGGCAGCTTGTCGACATGGCGGCCGAGCAAGTGAAGCTGCAAGACCGCGGCGTTCAGCGGATTTCGAATTTCGTGCGCAAGATTCATCGCGAGCCGCGCCATGGCAGATAGGGCCTCCGCATCGGCCGCTCGCTTCTCGAGGGCGCGACGTTCGGTTACGTCAATTCCGAATCCGTAGACAAGGGCTGGCCCGTCGCCACTCTCGCGCGCCGTCGATAGATGCCATCGAACACGGCGGCGCGCGGGCGTCTCGTGGCGCTCGCGCGAGCGTACTTGAGGAGGTCCCTTCGCAACCGCGATCATGGTCGCAGGGTCGACAAACGCCGTCTCAACCTCTTGGGTCCGCCCAGCCCGCGCCAGTGCAATCGCCTCGCGCATGCGGATGCGGTCTTCCTCGGGAATCCAACTCTCGACGAAAGGTCGGCCCGCCGCTTCACCCGGCTCAACCCCAACAAGCGTCGCCGCCTTTCGGTTGAAAAGTCGGACGCGATCGTCGCTATCGAGCCCCACGACGAGTACGTCCGCCAGCTCGACCAGTGCCCGGTAGCGCCTCTCGAGCTCGTCGCGCTCGCGCGCCAAATGGACCTTGGCCAGGGCTTGTTCCACCATCGAGACGAGTTCCTCGGGGCGGAACGACTTTGGAACGAACGCATACGCGCCGGACCGGAGGGCGCCCATTGCGGCGTCCATCGTTGCAAAACCGGTAGTGAGGACGATCTCGCCAAACGGACTTGCCTCGCGCAGCTTCGGAATGAGATCGACTCCACTAGTATCCGGCAGCTTCACGTCGACAATCGCGACGTCGAAACCCCGCAACCGCGCGATCGACAGGCCTTCGTCGCCCCTTGATGCGGTGATGACGTCGATCGAGTGCGACGCAGACCGGCCGTCGGAAAGCTCTGCGCTCATGAGAACAGCGTGCAAGCTTCCGACGAGTTCCACATTGTCATCGACAATGAGGACTCGGGCGCGCGCACGGGAGCCGGTCGGCACCCGAGATAGCGCGGCCCCTACCATCGGGTCATCCCAGGCCCAAGAGTCTCTTGAGCACGTCGTTCACCAGCTGGGGATTCGCAGCCCCTTTGGTCTCCTTCATCACTTGCCCAACGAAGAAACCCAAGAGATTTGTCTTTCCGGCGCGCAATTGCTCGGCCTGCTTTGGGCTCTGGTCGATGAGGCGATGACAAATCGCTTCGAGGGCACCCACATCGCTCACTTGTCGCATTCCGAGATCGGCGACCACGTCGGCCGGGGCGCGGTCGGTCCCTGCAATCTTGCTGTAGACCTCCTTGGCCTGCTTGCCACTAATCGTCCCCTGGTCGACCAACTGCAGGAGCGCGGCAACCTGCGTGGCCGTCACCGGAATGCTCGCCGAGAG
>Ga0209648_10001380_pt1 | contig 19558 bp, 16 predicted proteins | sample GraSoi2013_115cm_FD_185830 | JGI IMG/M metagenome (GOLD analysis project Ga0209648, IMG submission 185830) | Grasslands soil microbial communities from the Angelo Coastal Reserve, California, USA - Sample 9_17_2013_115cm (SPAdes) (version 2) | ecosystem: Environmental > Terrestrial > Soil >...
AGCTGCTGTAATTGCGGTCCAGTAAGATTGATGAAAAAACGGCGGTTGCCGTGGGCGTCGTTGGCCACCAGATGCACCATGCGGTCAGAATTGGCATACGGATATGGGTTCACCATGACGCCGTAAATCACGCTGAACATCGCCGTCGTGGCGCCGATTCCCAGAGCCAATGAAAGAATGGCAACAATCGCGAATCCCGGATTCTTCAGCAACATCCTCATTCCGTAACGCGCATCGTCTGCAATATCTCTTAGCCATCGCCATCCCCAAACGTCACGCGTGAACTCCTTCACTAATCCCACATTCCCAAACTCGCGCCGCGCGGCGCGCTCCGCTTCTTTCTTCTCCTCGCCTCGTTCCTTGCGCTCACGCGCCGCCATCCCTAGGTGGCTACGCACTTCCTCGTCAAGCTCGGCTTCTCGCCTTTTACGCCGCCAGAAACTCACAAGCCACCTCCGCGTTTCGTTACTTCCTTACTTCCTTACTCCTTACTTCCTTGCGTCGTCTCTACTCCTCAGGCTGCAGCACGCCTGCGATGGCGTCCGAAAGCTGCGACCACTTCGAGCGCTCCCGCGTGAGTTGCTTCTTACCAGTGGCCGTGAGCTGGTAATACTTCGCCCGCTGCTTGTTCTCGGAAACCTTCCATTCCGCCCTAATCCATTTCTGTTTTTCCAGTCGGTGGAGCGCCGGGTAGAGCGAACCCGTATCCACCTGCAGCAACTCGCCGGAGCGATTGCGGATCGCCACGCTGATCCCGTAGCCATGTTGCGGACCCCATTGCAGGGTCTGCAAAATCAGCAGGTCCAGCGTCCCTTGCAAAAGTTCAATGCGGTTCTGGTACCGCTCTCTCTTCTCAGCCATTTCTCTTGTCCCTCGCTCAAGCCCTTACGCGCTCCATCTGATTTCGTTGTTGGTATTGACGTCACGACCCGGCCATTTGTTTCATCCCAGGCTGTCGACATCCTACCCCCAGCCTGTAGGCGCTCTACCCCCTGCTCCGAGCAACTCCCTTGCCGCCCTTCTTCACCGGCAAACCCTTCTCGGCCAGTGCTTTAGGTTCCTCGTAGCGCTTGCCTACGGTGGGCGGGTGCCCGCTTCCGCCATGGCCCATCCCAATTCCGGACAGTCGACCCGCCGCCCGCAGCCAGCGATCCGCTCTCCAACTGCGGTATCATGAAAGAAGGAACTTGAAGAAAGATCTCCCTATTCTTTGTTCTGCGTTTAGGAGCCGCAATTGATTCCACGATACACGCGCCAGGAAATGGGCCATGTTTGGAGTGACGCGAACAAGTTCGCCAAGTGGCTCGAAGTTGAGCTTGCCGCGACTGAGACTCTTGCCGAAGCGGGCCAGGTTCCCAAGGATGCCGCTGCCGCGATTCGCTCTCGCGCAAAAATCGATGTGGCGCAAATCCATCAGATCGAAGCCCGCGTAAAGCACGACGTTATTGCTTTCACCATGGCCGTTGGCGACTCGATCGCTGATCCCGCCGCAGCGCGCTGGTTGCACTACGGTATGACGTCGAATGACGTCGTGGATACCGCACAGGCTCTTCAGGTGCGCGACGCTTCAAAACTGATCGAACGCGCCTTGGTGATGTTCGGAGAAATCCTCGATCTTCGAGCGCACGAATTCCGCCACACTCCGCAGATCGGCCGCACCCATGGCATTCACGCCGAGCCCATCACGTTTGGTCTGAAAATCGCTAATTGGTTTGCGGAAAATCAGCGCAACATCGGCCGCCTCCGCGACGCCGCTGCGCAAATGGCGGTCGGCAAAATTTCCGGCGCGGTTGGCAATGCTTCGCATCTCGGCCCGGAAATGGAAGAGCGCATCTGCAAACGCCTCGGGCTCAGCGTTGCGCCCGTCGCTTCCCAGGTCATCCAGCGCGACCGCCACGCGCAATTTCTTAGCGCCCTCGCGCTCATCGCCGCCACACTGGAAAAAATCGCGCTCGAAATTCGCCACCTCCAGCGCACCGAAGTCCGCGAAGCTGAGGAGCCATTCAGCGGCGAGCAGCGTGGTAGTTCCGCGATGCCTCACAAGCGCAACCCCGTTACTTGCGAACAAATCTGTGGCCTCGCCCGCGTCGTGCGCTCGAACATGCTCGCCGCTTTCGAAAACGTCGGCCTTTGGCACGAACGCGACATCTCTCACAGTTCCGTCGAAAGGATCATCCTTCCCGATTCCACCATTCTGGTGGACTACATGCTTTCGAAAATGACCATGATCATCGGCCAGATGCGCGTTTTCCCGGAGCGTATGATGCGAAACCTCGAATCCACCCACGGCCTCGTTTACTCCGGACAGTTGTTGCAAGATCTAGTAGAGAAGGGTATGCCTCGGGACGATGCCTACAAGGCGGTGCAGGAGAACGCCATGGCGGCGTGGGAATCGGACACTAGTTTCTGTGAACGCGTTTCGCATGACACGCGCATCGCGAAGTACCTCGACGCGAAAGCGCTCGCCCACACCTTCGACCTGCAGCGCCAGCTTCGCTATGTGGACGCCATCTTTAATCGCGTGTTTGGCGCCCATCCAGCCGGCGAGAAATCTGCTGCGGGTTCAGCGGGGAAACACTAGACGAAAAGACAAGAGGCTGCCCGGTTTGCATCAGGACGCCGTTCTGCCTCTTCTAATTCCGGCTTGTGCTGAAATTAGCTGCGGAGGCGGAAAATCAAAATCAGAAACTCGAAACTTGAAACTGGAAACTCGTAACGCGAAACTGAAAACTGCGCACTATTCGACGCGCTGAACGTAACGCGCTTCTGAGGTGTCCACCTTAATTCGGTCCCCTTCATTCACGAAAGGCGGCACCTGGACAACCAAACCGGTCTCCAGCGTGGCGGGCTTCATAACCGCGCTGGCCGTGGCCTTCTGCAGTGTCGGCTCGGTCTGGATCACCTTCATATCCATGGTATCCGGCAAGTCCACGCCGATGGCTTTTTCCTCGAAAAATTCCACCTTCACCTTGGTACTGGGAATCAGGTAGTAGACGGACTCGCCCAGCTCTTCGCGGCTCATCTGCATCTGCTCGTAGTTTTCTGTGTTCATGAAGTGAAAATCGTCGCCTTCGTTGTAGAGGTATTCGAACTCGACTTCATCGAGGATGGCGCGCTCCACGAATTCTTCGGCGCGGAAGCGGTAATCGATGATCGCCCCCGTGCGGAGGTTTCTCATGCGTGTTTGCATCGAGCCGCGCTTGTTGCCCGGAGTGCGGTGGTCGACGCTGAAAATAGTAAAAAGCTGGCCCTCGTGCCGGATAACCATGCCGGGGCGGAGTTGTGTCGCTTTAACGCTGCTCATTGTTGTTTGGGGCCCCGACCAGGTCGGGGCCGACGGCTCCCTAGAAAGTTTGCCAATTTCGGAAATTCCAGCGGGTAACAAACCCTTCGGCAAGTTCGGGGTGGGACTGCACCCCTGCGTTGCTCGCGGAATGACTCGAGGCACGCTGGAGGAAAATTCACCTCCAGCGCGAAACTACAGTATAAAGGCCCTCATTCGAGCCGGTCAATCGCCGACTTTCCCGAAGCAATCCCTAGAGAAGGAAGCCCAGATCCTGCGAAATCGCGGGGAAATTCATCAGGTTCGGGAAAATGCCGAGGATATCGGTGGGAGCGAGCCCGAACCACTTTGCCAGCGTGGCGCCGTATTGATCGACCGAAGTAGAGGGGATCCACCGCCCATTGGTGGTGGCGTCGTCCGGCCCGCCCAGCGTGAGATCGGGGAACTTGCCGTACAGCCCTGTCCCCAGATTACTGGCCGCGCCACCCTTCACAGCGCCGCCCATAATCATGTGGTGGCTGCCCCAGGCATGATCGCTTCCGGCGTTGGAGGCGGGCTGAAGCGTGCGGCTGAAATCCGAAAGCGTGAATGTTGTGACGTTGTTCTGAACGCTCAACTCCTGAGTGGCCTTGTAAAAAGCACTCATCGCCGGGCTGAGTTGGAGGAGCAAGGCGTTTTGAATATTGATCTGGTCGCTGTGCGTATCGAAACCGCCAAGCGAACAGAAAAAAACCTGGCGATTCACGCCAAGCTGGCTCTGCACAGAGATGATTTGTGCGACTTGCTTGAGCTGGTTTCCGATGGAAGTCGTCGGGAATACTGTAGTGAACGAGTGAACACTCTTCAGCGCGCTAGCGAGATGCTTGCTCTGTGCGAGGGTATGCATGGTGACGTTGCTCGCGGGTTGTACCAGCGAGATGCCCGCATCCAGTGTCAGAATCTGCTGAAAAGCGGCCAAGCGCGCCACCCCTTGCGGAGATAGATCGCCAAAATCGAACAGCCCTGGAGGCGCGCCGGGAATCATGGCGAAGGGTTGCGTTTGGCTTCCGGTGCAGAAAATGGTTTGACCAGCCACGGACAGGATCGGCGGAAACGCGGGGTTCGAACAGGTGCTGCTCAAAATGATATTGTCGGCCATGCGGCCCGCCCAGCCCGTGGAGGGAACGCCGCTCAACTGCACCGTCTGCCACTGATCCTGCTGGTCGGAATGCGAGAAGAGATTGTCCGGAGCCTGGACAATTCTGTTGATGTAATCGGTCTTACTGCTGAACGGTTTTATCAAGGTGCCGACGTTGGCCAGGAGCGCCAGATTATTGGAATTGTAAAGAGCGGCAAGTTCCGGTGCGGCGGGGTGCATGCCGTACATCGGGCTAGTCGGGGAAGCCGAATTCAGTGGCACGAGCGTATTCTGCGCGAGGGCCAGTCCGCCCATCGCCTGATTCGTGCCCCGGGCATTCTGGTAATTTGTAAACCGGCTGTCCGTGGGCACGATCAGGTTGTTTGAGTCATTCCCGCCAAACAGGAAGATGCAAACAAGCGCCTTGTAATCGATGCACGTGGGTCCCGCCGCCAGCGCGGACATCATACCAAAACGGCCGAGGCCGGCGAGCGTGCTCAGCGTTGCGGCCGAACAACAGCTTAAGCGTATGAAGTCCCGTCTTGTGTGTGGCATTGCTCTCTCCTTCGCGGCCGCGGACTCTTCCTTATCTCTGTACCTGGTACTGCGATGACGAAACGATCAAATGGGCGGCTGTCCTCGCCCGGCCCAGCGGGTCGCCACTAGGTACAGCTTTTACAGCAGTGAGAATCGCTGTCTTCATCGCGTCGATCATGGTGCCGTGCAAAAGCTGCAAGTCCATGGCGTCCACCATGGTTCCCAGATCGCTGTCATTGCCCGCGATGGCTGCGTACGCACTGAGATCGATTTGTGTGCTGTTAGAGAAAACTGGGGAAAACATCACGTTTTCAATATCGTTTACGCGCGCGAGACTGCTCGCTGAGGTGAAGATCTGGAACTCCGGTCCGGAGAGCGGCGACGCTGGGGGAGTAGTAAAGTCCGCCGCAGGGATGTTGTACAGCGGCGAAAAGAAGTTGAAGACGCTTCCCGAGTTAAACAGGAATTCGCCCCCCATATCCTGACCGAAATAGACGATGGTGTTGGTGGCGTCGGTAGTGCCATGAAAGGCGCGGATGACGTTCGTCAGGAAAAGCACCGGCTCGCGCAAGTGGCCGTCCTGTGGATTTTCCGTGGTTGAAAGGTCTCCCCGCCGCGCTTCCGGATCGAGCAGTACGGCCGCGATCAATGCCTGCATGTTGCCGCGATCACCAGCCACGCCAAAGGTCAAGCCGTTGGATGTAAACGTTCCATTCTTAAATGCATTGGCTACGTTGGTGACGTACGTTGGGCTCGGGTTGCTTGTGACGAGATGCTGAATCATGCGCCGCGCGATGAAGGGCGGCAGATTCGAATGCATGAAGATGGTATCGAGGGCGCCCTTCAGGTCCAGCTGCGCAGACTGCCCCGATAGTAGTGGCTTGCCCAAAATTGTTTTCGCGCTCATGTCGTGGTTGATGTCGCAGGCGACCATGGGGCTGCCCCCGTTGCCGTAAGGACCGTTGTACTGACAGGGCGTCCCATTGGGATACGTCCATCCGGTGAACGCCAGCGCGAGCTCCTGGATATCCGTCTGTGTGTAGGTGGGCACGAAGGCCCCAGTGGTCGGCGACAATACAGGCGTGCCATCCGGATTCAGCACGTTGGGGCCGATGGTAAACAGCTGCATAAACTCGCGCGCATAGTTTTCGTTGGCATGCGCGCCGGGAGCGGGCTTGACGTTGTTGGCCATGTCCAAATAGTTGCCCATGGCGGGATTGAGCGTGACGTCTTCCATGAGCTTGCGATAGTTGCCGAACGCGTCGCCAGTGAGCACGCGCAGGTACGGCACATAAAAATCCGGTTGGCCGACTTTATTGCCGGATACCACCCAAATCTGGTTCAGGGCAAACATCACGCGCTGCCGCAATTGGTCCGAGCCGGCTTGCGCGTCTAGCGCGTTTTGGAAAAATACCGGGAACAGCACATGAACGTCGTTCATTCCCAGCGGGGGAATCGGGTAATTAACATCCGACGTAGGCGCTTGAAACTGCGCCATCAGAAAACTCTCCATTCCACCCGTTTCTACAGCGGCAAGCTGCGCATCATTGGGACCAAACGTGCTCTGTTCGAGGAAGCGCAAAGCGGCCCGTTGGTTGACGACGGTGACAGCTATTGTCTTGGCGGCGGATGGGGTGCCATCCGGCATCGGATTGACAACCGTTAGATTGAGGACGCCGGGTGCCGTTGGTGCGGTCCCCGTTGCCGTCAAATGAGAGGAATCCACAAAAGTGGTCGTGAGTTGCGTCGTGCCGAGCAAAACCTTGCCGCCACTAACGAATTTACTGCCAATCACACTGATCGAGATCGATGCATTGGTTGCTAGCGTGGGCGGATAGACAAAACTGACAAGTGCGATTGGATTCGCCAGAGTCACGTTAGCAAACTGACTCACACTGGAGTCCGCGACGCTCGTCGCCGTAACCCGGATCTGGTTTTGCGCCGGAACTTGAGCCGGCGGAGCATAGAGTCCAGCAGGAGAGATCGTGCCGTTTGTGCTGTCTCCACCAGGCGTCCCATTCACCGACCAATTCACAGACTGGTTCGTCGTGCCAGTCACAGTGGCGAAGAACTGCTGGGTATCGCCGGTGCGTACCGTGGCCGTAGTTGGCGTTACGCTGACGGCGATTTGTTGCGGCGGCGGGCCTGAGCTGCTGCATCCGCAAATCAACAACACCACCAACGCGAGAAGAAACGACAACCAGCGACTCGACATGAGCCACCCCTTTTTGCTGCATCCGGGGAGCGAGTGGGAGAATCCCGTCCTACGATGCCTTTCGAGGAATGCCATACCTTCGCATGATACAACCCGTGGCGTCAATAAAGTTGCGAGCCCCTTGCCCCTCAGACCACGTACAGGTCAGGCATCATCATTTCCTTCAGAAACCCTGGCGCTCAGCGGTTACCGGCATTCCGGAATAGTGCACGTGGACCAGGCGCCATCGACCTTGTATTTTTTGATACAGCTGTGTTTCCCTACCATGGGTCGTGAGGGGAGAGCCGTCTTTTCTGGCTCTGGCAACGAAATCCCAATAGAACTCAGCCCAAGCTGCGTCCCCGTACACATGAACGGAAACGTCATGAACGCTCAGTTTGCGTTCCGAGAACATCTCACCCATCAAGCGCGTGTAGACGTTTTGCTTGATTTGCTCGAAGCCGTGTTCGTGGCCCAAAGGATGGATGAAGGACACGTCTGGCGAATCCAACCAGACCTCTCCAGCGAGCGCGGTGTCCGCGGCATCAACCGATTTCGCGTATTTCTCAATCAAGTTGCGAATAACTGCTACATCAGCGGACGTTTCCGCGGGCGAAACATTCCCAAGGGCTTCCTTTTTTTCTCCTTTTGTGCCGGCCAACGCAGCTTCCGCCATGATCTTTTCGATTTCACCAGGATCGCGGGTGAGGCGTTCGCTCAGCAGTTTGTAGCCGGATTCGGTGATGAGAAGGTCGTCCTCGATGCGCACGCCAAGATTTTCCTCGGGAATGTAGATGCCGGGCTCGATGGTGATGACCATGCCCGGCTGGAACGGCGCGCAGTGGTCGCCGGCGTCGTGGACGTTCAAGCCAATATGGTGGCCGAGTCCGTGAATGAAATAGGGGCCGAGCGATTTGCCGTGAAGATCTTTTCCGTGGGAGTTGATGTAGTTGTAGGCAATCTTGTGGACGTTCTTCTCGCCCTTGCTGCAAAAGTCCATCCCAGGCTTGAGGGCGGCGATTGCGGCGTTTTGCGCTTCAAGGACAATTTCGTAGAGTTCGCGCTGCCGCGCCGTGTATTTGCCGTTGGCGGGAAGGGTGCGAGTGATGTCCGCGGCGTAGCCGGCGTATTGTGCGCCGACATCGAGTACCACGATGTCGCCGTCTTCGATTTTGCGCGAGAGCTTGTTGTAATGGAGGGCGGTGGAGTTCGCGCCGGCGCCGACGATGGGAGCGTAGGCCTCCCCTTCGGAGCCGCCCCAGGCGTGGACTTCGACCATTTTTGCAGCCACCTGGTATTCGTAGAGCCCCGGGCGCATCAACTTCATGGCCTCGAAATGGGCGTCGAGGGACAAGTCAATCGCCTCTTTGAGGTAGGCGAGTTCGCCCGGCGATTTGATTTGGCGCAGGGCGCCGATTTGCCCGCGGATGTCTTTCAGCTTGGCTGGCGGCGCAGCGAGCTGCAGCCAATCGACAACGCTTTTTTCGTGCGGGTACCCTCCAAGTTCCTTTTGGTAAGGAAGAATTGTGTAAAAGTTCGGAAACGTCTTCGCAAGACTTTCAACCGCGATGCGGAAATCGCTCTCGAGGGGTTTCACGTCAACAAATCCGGTGCGCCCTTCGATGCCGGCATCCGAAGGTGACAGACGGAAGCCGTTCCATTTTTCTTTCTGTGGATTCTTTGCAGGCAGAAAAAGAATGTCGAGCGAAATGTTTGGCACTTCGCCCTTCTGGCTCGCGGGGAGGATAACCAGGCCAGCGCCTTCTTCGTTGTGGCCCGTAAGGTAGTAGAAATTTTCTTCCTGCTCAAAAATGTAGGTCTGCGAGACCTCTTCGCGGCCCGTGTATCCCCATAGGACGATCGGGCCGTCAACCTGAGCGGCCAGCTTGGCGCGGCGTTCCGCGTAGACGCTATTAGGTTCACGCTCGCGGCGCTCCTGGGCCTGCGCGCCGGTGAGGAGGCAAGCCATGCAGAGCAATCCCCAGAGACCCCGTGATGCGGAGTTCAGCAGATCATGCGACCGCGCTGACCACAGGCGATCACTCATTCGCACACCTCGGAACCACGATTTTATTGTTGCGCCCACTGCCTATGTGGGTTTGCGGCGTGTCCCTCGCAACCGGGCGATTGTAACCGAAAGGGCAGACTGGCCGAAATGTCTAGTTAACTATTACGCTCCTCCGCAGGGCTATTCCGGAACGGCATAAGCACGGGGTCAAACAAATAACATTTTAGTGGTTCGCGGAATCTAACTTGGTATGCGAATACGATCCGGATTTATTGCGATTGCGGCAATCATTCAGTCCATTTTATTCTTGGTGCACTTTTTTATCTACAAGACGTGGTCGTTTGCGCCAGCCGGAAGTGGGTTCTCTGGCGAATGGCTCAAGCTGACAATTGGAGTACTGTCGGTCAGCTTTTTGGCTGCGACGCTTCTGGCGTTCCGCTACACGAATCCCGCGATTCGGACTCTCTATCGAATTGCGGCGGTGTGGCTTGGGATTGTCAGCTTCCTGTTTTTTGCGGCCTGTGCGTCGTGGGTCGTTTTTGGGGTAACGCGGATCGCCGGGATGAATGTGAGGTTCCACGAAATCGTGGAGATTCTTTACGTCGCCGCGGTGTTGGGCGGCCTTACCGGAGTGTTGAACGCCGGGTGGACTCGAATCCGGCGGATCACTGTGCGGCTGGAGAACCTGCCGGAAACGTGGCGGGGACGGAAAGCGGCGCTGATCAGCGACCTGCATTTGGGGCACGTCCGCAATGGCGGCTTTCTGCGGCGGATCGTGGCGAGGGTCATGAAAGAAAACCCTGACACCGTTTTCCTGGCCGGCGATTTGTACGACGGCACGGCGATCGATGCCGCGAAGGCGGCGGAACCTCTGCGCGACCTGCGGGCCCCACACGGCACCTATTTTGTTGCGGGAAACCACGAACAATTCGGCGATGACTCCCGGTACCTGCAAGCGGTCAGCAACGCGGGAGTGCGCGTGCTGCACAACGAAAAAGTGGAGGCGGACCAACTGCAGATCGTGGGAGTGCCGTACAATCACGCATCGCAGGACGAGCATTTGCAGTCTGTGCTGCGGCAAATCGGCGTGGACCGGAATCGCGCCAGCATCTTGCTGACGCATGCGCCAGACCGGCCGCACATTGCGGAAAAAGAAGGAATCTCGTTACAAGTTTCAAGGCACACACACGTGGGGCAGTTCTTTCCTTGGACGTGGATGGCGCGAAGGATTTATCGCCAGTTCGTATATGGGCTCAGCAGGATTGGAAAGATGCTGATTTATACCAGCAGCGGCGCAGGAACGTGGGGACCACCGCTGCGATTGGGATCCAGTCCGGAGATCGTGCTGTTTCAGTTTGAGTGAGAGCTGTGAACTCGCACCCGTGACGATTAGCTCCGAAAAAAATCTACCAACAATTCAGAGACGCGGGCGGCCTCTTCGTGCTGGAGCCAATGCGTGGCGTTGGCGAAAGTGAAGAGTTCCACGCTCGCGCAGTAACGCAAACTTTCGTGGGCCATTTCGGCCAGGAGGAAGGCGTCGCGCTCGCCCCAGAGGATACGGGTGGGGACGCGAACGGTCTTGTCTGGAAATTGGACGCGAGCGCGGAAGAGCCCGCGGTACCAGTTGATCATGCCGGTCAGGGCGCCGGGTTGAGACCATGCAGCGCGGTATTGGACGAGGTCTTCATTCGTGAAGGTGCCGGGGCGGCTGGAGCGGAGAAGGGCACGCGCGCCGATGCGGAAGTTAAAAGCGGAGAAAACCGCTTCAGGCAGCCAGGGCAGTTGAAAGAAGAACATGTACCAACTGCGGAAGAATTGGCGCGGCCGTGTGCTGAGGAATTTGCGCATCACCGACGGATGAGGGACGTTGAGGACAACGAGCTTGGCGATGCGCTGCGGATGAAGCAAGGCGGTGCCCCAGGCGACCGCTGCGCCCCAATCATGTCCCGCCAGAAATACTTTTTCCTGGCCGAGTTGGTCGGCGATGGCGATGACGTCGGAGACGAGTTCTGTCAAGGCATACGCGGCAACCCCAGAGGGCTTGCTGCTGAGGTTGTAGCCGCGCTGGTCGGGGACGATGACGCGAAATCCAGCGGCGGCCAACGGCTCGATCTGTCTATGCCAGCCATACCAGAATTCCGGGAAGCCGTGGAGGAGAATTACGACCGGTCCGTCTTTCGGGCCAGCAGCCACGGCGTGAAGATCGACACCGCCATTTTTGAACGAGAAACTTTCCATGGAGCGTCCGCCGTCCGCGCAGTATAGCGTTGACGTCCGCAACGCGCACACAAAAAGAAACCATACCAACCTGAGCGTCAGTTCGACTTAAGAAAATCAGAACCCGGGAGCGCCGGAAGTGGCGGGACGCATTTCGGGGGCGTTGACGCCGAAGCGGAGACGCGCGAAGTACGTTTGGCCGAGGGACATGCAGCCGGTGTACAGGTAGCCCCAGACAAAGAGTAGCAGGAACGGGACCGTGGCATAGTTTTCGTTCCAGATGGCGTAAACGATGGTAAGCGAAAAATACAGGCCGAGCAGCACTTCCGCGTAGGGCATCCAGCCTGCTTTGTTCTTGTAGGACTTCTTGGCGAAGGTGCCTTGTTTGCCTTCGATATTGAATTTGGGAGTGCGGGCAAATTCGCTCTTCTTGCCGAGCAGCGCTTCGATCACTGCCTGAGCGTTGCGAACGGAAATGCCGATCCCGGTGGCCATGACGAAGGGCATGTAGAGAAACGTGCGCCACCAGGTTTTGGGCCGCAGCTCTCTTTGCGCGACGAGATAAAAGCTGGAGATGGAACAGGTGGACGCGAGGAAGAGGGGCAAGTCGATCACCAGCATCTGGAACCAGCCTTGATAGAAGCGCACGATCATGGCGGGCAGCAGCATGGTGGAAAGCAGAATCATCAGCGGATAGCTGATGTTCGCAGTCAAGTGAAAAAAAGCCTCGGCTTTGACATGCCAGGGCGCGTCGGATTTAAAAACTTTGGGCAGGATTTTTTTCGCCGTTTGCATTAGACCCTTGGCCCAACGCGCTTGCTGGGCTTTAAAGCCGTTCATGTCCACAGGGAGCTCTGAAGCGCACTCAATTTGCGGGAGGTAGAGAAACTTCCAGCCCTTGAGCTGCGAGCGGTAGGAGAGATCCGTGTCCTCAGTAAGGGTGTCGTGCTCCCAGCCGCCCGCGTCGTCAATGGCTTTGCGCCGCCAGACACCCGCGGTGCCGTTGAAATTGAAGAAAGTGCCGCGCCGGGAACGCGCGCCGTGCTCGACCACGAAGTGGCCGTCAAGAAGAATCGTTTCCACGTTGGTGAGCAGGGAATAGTCGCTGTTAAGGTAGGTCCATCGAGTTTGGACCATGCCGATTTTGGCGCCGCCATCGGGATTCATGAAATAAGGAATCGTGCGGCGAAGAAAATCGGGCTCGGGAAGGAAGTCGGCATCGAAGATGGCCACGAATTCGCCCTTGGAAGATTTCAGACCGTTTTCGAGAGCCCCGGCTTTGTAGCCTTCGCGGTTGCTGCGGTGAATGTAAACGATGGGCATGCCCAGTCCGGCGTGGCGTTCGACGCAGGCGCGAGCGACTTCGCAGGTCTCGTCGGTGGAGTCGTCCAGCACCTGCACATCGAGGAATTCCGGCGGATAGTCGAAACGCGAAACGGCTTCGACGAGACGTTCAATGACGTAGCGTTCGTTGAAGATGGGCAACTGCACCGTGACCCGAGGCCAGTTTGAGACCGGCGGAGGAGCCGGGGGAACATTTTTCGAATAGACGAAATAGTCGTAGACCAGCCAATAGCGATGGAGGCCGTAAACCGCCAGGACGAGAAGCACGATGAAGTAGGGAAGCATCATCGCCAGGTCGAAGGCATTGGCATGGTAGATCCCGGCAAAAGTCCTATCTGTGATCTTGTGCCAATAGTGGCTGATGGGATTCTGCGCCGTGAGACCAACCGAGAGTAAGAGGGCGATGTGCATGATAGGGACGATTCCGGTGACCGCTAGAGTTTCTCTGTGTCTAGATGCGTAAACGCCAATTATACGGCATGTTCTCGGCTACGACGAACGCTGAACGATTCCATTCGAGGCAGCGCCGTCCTACTGTTCGAGCCTGCCGCTAGCACCACACTACTAAACGAGGACAATTTTTCCCGCGGCACCGGGTTCGAGAATCTCTTTGTGGGCGCGTGCAGCCTCAGCGAGGGGCAACTCCTTGCCAACGACCGGGCGAAGAGTGCCATTTTCGAGGCCGGTTATAAGGCCAGCGTGGATTTCAGCTTCTTCCGAGGGTGTGATGGCCCAAAGAGTGAAGCCCCGTGCCGAGGCGCGACGGAGCATCAAGTCCCGCGGATTGATCGTGATCTCGCCGCGATTGCCAATGATAATGACGCGTCCGTTGATTGCGAGCAGCTTCAAGTCAGCGGACAGGTTAACGTTGGCGAGCATCTCAAGGACAATGTCCACGCCGCGTCCGCTCGTCGCTTTCATAATTTCTTCTTGATAGCCCGACTTGCTGTGATCGAAAACTTGATGCCCTCCCTCGCGCCTGACGAGATCGACGCCCTTCTGCGTTCCGGCAGTGCCGAATACGGTGAGTCCCATGGCGCGCGCCATTTGCACGGCCGCGCTGCCGACACCACCGCTCGCGCCATGCACCAGCACCGTTTCGGAAGCATGCGCTCTCGCCGAGTGATGTAGAGCATGATATGCGGTCGCGTAGGGAACCCACACCCCTGCGCCCTGCCCAAAACTGATTCTTTCGGGCAGGGAGTGAACTTGTTCTTCGAGCGCAAGCGCATATTGCGCGTAGGCTCCCGTGACAGTTTTCGCCGTGTAGACGCGGTCGCCTGGCTTTACTTTTTTGACGCCATCCCCAATCGCCTCAACCACGCCCGCGCCATCCGAGCCCGGCGTGTACGGCAGCGGCGGTTTAATGGCGTACGTGCCGGCGCGCATGTAGGTGTCGTAGGGATTCACGCCGGCGGCATGAATACGGACAAGGACTTGACCGGAGGCCGGCTTGGGCGTGGGGATCTCTTCGAGATTTAGAACTTCAGGACCGCCGAATTCGCGAACGAGAATGGCCTTCATTATTTCTCTCCAGCGAAGAAATTAGCGAAGAAAACGGCGTCAAGCAATAGTCTGATTAGCTAGTCTAATTTAGACTAGTCCAGACTAGTCTGAATTAGACTAGAAATGGTCATCGGCAACGACCGTAACCCCTTCTTTGCCGGCGAGCCCCGCGGTGTGTGCCCAAGCCGTGGTCTGCCAATTGTCTTTTCCTTTTTTCTGCGGAATCCAGGGCGGCAGCGTCTGGTTCAAATAATTGGCCAGCGCAAAGATGTAGGGCTCGTACATCTTGCGAAACTCGGAGAGTTTGCGGTCCGCTTGTTCCCCATCAAGAAGTTTCATGCCGTGCTGGGCAAGGATATCCCGGATTTGGCGCAAGTCTTGCGCGGGTAAGCGGTCGTGCGGCAGCGGCTTGGGAGCCGTGCCGAACACTTGCGACAGGTCCACCACGGCGTGGCGCGCAATTGCAAAGGTAAGCTCCGCCTGTTTTTCGCAAGCGCCCTCAATGCCCACCATGGCCAGCGCGCAAGTATCCAGAATCGCCGTGAGCGAAGCGATCCACGATTGGTTGTCATGCTGCGAACGAAAATAAGCCAGCACGGGATACGAGAGATGGCTCTCCATTAGCTCCGCGCACCACAATTCCCAATCCTTCAGCAGAACGCAGAGTGCCGCTTGGCCATTCGCGTAGCTGTGGCGGCGCAGCAGTTCCCCGGCCGTCGGCGGCGTGCCCGCCCGCGAATCGAGCAGGGAAATATTCACTTCGCGCTTGGAGAACGATCCGTAAATGAAAGGCAAATAGCCGATAACAGCGGCGAGAAAACCGAAGCCAAAGCCAGCTTCCAGAACGACCAGGGCGCGTGCCAATCCGGAGCGCGGAATCACGTCACCCAGGCCCAGCGTGAAAAAGGTTGTGCCGCTCAGATAGATATCCGTCAGAAAACTAGGCGGGCCGCTCGATATCACCACGGCGGACCCCGCGCCATACTGCATCAGGCCGAAGCCCAGCACCAAGCCAACCGCCCAAACCGCCACGAGCACCAGTAGCGACATCGGGCCGTAGAAGCCCAGCATGGCTTCCCGCGTCTTGGGCTTCGGGATGAAGCACATCACGAATTTCCACACGTTCCAGGTGGAACGGTAAAAAAGGCGGGCGAGGCGGAACTTCCGCGTGACCCGCCTCGGCAGGATGATGGCCTCGAACGCATCCCACACCACGATCACAAAGATCGCCACACCCGCAGCGAACGCCCCTGGAGCTGGAATCATGTGCGGCATTGTATCTGTTTGGCCTTTTGAATGAGAATTCCCTGTGAAAACGCGTCGTTTTCTAAGATTCCAGACGCGCTGTGACGCTGATTTCCGCCTTGAAGAGTTTCGATACCGGGCAGCCCGTTTCGGCGGCCTTCACGGCTGCGTCGAATTTGGCTTTGTCCGCCCCGGGAATTTTCGCAACGAGGTCCAGATGGCTCTTCGTGATGGCGAAGCTATCCCCGACTTTTTCGAGCGATACGGTTGCGGTCGTCTCAAGCCTGCTGGCCGTCATTCCCGCTCCGCCCAACTGGGCGGAAAGAGCCATCGTAAATCAACCGGCGTGCGCGGCTGCGAGGAGCTCCTCGGGATTTGTGCCCACACCGTTTTCAAAGCGCGTGCTATAGGAATATTGCGTCTGCTTCAGGACGCCGCTGTCTGTCGAAATCGAGCCCTTCCCATCTTTCAGTCCGCCCTGCCAAACCGCCGATGCTTTGCGCTGCATAATTTCTCTCCTTATGGCTCTTTCGTTCTTTTTGAATCCAGAGAATTCGATTCCCAGCCCGCCTGCAAGGGTATATTCAGAAAATGACCTTGTCTAGAATCCTTTGCAAACGCGCATGACTGCGGTCCTGCAAGAAGTCGCGCACCGGCCCTGGCCGCTGCCCGCAGGGCCCTGGGTCATGGCGCAGACCTGGCACGACCTGCTCTTCGCGCACTGGCCGGTTGACCTCGCCGCGTTGCGGCGGTTGCTTCCATCACAGCTGCAAATCGACACCTGTGAAGGGCAAGCATGGCTCGCGGTAGTTCCGTTTCGAATGACCGGTGTACGGCTGCGGGGAACGCCTGCGTTGCCTTGGCTCTCAGCGTTTCCTGAGTTGAATGTCCGTACTTACGTAAGCTATGGCGGTAAGCCCGGAGTGTGGTTTTTCAGTCTCGACGCGGGTAACTCGCTGGCAGTTGCCATTGCGCGAGCGTGGTTTCACTTGCCGTATTTTCGAGCCCGAATGAGTTGCGTAGAAACAGATGGCTGGATTCAATACCAGAGTAAGCGGACGCATCGCGGGGCGCCGCCCGGATTGCTGACGGGCCGGTATCGCCCCATTGGCGAGGTCTTCTCCGCGCGCCGCGGAACTCCGGAATATTTCTTGACCGAACGCTACTGCCGGTATACGACCGATAGGCGCGGGCAAATGATTCGGGGCGAGATTCATCATCCGCCGTGGCCGCTGCAAGAGGCGGAAGCCGAATTCACTGGGAATACGATGGCGGAGGCATTGAGGATCGCGCTAATTTCGCGGCCACTCCTGCATTTCGCTCGAAGGCAGGACGTGCTGGTTTGGCTGCCGCAGCAGCTTTCTCCGTCGGCAGATTCCTGCTAGCGAGCATGACAAAACCGCTTCAAAACTCGAAGAAATACCTAAAAGGGTTCAGTTCTGTCTGTTTAGTGCTAGATTCCGCACAAGTGTACTTTCGCCCCCTTTCATCCACGTGGTTCTCTCCGCTACTCTCTGGGAATACCGTGGACAGATTTTTTGTTTGCTACTCGCGGAACTGGAAAGAAATTTTTCTGGAAGACAGAGAGGCTTGTGTGCGTGTGAAGCCCTACAACCTCCTTACCATTTTTCTCGGATGTATACTCTTGCTTCCAGGCGCTGCCCGTGGCCAGGAAAAAATTGTTCTTGTCGAGACGGGGTCCAGCATGCCGGAACCGCTCTATAAGAACTGGATCGAAGAATTCCACAAACAACAGCCCGCTGCGGAGATTCGTTACATGGCCACGGGAACAGCGGAGAGCACCAGGAACGTTCTTGCGGGCTCAGGTGATTTCGGGGGCGGGGACGCTCCCATTCCAGAAGATCAGCTCCGCGCAGCGGGCCGGCCGATTCTTGAATTGCCCGCCGTTTTGATTGGAATCGTGATCATCTACGAGCTGCCCGACGTGAAGGGTGGACTCAAGCTCACCGGGCCGGTCCTGGCCAACATATTTCTTGGGAAAATCAAATCTTGGAATGATCCGGCGATCGCCAAGCTCAACCCGGAAATGATTCTGCCCGAGCTTCCCATTCAGGTTCTCCACCGCAACGAGGGCAAAGGTTCCAACTACATTCTTTCCGACTACCTGGCCAAGGTAAGTCCTGAGTTTCTTGCCACCGCGGGGCGCGGCGAATCACCGAAGTGGCCCGTGGGTCAAGCTTTCCAGCGCTCGCAGGATCTGGTGGCCAAGCTGCGCAGCACGCCGGGCGCGATCGGTTACACCGAACTTAACATTGCTGCCGGCTCGGCCGTGCGCATGGCCAGCATCAAGAATGCGTCCGGAGAATTCGTCAAGCCTTCGGCAAATTCGATTGCCGCGGCCGCGACCGCCAGCGGAGGCAAAATGAGCAATGATTTCCGGGTCTCACTGACCAATGCGCCGGGGAAGGAAAGCTATCCGATCAGCAGTTTCACGTGGCTTTACGTGCCCGCCAGCGCCAAAGATCCCGGCCGGGGCAGCGCCGTGGCCAGTTACTTGAAGTGGGTCTACACCAGCGGACAAAAGATCGCGCAGGACCGAGGCTACGCAATTCTGCCAGCGGAAGTCCTGGAAAAAGTCGCGGCCAAGGTGACAACCGTCCGTTGAACGAAAATCACAGACGACTAGACATTTAGAGTGAGACTTACCAGGTCCGGCCGCGTGGGCGGCGGAAGCGGCGGCATCTTCGAGCGGTCGACCGGATGATAGAGTGTGTCGCGCTCGACGGGAACACGGCCGGCAGCGCGGATCAACCTTTCGAGTTCGTTGCGCGGCGTGAACTCGGACGTTTTCGCCCCGGCGTCGTGATAAATCTTTTCTTCAACCACGGTCCCGTCGAGATCGTTCGCGCCGAAACGCAGCGCGATTTGCGCGATGCTCGGCGAGAGCATGATCCAGTACGCCTTGATATGCTCAAAATTGTCGAGCAGCAGCCGCGACACCGCGATGTTGCGCAAATCGGCGTAGCCTGTCGGCTTCGGAATGTGCGACAGCGCGGTGTTGTCCGGGTGAAACGCCAGGGGGATGAACGCCACGAAGCCATGCGTCTCGTCCTGCAGCTCGCGCAGCTTGACGAGGTGGTCGACGCGCTCTTCTTCCGTTTCCACGTGCCCGTAGAGCATCGTCGCGTTCGAACGCAGCCCGATTTCATGCGCTTGCCGCGCAATATTGAGCCACATCTGCCCGCTCACTTTGTGGTCGCAGATAATCCGGCGCACGCGCGGATGAAAAATCTCGGCGCCGCCTCCCGGCAGCGAATCGACCCCCGCTTCTTTCAGCTTGAGGAGAGTTTCCTTGGTCGATAGCTTGGCGATGCGCGCAAAGTAGCCTACCTCGACCATCGTGAAGGCTTTCAAGTGCACACCCGGGCAGCGCTGCTTCAGCCCGCGAATCATCTCCAGAAAATATTCAAACGGCAAATCCGGGTGCAGGCCGCCCACGATGTGAAATTCCAGCGCGCCTTCCCGTGCGCCCTGCTCCGCACGCGCGTAGATTTCTTCGAGTGAAAAATTGTACGCCCCTAGCGCGTTGGGATCCCGCCCAAACGCGCAGAGCTTGCAATGGGCGACACAAATGTTGGTCGGATTGATGTGCCGATTGACGTTGAAATAGGTGACGTTGCCGTGCTTTTTCTCCCGCACGTGATTCGCCAGCCAGCCAACCGCCAGCAGGTCCGGCGAGCGGTACAGTGTGATGCCGTCGTCGAACGAAAGTCGCTCGCCTGCAAGCACTTTCTCGGCAATCGGCTTCAACCGCTGGTCGGTGATGGTAAGTTCGCTCATTTCGAATCCGTCAAATGTTTCAAACGCGCCAAACCGCTGCCGCGGCGCCCCAGAATAGCAGGAACAACATACTAATATAGCCGTTCACGGTGAAAAACGCAGCGTCCAGCTTGCTCAAATCATCCGCTTTGACAAGTGAATGTTCGTAAGCCAGCAGCGAAGCGACAACGGCGATGCCCGCCCAAGCCGGCCATGGCAATCCAAAGCTGAACGCCAGCCAACCAAGAAGCGCGATCACTCCGATATGCATTCCGCGCGCGACGCGCAGCGCTTTGGCAATTCCGAATTTTTTGGGGACGGAGAAGA
>Ga0209648_10001381_pt1 | contig 19557 bp, 18 predicted proteins | sample GraSoi2013_115cm_FD_185830 | JGI IMG/M metagenome (GOLD analysis project Ga0209648, IMG submission 185830) | Grasslands soil microbial communities from the Angelo Coastal Reserve, California, USA - Sample 9_17_2013_115cm (SPAdes) (version 2) | ecosystem: Environmental > Terrestrial > Soil >...
ATCCATACGCGGCCATCAGCAGCGTGACCTTATGCGCCGACAGCGTCAGTGCCGGCGCCATTGACGAGTCGGCAAAACGGCCACCGAGGTAAACCGCCAATAACAACCCCACAACACCGATGACACTCGCTTCAACAATTTTTCCTTTGCGAAAGCGATACATGTAGAGTCCCATGAAGAGAGCCAGCGGAATTGTAAGTCCTACAGTAAACGTCCCCCAGGGCGAGTGAGCCAACGCATTCACTACCGCCAGACCAAGCCCGGCGAGTGCAATGACGACGATAAACAGAATCGCAATCCCGGCGACGAGGCCCGAGAGCGGACTGATTTCGGTGCGCGCGATTTCGGCCAGAGACTTTCCTTTACGTCTGATGCTGGCGGCGAGAATCATGAAGTCATGCACCGCGCCGCCTAAACAGACACCAATCACCAGCCACAGAAGACCCGGCAGAAAACCAAATTGCGCGGCCAGCACGGGACCGATCAAGGGGCCGGCGCCAGAGATTGCCGCGAAGTGGTGCCCGAACAGGACCCATTTGTTGGTCGGGTAATAGTTGTGGCCGTCGTACATCGTCTGGGACGGGACGGGTCGCGAGTCGTCAAGCGCCAATACCTTGGCCGCGATGAAAGCCGAGTAATAGCGATAGGCGATCGCAATGATGCACAGCGCGCCGACGATGATAGGTAGAGCGTTCATCTGTTCTTCTTCAGCGCCGATATGATAACCGCGTCTGCCGGAATTGCGAAAGGAAAGTTTGCGCTCGCGGGTCAGAAGCCCGACCGTCAGGGAGGACCAGACCCGCCTGCACTCATCGTCAAGGGAACTGCGATAGCTAACCGAAGACCAGAGTTGCCCTTGCTCACGCGCGAGCTTGCGGTCACTCCGATTGCTGGTCGAGGCCGCGGCTACCTTCCTACAAAACTCGACCCAGGTCTCTTTGACTTATCGTTCACTCCTGCAATAGAGTTACCGACGCTCTATGGTTCAATTCTGTAGACGACCACGATTGGGCGAGTTAACTTCCTGCCGATCCATCCCGCACGAATTAACTCCATCGCGGACAATCTCAAATACATGTTTCGTTCAGGAGGATCGATGAAAACATTTCTATTGCTCATAAGCGTTCTGGCTTTGGTCGCGGCCGGCTGCGCACAGAAACCTGCGGCCAATTCAGCCAATAGTTCTTCTTCGACCGCCGCCGGCGCATCGCCAAAAGCGGCCGCGCCAAAGGCAAATGAAAAGAAGCCGCCAGCTACAAATCCTGTTCCCTCAGACTGGGTCAGGATGTACAACGACACTAAGGGTTATGAGTTCTACGTTCCGCAGGGAACGAAGGATGAAAGTCAGAACGTCGACGGCGTCGATGTTTACCTGGCCAACGTTCCGGCGCCGTACGAAATCGGCATCATCGTGGTCGCGTTCAAAGACAAGTCTCTAACCAAAGAGGACTTGCTAAAACGGACTGAGAATATTCTTACCAGCATGGGTGAGAAGGACATCAAGATCACCGATACCAAATCGCTGAGTGAAGATTACAGTCTTGCGAATATCTCTTCCGTGGATAAGGACGGCAAGACGACCAAAGGCAAGGTCCTGGTGGGAACCGACGTAACCGACAATTACATCATCCTGGTCGGAACCGACGCCGCCAAGTTCGCTGCCAACGAGAAGACGATCGATGAGATCTGGGGCAGCTTTGGTATGTATAGCGGCGGGGCCAGCGGCACCAGCTAAACAATTTGTTTTTTGATCACGTGAACGAGGCTGCCGAGCAAATCAGGTAGCCTCGTTTGCTTTTCCAGGGTGCGAGGTCTCGCACACAATTCTTGGAAGGAATTTTATGAAGTTGGCAAAGCTAATGGTATTGATCGCACTATTCGCTTTTGGCGCTGGCATCTCTCCGGAAGTTCGCGGGCAATCACGCGCAGCCAATCGTACTTCTCCCGATGCCCTGGTAAAGGCTCTCTATTGGCAGCACGATCACAAACACAGCCCGTTCTTTCAAACGCGCAGCCGCGCTTTGCTGTACAAGTATTTTGAGAAGAGTCTGGCCGACCTGATTTGGAAGGATGCCGTTGGATCAAAAGGTGAGGTGGGCGCCATCGACGGTGATCCACTCTATGACGCGCAGGACATGGAGATTAGAAAATTCGCTATCGGCAAACCAAAGTACGAAGACATGAAAGCCCGGGTCGAAGTCTCGTTCGAAAACTTCGGCAAGAAAAAGACCATTGTCTTTGTTTTGGTTAATGGAAAGACGGGCTGGAGAATAAGCGACATCGATTATGGCGAGAGCGGAACGCTCCGCGGATGGCTCAAGTCCTCGTCATAGTTTTAGGGAGGCCAGTTGTTACGGAACCGGGAGCGGTAGCGACCGGGTCCCAAACTCAACTTGCGATCCTCAACTCCACACGCACAGAATCTGATTGACATGAAGTTGAATGCCCGGATCCGGTCGCTACCGGCTCCCGGTTCTGATAACGAGGTCTTCCCAAATCTTTACTTTGGCTGGTCCCAAAGCCTATAGTACGGCCCGAATTTACAGCTAGCAGGCCGCTCTCGCGCCCAAACGTCTTCCCGACGACAGCACCAGAAGAGGTCAACCGATGGACAGCCTTTGCAGACGGCAGATTATCGTCGCTACGCTCTGTTTATGTCTGCTGGTCTCTGTGTGCGGCCGGCCGGCAATGGCCTCACGAACGATTCGCTTTAGGCAGGAGGAGACGCCGCAGACCCCCCAGGCTCCGCCGCCGATTGAAGAGTTCAAATTCACCAAAGTCGATTTGGAGCTGCTCGATCAGGTGAATCTAGTCGACCGCCGATTCGAGCGAGACGGTTTGGTTCTTGAAGATGAAGCGACCAATGCGTATCTGAAACGGGTGGGCGAAGTGCTCCTGCCGCGTGGTTTGAATCTCGAGCATGTCTTATGGAAGTTTCGCGCGTTGCGAGATCCGGTGCCGAACGCTTTCGCGCTTCCGAATGGATCGATTTACGTCACCACTGGGTTGCTCGCTTTGATGGACAACGAATCCCAGGTCGCTGCCGTAGTCGCTCATGAAATGACCCACGTTCTCCGGCGGCACACATACCTGCAAAATCGCAGTAACCGCAAAAAGTTTCTCACGATGAATATCATGTCCGCCATCGGCGCATATGCTCCCGGAGGAGTCGTGGGTGCGGTCATCACGATTGTCACTGCGGTTGCGCCTTTTATCGTTTTGGCCACGATGTTTGGTTATAGCCGGGATCTGGAACGCGAGGCGGATCTGAAAGGCATCGACATGATGATTGCCGCTGAGTATGCGCCTGAAGAAATGGTGAAAATGCTGAAGGTCCTCAAACAGGACATCGAAGGGGAGGAGATCAGATATTTTTATAACGACCATCCAGCGCTACAGGAGCGAATCAACTATTTAAGCTCTTATCTCGGAGGGCGCGCCGACAGAGTTACGCCACAGATGGAATTGAACCGTGAGAAGAACGCTTACCTCACCAAAACTGAATCCATCATGCGCCACGACATTCAGTTGGCGATAAACGCCGCGCGCTTTCGCTCTGCGGTTTACCTGGCGCAACGCCTGATCGAATTCCGCCCGAATTCCTCGGAGAATGTGTTCCTACTGGCTGAAGCTTATCGCAACCTCGGCCCTCGTTCGCCGCAACTGACTGAAAAGGAGTTGACCAACAGCGCAAAGAAAGATGCCGCGAAGAAGCGAGCGAAACGAACACCGGAAGAGGAAGAGCGCGACTTGCTCGCGACCCCAGCAGGCCAGCAAAACTGGAAGATGCATCAGCAAAAAGCCGAAGAGCTTTACCAGCGCGCGGCAAGTTTGGAAAATCCGTTTCCGGCAATCCATCGCGGGCTGGGCATGCTTTACGAAAAGCTGGGCCGGCCAAATGAAGCGGTCCCCGAGTACGAGAAATATCTGGAACTTGCGCCCAGCGCCGTGGATCGCGAAAGAATTCAAAGACGCATTGAAGCTCTAAGGAGAACCCAGACATGACTTCTACTTCTACACTTGCTAAAGCGTGCAGAGTTCGAACTGCCACCCTGGTTGGGCTAGTCGCGCTGGTAGCGGCAATATCGCCATTGGTTGTTCGCGCTCAGTTTATGCACCCGAAAATCAAGCCCAAGGAGTCCATGATCCGCAACGTCGTTATCCTCCCCGCGAAAGTTCAGGTAGTGCGCGACAGCATGAAAGGCCCTGAAGGCATGGCCGCCGAATCCGAGCTTCTCAGCGATCGCGTTGAGAAAATGGTGGCGGAAGTACTGGCGCAGAAGCACGTGACCACCTTGAGTGGGCCGGCGGCGTCATCTGCCGGGGACGGGGCTCAACAGAAGTATTCCGTCGCAGACATCCAGGCGAAGTTCGACGACCTGTTGCCGAAAGTCATGAAGAAGCGATCGGACGTGAAGAAGGGCCGGTTCTCAATGGGCGACGAAGTGCTGAACCTGAATCTGGAAAAGACCGCCGACGCTATCATTTTCATTCGCGGCCAGGGACAAAAGCTGACGTCCGGTAAAAAAACATTCGTCGCTTTGGTTGGCGGGATGCCAGCGTACCTGAAATTAATGATCGGGATCGTGGATGCGCGCAACGGCGAAGTGCTGCTCTACACCGATCCGATTTTGGCAGGCGACCCCACCACAGCCGTCGATCGCCTGCGCAAGGCGCTCGAAAAAGGCTTCAAAAAACTTCCCAGCGCCCCCTAAGGATAATTCGCGGACTCCACTCCTGCCCTCAAGTCCGCGCACAACAGGCGATGAAAAAGATGTTCGCCGGCTTCGCGGCGCACTGACAAACGGCCGGCGTTGTACGCTCGTGATCGCAAACCTCTCTGCACTGACTCGCAGATGTCCAGGTCTTCCTGTTGAATGCGGTCACCTACCTCGATGCTGGCCAGGTTGCGTTCCCGCGCTGCTTCTGAAACATCAGCGAAATGAAAATCGAAAATTACTTCCGTGCGATCGATCGCGAGTGGCCGCACCAGGTTTGTATCCAGGACGCCTTCGTACCAATTGATCATAAAGTTGGGATAGAGCCAGTAGTACAGTGCGCGCGGGCCGCTACGGACAGCGCCGACTTGAATGTCATCGTCGCCGCTGACCATGGGGCTGGATTGCAGACAGAAGCGGGCGCCGTTTTCGATCGTGTAGTTGCTGTAATCCAGCACGCTGTCCAGGCCCTTATGCAGATGCGGCACGTGATAGCCGCCGTCGAGATAGTTATCCACGAAGACCTTCCAATTACAATCCAGGACATAGCGGCGGCGTTCAATCCAGTGAAGGCCGGTAAGACCGAGAGCCTGGATTTGACCGACGAATTCAGGGCCCAAAGACTCTGCGAGGGCAGCGTTTGGGTTGGCTAGAGGGGGTCGTTGCTCGCTGGCTAATCGAGCGAACAGCCAGCTCTCCCATTCGGCAATCTCCACTGGTACCAAGCCGTTCCGAGAACGATCGAACTTGCTCACGTCAGTGAAATCCGGAGTACCTTTCAGTTCACCTTCCAACGAATAGGTCCATCCGTGATAAGGACAGCGCATCTGATTGGCGTGCCCCTCAGCTTCGGTCATCACGGCCGCTGCGTGATGACGACACACGTTGAAAAAACCGCGCACCACATCGTCGTGGCCCCGAACGACGACAATTGGCTCCCCGGCTATTTCGGAGGTGACGTAATTTCCCGGCGCGCGAAGTTGATCGGTGCGTGCAGCCATTTGCCACGAGCGACTGAACACAGTTTGCTTTTCGAGTTCGAAGATCCGTTGATCTGTGTACCATGCTGAGGGAATGGTCGAGGCTTCGGCGAGCGGTGCCTCGGGATTGTAGTTATCAATGAGGTCTTTGAGAGAAGCTTTCATCTGCAATTTGGTCAGGTTACCGGCGTCGCGACCTTCTGCTTCGGACCATAGAAAGGCGTCTTTACTACTTCCGCGGCGACGCGATGTCTGACGGCCTCGACGGTAATCTCAACTTCGATCCGCGTGCCTGGTTTGGCAAAGTTGCTGGTCACGGTCGCCAGGGCAATCATCTTTTTCAAAACCGGCGACCAGGTGGTGGAAGTCGCCTTGCCGATATGCTGACCATTGCTATAGACAGGAACGGCAACGCGCGAAGCGATCGGTGAAACCGCGGGCGGCAATCCGACAGCCTCGTAATAACGCTCGACTTCGGTCCAGTCGATTTCCAGACCTACGATCGACTTCGCCGGACCGCGCTTCTTCTCTGCGACTAATGCCTGCTGACCTATGAACCGATTCTTATCCAGATGTACCAGCCGGCCAAGGCCCATTTCGAAAGGAGAATACTTCTGCGCCGTTACCAATGCTTTCTTGCTGCTATTAAAATCAATGTCGATCAGCAGCAACCCGGCTTCGATCCGCGCCACGTCAAGTGCCAGCATGCCTGCCGGCTTGAGATCAAAGATCTGGCCGGCTTCGACCAGTGCGTCCCAGACTCTTAGAGCCTGCTCAGCCTCGATCCAGATCTCATAACCGAGATCGCCGGTGTAGCCCGTGCGTGAAATCTCCACCGCAACGCCCGCCACCATGCCTTTGGTGACCCGAAAATATTTCAGGTTCTCGATGTCGGCATCTTCAGCCAGCGCTTTCAACAGACGCCCTGAGGTTGGACCCTGCAAAGCCAGAGCGGCCACGTTCTCTGAGATGTCTTCGATGTTTACGTCAAGGCCCCTCGCATTTTGAGTGAACCAGCGCAGACTTGGATCGGCGGCCGTCCAGCGATAGACATTCTCGTCCAGTCTGGACACCGTACCGTCGTCGATCACTTTGCCCTGCTCATCGCACCATGGCGTATAGATAACCTGACCAACCGAAACCTTGTTCATGTCGCGCGTGATCACGCGATCGACCAGGCGGGTGGCGTCTCTTCCAGTGACGCGGTACTTGAATAGCGGCGAGATGTCGATCAATGCGGCAGCATTACGAATTGCGTTGTACTCGTGTTCGTGATGCGTCTCGTACGCGCTGACGGTGTAATAACCTGACCACTCGCGATAATTCAAACTCTCGCACAGCGGAAAAGTTCTTTCGTGAAATGGCGTTCCTATGGGCATCGTCTTTATTCTTTAGAGTTCAACTTTAGTTTGCGCTCTGGAACGGTAACCTAAAACGAACGAAGGGAGGGTTTGCTCACTACCAGCCGGTTGAACTCGGCACTAAAATTTTTCCGCGCGCGTTGTCAGGGCAAGCGATTATAAGTATGCTGGCAAGCAGCGAGCAAGAAAAACATTGGCCCCCTGAGTTATGTTTATAGAAAAGGGGAGATTTATGCGGAAAGCAATAAATTTAATTCGGACGTTTGCGCTCTTAGTAGTTTCAGCGGTTCTTATTGCGGGGACCGCCAGCGTAGCGCTAAGCCAATCAAAGGACGCCAAGAAGCTTGCCAGCGCGACAAAGGAAGCGCAGAAGGCTGCCGACGTTTTCACCGAAATCATGAATGTACCGGACCAGGCAATACCTCAGAAATTGCTGGATAAAGCTGAAGCTATCGCGATTTTTCCCGGCGTGATTAAAGCCGGGTTTATCGTCGGCGGTCGGGCCGGCGACGGCGTGATCAGTCGTCGCGTGAAAGGCGGTTGGAGTGCGCCGGCGTTCTTCAACCTCGCCGGCGGCAGTGTCGGTTTGCAAATCGGAGCGTCGAAGACCGACTTTGTCCTGCTGTTTATGAACGAAGATGCATTGAACGGTTTGCTGAAAGATAAGTTCGAGATTGGCGGAGAGGGAAGTGTCGCGGCCGGTCCGGTGGGCCGCAGCGCCAGCGCTTCGACCGATGCTTTGCTGAAGGCGGGAATCATTTCATATTCACGCAGCAAGGGGGCGTTCGCCGGACTGGAGATCAAAGGCATCGTGATCAGTCCGGACAACGAAGACAACCTGGCGGTTTACGGAAAGAAAAGCAACGAGATTCTTTCGCCGGCCAAGCCCTGGACGATGGCCCAGATACCGGCGGGCGTACGCATTGTGCCACGAACGCTGGCGCGATATTCAGCGCGACGTAAGTGACGATCGGAGGGCAGGGATCCTGCCCGCGCTTCACCGGCATCTTTACCGGTATTTTGTTCTGTTTGGGAAACGATAACTGAAGAGGGAGTTATGAAAAGACTATTCAAACGAACGTTCTTCTTTTCGCTGAGCGCTGCGGTGCTCCTTTCGGTTTGCGCAACCGCCTTCACACAGACCAGTCGCGAACGTAGCACCAAGAAAGCGCGCGCCGCCGCCGAGCAGTCCGCCAAAGCGGCGCGCGTCTTTGATCAGATAATGGGCACGCGCGAGAAATCGATTCCGGGTGATTTGCTCGACCGGGCGGAGGCGGTAGCCGTGTTTCCGGGCGTGCTGAAGGGCGGTTTTATTGTCGGCGCTCGGGGCGGCAGTGGTGTGATTAGTCGTCGCGTGTCCGGCGGTTGGAGCGCGCCGGCGTTTTTCGATCTCGGCGGCGGCAGCATCGGTTTGCAGATTGGCGCCTCGTCCACGGATTTTATTCTACTCTTCATGAATGAGCACGCAGTTGAAAGCTTGCTGGGCGATAAGTTTGAGATCGGAGCGGAAGGTAGCGCGGCGGCAGGGCCCGTCGGACGATCGGCGAGCGCCTCGACCGATGCGAGACTGAATGCCCAGATTCTTTCTTATTCGCGCAGCAAGGGCGCGTTCGCGGGCCTGGAATTGAAGGGAGTGGTAATCAAGCCCGACAACGAAGACAACTTGCAGGTTTACGGCATGACGGCGCGGGACATCCTGACCGGCGCTAATAAAATCGCGATGGACAAAATGCCCGAAGGCGTGCGCGTCTTTCCGCTGACGTTGTCGCGGTATTCAAGGCGCCGGTGAAGAAGTTAGATCGGTCGGATTGTGTGCCACCATCAGCGAGTAACCTTCGTGAGGAGTTTCGCCGGCCAGAAGGCAAAAGTAACTGCAAGGATAAGGACGCCAATACCGAGTGAGCGAGTAGCCACGGGGAAAGTCCAATAGTACCAGGGCCGGAAAAGACTTAAGAACACGCCGCACAAGCCGAGAATTGCGGCGACAAAAAGGAAGACTGCTGGAATCACGAAAAAGTCGCGCCGCGCGAGCAAGAGTATTCCCACCAGCAAGGCAAAGATAAAGAGCAGACCCCACTTGGCGAGCGAAGGATAGCGGATGCTGTTGGCCAGTGAATCGCTGGCTTCGCCGGCGATTGCTCTGAGCATGCCCCGATCTTCAACGAGATCCAGAATCGCTGCCAAAGCGGCGCCGGCGGCGGCGAGCCATCCCACGTATCTCATCCAGCCGGAGTTCATTTGTGAAAGCAATAAACTCAAAGCGATAAACGATAGCACGTAAACAAAAATGAACCCAAAGTCCTTGTATGTGCTCTTTTCCAGGAATTTGGCAGCCTCGCCAAACTCGGCTTTCATGATCTTTTCGATGTCCGCCTTGTCTTTAACCAACTCCAGCGCCAAAACCGGATTGGAATAGCCGTCCGGCAAACCCTGCGCCGTCATCTGGCCCATCCACGCCGAGTAAAGGATGAAAAGAAAGGCGAGCCCCCCGACGATCCTGATCGCTTGCTCGGTGACCGCATATTCCATATTCCCCGGTTCCTCCGTTCCACCCTGGGCAACCTAGTTTTCGAAAACGACTGCCAATAAGAACGACGAACGCTCTCATGCTTCAGCCCAGGAGTTTGTCGATGAAATTCTTTACTCTCGAATTGCGCTTCACTGAACCACTGATCGGTGATTGTGTCTTGCGGGAAACCTCTACTACCCTGTCAGTAGATGATGACAGTCGGCAAGAATCATCTTGGGGATACATTTGTCCTCCGATGCCGCGATGCGGCAGAGGTACTTCCAGTCGTTTGGTTCGAGCTTTCCTGGGCTACGCGAGAACGTTCTTTCCGGTATTGAACGCCTGGGTAAATTGAGGCAGGCCGTGACTGCCGCCATTCACCAATTTTCGCGCCTTCTTAAGGTCGCCCGCCGCCAGAGCATTCCGGATTGCCTGCTCTTTGCTCTTAAGAAAGCTGGCCAGAAGTTTGGCGGCAATATCCGGTTGATTTGCCAGTGACGGGTTGTCAATCAACTGGTTTCCCAGCCCTATCTTCTGCCCGTGTTCCAGGAAATTTGCGCGACCCGTTAATTGAATGAAGCCGCGCCCGCGAAAGTTCGCGCCATCGGGAGCGCCCTGATTTCCCAGGTCCGCGCGATTGTCATACAGATCGAAGGGATAACCGCCAGGTGAAGTATTGAATTTCGATTTGAATTCACTCAGCGGAGTAAAGTTTCCCGTCTCAGCGCTGATGGTCGCGAGGGCCATTAGGACCATGTCCTTGTCGCCGAGTCCGGCATCGGTGAGAGCCTGTAGAACAAACGGAAGGTTCTGTTGGATGTTGCTGACGGGAACGCCGGGAAAAATTTTCGCGACGTTTTCAACGGTAACGTTGGGCATGTTCGCGGGGGCGACGGCAGCGGCCGCACCCGTTCCAGTTGTTGCGCCGCTCGAACCAGCAGCCGCACTGCTGGTCGCGCCGCCGGATTGTAACGCAGCTAAGGTGTTCGGACCCGCAATACCGTCGGCCTGCAAGCCCTTGCTCTGCTGGAAAGCGATTACGGCATCCCTGGTGCCGGGGCCAAAGTGGCCGTCCACACCGTTCGGATCAAAACCCAGGTCTTTCAGTTTCTGTTGCAGATTGGTCACGTCCGGACCAGATGAACCTTGTCTTAGTGTTGGCATGATCTCTCCTTTAAAGAACCCGAACTGTGATCATCGGGTTGAGCGAATAGTCGAAGCGCTGCCTCTGTACTTTAAGTAAAAGCATAGCCGTCGGTCTTCACCGCTTCCTGGCCATCCGGATTCCTTACAATAACGTTAACAGCTCCAGGTGCGTGTTGCGGCGTTTCTACCTCAATGGATGTGGGTCCGGTAACTTCGACATCGACGGCACGTATGTCGCCAAACCTTACTGTCGCTGGCGGGTTCTTTGAGAAACCGCTCCCACTGATTGTGACGGACTCTCCAACGCCGCCGGACTCTGGCGACACGGAACTAATCACGGGTGGGTTTGCGGTTGTGGTTCCGGAGCCGGCGCCCCCGGACGTATCTATATACTCGAAGCCCTCCTTGGCGAGAGCTTGCTGTTCATCCGCGTTGGTAACCACGACGTCCACCTTGCCCTTCTGTTGAGCTGCCGGTGAGGTCACTAGAATTGACGTCTCGCCAGACTCTTTGATTTCAGCCTCAGCTCCTCCAAAGGTGACCGCGACCTTGCTCGAAAAATTCTTGCCCGTTATGGTCACGTCGGTACCACCGCCAACTGGTCCCTGCTTGGGCGTGATCTGCGTGATCTTTGGCGCCGGGTCCACATGGTCTTTGCCGGGTTCCGCGGGTTCGAAGAGATTGTTCGCGATCTTCTTCAACTTAACTACAGCCGGCTCGGTGAACATGCCGATTAAGGCACCCAAGGCGGCAAAGCCGAAAGGACTCGTTTCATTCACCGTGGACGTCGGCGAGAAGAAGCCGCCGCGAATGACTAGATAGAAAACAACCGCGAGTCCGGCCCCCAAAAAGGGCAGCATGAAATACATTGCACTCCAGCTCCAGACAGCTTGCCGATTACCTATATACCAGGAGAGTGAGCGCAGGGAATGCACTAATGCTCCAAGGGCGCCGGCCAGCAAGACGATCAGAAGCAGACGATCTTCGTCATAAATGCAATAACACCTTCCAAGATACCTAAGTGCGCCAATCCCTTCTCTGGGAACTCCTTTTTCATCAAGACAGAATCCCTCTTTTACCCGGGCAGCGGTTTCGCATTCGGGCTCCGTGACTGGACCCGATGATGGAGTGGCAGTTGCAGTCGGACGCGGACTGGGACTCGGACCGGCCGTTGCGGTGGGGCTGGGCCGGGCCGCGGCCCCGCCCGGACTAGCTATGGGTGATGCAGAAGGACTCGGCGTCGGCGTTGGCGAGGCCGCCTGGGTTGCTATTCGTTCACGCAGCTCTTTCGACCGAACCGGCGGCCACAGGGATACCAGCGACCAAATGACGAAAACCATGAAGAGAATTATATATCCGATGACACTACTGTCCGGTTAAACAGTTTTGGTTTCGCTCTAAGTCGCTGTTTGGTAGAGAAATAAGCATGATGGCGAGTCTAAACGATTTGAATTCGATTTCGGCATTTAGGGGGCTTACTCTTTCGCGAACAACTGCGAAGGAGATAACCCTTGAACCAAGGTCGAACCGTGTTTGCTCAACTCATCAGCTTTCTTTCTCACAACGAATTCAATCGTTGCGTGGCGCGCTATGGTGGCAACAGGAGTGTGCGCTCGTTCTCTTGTTGGGATCAGTTTCTCACCATGGCTTTCGCCCAGCTTACATATCGCGAGAGCTTGCGCGACATCGAAGTATGTCTCGCGGCGCAACAGCGCAAACTCTATCATGCCGGTTTCAGTGGCCCAGTGAAACGTTCTACTCTGGCCAACGCCAACGAGAGTCGCGACTGGCGCATCTACCGCGACTTCGCCCAAAGTCTGATTCGGATCGCCCGTCCGCTTTATGCTCACTCAGAGTTGGCCCAAGCGCTGGACGCGACTGCTTACGCCTTCGATGCGACCACCATCGATCTTTGTCTTTCGCTCTTCCCCTGGGCCAAATTCCGCAAGCGCAAAGGCGCGATCAAGCTGCATACGTTGCTGGAGATCCACAGCGCCATCCCAGTGTTTATAGCTATTACCGCCGGCTGCGTGCACGATGTCAATCTCCTCGACGCGCTCGTCCCCGAGCCCGGTTCATTCATTGTATTGGACCGCGGCTACCTCGACTTCGAGCGCCTCTATCGCTTCCACATGGCCTTGGCCTTCTTCGTTATTCGCGCCAAAGACAATCTGACATTCCGGCGGCGCTATTCTCATTCGCACGACCGCGCGACCGGCATCCGCAGCGATCAAACCATCGTCTTGACTGGACCAAAAACGGCGACGCTTTATCCCAACCCGCTGCGTCGCGTGCACTACTACGCTGCGGAAACCGATCAGCGACTAGTCCTCTTAACCAACAACTTCTCCATCCCTGCGCTGACGGTCGCCGCGCTCTATCGTTACCGCTGGCAGATCGAACTCTTCTTCAAATGGATCAAACAACATCTGCGCATCAAAAACTTTTTCGGCACTTCGGACAACTGCGTCAAGACCCAAGTCTGGATCGCCGTGGCCGTTTACGTGCTCGTAGCTATTGTCAAAAAACGCCTGGGACTCAAACACGATCTCTACACAATTCTACAGATCTTGAGTCTCACCCTTTTCGAGAAAACGTCCATTTTAAGCCTCTTCCAACACTTGGCTGACAATCTTGATATGGTCCATAACTTTAACCAACTGAAACTATTGGATATCTAACCGGACAGTAGTGATCCGATGACAAGAACGATTCCCCATGTCGGCATTGCTTTTTCGCCGGGGCCCTTACGCTCGCGATCGCGCTTCTTTTTGTCATTCTCATCCTTGGCCATTGGCTGCCCCTTCTTTCAGTCAACCGCTGTTTTCCAAACTCGAAGTTGAGTCAGGACAGTTCCATCCTTCACACGATTGAAGACTCTGTAAGAATCTGATCTAAAGCCCACTCAAAGAGTCCGTTTCGAGTTAGGTCACACATTTGAAATGTCAAATCTGAGATCTGAGGTCAACATGGTCCTCTGGCCTCAAACTTCCTCAGCGTCTCGTTACAATTAACAACAAGACGCCGACTAAGCGATCGCATTCTTTCCGATATTGAAAGCCTGCGTAAATTGATCCAGCCCATGACTTCCGCCATTTACTAACCTGCGTGCTGTTTTCAGGTCACCGGCCGCCAAAGCATTTCTGATCTTCTGTTCCTTGCTCTTGAGAAAGCTGGCCAGAAGTTTAGCGGCTATGTCCGGCTGATTTGCGAGCTTCGGGTTGTCGATCAGCTGAGTCCCGAGACCGATCGCCTGGCCATGTTCCAGAAAATTGGCGCGACCCGTAAGTTGAATGTAGCCACGCCCGCGGAAGTTCGCGCCGTCCGGTGGTCCCTGATTGCCCAAGTCCTTTCGGTTGTCATAGAGACTGAAGGGCGGCCCGCCAGGCGGCGTATTGAACTTGGATTGGAATTCGCTAAGCGGAGTGAAATTTCCAGTCTCAGCCCGGATAGTAGCGAGCGCCATCAAGATCATGTTCTTGTCGCCAAGGCCGGCGTCGGCGAGCGCCTGCAAGACAAATGGAAAATTCTCTGTAATGTTGGCAACGGGAACACCGGGAAACATCTTGGCAACGGCGTTAACGCTGACGTTCGGCATGCTTGCAGCGGCTGTTGCTGCGGCTGCGCCGTCGCCAGTTGTTGCGCCGCTCGAACCAGCAGCCGCACTGCTGGTCGCGCCGCCGGATTGTAACGCAGCTAAGGTGTTCGGACCCGCAATACCGTCGGCCTGCAAGCCCTTGCTCTGCTGGAAAGCGATTACGGCATCCCTGGTGCCGGGGCCAAAGTGGCCGTCCACACCGTTCGGATCAAAACCCAGGTCTTTCAGTTTCTGTTGCAGATTGGTCACGTCCGGACCAGATGAACCTTGTCTTAGTGTTGGCATGATCTCTCCTTTAAAGAACCCGAACTGTGATCATCGGGTTGAGCGAATAGTCGAAGCGCTGCCTCTGTACTTTAAGTAAAAGCATAGCCGTCGGTCTTCACCGCTTCCTGGCCATCCGGATTCCTTACAATAACGTTAACAGCTCCAGGTGCGTGTTGCGGCGTTTCTACCTCAATGGATGTGGGTCCGGTAACTTCGACATCGACGGCACGTATGTCGCCAAACCTTACTGTCGCTGGCGGGTTCTTTGAGAAACCGCTCCCACTGATTGTGACGGACTCTCCAACGCCGCCGGACTCTGGCGACACGGAACTAATCACGGGTGGGTTTGCGGTTGTGGTTCCGGAGCCGGCGCCCCCGGACGTATCTATATACTCGAAGCCCTCCTTGGCGAGAGCTTGCTGTTCATCCGCGTTGGTAACCACGACGTCCACCTTGCCCTTCTGTTGAGCTGCCGGTGAGGTCACTAGAATTGACGTCTCGCCAGACTCTTTGATTTCAGCCTCAGCTCCTCCAAAGGTGACCGCGACCTTGCTCGAAAAATTCTTGCCCGTTATGGTCACGTCGGTACCACCGCCAACTGGTCCCTGCTTGGGCGTGATCTGCGTGATCTTTGGCGCCGGGTCCACATGGTCTTTGCCGGGTTCCGCGGGTTCGAAGAGATTGTTCGCGATCTTCTTCAACTTAACTACAGCCGGCTCGGTGAACATGCCGATTAAGGCACCCAAGGCGGCAAAGCCGAAAGGACTCGTTTCATTCACCGTGGACGTCGGCGAGAAGAAGCCGCCGCGAATGACTAGATAGAAAACAACCGCGAGTCCGGCCCCCAAAAAGGGCAGCATGAAATACATTGCACTCCAGCTCCAGACAGCTTGCCGATTACCTATATACCAGGAGAGTGAGCGCAGGGAATGCACTAATGCTCCAAGGGCGCCGGCCAGCAAGACGATCAGAAGCAGACGATCTTCGTCATAAATGCAATAACACCTTCCAAGATACCTAAGTGCGCCAATCCCTTCTCTGGGAACTCCTTTTTCATCAAGACAGAATCCCTCTTTTACCCGGGCAGCGGTTTCGCATTCGGGCTCCGTGACTGGACCCGATGATGGAGTGGCAGTTGCAGTCGGACGCGGACTGGGACTCGGACCGGCCGTTGCGGTGGGGCTGGGCCGGGCCGCGGCCCCGCCCGGACTAGCTATGGGTGATGCAGAAGGACTCGGCGTCGGCGTTGGCGAGGCCGCCTGGGTTGCTATTCGTTCACGCAGCTCTTTCGACCGAACCGGCGGCCACAGGGATACCAGCGACCAAATGACGAAAACCATGAAGAGAATTATATATCCGATGACACTACTGTCCGGTTAAACAGTTTTGGTTTCGCTCTAAGTCGCTGTTTGGTAGAGAAATAAGCATGATGGCGAGTCTAAACGATTTGAATTCGATTTCGGCATTTAGGGGGCTTACTCTTTCGCGAACAACTGCGAAGGAGATAACCCTTGAACCAAGGTCGAACCGTGTTTGCTCAACTCATCAGCTTTCTTTCTCACAACGAATTCAATCGTTGCGTGGCGCGCTATGGTGGCAACAGGAGTGTGCGCTCGTTCTCTTGTTGGGATCAGTTTCTCACCATGGCTTTCGCCCAGCTTACATATCGCGAGAGCTTGCGCGACATCGAAGTATGTCTCGCGGCGCAACAGCGCAAACTCTATCATGCCGGTTTCAGTGGCCCAGTGAAACGTTCTACTCTGGCCAACGCCAACGAGAGTCGCGACTGGCGCATCTACCGCGACTTCGCCCAAAGTCTGATTCGGATCGCCCGTCCGCTTTATGCTCACTCAGAGTTGGCCCAAGCGCTGGACGCGACTGCTTACGCCTTCGATGCGACCACCATCGATCTTTGTCTTTCGCTCTTCCCCTGGGCCAAATTCCGCAAGCGCAAAGGCGCGATCAAGCTGCATACGTTGCTGGAGATCCACAGCGCCATCCCAGTGTTTATAGCTATTACCGCCGGCTGCGTGCACGATGTCAATCTCCTCGACGCGCTCGTCCCCGAGCCCGGTTCATTCATTGTATTGGACCGCGGCTACCTCGACTTCGAGCGCCTCTATCGCTTCCACATGGCCTTGGCCTTCTTCGTTATTCGCGCCAAAGACAATCTGACATTCCGGCGGCGCTATTCTCATTCGCACGACCGCGCGACCGGCATCCGCAGCGATCAAACCATCGTCTTGACTGGACCAAAAACGGCGACGCTTTATCCCAACCCGCTGCGTCGCGTGCACTACTACGCTGCGGAAACCGATCAGCGACTAGTCCTCTTAACCAACAACTTCTCCATCCCTGCGCTGACGGTCGCCGCGCTCTATCGTTACCGCTGGCAGATCGAACTCTTCTTCAAATGGATCAAACAACATCTGCGCATCAAAAACTTTTTCGGCACTTCGGACAACTGCGTCAAGACCCAAGTCTGGATCGCCGTGGCCGTTTACGTGCTCGTAGCTATTGTCAAAAAACGCCTGGGACTCAAACACGATCTCTACACAATTCTACAGATCTTGAGTCTCACCCTTTTCGAGAAAACGTCCATTTTAAGCCTCTTCCAACACTTGGCTGACAATCTTGATATGGTCCATAACTTTAACCAACTGAAACTATTGGATATCTAACCGGACAGTAGTGAGATGCCTTATCAAATTCGGCGATCGCCAATTGATAGTTGAACATACTTATGGTTTTCCTGACTCGGACGTCTCACCATTGGAGGAGGTGCTTGACGATGCTGCTGCGGACGCCGTCTGCGTTGGGGATAATCCCACCCTTGAGGAATGGATAGAAAGCTTCCATGGCATTGCCGCAGATGACCCTGAATGCACACTGTGGCCTTCGGATTGGGTTGCACATAAGTCCCGAGCGAGGGCTCTCAAAGAATTCCTCGGCGAAAGCGAATACAACAATCTGCTCTACTGTGTCGAGCGTTTGTAATCAGAACTGCGCGGAGAAGAAGAATGAACGATCAGGACATTCAGCCAGCTAAAATCCAATGCTTCGCGATTGGAAGCTGCAGGTTTTTGGTGCCGCCACGAACTGCAAGGCTGCTGTATTTGTCCGAGGAAGATCCGAGTCATGTCTCATTCGGACCCAGTATTGCCATTAGTCTGGATATGCTTTCCGGGCAGCCAGGCGTCTGGCAGTTGCCGCAAGGTGAGCCGAGTACGATCTATTCCCGGCTGCCGGTGAACGAGCCTGCCAACACAGATGAGATTCCCCGGCCAAGCTATTACCCAAGTTATGTAGGGCTTTCTCCAGAGCAGCGATGGATTTACCTAACTTGGCTTAGAGACATAGCCGCGCCGATAAATATTGGTTACGTTTTCATCTACTACTATGGCCTTGAGCGTCAATTGCTCACAGGCGAATTCGACCTATCCTTTGAAGAAATTCTTTTCCTTAGGCAGCATCATAAGCACAATTCGCTTTTGGCTTACAGCAACGCCGCGCTCCTGCATTCGTGCATTTACAGGAAAAGAAAGGATCGGTTACAAGAACTGTATCGAAACGAGGAACTGGAAAGGCTTGGGAACACCGGATTATTGATTGCACATCACCTCGGCTATGATCTCTCTCAAGAAAGCCTGATTAATATTTCTAGCGAGGTCGACGGGATAAATCGAAGATACATCAAGACTCAGCCAGAGCTTTTCGCGGCAATTCTAAGCGAAGTGCTACGGGAAAAATACGGCGACGCTTATCTACCGTTTGCCGGTCGATATCAAATCGCTGATCTGCCCAGTTCTCAACAGATTCTATTTGCAAATATTTCTTTTCCACAGGAAATCAGGACACCATTGATTCCTAACTTTTTTGATTATGGTCCATTTTCCGACGAAGTAAGAAAGCTGTTTGATGAGACGCACCAGAGGGTGAAAGTTAGATTAAAAGAAGGAAGAAAACGTAGATAAACGAATCATGTCGATTTCACTTTCGCTAGCTAGAGCTTATCGCTAGAAGACGACAAACTTGATTCGCTGAGGCTCGTTGTCGGGACGTAAGTTCTCGCAATGCGTTCTTCCTGGCGGTGCACTTCACGCTCATTGGAAGGCAAAGATGTTACGTGCAAGACGATTCTTCAAGAACGAGACTAGACGATATGCGCGGCCATCCAATCTACCAGTTGGTTGAGGGCTCTTTACAGCGGGTCGTCAGCCTTGAAGCCTTGTACGTCATTCTCGAGGCCAAGCGAACGGCACGCTATGTACAGTTTGTGCACTCCGACCGTTGTCTGCATGTAGAGTCGGTAGGAGACCAATTCTTGCCTGGCTCGGAAGCGCTTACGCCAAGCCAGGTCTCACGTCTTGACGAGCTGGGCTGGCGTCTTCAGCCTGGCGAAAATTACGTAATCCAGTACCCAGGCCCGCCGTTTCCTATCGACGAGATTGCCGAGTTGCTCACACGGACCTTGATTGAAGTGCACGGGACGCAGCGGCCGGAGGAGATCGAAATTACGATTGACCCGATAGCAACTCAGCCTCATTCGCCAGTGGATGTTTACCAAAACCATAAAATGGAAGGGTACATCGGATACTCTGGGCTTGAGGATTGGTGGGCAGAAAAGCTCAACGAGACCGAGCGGAATCGCTTGGAAGAAGTGTTCCAGCCTATGTCAGTTGGTTTTTCTGCTGGCGTGCAGCCAGAAGGCGGTACCAAACAAGAGGCCTCTCTTGAGGATTCGACGACGGGGGCGGGATTATCGTCCCCTCACGCATGGCACATATGGACCAATGAATGCACTTCACACGCTTACCGTTCTCATTGGTTGGGTACGAGGTGCAAACGCCCTTAATAGAACTATCGCTCGAAAGATTCGAGATAAGTTGGCAGAGTTAGTAACGTCCGAGCCGTCTGCGTTGCGGCGCCATTTTGCTTATGGAATGCTAATCCATCAATTCTATCGCGATCGTGATCT
>Ga0209648_10001382_pt1 | contig 19548 bp, 12 predicted proteins | sample GraSoi2013_115cm_FD_185830 | JGI IMG/M metagenome (GOLD analysis project Ga0209648, IMG submission 185830) | Grasslands soil microbial communities from the Angelo Coastal Reserve, California, USA - Sample 9_17_2013_115cm (SPAdes) (version 2) | ecosystem: Environmental > Terrestrial > Soil >...
CGTCGCCGCGTCCGTCGACGGCTACATCGACGACACCACCAGCAAACGGCTGCTGCTGTCCACCGACGACGACTTCGACCGGGTCGACGAAGTCCGGGCCAGCGCTGATGCCATCCTGGTCGGCGCGAACACCATCCGCCGCGACAACCCCCGGCTGCTGGTCCGCTCAGCTTCTCGCCGTGATGGCCGCGTCGCCCGCGGCCTGCCGGAAAGCCCCGTCAAAGTCACGCTCACCAGCAGCGGGGACCTCGACCCCGCCGCCAGCTTCTTCACCGCCGGGCAGGCCGGCAAGATCGTGTACGCCGCAAGCCCCGCCATAGCCAAGACCCGCGAACGACTCGCCGATGTAGCCACCGTCGTCGATGCCGGTGACCCGCCCAGCCTGCCGGGCGTCCTGGCGGACCTCGCGGCCCGTGGCGTGCGACGGCTGATGGTCGAAGGCGGCGGCACGATCCACACCCAGTTCCTCACCGCCGAGCTCGCCGATGAGATCCACCTGGTGATCGCGCCATTCTTCGTCGGCGACCCGGCCGCGCCCCGGTTCGCCGGCGACGGCGCCTTCCCCCATCATCCAGGCAACCGGATGAAACTGGCCGAAGTCCGCCAGATCGGTGATGTCGTGCTCCTGCGCTACGTGCTCCACCAGGCCACCGACGACTGAACCTCCAGCTCATGTTCACGCGCCGATAGTGCGGACCCTCAGGTGCAGTTGTCGCAGACCCCAGTCAGCGGCATGACCTGGTTACAAGTCGTGCATAGCTGGCCGACTTTCGCCTCTCCACGCTCAGGTGTACTAGCTCTTGACGAGCCGTAGCGTCTCTCGACACATGTTGTGCACGCCTTCAGCGTCCGCATCTGCTCTTCGGTCGCGAGCACCGGAGAACCAAGCCGTTCGCCGTCACCCCACTCGAAGTGACCACAGTCTGCGTCGTGCCGCATTCTTGGTAGTCCACCGGTCAGGGTGCCATCCCGGTGCACCGGGTACACCACATAGCTGATGTCGGGATGCTCCGCTTCGGCACTCACACAATCACCCTACGGCCACCGGGCCTAGCCCCGAGGATCCGCCAACGCCAGCTCACGGGCCCCCGGAGTTGCCCGGCGAGCATGTCCGATTTTGGGAGCAGAATGGGAACGGCGAGACTCGGTCAGACGGTGCCAGACGCGGTGATCGTGACCTTACGCAGGTCCCTGACCTGCGCGGACACCGTTACCTGGCTTGTTGGCCGGTGGAGCACTGTGTTCGCATCGAAGTGATCACCCAAACGCGCTCCTCCCTCCATACGCTCCCCAGCGAGCGTGGCCGGGAAGTGTTTTGGCAGGTAGGAGCCGCAAGCAGGATCGGCCTCCGGAGCCGTGTGCGCGGATTTCGAATCTGCTGGGGCGCGCCTTTGATGACAAGCGCAAAACACGTTCTGACCTGCGGAGAACCCGCTGCCATCGCTCCTGGAGCGCTCGACATTCACCAGTATGCGGTATAGGTAGGGTGTAGGGTACCGCCGCGGCCATTCGGATTGGAGCAAGCGGTGAAGACGTCGATCTACCTGCCGGACGAGATGGCCCAGCAGGCGCGCGATCGGGGGATCTCGCTGTCGGAGGTCACTCAGGCCGCCTTGCGCGGGGCAATGCCGGATAACGCGTTCGTCACTGTCCCCGAGATCAGCGACGTGCGCGGCATCCACGGCGTGGAGCCCGTTCTTCAGATCTCCCTATCAGCTATGACCGGCGGCCTGCCCGACGGGGCGTCCGCGATGTTCCTCGTTAACGCCCTGCTGCAGGCTGACCGTGGTCACATGATCGACATGGGAACGGCTGAGCCGCTGCTCAAGCAGCTCAGCTACGGCCGGCCCGAGCCGCATAAGTTCCCGCTGTACGCCCGATGGCGGTTGTCGGCGGCCGCGATCGAACGGCTTGAGCAGGCTCGGGCCGGCGGAAACTTCATGCTGCAGGTCACGATCGAGTACGGCCTGATGGGCGGCACGGCGGCACCCAACTGGAGACAGCCGCATCGGCCTATCCGGGGGCCGTCAGACCAGCCGACGCAGAAGATCATCAGGGCTCACGACTGGGTGCAGAACGTGCTCGAGCCATGGCAGCAGGCAACCGCGGTGTCGCTGGTCCTGCCGCTCCCGCAGGCGGCGACAACTGACGAACACCGGACCATCGTCGCCAGGCTCGCGAGCGCCAGGCACGACATTGATGACGGCCAGTGGAAGCCCAGCATTTCGGCCACGCGGGAGGCCGTCGAGCTGCTCAGGAGAATGCGGCTAGCTGTGATCAACACGAAGGCGCAGGACCGGACCCTAGCAGAGCGCGAGGGAGCCATCCTCGACCGGCTGGCGGACTTCGCGCAGGCCCTGTTCGACTTCGACTCGGCCGCCAGCCACCCGGATCCCCATTTGCGGGATATCGCTTGGAACCGGGAGAACGCAGTGCTAGCGCTGGGCGCTGCAGTGAGCGTGGCGCAGGCAGTATTCGCTCACCCGTAAGCCGAATGCCACCCATAGCGGCGCTCGCGCGGTCTGCCCTACCGTATCGAGGATGCCGGATCGGCACTGCAGCACACGAGATGCCGATTCGATGCACGGTCGTACGGGCGGCCGGGACGTTTGAGTGGCAGGCCCGGCCGAGGAGGAGACAGCATGGCCATCCGTCCGCTTGTGACCCCGAAATGGGCAACCAGTTCCTACGGAAACGACGACATCGCATGGGAGGAGGCCAAGCGGGAATGCCGGGACGCCCTGCATGAGTGGTGCGCGCGTCAGGAGCCGCACGCTTATGTCGACCTCATCGCCCGCGTAAGGGCGATTCCTTGGCCGCCGGGCGACCATAGCAGCGGCCAGCTGGGCTATCTGCTCGGCCAGGTGAGCCTTGAAGAACTGGACTCGACCGAGGACCGGCCAGTTATCTCATCCGTCGTCATCGCCAGCGGGAAGAATGAGCCCTCGCATGGCTACTGGGCTTTCGTGGAAGAGGCTCTAGGAATCCGCGTGCCTCTCGCTGGCCGCGAGGCCTTCTGGCTGAACGAACTGGCCCGATGCTTCGAGTTCTATGGCCGAGGAGTGCGCCCGGCGTAGCCGTCCTCGCCGGACGTGATCGGGCATGGGCGGCATCGACTGGCTGGCGCGGACTTCCCGGCGCGGGCTGTCCGGCAGGGTTGCACCGTTGGCAGCGGTTGGCCGCGTTGGTGTGGAAGCTGAGCATCCGAGTGCACTCCTCGTACTGGCTGCACCAAGGCGGCCAGACGGGTCGCGACGAGGGCGGAGGCAGCTCTGTCGGCGACAGTCGCGCCTGAGCACCGCAAACGGACTGTGCACGCCATGGTGTTCGCCCTGGCGAATTTCGGTACTCTGCATGTGTAGGGATAACGAACGTTATCCCTACATGGGCACACGGCGCCGCCCGGCAGGGCACCCGGCACCTAACTATGTCGGGAAACAATGTTGATAAAACTACGTCGGCAAACTAGGTGCACATAATCGTTTCCGCTACAGTCATCGTCATGACGGCAACCCGGTTCATGATCATGGGCACTGATGCGCGCGGCCCGCGGACCGGAGTCGCGTGATGGCGAAGATCGGGTACGCGCGGGTGTCCACCTGCAGCCAGAAAGACGACAGCCAGGTAGATGACCTGACCGCTTACGGATGCGGCAAGATCTTCATCGACAAGGCGTCCGGCAAGCTGGCCGAGCGCCCCGAGCTCGACAAGGCCATGGCCTATTTGCGCGAGGGCGACGTGTTCGTTATCACCCGCCTGTCCCGCGCGATGCGGTCGCTGAAGCACCTCCTCGCGCTCGCCGACGAACTGCGCGAGCGCGGCGTCGGCCTGGTCGTCCTCAAGCAGCACATCGACACCACCACGCCGACTGGGCGGCTGGCCTTCCACATCCTCGGCGCGATCGACGAGTTCCAGCGCGAGCTGATCGTCGAGGGCACCCGCGAGGGCCTCCAAGCGGCCCGTGCCCGCGGCCGAACGGGGGGCCGCAAGCCCAAGCTGAATGCCCGCCAGGCCGCCACGGTGCGCCGCATGTACCAAGCCGTCGGCCCGGACGGCAAGCGGCAGCACACCGTCGCCGAGATTGCCGAAGCCGTCGGCGTGCACCGCACCACCGTCTATGAATACCTCAAGAAGGAGGGCTGACCTGGCCGCCGGTCCGCCAGAAGCATCGACGCCTGGCCGCCGTTGACTGGTATCTGGTACAGGGTACCCTATACCTATGGAGATCAGGCCCTTGGACCAAGCGATCGAGGAGTTGCGGACAATGACCGACCCTTACGCGCGGCTACGTGAGGCCCGCGCGCTCGATGACGCCCTGGCGATGGCGCGGCGGGTGGTGGCTGAGATCAAGCGGGACACGATAGAGAGCCTGCGCGGGGTCTCGGGGGCCGGGTACGGCGGCATTGCGCGGCGGCTGGGCCTCACCAAGGCCCGCGTTCAGCAGATCGCCAACACCGCGCGCGGGCTGCCGGCCGCCTTCGCTTTCCGCGACCAGGACGGCACCTGGTACGGCGAGCCAGGGCTGCTCCAAGAACGCTACCGGGAGGCGCCGTCGTTCATCGCGTTCAGCCCGGCTGATGAGTGCAACCCGCTGTTCGGGCAGGTGCTCACGGTGCGCTATGGCGAGGTGCGCGAGGAGCACGGGATCAGCGCGTACACGGTGCAGGTCAGGCAGGACAACGGCAGTCCGTTCAACCTGCGCATGACCCACCCGGTGCTCGACGCCCTGTTCGGCCCGCCGATCCTCGGCACGCCCGAGCGAGCACAGTGGGACGCGGCCCGAGAGCAGCGGCGCCGCCAGCTCGGCCTGCCCCCGGGCGCTTAAGACGGCCGGCCGACGAGATGGTCATACGTCCCTGCCCTCACTCGCGCCCCACGGGCAAGTGCAGGCAGGAAGCCCACGATAATGTCCGTGTCTTGCGTCAACAAATTGGCACCCCAATCTTCCTCCGCCGGCTCTGACAGAGGAAGCGTCCAGTCAATGCCCCAGCATGTGAATCGCATCCTGGCCGGCTGCGAGTGCCATCTGGCTAGCCACGGTCGGTGCGGCCTTGGTGAGGCCCAGCATCACTGCGCCGCACAACTGGCGAAGACGGCCCTTCTCTGGCGCCGGATCACTTGCGGCCTGGTGCAAAGCGGCGGCCTGGGATTCCAGCGCTGCCTGTTCGGGGTCCTGGAGGCCCAGCGTTGGCGCTATCTGGCTGACCAGGCCCGCGAAACTGAGCAGCGCGCTAGCATCGAAGCCATTTGTGTTGTTCTGCACGACGTTGCTGCTACCGATAACAAGGTTGCCTCGCGCATCAGCAATCTTGTTCTTGATGTTCATCGTATCTCCATGATTTATTGACCCGCGTGTAATCGTGATAGGTGAGTTCTGAAAATTGCCAGATACGGCCAGCTGAAATGCATCGTCTGTCTGGTCGGGGGACGGAAGCTCCTCGCTCTCACCGATTGTCGCCCGCAGTTCGGCAACGAACTCGGTGAGAACCGTCCTGACCTGTCCCAGGACGCCTCTTATCACGCTGGGATGAACGGACCAGTAGACTGTCTGGATCTGCTGGTATGGATTGCCTATCTGATAATTCATGTACGCAGCTATATCGGCCGCCATCGGCAAGCTCAGTTTTAGGAATTCTCCCGAGTCCTCGAGCTGCTCAGCAAGAGCCCCGAGTTCGTCAACTGCCTGGGTTAGCTCAAGACGTTCGCTTACATGCTCGGCAACGAAGTCGGGGAGCCAGCTTGAACTGATTGGCTGGCCCTTAATGACGGCTCCCGAAATCACAGCATCAATGTGCAGACCCGCGTGAACCACCCGATATTCCGGGATATCGGCACGAGTCGGATACCCCTTGAGTTCTAGGGTCGCCCACTCACGCAACTGCGGAGAACCAGTGCGGCTGCCCAACAACATGCACCTTCGCAGGGCCGCGCCAAGCGGCTTCCCCTCGTCGAGCACATCCTGCTCGATCTGGCTCAAGAGGCCGGTGCCCTGGCCCCGCGTGTTGAGACTCATGCCTCACCTTCTTGTTGCATCAAACGCAACTGTGTTATACAAGCTGCCGGACTGCGCCTACGCGAGGGGCGGCCGACAGATGAAACCTGCTCACCCCTCGTGACCTCCGGCTATCGGTTGTGTGAACTATGTCGAATGTTGCATCTGATGCAATACCGCTCGCTTCTAGCTGCAGCCGCTGGTGGAGCCGCAGCCTTCGCAGACGTAGCAGCTGCCCGCGGGGCGCATTTTGGTGCCGCAGGTGAGGCAGAGTGGCGCGTCCGCGGTACGGCCCTGCTGCTCCTCGATCAGCTCCGTGGACGAGTGCGCGTGCTTAGGCTCCGCAGCGTGCGGCAGCCGTTCGGGACGCTTATGTTCCACGGGTGCGGACTGCGCCATCGCCTCCGGGTCGGCCTCGGCCAGTTCGGCCGGGTCCTCACCGGCGAGCTGTGCGCCGCGCTCGGTCGCGGACAGGATGCCGAGCTCGGCGCGTTCCTCGTAGGACAGGTGGTCGAGCGCGAGCCGGCGGAAGATGTAGTCCATCACCGAGCTCGCGATCCTGATGTCGGGATCGTCGGTGAGCCCGGCGGGCTCGAACCGCATGTTGGTGAACTTCTCCACCCACGTCCGCAGCGGCACCCCGTACTGCAGGCTGATCGAGATCGCGATCGAGAAGGCATCCATCACCCCCGCGAGCGTCGACCCCTGCTTGCCCAGCTTGAGGAAGACCTCGCCGAGCCCCTCCTCCGGATACTTCGACGCGGTCATGTACCCCTCCGCGCCGCCGACCGTGAACGACGTCACCATCGCCGACCGGTGCTTGGGCAGCCGCCTGCGCACCGGCGGGACCTCGTGCGGCTGCGCCGCTGGCTCGGCCGCCGCGACGCTGCCCGTCTTCTTCCTCGCGTCGGAAAGCGGCTGGCCCACCTTGCAGCTGTCGCGGTAGATCGCCAGCGCCTTCAGGCCGAGCTTCCAGCCCTCGAAATAGATGTTCTCGATTTCCTCGACTGTGGCGTTTTCCGGCATGTTGACCGTTTTGGAGATGGCCCCGGAAAGGAACGGCTGGGTGGCGGCCATCATGCGGACGTGCCCCATCGGTATGATCGCGCGCTCGCCCATCGCGCAGTCGAAGACCTCGTAGTGTTCCGCGCGCAGACCGGGCGCATCCACCACGTGGCCGTGCTCGGCGATGTACTCGACGATGGCCTCGACCTGTTCTGGCTGGTAGCCGAGGTTGGCCAGGGCGCGCGGCACGGTCTGGTTGACGATCTGCATGGACCCGCCGCCGACCAGTTTCTTGAACTTGACCAGAGCCAGATCCGGTTCGATGCCTGTGGTGTCACAGTCCATCATGAGGCCTATGGTGCCAGTAGGTGCGATTAGGCTACTTTGGGCGTTTCTGTACCCATTTGTCTCACCCAAGGCCAGCGTCTCGCGCCACGCCGTGGTGGCGGCATCGAGGATTTCCTGATCCATGCCGCCCATCACGCGCACCGTGTCGTTGGCCGCCGCGTGCTTGCGCATCACCCGGAGGTGCGCGGCCGCGTTCCGCGGGTACCCGTCGTACGGCCCCACCACGGCGGCCAGTTCCGCGGACCGCTTGTACGCCACGCCCGTCATCAGCGACGTGATCGCCGCCGCGATCGCCCGCCCGCCCGCGGAGTCGTAGGCGTGCCCGGTCGCCATCAGCAGCGCACCGAGGTTGGCGTAGCCGATCCCGAGCTGGCGGTAGGCGCGGGTGGTCTCGGCGATCTTCTGCGTCGGGAAGTCGGCGAACGTGATCGAGATATCCATCGCGGTGATGATGAGCTCGACGATCCGCGCGAACCGCTCGGTGTCAAAGGTGTCGTCGTCGCGCAGGAACTTCAGCAGGTTGATGCTGGCGAGATTGCACGACGAATTGTCCAGGTGGACATATTCGCTGCACGGGTTACTTGCCGTGATGCGGCCCGATTCTGGGCAGGTGTGCCAGGCGTTTATCGTGCCGTCGTACTGTATGCCGGGATCGGCGCATTCCCACGCTGCCTGGGCCATCTTCCTGAACAGCGCCTTGGCGTCGATCCGCTCAACGACTTCGCCTGTCCGCCGGGCGAGCAGGTCGAATTCGCCGCCAGACTCGACCGCGGCCATGAACTCGTCAGAAACCCGGACCGAGTTGTTGGCATTCTGGTACTGGACACTCGCGATGTCCTTGCCACCCAGGTCCATGTCGAAGCCCGCGTCGCGGAGCACCCGGACCTTTTCTTCCTCGCGGGCCTTGGTCTCGATGAACTCCCCGACATCCGGGTGATCGACGTCCAGCACGACCATTTTGGCCGCCCGCCGGGTAGCGCCGCCCGACTTGATGGTTCCCGCCGATGCGTCTGCGCCGCGCATGAAGGACACCGGGCCGCTCGCGGTGCCGCCAGAGCTCAGCAGTTCCTTGCTCGAGCGGATACGGGACAGATTGACGCCAGAACCTGACCCGCCCTTGAATATCAGACCCTCCTCCTTGTACCAGTCGAGGATGGAGTCCATCGTGTCGTCGACGGCAAGGATGAAACAGTTGTGCACGCGAAGATTGCCCGAAAGGTACTCGCCGCTCTCGGTCTGGATGTCGTAGACCTCCATCGGCCCCAGCGCCTCGGCAGATTGGATCTCGGCAAGCCAACGATCCAGCCCACCGACATCAGGGTCTACCCGCAGAAGATGGTCGCCGGGGCAAAGCGACCCAGCCTCGACGAATACCCCATCGTCCAGATCCCTCGCCCGCCAGACGAGATGGTCGGCGGTTACATCGAGGGTGTAGCCCGCCTTCGTGTGCAGACGCAGCACATCCTTCACGCCGTTGGACTTGGTCGCGGCGATTCGGGTCAAACCATGGGCGTCGCAGACCTTCATCCCGACGGCATCGGTTTCGACGAGTTTGCCGATCGGCACGAGACCGGCCGGTGTGCTCACCGGCGCGTCGTAGGGCTGGCAGGCCGATACCTGCTGGGGTGAGGTGGTTCCGACGTTGAACCAGACCGGCGAGTTGAAACTGAAGACCTGGTGGATGAGGGCGTACTTCAGCTCGTGCTCGAAGACTTCCACGTCCTCGTCGGTGGCGAAGTAGCCGTTCTCCCTGCCGGTCGAAACGTAGACGTCGACCACGCGGTCGACGAGTTGCTTGAGGCTCCACTCACGCTGCGGTGTGCCGACGGCGCCGCGGAAGTACTTGGTCGTGACGATGTTGGCCGCGTTGACGGACCAGAAATCGGGGAATTCCACCCCACGCTGCTCGAAGTTGACGGACCCGTCCCGCCAGTTCGTCATGACGACGTCCCTGCGCTCCCAGGTCACCTCGTCGTAGGGATGAACGCCCGGCTTGGTGTGGATGCGCTGGCTCCGCAGGCCACCGGCCGCCGCCTTGCGCGTGCCCTTGCCGCCGTTGCCACCTCGCCCGGTCTGGCCGCTCGCCGTCTCCGTCATTTCCTCCCCCTCCCGGGACCGCGCTTGGTCCCTCGTGGCCCCTGCACGGGCCGCCGCCGAATTTCGCCACGCCGGCCGGTGACCGGCCGCAGATTTCCCGCCTGACCGCTCGCCAGGCCGCTCACCCAGCTCTCACCACCGCTCGCTTGGCCGCTCACCTGTCGCGCACCGCCGCGTCCACAAGTTCAGGCTCGTCCGCCGTACCTCGCGTGATCTCGCTCGCCTGGCCGGTTGCCGCGCCGCCCGCTTGATCGCCCGGCGAGCTCGCAGCCGGCGCGCCGCCATCCGCGGCGGCCGGACCGCCCCGGCCCGCGGCGGAGGGACGGACCCCGGCCGGCGCGCCGCCGCCGTGGGCGGCCCGCAGCAGGGCGATCTCTTCTTCGAAGTCGGCGAGTGACTCGAATCCCCGGTAAACCGAGGCGAACCGCAGATAGGCCACCTCGTCAAGCTCGCGCAGCGGCCCCAGGATCGCCAGGCCGACCTCGTGCGAGGCGATCTCCGCGCAGCCGCGCGCCCTGATCGTGTCCTCCGCCTGCTGCGCGAGGACCGCGAGCTGGTCCTCGTCCACGGGGCGGCCCTGGCACGCACGGCGGACGCCGCGGACTATCTTGTCGCGGGCGAACGGCTCGGTGACGCCGCTGCGCTTGGCCACCATCAAGATGACGGTTTCCTGAGTGGTGAACCGGCGCCCGCACTCCGGGCACGACCTGCGGCGCCGGATCGCCGTGCCCTCCTCAGCCGTCCGGCTGTCGATGACCCGGCTGTCGGGGTTCCTGCAGAACGGGCAGTGCACCTATGCCTCCGGACCGTAAACACAACCTGTGGAAGAACTACAGCGCTGTAACTACTATATGTTGTGGTCACGGTAGGGCAGACGCAGGCCTGATCGCAAGCGCAACCCGCCGGCGAGTACGGCGGGCGAGGTCAGCACATCTGGGTGCGCCTCGGTATACGCCGGGCACACCGCCAGATCCCGGCCCCCGGATGCCGGCCCGCATCCCGGACCCCGCATGCAAGCCCCCGTAGCAGTCTCCATATGCCGCGCGCTCCCGCAGGAGTGCGCGTGCCCGCTACCCGGCCGGGACAAGCGCCGCGGACATCCTTATTCGCCGCAGGCTCAGGCCCTTGGTACCCACAGGGACTGGCCGGCGGCGATCTGCGCGCTCGGCAGGGCGTTGATGTCGGTGATCTGCTGTACGACGAGCCTGGGGTCGGCGCCAGGTTCCGCGCGCGCGGCGATCGACCAGAGTGAGTCACCCGGCTGCACGACAACCTGGGACATGTGCTTGTCGAACACGCTTGGTGGTACGCCCGACCCGGTCGCGGCCGCGCCTCCGGCCACGGCAAGCCAGATCAAGCCGACGACAAGGACGAGGAAGCCGATGAGCACGATACGGCCGCGGCGGGTGAGCCTGAGCGCTGCTGCGGGTGCGGCGGCTGCAGTTGCGGTCATCGCGGTCTCCCTCCAAATAGGAACACACGTTCGATCGTACGTACGTTCGATCGAACACACGTACGTTGTATCGCAGGGGTACGACATTTTCCACAACCATCGAACAGGTGTTTGAGGTGTCGCGCGAGAACCGCTAACGTCGGCTCCGTAAGCCAACACAGCGCACTAAGGCACACCGCCCGCCTTAGGCGCAGGCCGCGCCGGCAGGTCAGCGGAAGGGCGATCCGCAGTCCGGCAGGCGGCACCCGCACAGGAAGCAGGTAACGCAGCCATGCACCAGGCAACAGCCATAAGGAGACCGCGGAGATGAGCAGCAATGACGGCGGCGGCCCGGTACGCAGAAGCCCGGGCCGGCCGCGCAAACACCCTCTCGACCCGGTGGTGACACCGCGGAAGAAAGGTAAAAGGAAAGGCCCGACCGTCGTGGAGTTCCCCGACCAGCCCGATCCCGCGCACGTGCTCACCTGGCGGCAGCGCCGCGTCCTGCAGGTGATTCGCGAATCCGTACAGCGCCGGGGTTACCCGCCGTCAATGCGGGAAATCGGCGAGGCCGTCGGCCTGACGAGCACGTCGAGCGTCAGCTACCAGCTGTCCACCCTGCAGAGCAAGGGCTATTTGCGCCGCGACCCGAACCGGCCACGTGCGGTGGAAGTCAGGCTGCCAGGCAAGCCACCCGTGCGAGCCGACGAACCGGTCGACGGCATGGACGAGACCGTGGCCCATGATGTCATCGAGCGGGACGAAGCCGGGGCGCAAGCGGCACATGACACTGCGTACGTCCCGCTCGTCGGGCGGATCGCAGCCGGAGGCCCGATCCTGGCGGAGGAGGTTGTGGAGGACGTCTTCCCGCTGCCCAGGCAAATCGTCGGCGAGGGGACGCTGTTCCTGCTCAAGGTGGCCGGTGACTCGATGATCGAGGCTGCCATCGCGGATGGCGACTGGGTCGTCGTGAGGCAGCAGCCCGTCGCGGAGAACGGTGACATCGTGGCCGCCATGATCGATGGTGAGGCGACCGTCAAGACGCTCAAGCGTAAGGACGGGCATGTCTGGCTGATGCCGCAGAACGCGGCCTACGAGCCGATCCCTGGCGAGGAGGCCGCGGTGCTTGGGCGGGTGGTGGCCGTCCTGCGCCGCATGTGAAGCCGGGCCGGGAACAGACCGGCGCGGGTGTATCGCGGATCGGGACCGTGGGACCGGTACTCGCCGGGGGTCATCGGTAGCTGTCCGCACCGTGGTGGCACGGCTGACGCCGCCTGAGCGCCGGGTTGCCGGTGGCGTTCAGCCGCGGCGTGGCTGGGTGTAGTGCGTCCGCGTGTCGGCTGCCATGCCGGTGCTGTGCGCGAGCGTGATGATCGTGCGGGTCGCGTGCACCCTCGGGCACCCGTCCATCATCGCGAGCATCGTGATGCCGGGGCGGGCGAACCGCGACGCTGTCGACGCGGATGGACCGCGATACCCCAGCCGCGGGCGAACCGCGATCCCGCTAGTGCGCGCGGACCACTGCGGCCGCATGTATCTGGTGCGGCGTTTGTGCCTCTGATTGAGCAGGGGCAACACCGGGGCGTTATGTCGCCGGGTGGTGGTATCCCACAGGGGAGGCGGTCATGGCCATCCGCGACATCTATCTGAAGATCGAGATCATCTCCGGCTACTCGCCGGTGGAACCGGACGACCATGTGTCGCCGCCGATCCAGTACCGTCGCGACTGCATGCGCAACATGGGGCACGAGGACGGCACCATTCCCGGTGACGAGGTCGCGGCCCGCCGGCTGACCGCCCTGATCTACCGGGAGTACCTCGACCCGCAGTACCTGGTGCCCAAGCCGGACAAGCTGGTCGCCGCGGACATCAACGAGCCTGCCTTCGCCCGCCGGGTGCCCGGCACTGTCATCTACGCACAGCCCGGCGACTGGCTGCGGATCCACGTCAAGAACGGTGACGGGATACCTCACAGCTTCCACATCCACGGCTTGCGTTACGGGATTGACTCCGACGGCTCGTGGCCCTTCGGGACCCAGAGCACCGACGGCCGGCGCTCGGATGAGATCTGCCCGGGCCAGAAATGGACGTACACGTTCGAGGTCACCGATGACACCGTCGGGGCCTGGCCGTTCCACGACCACTGCCGCCAAATCGGCGCCGCGGTGAACCGCGGCCTATTCGGCGGTCTGGTCGTGCTCGAGAAGGAGCATTACGAGCGTTTGCCCTGCTTCCCGTATCCGCCGGGCTTCGAGGAGCACCTCTTCCGCACGCTGGAGCAGCTTGCAGGCAAAGGTAACAACCACCATGAGCCGCCCGGGGAGGCCGGGGAGCCCGGGGAGCTTGCCCGGGCCGAGACCACGGCCAGCATGAACCCGATGCCCGCACCCGGGCCAATGCCCATGCCGGCACCCGGGCCGATGCCCATGCCGGCACCCGGGCCGATGCCCATGCCGGCACCCGGGCCGATGCCCATGCCGGCACCCGGGCCGATGCCGATGCCGATGCCGATGCCGCCCGGCCCGGCGCCTCTGCCGCCGGCAGGGCCTGGTGTGGAGCAGCCACCACCGGAGCTTGCGCCCTACCTGGCGACGCTCGATGAGCTCGCGCACGCGCCGCAACCGCTGCCCGGCCCCGAGCACCTGCTGCACGTACCACTGTTCTTCCACCAGATGAGCGGTTTCCGTGACACCCCGGTGTTCCAGAGCGCGCCGCTGAACGTCGGCGCCACCTACACCTCGCCGGCCTTCACCGTCGCTGGCACCTACAACTACATCTGCGGTATCCACGGCGCGGTGATGGCCGGTACCGTCACGGTGCAGGCCGGAGGCCCGAGCACCGTGCCGGTGAACATCGTCGATTTCTCGTTCAACCCGGCGAACGTGACCGTCGGCGTCGGCGGGAATGTCATCTGGACCAACAGCGGCCCCAGCCAGCACAGCGTCGTCGAACGAGGCGGCGACAACATCCCGTCGTACTGTTTCAACGGGCGCTCGTTCGCCGGCAACACCCCGACCATCATCGCGCACGCGGGCCAGCGGATCCGCTGGTACGTGTTCGACCTGGACCTCGGCATGGGCTGGCACAACTTCCACACCCACGCGCAACGATGGCGGTTCGCCGGCCAAACCATCGACGTGCGCAGCATCGGCCCCGCGGAATCCTTCATGGTCGACACCGAGGCGCCGCCGGTGCTGCTGCTCCCACCCGGGTTCGAGAACTGCCACCAGCCGCACCACGGCGCCAAGGCCTACCATCTGCGCGGCGACTTCCTGGTGCACTGCCACGTCGAGATGCACATGATGGGCGGCCTGGTCGGGATCGTCCGGTCGCACCAAACCGTCTACCTCACCGACCAGCAGGCCGACCATCTGGAGAACGAGACCGGACTCCCCCTCGACCCCGGCGGCAACGCCTGCCCCGCGGTGCAGGCGGACCGGTGCGCGAACGCGGTCGGCGGCCAGTGGCAACAACTCCCTGGCCTGCCGGAGGTCACGTTCATGCACGCGGTGCTGCTACCCCACACCAACCGCGTCCTGTACTGGGGCTACGGGCCCCGGGCAGACCAGACCCGGCTCTGGGACCAGGACACCGGCACCTACACCCAACCGGCCAACCAGCCGCAGGCGCTGGCCGCGGACGAGAACATCTGGTCCGGCGCGCACGCCCACCTCGCCGACGCGGCCGGCACCATCCTCGTGCACGGCGGATACCACTTCAACTCCAATCCGCCGCTTGATCCCGACACCGAACGCCGCGCATTCCTGTTCGACCCCGGCACCTCCACCTTTACCGCCACCGCCGAGCTGCACACCGGCCGGTTCTACCCGAGCACCCTGACCATGCCCGACGGCAGGCCGATGACGCTGTTCGGGCAGGACAACGCCAGCCCGGGCGCGCCGACCGCCGCCTCCGCCGAGACGTTCACCCCGGGCGCGGGCGGCGCGTGGACCGCACCGAAGCCGCTGCCGTTCAACTACTTCTACTACCCGTGGACCTTCCTGCTGCCCGGTGGTGACCTGTTCATCGCCGGCCCGCAGAAACCCGCTCGCCGGTTCGATCCGGCCGCCAACCCGGTCGTGGACAACCCGGCACTGCAGTACAACCAGCTCGCCAACCCGCAGCGCGGGGTCAACATGGACGGCACCGCCGTCCTGCTGCCGCTCAAGCCACCGCACTACGAGCCACGGATCCTGGTGGCCGGCGGGACCAGCAACGGCGCCGCATGGTCGGCAAGCGAAGCCGGCGCGCTGCAAAGCGCGGAGTGGATCGACCTGTCCGCCACGGCACCCGCGTGGCAGGCGCTGCCCAACATGAACGTCGCCAGGGACAAGGTGAACTCGGTCCTGCTGCCCGACGGCCGGGTCCTGATCGTCGGCGGCTTCGAAACACCGCCCGACGGCGGGCCCGTGGAAATCTTCGACCCGCAAGACCCCGGATCGGGGTTCATGCTCGGCCCCAACATGACCCATGGCCGCGGCTACCACTCCGCCGCCATCCTGCTGCCCGACGGCAGCGTCATCGTCGGCGGCGACCCCAACGGCGCAAACACACCGAACGAGCGCTACCTGCCCTCCTACTTCTTCAAGCCGCGCCCAGCCATCACCAGCGCACCTGCGACCGTCGCCCACGGCGGCGCGTTCTCGCTCCAGACGGCCACCCCGGCCGCGATCTCCGAAGTCATATTGATGCGGCCCGGAGCCGTCACACACGGCTTTAACCACAACCAGCGCTCCATCGGCTGCGCCATCACGGGAACCACCGCAGCGGCAGTCAACGCGACCGCACCACCGGACGGTACTGTCGCGCCCCCTGGCTACTACCTGCTGTTCATCCTCGACCAGGACCGGATCCCGTCCACCGGAGTCTGGATCCGGCTCACGTAACCCACGGCGATTTCACACCTCATCCTTAACGGCTGCGCGCGCGTGACACTCACGCGCGTGGCTCCTGCCAAGGGAATGGAAGTAGCCTTGGGGCATGCGAGCTGTTCGTCTCCTTCTTGGTGCGCCGCGTTGATGGCCTGAATCAGCGCGGCGGCCCCTCGTGCGCGAGGGGCTTTTTCGTTAGCAGACAGTGGTGAGGACCGGATGAGCGACAGCGACCGCAGTCCCGGGCCGGAGAACGAGTCCGGTTCGGGTGGCAGTAACGGCACTGACATCCTGCCGCCGCTGCGTTACGACGCCCGCCTCGCAACCGAGATCGAGCTCTGGTGGCAGGACCGCTGGGAGGCGGCGGGCACCTTCGACACGCCGAACCCGGCCGGCCCACTCGCCGACGGCTTCGACCGGGTCGCGGACCTCCCGAAGTTTTACGTCTTGGACTTCTTCCCGTATCCCAGTGGAGCGGGTCTGCACGTGGGCCATCCACTGGGCTACATCAGCACCGACGTGTACGCCCGCTACCAGCGCATGACCGGCCGCAATGTGCTGCATCCGTTCGGCTATGACGCGTTCGGCCTGCCGGCCGAGCAGTACGCCATCGACACCGGGCAGCATCCGGCGGTCACGACCGCGGCCAACATCGCCAACATGCGGCGCCAGCTGCGCCGGCTCGGTTTCGGCCACGACCGGCGCCGTGAGTTCGCGACCACCGACCCGGCCTACTACCGGTGGACCCAGTGGATCTTCCTGAAGATCTTCAACAGCTGGTTCGACGAGACGGCCGGCCGCGCCAGGCCCGTCGCGGAACTTGTCGCGGAATTCGAATCGGGCCAGCGGGAGCCGGCCAGCCGCGCCGACCCAGACGGCCGTCCCTGGTCCCAGCTCACCGAACTCGAGCGCCGCGAGGTGGTCGACAGCTACCGCCTGGCCTATCTCTCGGAAGAACTCGTCAACTGGTCGCCCGGGCTTGGCACGGTGCTCGCCAACGAAGAGATAACCGCCGACGGGCGCAGTGACATCGGCAACTATCCGGTCTACCGGCGGCCGCTGCGGCAATGGATGCTGCGGATCACCGCATATGCCCCGCGCCTGCTCGGCGATCTGGACCGTCTCGACTGGCCCGAGTCGATCAAGCTGATTCAGCGCAACTGGATCGGGCCAAGTGACGGCGCCACCGTCGACTTCCGGGTGGCCGGCGAACCGCACAGCACGATCGGTGTCTTCACGACGCGGCCCGACACGCTGCCAGGCGCCACGTATGTGGTGCTCGCTCCCGAACATCCGATGGTGGACAGCCTCGCCGCCGGTTCGTGGCCCGCGGACACCCCGCGCGAGTGGCGGTACCTGGAAGGGCGCGAAGACCGGGCGGGCGCGTGGACGCCGGCCATGGCGGTCCGCGCCTACCGGCGCATGACGTCCAAAGTGGGTGACAGGACACCAGGCCCGGCCGAAAAGACTGGCGTGTTCACGGGTTCACACGTGCTCAACCCGATGACCGGCGAGCCGGTGCCCGTCTTCGTCGCCGACTACGTCCTGATGGGGTACGGCACCGGCGCGATCATGGCGGTGCCAGCGCACGACCAGCGCGACCTCGAGTTCGCCCGGCACTACCGCCTGCCCGTCCGCGCGGTTGTGCAGCCCCCGGCGGCGTGGTTCACCAGCCACGGCATTCCGGACGCCAGCCCGGCCGGTGATTGGCCAGCGGCGTTCGCCGGTGAGCAGGGCCGTTACCTCGACACGGCCGTGCCCGGGCTCGACCTCGACGGCCTGGAACCGGACGCCGGAATCGAAGCGGCGACTCGATGGCTCGAGCAGCGCGGCGCCGGCCAGCAGACCCGTTCGTACCGGCTGCGGGACTGGCTGTTCTCCAGGCAGCGCTATTGGGGCGAACCATTCCCGATCGTCTACGACGAGCACGGACTGCCTGTTGCGCTGCCCGAGGAGATGCTGCCCGTCCGGCTGCCAGAAGTGACCGACTTCCGCCCGCAGCCCGGGCAGGACGAGTCCAGCGACCCCGTTCCGCCGCTGGCCCGCGCTCCCGGGTGGGCGGATACCGAACTCGACCTCGGTGAGGGCCCCAAGCGGTACCGCCGCGAGGTCAACACCATGCCGCAGTGGGCCGGGTCGTGCTGGTACCACCTGCGTTATCTCGACCCGGCCAACGACAAACGCCTGGTGGACCCCGACGTGGAACGGTACTGGATGGTGCCGCCCGGTGCGCCGCCGGGCGATGGCGGCGTGGATCTGTACGTCGGGGGCGTCGAGCACGCGGTCCTGCATTTGCTCTACGCGCGGTTCTGGCACAAGGTCCTTTACGACCTCGGCTACGTATCGACCAGGGAACCCTTCCAGCGGCTGTTCAACCAGGGCTACATCCTGGCCGACGCTTTCACCGATTCCCGCGGCATGTACGTACCGGCCGCCGAGGTGGTGGAAGACACCGCCGGCCGCCCCAGCTACCTGGGCGAGCCAGTGGACCGCCGAGTCGGGAAGATGGGCAAGAGCAAGAAGAACAGCGTGAGCCCCGACGACATCTACGCCGCGTACGGCGCGGACACGCTGCGGCTCTACGAGATGGCCATGGGCCCCATCGACGCCGACCGGCCGTGGCGGACCGATGACATGGCCGGCGTCCACCGGTTTCTGCAGCGCGTGTGGCGGAGCGTCGTCGACGAGCAGACAGGCGCGCCGCTGGTAGGCGACCGCCCGCTCGACGCGGAAACGGCGCGGCTCCTGCACCGGACGATCATGATCGTGCGCAGGGACTTCGAGGAGTTGCGGTTCAACACCGCGATCGCGCGCCTGATCGAGCTGAGCACCCACGCGAGCAGGGTGGTCGCGCGGGAAGGGGCGATACCCCGCGCCCTCGCCGAGCCGCTGCTGCTGCTGATCGCACCGCTCGCACCGCACATCGCCGAAGAACTGTGGTCGAGGATCGGGCACCAGGACTCGCTGGCGTACGCGCCGTTCCCCGAGTTCGACCCGGCGCTGGCAGCGGAGCCTTCCGTCGTAATACCCGTGCAGGTCAACGGCAAGGCGCGGTTCAGGATCGAGATCGGTGCGGGCGCGAGCGAGGAGGAGATCCACCGGGTGATCGCCCGGCACCCGGACTACGCGCGCTACACCGAGGGGGCGAGCGTCAAGCGCGTCGTGATCGTCCCCGGCCGGGTCGCCAACATCGTCACGCGCTGAGCCAGCCTGCCCCCGGCGTCAGTCGGGGACGATGTTGACCAGCTTGGGCGCCCGGACGATCACCTTGCGGATGCCGCGGCCGCCGAGCGCGCGCCCGACCCCGGGAGCGGCGAGCGCCAGCGTCCGCAATTCGTCCTCGGAGATCCCTGGTGGCACCTGCAGCCGGTCCCTGACCTTGCCCGCGACCTGCACGACGCAGGTCACCGACTCCTGGACGAGCAGCGCGGGATCCGCGGCAGGCCACGGCACCGTGGCCACCGACGGCGGGTGGCCGAGGATCTCCCAGCATTCCTCCGCGGTGTAGGGCGCGAACAGCGACAGCAACACGGCCGCCGTCTCCGCGGCCTCCCGCACCGCCGGATCGCCCGCGCCGGGCCCTGAGTCGATCACGCGGCGGGCCGCGGTGACCAGTTCCATCAGCCGGGCGACCGCGACGTTGAACCGGAACGCCTCGACCAGGCGGGTGAACTCGTCGATCGCGTGGTGGGTGGCCTGGCCGCCACCGGCAAAGCAGTCACTTGGCGTAGTCACTCTGGCGGTGTTCTCGATATGGTGCTTGTCTTTCGTGCCTGGCTGGATGTACATCCGCTTCCTGGGCC
>Ga0209648_10001383_pt1 | contig 19539 bp, 20 predicted proteins | sample GraSoi2013_115cm_FD_185830 | JGI IMG/M metagenome (GOLD analysis project Ga0209648, IMG submission 185830) | Grasslands soil microbial communities from the Angelo Coastal Reserve, California, USA - Sample 9_17_2013_115cm (SPAdes) (version 2) | ecosystem: Environmental > Terrestrial > Soil >...
ATGGCGTCAACGGCGATGGTGATCATGGGATTTTTGTCCGCAGGCTAAGCGAGAAAGCTCGAAATCCTTAAGACGCCGCTTCTTGAGCCGCTTTGCCCTTGTAATGGCCGCAATGAGGGCAAACCTGGTGCGGCTGCTTCATTTCATGGCAGTTCGGACACTTCGCCAGCGCGGGCTTCGACAAAAAGTCGTGTGCCCGCCTGGTGCTGGTGCGTCTCTTCGAATGCCGTCGTTTTGGGTTAGGCATAGTAATACTCCTCGGTCCCGCCGCGTCGGCCGCACTTGCGGCCGCGCATACAGATTGTCGCGGATGGTATAGGGCTTCGCGCCCGGAAAACTATTGTTTCTTGAGCCAGTCCTGCTTGAGGCGCGCGAGAGGGGCCATTCGCGGGTCCGTCGCGTGGGTCTCACAGCGGCACTCTTCATGGTTGAGGTTTGCGCCGCAATTCGGGCACAGCCCCCGGCAGTCGCTCTGGCAAATCACCTTTAATGGCAGCGCCAGCAGCACCTGCTCTTTGATCACGTCCGCCAGGAAGAGCCCTTCTCCTTGATAAAACCCGATCTCTGTATCGTCGTCTTTCAACCGGTCTTCTTTCGGCTTGGCATCCTTGGGAAGCTGCGCGTAAAAGAGGTCAAACGCCCGACTCACCTCTTCCACCACCGGCTCCAGGCAACGCGCACACACCAGTTCAATCTTCGTTTCGAGGTTGCCCTCGACCCTAATCTGCCCTTCCAGCAGCTCCGCCGTGGCCGTCACTTCCACCGGCTCGAGCTGCTTGATCTCCGCCGAATGAAAATCGATGCTTCCCGGTGCATACGTCTTCCGGATGCGCAGCTTGTGGACGGCCAATTCCTTAACGTCAAGGAACATCTCTTCAGCGCCTCCGGCGCGTACGCTCATGCTTTACCATTATTGAGTCGCCTCCCCGCCAAGTCAAGGAAGCGCCTTCGTGCCTGTGCGTTTTTGTGCGCTGTGGGCACCCCGGTTGTTCATGACGGGGCACGCCGTTCGTCACTGGCCTAGCCTAGTACCTGCCTCTATGCGTCTTGTTTCACATCGCGGCTCATCCATCCGCTTGCAACCTCCGTACTATCCAATGCAGGTGACAACATTCCATCTCGAAAGGATTCAAAGAAATGAAGAAGCTCGCGTATCTCTTTCTCGCAGTTCTAATGGTTGGCAGCGCCGTCATTGCCAAGGACAACCCCATGGTCGGTGGAGCGGCGATGCTCGCATCGAAGGACATCGTCTCGAACGCCGTCAACTCCGCGGATCACACCACGCTGGTCGCCGCGGTCAAGGCCGCTGGCCTGGTGGAAACTCTGTAGAGTCCCGGCCCGTTCACCGTTTTCGCCCCGACGAACGAAGCCTTTGCCAAACTGCCCGCCGGCACCGTGGACACGCTGCTCAAACCGGAAAACAAGGAAATGCTCACCAAGGTTCTGACCTATCACGTGGTCGCCGGCAAAATGTCCAGCAAGGAAAGCGATAAAAGGAGGCAACGGAACCGCCACACTGAAGACCGTGAGCGGCGGCACGCTCAAAGCCACGGCCATGGGTAAGATTATCATCCTGACCGACGAAAAAGGCGCCATGTCCAAAGTCACGATCGCTGACGTCAACCAGTCCAACGGCGTCATCCACGTTATCGACTCTGGCTTACTCCCTCAGTAGGAAACAAGCGCGCTTACTTCCGCGGAAATCATCAGCCCTGCGCTCTTCGTGAGCGCGGGGCTGTCTCTGTTTTTTGGTTTTCAGAAATGATCCGAATCGCTGGGCGGTAAAAATATATTACGATTCGCCGCTAGTTGCGCCGCAGCACCAGGCAGCCTGCCATCATGTCGTGCAACGCCTGCTTCTTTTCCGTGAACCCGGCCATGATGTATCCGATGAGTGCGGGGACCATGTTCGTGATGATTTTGCTGAAGTGTCTTCCCGTCGCGCGCCCAAAGCTGACGCGCCGTCCCGCCATATCGGTCACTACCAGACCCAGCGCCTTTTTCCCCAAAGTGGCCTGCCACTCCGAGCTTTCCATCAGCGCGTGGTACAGCCACGTCAAGACCAGGCTGAGCGTGGCCGCCAGAAATATCGCCCCAAAGATAAAAAAGATCCCTGCGTCATCCAGTTCTTGATCGGGGTGAATCTGGCTGAGGAGGGATCCCAATCCCGTCAGGAATATAAGCGGAATGAGAACCAATACGAAGCCAATGCCCATCACCACGTTGTCAATAATAAGTGCCAAAAACCGCAGCCAGAATCCCGCGTACTCCACACGCGGAATGGCGGCAACCTCGGGGTATCCAGAAACGGCCACCACACCGCCCCCCATGGGTGCTGCAGCCGTCGCACCCATCATGGGCGCGCGCGGCGCTGCAGCAGCAACCGAAAACGACTGGCCGCATTGCGAGCAAAACGCGGCACCGTCCGCCATTGCTGCGCCACACTTGGAACAGTACACAGGTCCCTCGCTTCCATCTCGCAAGGTGCAACGGCGCGCGAGAATTGCTGCCAAATCCTACTTATAAGCCGGGGCAGGGTCAATCGCTGCTTGTCGTTTGTTTTTTAACGCCATTCCACCATTGAGGGCAAAAATTTCACGGGACTAGTACCCTTCCTTAATCGCTGACTTGCACACTTTATCCATATAACCCTATGATTCAAAAAGAATTAGATCTGTCTGCGGGATTTTCTCTCGCTTTGGCTCAGTTCGTGCCCCTAGCAACTTCCCGATCCAATCGAATTGGAGGTAATTCAATGCGATTCAGGACTGCTCTGTGTCTGACAACCGTGTTCCTCCTATGCTTTACCGTGGCGGCGTGGTCCACGCCGATTCCTGATCGGATCATACCTCACGAACCCCGACCCGCCCCCGATACCCAGTCCGTATCAGGGAAAATCTCATCTATTGGTGACGCCACTTTCGCTCTTGACGTTGCAAAGGGCAACGACATGAACACCATCCACTTTCTGGTTGACGACCAAACTAAGGTCGAAGGTAAACTGAGGCTCGGCGCGCATGCCACTGTGGAATATCGTTTAAATGGTGGCAATAACCTTGCCGTCCACGTTGTCGTGAAGAAAGGCTCGGGGAGAAAGCCGTAACAACCATATCGTTTCGGCCCTTTGCCGGCCGGTAGTAACGAATCCTGCTCTTGTGCCGCGGCCCCACCCAGCCCCTCGCGGCGTAGCTTTATTGGGCCCTTAAGGAGTCTCGATGCGCACGACTCTGAAAATCGTCCTGCCCCTCGTCGTGAGCGTTGCCGTGGTGTCCTTGCTTTTTGCCGCGTACCAGGTACGCACGGAAAAACACAATCTGCGCAGCGACCTCTCGCGCCGGGCGGAGATATTAGGTGAGAGTCTCCAGGAGAGCGCCGAGCCGCTACTGGAACGCTCGCAAGAAAGAAGTTTGCAACGCCTGGTGGAGCGCTTCGGTCAACGAGAACACCTGAAAGGCGTCGCGGTCTACAACGAGTCGGGTACGGCGGTAGCGATCACGTCCGGACTGTCAGCGGCCTTCAAATTGCGGCCCGCAGCGGCAACTCGCGCTTCACGGGAGGATGCTGGTGTAGGCGAATTTCTGAGCGCAGATCAGGCTCCCTCTCTGAACCCGTCCGAGGAAGTTCCTGTACACATCTATGCGCTTCCGCTCCACCGTGACAGCGAAGTTGTAGGCACGCTGGCTCTGTTTCACGACACCAGTTACATCGACAAACAAGTATCCCGGACCATGCGCGATTCCCTGCTCAACGCGTTTATCCAAACACTTTTGATCACGGGACTCGCACTGATTCTCGTGAAGTGGACATTTACCGGACCGCTGACGCGCACGGCAAACTGGCTGCGAACGCTGCGAACTGGACAGCCCCATACAGGGCTGGTTCTTTCCAAAGGCGAAATACTTGACCAGCTCAATCATGAAGTGACGCACCTGGCGCATGACCTGAACACGGCACGCGCGGTTGCCGAGGAAGAAGCACGGTTGCGCGATTCGAACGCTTCGCTTTGGACGGCCGAGCGGCTGCGGGTCAGTTTGCGGAGCAAGCTTGAGGAAAAGCCGCTGTTTGTGGTCTCGAATCGCGAACCCTACATGCACGTGTTCAATGACAAGGACAAATCGATCGAAGTGCTCGTGCCCGCGAGCGGCGTGGTCACGGCGCTCGAGCCGGTCTTGCGGGCGTGCAACGGAACGTGGATTGCCAACGGCTCCGGCAGCGCCGACCACGAGGTCGTCGATGCCCAGGATCATCTTCGGGTTCCTCCGGATCATCCGAGCTACACGCTACGCCGAGTGTGGCTGAACGACGCTGAAGACAGAGGCTATTACGAAGGCTTTTCCAACGAAGGCCTCTGGCCGCTCTCACACATCGCGCACACGCGTCCTGTCTTTCGTCCCGAGGATTGGCTGCAGTATCAAAAAATCAATCGGCGCTTCGCAGACGCGGTTTTGCAGGAAATGGAGGGCTCCGAATCGCCGATCCTTCTCGCGCAGGATTATCATTTTGCGCTGCTACCGCGGATGATCAAGGACGCGCGGCCCGACGCGCGAGTGGCGATTTTCTGGCATATTCCTTGGCCGAATCCCGAAGTTTTCGGGATTTGCCCCTGGCAGCGGGAGTTGGTCGACGGTCTCCTGGGCGCCGATCTGATCGGCTTTCACATTCAATCGCATTGCAACAACTTTCTGGAGACGGTGGACCGCGCGGTGGAAGCGCTTACGGAATGGGACCGCTTCGCCGTAAATCGTCAGGGACACATCACGCGCGTGCGGCCGTATCCCATCAGCGTGGCGTACCCGGAAAATTTGCAGGCGATCCAATCGCGCAATTCCGGCGAAGAGCGCGCCGCACTCTGCGCGGAGATGCACGTCGAGGCCTCGCTCCTCGGAGTGGGCGTCGATCGCGTCGACTACACGAAAGGAATTCTCGAGCGTTTCCGGGCCTTGGAGCGTTTTTTCGAGCTGAACCCCGCGTACCAGCAGCGCTTCACGTTCGTGCAAATCGGCGCGCCCAGCCGCACGGACATTGAGCGCTATAAGAATTTCCTCGACGAAGTCAGCGCCGAAGCTGAGCGCATCAATGCGCGCTTTCAGACGGCGCGCTGGAAACCCATCGTATTCCGCAAGAAGCACCACTCGCACGAAGAGATCTTGCGCTATTACCGCGCTAGTTCGTTTTGCATGGTGACATCGCTGCACGATGGCATGAACTTGGTGGCCAAGGAGTTTGTGGCCTCGCGCGATGACGAACGCGGGGCGCTTATCCTAAGCACTTTTGCGGGGGCGTCTCACGAGCTTTCGGATGCCCTGCTGGTCAACCCGTACGACATCTCGCAGCTTGCCGAATACATTCACCGCGCGCTGGAGATGCCGGAAGAGGAACAAGCCAGGCGGATGCAACGGATGCGGCATCACGTGCGAGAGCATAATATCTATCGCTGGGCCGCGAATCTTCTCTCCGATCTCACGGAGATTCGCATTGAATTGACGGAACGCTTGGAAACGCCCCAAGCGTCGTGACTGCACCGGAAAGGGTCACGTTTTCCAGATTGCAGCGCTAGCGCCGGGTTGTGGTATTTTCAGAGACGGAGGAAGTACTCGCGTGAACGCTGCAGAAACACCTTTCGAATTCGTCACTGTCTCCTATCTCACGCGAATCGGCAACCAATCGGCATGCACACTCGCGGAATTGCTCACAGGGCTGGAGAATTGCAGCGACGCTTCCATCTTCCATCACACTTATCAAACGCTCGGCAGCCACCACTTCCTCACCGAGGGTTTTTCGAACGATTTCGCGCAGTGGGTGCTCGCAGACGCGAACCGCAATGACCTTGCGGAGCAGCTCGCGGCGCTGGACATTCGCGATTACGTTTCGATCGCCGCGTTGCGTCGCGATCTCTGCCGCCTCGTGGGCGATTTTTGCAGGGGGTTTCCTCATTTTGCCGAGCAGTCCGCGCTGGAGCGATTCTATTTCTGCGAAAGCGTCGAAGTCACGGCGCCACTGGGCCGAAGCGCGCGAACGCTTGAGGAATTCCGCGACGGTATAACGCATCTGAGCCACGCCGGCTTCTATTTCCATTTCATCTCTTCGCGGCTGCGTCTTCAGCTTCAGACCAACGACTTTTCGCACTGGCTTGCCGACGGGCTAGGACTAAGGAAACTCGCTGACAGCGTTAACCGCATCGACGTTTACACGAATACGCTGGACAGCTCGCGCTCCAAGCTGCTGCGCCTGATCGATCGAGAAGGGAGAAAAGCATGAGCGAAGCCCTGGCCCTCACACGCATCCCGCTGGCCGACTATGCCGAGCTCCTGGGTGCGGGTGAAATCGAGGAATTGCGCGCCCTGGCGAAGCCGTTGCGCGGCCGCAGCATGGAAATGATTAACTCCACCGCTGTCGGAGGGGGAGTGGCGGAAATCCTCAATCGACTGGTACCCCTGGCGGAAGAACTCGACCTCAACCTCAAATGGGACGTGATGACGGGAGGCGAAGACTTTTTTGAAGTGACCAAAGGCTTCCATAATGCGCTGCACGGCGCGCCTTATCATGCCAGCCCCAGAGACTTCGAGATTTTTCTAGCTTACAACGAACGCAACCGCGCGACTCTGCCGCTCGACGCCGAATTCGTGGTCATCCATGACCCCCAACCGGCTGCGTTAATCGATGCGCGCCGGCCGGGCACAAATCACTGGGTGTGGCGCTGCCACATTGATCTCTCACACCCTAACCGGCCGGTTTGGGAATTCCTGGAAAAATTCGTCTCGCGGTATGACGGCGCCATGTTTTCGTCTCCCGAGTTCTCCCGGCAGCTTCCCATTCCGCAATATCTCTTCTACCCGGCCATTGACCCGCTCTCCGAAAAAAACTACGACCTTGATCCGGCGTTCATCGCCGAAGTCCTGGCTCGTTATCACGTCGATCCGCAGCGCCCCATCCTCACGCAAATTTCGCGATTCGACCGGCTAAAGGACCCCGTTGGCGTGATTCGCGCGTACCGAATCGTGAAGCGCTATTTCGATTGCCAATTGGTGCTTGCGGGCGGAAGCGCCTCTGACGATCCCGAGGGCGCGATCGTGCTGAAAGAAGTTCTGCGCGAAGCAGAAAACGATTCAGATATTAAAGTGATAGAGCTGCCCGCCTGGGCGCCGCTCGAAGTCAACGCCTTGCAGCGGGCTTCGACTATCGTGATTCAGAAAAGCCTGCGGGAAGGCTTCGGCCTGACGGTTTCCGAAGCGCTGTGGAAGAAAAAACCGGTGGTGGCTTCCGCTGTTGGCGGCATTCCGACCCAAATCATCCACAAACACACGGGCATGCTGGCGCATTCCGTGGAAGGTACGGCGTATCAGATTCGTTTTTTGCTTTCTCACCCGGAAATCGCGGCAAAACTTGGCGAAAACGGGCATGCGCACGTGAAGGAGAATTTCCTGATCACGCAAAAACTGAAGCGCTACCTCACGCTATTTCTGACACTGGCGCGGGCGTCGTGAAAGTACGCTGACTCGCGTTTCTCACAAAACATCGCCAACAGAGAGACGCGCGCGCTAAAATCGGGCCAAACGGCGTGGCAACTCCCAGTTGCAGGCTTTCATCTAAGTGGAGGAAGCGGAAACCTCCCCCTTAGCCGAGGCCAGCCCCTGCTTCTGCAATTCCACCTATTTTGTGTACAAGGAGAACACGAATGAAGCGTGCCGCACTTCTACTACTTCTCGCAGGTGTTCTGGCGCCTCTGGTGTCAGCGCAGGATCATTTTCAAGTTGGCGCTTATGGTGATTATTTCCGGCTAACCCAGACGGACACGAATTTGGTGGGGCTGGGAGGACGCGCAGCCGTCAAGGTGTTCTCGCACGTCATGATGGAAGGTGAGATGAGCTACGATTTCGACCAGGCTTTCACCGACCACTGTCTGGCCACGGGCTGCACCGTCACGACAGCAAACAGCGGCCTCAAAGTACTTCATGGGCTGTTTGGGCCAAAAATTATAGGCGGTCACGGGTGGATTCGTCCGTTTGTGACCGTCAAGGGAGGCTTTGTTAATTTCCAGCTGGATCCGCGGCCCGCTTCTTTCGGAACGTTTACGGACTCCGTGAACAACCTGCGCTCGAACAACGTCAGCGGCGCGCTTTACCCGGGCGCGGGTGTGGAAGGGCATCTTGGACCGGTTGGTCTGCGCCTGGAGGCGGGCGATGAAATCTATTTCGCCAGCGGCACGCACCACAATCCTCGCGTGGCGTTCGGGCCATTTCTCCGTTTTTAGGTCCGCCGTCTGATTCGTTGAATGCTTCGATGGGATGCATTTGCCCTGCTTTTTCGATGGCGGAAAAGTGGGGCAATCGCTTTCTAGGACCTCGAGATAGCAGCAATTCAAGAAAACAATCATTTCGTAGAGATCCGTGGGACCGGCTGGCTCTTGTAGTCCGTACATTTTCTCCAGCGCTTCCAGAATTTCGCTCACGTTTGGCAGTCTGATTTCTTCCATTGTCAATGTGGCGTTGCTGATTTCCCCTGGCCTGCATCGCCAAAATGTTCGTGATGCTGGCGAAGAAGGAATTGGTCGGTCATGCCGGCAATATAATCGCAAACGACGACGTGCCGCGTTTCCTTTTGCGAAAGCTCTTCATAGAAGGCAGGCATGGAGCCGTCGCATCCCAGGTAGTAAATGAAAAGCTCTTCCAAACACTTCACGGAGCGGTCGCGGTCCTCGGCGATGGCGGGATGATCGTAAATGTGCGCGAAGAGGAAGCGCTTAAGCTCGCGATTGCGGGCGGCTGCGGCATCGCTGAAGCCTGCGAGACGCATGGACGCCCTGCGAACGCTGTCCACGGAGGAGACGCAGGCTTTGAGGACGCGCTGCTGCGTCGTTTCGATGAGATCGGTGGCAAGAGAATCCAGAACGCGTTTCAGGGCTTCGTTGAATTTGAGTTTTTCGCGCGCACCGGGGTGTGCGGAATCGACCTGCGCGTAAGCCTCGCCAAAAAAAGAAACTTCCTTGCGCAAAACAGCAAGGTCGAGCAGCTCGGCTTCGAGGGCATCGTCGATATCCGCGGTATTGTAGGCAATTTCGTCGACACAGTCGATGAGCTGCGCTTCGAGGGGAGGCCGCAAATCCAGCAGATATTCGGCCAGCTGAGGAAACTCAGCGGCGGAATAATCACGCGAATGCTTGATGATGCCTTCGCGCACTTCAAAGGTGAGATTCAGGCCGGGAAAATCGAGATAGCGCTGCTCGAATTGTTCGACGATGCGCAGCGCGTGCCGATTGTGATTGAAAGAGCTGCCGCGGGCGCGCATCAATTCGTCGAGGTGGCGCTCGCCGGCGTGCCCGAACGGTGGATGGCCGATATCGTGGACGAGAGCGAGGGCTTCCGCAAGTTCGGAGTTCAACCCTAGCGCGGACGCAACGGTGCGGGCAATCTGCGCAACTTCGAGAGTGTGCGTCAGGCGATTGCGGAAATGATCCGAATAGCGCGTGGTAAAAACTTGCGTCTTGGCTTCGAGGCGGCGAAAAGCGCGCGAATGAATGACGCGGTCGCGGTCTCGCGCGTAGGCGCTGCGGTAAGGATGCGGTGGCTCCGGATAGCGGCGGCCGCGCGATTGTTCCGCGCGCATCGCCCAAGGAGCAAGAGTGGAAGCTGGTTCGATGGGCCGCTCCGTAATGTTCCGGCTGATCCGCGCGAATGCTTAAATGGGGAGCGAATCAGGATTTCGGCGAAAGCGTGTCCAATCCGCGATCGGCTTGATCGGCGATGGCCGTGTCTGGGAATTCCTTCTTGACTTGCTGGTAGATGCTGGCTGCTTCTTTTGGATTGGAGGCGCGAAGAACGCCAGCAAGCTCCAGAAGCACCAATGGCCGGGGCACAAGGATGCTTGGCTTATCGGCCAACGCGCGGAAGAGCTTGATGGCATCGTCCGATTTGCCGGTACGGGAGTTGATGATCGCCATCTGATACTGAGCCATTGCGGCCAGCTCTTTGTCGCTGCCGCCGCTGATCTTTTTCAAATCTTCGAGGGCTTGATTCTGCCGTTCGAGGTCCTCGAGACAAAGGGCCGAGTAGTAGCGCGCGAGTTTTCCCGGATTCGTGCTGGGATATTTGTCGGCGACGCTGGTGAATTTTTGCAAAGCATCCTTGGCGCGCGCTTGTTCATCCGGATAGTGCGGCTCTTTGGGTTCGAGAGGATCGGGCCCAAAGCTGATGCGGGCTTGGTATGTCTTCATGGCATCGTCCAACCCGATGGACGCTGCCGCGGTGTGGCGATCAATATAGAAACGCCAGCCACCGTAGCCGAGCGCGATAACTAGAACAAGAATCACAATGACGAGCGTGAACTGTCCATGGGAGATAACGGCTTCGGCGCCGTGCTCAATCGTTTCCTTGATCTTGTCCTGCTTCAATTCCTTGCGTGAAATATGATCGGACACATGTTCTCCTGAAGGGTCTGGAACTTGTCATCGTAGCACAAGATACGACCGCAGGCGGATTCGGGTGCAGGGCTGCGGACGCGCCAGCGCGGATTTACCTTTTGTGCTCTGAAGATTGCGGGCGGCCTCCAAAAGGCTGGAGGTGATGCTAATTTTAAGGGATGCAGACGGCGTGCATTCATTGTGGCGCGGAGCATTTGCTGAAGGATGGGCAGTTTGGCTCCCACTCGAAAGTGCAGTTCAAATGCTCGAAGTGCGGGAAGGCCACTATCGTGGAGATCAAGCGGCGCGTCGACTCCACAGTGGTGATGTCTCCGCTGCCTTCTTTTGCCCGCGCGAATGCGAGCAGTTCAAACTTGGCCTTGCCGCCGGCCGATCCCGGAATTCGACTGCCTGAAAAAAGCAAGGTGGTTCTGAGCATTCTCACTGGCCCTTCGAAAGGCGAGAGCCACACGCTCGCCAAGCCGCGCGTTGTGTTGGGCCGCAAAGGCGCGGACATTCCGCTGAATGATCCGGAAATTTCGCGGCATCACTGCCGGTTGGAAGTGCGGGACAATTACATCAACCTGAAGGACATGGACTCCACCAACGGTACTTTCTTTGACGAAGAACGCGTGCGCGCGGCCATGTTGCAGGACGGGACCGAGTTTCGGATTGGCGGGAGTTTAATCCGAGTGAATTTCCAGCCGAAGTAGTCCGGGCTTCTCACCTGCTTGATTTGCGGCCTTATTAGTCCTCCAACTTCCGGTAGATGCTCAGGTAATCCTGAGCTGCCCGGTCCCAACTGTAACGCAGGGCTCGCTGCCGGAGCTGCTCGGCCCTCCCCTGGGCCTGGTGGTCCGCCATGCCGCGGGCAAATACTTCCCGCATGGCGGCAGGGTCAAAATCGGTAAAGTAATAGGCTTCGCTTCCCCCGATTTCCGGCAGGGATGCATGGTCGGACAAGAAAACAGGTTTCCCGTAATGCATGGCTTCCACAACTGGGAAGCCGAAACCCTCGGCCAGTGAAGGAAATGCAAAAGCAAGGCAATTCCGGAAGTACCAGGATTTTTCTTCCTCGCTGATGGGTCCCGTTAAGTGAACGCGGTCTTGCACCCCGTGCCGCTTGGCTTCTGCCCGGATGATTTTTTCATAATTGGGGTCGAGGATCCCCGCAATGACCAGTTCATGGTCATTACCGCCCAGAAGGCCGGGGAGGACATGAAAATTCTTTTTTGGCAGTACGGTACCCAAACTGAAAATAAAAGGGCGGGCGGGACGGAAACGGGGATGGTCAAAGGCGGGAAATTCACTGACATCGCATCCATTGTAGATGACTTGCACGGGGCGGTTCCCCAGACGAAGGTGGCTGGTCACAGACAATATAGTCAGCTCGATCAATCCCCGCCTGCACCTGACGGAGGCATTTCTCTATTTTGTTGGGGTTCCCCTTTCTTTCCACTAGAAAATTGAGGTCATGGATGGTTAACACGACCTTGGTCTTGCCGGGCGGGCGGAGCAGCCGGGAATTTTGGTAGGTGCTGTGCCAGACGTTAAAGGAACGGGCGCGCGGAATCCACCACCTATGAAAACGGCGATAGAAAAAATAATGTTGCGCGGGACCAAAGAGGGTGCGCAGCCCATAGGGAACATAAAAGTTCAATTGTTCCCGAACTGGGTCTGCCTGCCGGATCAGGGCAGTGCCAAGATAGAGGCAAAAATAAAACAAACCCGTGTAAGGATGTTTTGTTCTTTCACAATCGATCAGGATCTTGTTCATCGGAAATTTAGGTGGGGAATAACTACCGGTTTTTTCGCATAGCTTCCAGGGAATGGCAGTTATCATGGGCCGGCGCCGAAACCACGTGATAGCCCTGGTTTTCCAGGAAACGTGTGAGGTGGGCTACATTTCTTTGGTCCTGGTCCAGGTCATGCACTTCAATGGTCAGGAAGTTTATTTTGCCCCAGCAGGATGCAGGCGTTTCATAAATAATCGGGTATTCGCTTCCCTCGCAATCAATTTTCACCAGGTCCGCGCGCTCAATCCCGGTCTCCTCCAATATCTGCCGGAGGGAAATGGCCGGGACGCGCAAAGTAAAATGGTTTTTATGATCAAAATCGGAGTAGACGGAGGCGATGACGGAGTTTTCCTTCTCGGTTTCCATATGCAGCTCAACGAATTCCTGCGGAGTTCCCGTCACTGCTTTATTAAAAAGGTGAATACGATTATCCAGGGAAGGGTTGAGGGCAATATTCTGTTGAAATAAAGTGTAATTGGAAGGGATCGGTTCATAGGCGTAGACGGTGGCTTCCGCCATTTTGGAAAAAAGCATCATATCAAAATATCCCGCATTCGCTCCGATATCCAGGACTACGGGTCGGGGAGGGAGTTTCTTCAGCAAGGCATCAATTCCATAGAAATCGGATACGAAAATCTCTTTGAAAACCAGGAAAAGCGACCAGGTGGGCACGCGGAATCGCAGGCGATTCCCCCGGGTGACAAAGGACATCGCTTTATACCCTTTCCGAAATTTTCGACTGAAATACACGGGCCAGTTGCGAATGTGCCTGAGCAGGTTTCGGTACCGCGCTGTGGTTTGGTGCTGCATAGTCAGGTGCTGACGAAGAAACTAAACTTAAGGCGGCAGGGATATTGAAATGTTTCGTTAGATAATCCGCTAATCTTGGAAACCGAATGAGCACCTTCCCATTTTTTTCGATCCAGTACAGAATTTTCCCTTCGGACTGACCGGGGAAGACATAAAAACAAAAAAATCTCTTGCTGGAATTTCTGTCGGTCTTCAGCGGAAGCATGGCAGAAAACACAATGCATGTCTATATGAAGGCGCTGCTAGATAATCAGCCACTGTGACTCCCGAAGAGCCGGGACCAAAAAGCATGAAGCGCCCGGGGGGATCTTTTGATCTCCGCCAGGCGCTTCAGGCTTTCTTAAAACTTTTGCGCAAGCTAACTGTCTTCTTTTTTTCCAGCGGTTCCCTCCTCTCCGCTCGCCGTTTTACGTCAAGCTATCTTGGGGATTGAACAACCCATCGCCCTTTTGGCTCAAGGAACTCCACGCCAATGGCAAAGCCCTCGCCTTGCAGTGACTGGCAGTAAGCAACCCGGGCCGAAGAACGAAACTCTCCCGTGCGCGACGCGAACACCAGCGGTTCGCCTTGTTCCCAGTGGCGCACACTCACGACGCGCGCGCCACGGGCGCTCACGTTTTCCGTGAAAGTCGATTCCGAGCCGGGCGCCTGGCGATGGCCGTCAATCAAAACGGGGATTTCCATCGGTATGCGTTTTTCGACCCGGTGAAATGAAAACCTTTTTCCTTGAGGCATAGTCTTGTTTCATCCTCACAGGCACGCGGCAATGCGCGCGAGATTTTTGACACCGCTCCTGCCATGGTGCTTCATGGCATAGAGCGCGCGGTCGGCAGCGCCCAAAAGTTTCTCGGGCGTGTCGCCATCCTCAGGGAAAGCGGCTACACCCGCGCTAACGGAGAGCGCAGGATGCTCCGGTTCCGAGGAGAGGCGGTCGCGGATTCGCGAGACGACGCGCGAGGTGATGTCCTTGCCGGCTTCCGGCAATACCAGCGCGAATTCATCGCCGCCGTATCGCGCGGCCGTGTCAATCGCTCGGGAATGATTGCGCAGAATCTTTCCAATGCGCACCAGCGCGCGGCTGCCCGTCAGGTGCCCGTATTGATCGTTGATGGTCTTAAGGCCGTCCATGTCCAAAAGCACGATGCTGAACGGGCGCTGTGTGCGCCGCGAACGGTCCAGTTCCGCTTCGAGAACACTGATGAGTCGCCGGTAATTCGCCAATCCAGTGAGTGAGTCGGTCACCGCCATCGAGCGCACCTGTTCGAATAGGCGAGCCTGGTCCAGCAATGCGCCGGAAAGCATAACGACGTAGCTGAAGGTCTTGCTCGACTCCGCGAGAAAGAAGGGACCATCGAAAAGCTGCCTGGAAAACACCGCTGAAACGTGGCAAACGACGTTGAGCGAGGCCACGATAAGGAGAGAGTAATCGAAGAAGCTTGCGGCGCCCTTCTTGTCCGTGTCGCCCTTGAGGCGCTGCCAGAAGCAGAACGCAGCAATCAGGAACAGGCCGGCAGGAAGCAGATCCCAAGGACGAGAAAGGAGATTCGCGGCGTGAGCGACGGGCGCAGCGGGGGCCGCCAAAAATGCGGCGCTAGTCATATATGCAGCCAGGGCCACGACCAGCAACGCCGCGGCGGTTTCCTTGCTGGGCTGCCGTGCCGTGGGCATATAGCGGTCAACGGCGATGGCGGCCAGCAATAAAATCGCAAGCAACGTGCGGCTAACCATCCAGCCCATAGGAATGCGGGATAGCATCAGGGCGTCTGACGCTACCGAGTCGTTCAAGCCGAAGCAGCCAACCGTCTCGATGATGCCGGAGAGCACATATCCGAAAGCGAGGATCAGCGCGGTACGATCATGCGTGCCGCGGAAGCGGACCAGGGCATTGGCGGCATAGCAGAAGCTGAGCAGCGTGCCGCCAACTTCCAGGTATAGATAGCTTTGCGGGGAACCGGCAGTAGTGTTCTGCCGCAGGTAGAAGAGAGCCGCAAGAAATAGAAGGAGGAAAGCCGCCCCCGAGGCGAGCAGGACACGCTTTTGCACCATCGGCGAGGAGACCGCGCTGCGGCCACCGCGGAGAAACCCGATGATGCTGCCCCAACTGCCCACAAAATCCCCCAAATCCCGAAGAAAAGCTACCAACTCCCAGAGAATGCAAGTTTGTGACCTTTTCTGACTGGAAATTCAGTTCTGTAACAGATTGAAAATAAGCAGCTTACAGGAGTGCACGATGCGGCTGGAGGTGCTGTGGAAATTTTCGAGACAACGAGAATAGCTACTCTAAGGCGGATTAGGACACTATCATTTTTGTTTCGTTAGAGTTACCGGGCAGATGGCCAGTATCACAAAGAGTTTCATGATTGTCTCAGCCTGAGACAGTCTCATAATTTGAAACAGGTAACGAACAGGGCTTTCGGAGGATTAGAGCTTCGGCTTGGGCGGAGGCAGCTCCCGCGCGGCTACCGTATCGGAGAATCCACAGGTCTTATGCGAGCCGTCGCAAAACGGCTTGTTGGCGGAGTTTCCGCAGCGGCAGAGGCCAATAGTCGTTCGTCCGGCCAGTCCAAAGGGCCTTCCTTCGGGATCGCAAATCTCAAAGTCGCCTTCCACGCGGATGGAACCGTTGTGATTGACCGTAATTCTCGTGGCTGCCATTTTTTCTCCTGAGCAACTGTGAGTATGCCCACACTTCCGCGCAGCGACAAGCACAAACCAAACATGCCCCCGGCTGGGTTGAGGCATAGGCCTTGGACAAAACGAAGCTCTGGGAAACTAGTCTGAATTAGACTAGTCCGGATTAGTCTAAATTAGACTACTCAGTATTTTGGGACGGAGGGATCAACCTCGTCGGACCAGGCGAGGATGCCGCCCTTCAGGTTGAGAATCTTGCGGAAGCCTGCCTTGCGCAAGAAGTCCACGGCTTCGGCGGAACGCTTGCCGCTGCGGCAATGCGCGACGATTTCCCGCGAGGAATCCAGTTCGTGGACGCGCCGCGTAAGCTCGCCCAGCGGAAGCAAATGCCCCTTTAGATTGCAGATCTGGTATTCGTGGGGCTCGCGCACATCGAGAATGAATAAATCATCTCCACGGTCGAGCCTGACCTTCAGCTCGCGCGGAGTAATTTCCGGCACTTGCACGGTCGGCCCGGGAGCTTCTTCGCCGCGCACGCCGCAGAATTCGTAATAATCGATGAGTTTGGTAATCGTTGGATGCGTACCGCACACCGGGCAGTTCGGATTCTTGCGCAGCTTGAGCTCGCGGAATTTCATGCCGAGAGCGTCAAAAAGCAGCAAGCGTCCGATGAGATTGTCACCGCGGCCGAGGATCAGCTTGATGGTTTCCATCGCCTGGATGGAGCCGACGATTCCCGGCAAAACACCCAACACACCGCCTTCGGCGCAGGAAGGCACCAGTCCTGGCGGAGGTGGTTCAGGGTAGAGGCAGCGGTAGCACGGGCCGTCGGGCATACCAAAAACGGTGGCTTGCCCTTCGAAACGGAAAATCGAGCCGTACACGTTGGGCTTTTTCAGCATAATGCACGCATCATTGACGAGATAGCGCGTGGGGAAATTGTCGGTGCCATCGACGATGACGTCGAAATCTTTGAAGAGTTCGAGTGCGTTGGCGCTGGTGAGCTGCGTTTCGAACGACTGGATCTGAATGTCTGGATTGAGATTCGCAAGGCGCGCGCGAGCGGCTTCGCTCTTGGGCTTGCCGACATCGCTAGTGCCAAACGTGACCTGGCGCTGGAGATTGGTGAAATCCACGACGTCAAAGTCAACCAGGCCAAGCTTGCCGACACCTGCGGCGGCAAGATACAAGCCAAGAGGTGCGCCAAGCCCACCCGTGCCGATGAGCAGTACCTTGGCGTTCTTGAGCTTGAGCTGCCCCTCCATGCCAACTTCCGGCATGATAAGGTGGCGGCTGTAACGCAGAATTTCTTCGTTGGATAGGCTCGCTGCCGGTTTTGTGCCGGTCTGCGGCTGTACGCTGGTAGCCATTGTGATTCCTTGCTCCTCTAAGATCCTATTCCATTATCGCCCACGAAGCCCAAAGCGGATTCCTCGCTTCGCTCGGAATGACAAATAAAGTTTAGGCGCGAACGCCGCCGGCGATGGACGGAATAATGCTAATGGTGTCGCCATCCTTCGTGGGAGTGTTCTCTTTCGCGAGATAACGAATGTCCTCGTCGTTCACATAGACATTGACGAAACTGCGCAGCTTGCCCTCATCGGTGAACAGATGCTTGCGCAGGTCCGCGAATTCCGTGGTCAGGTGGCCGAGGGCTTCCCCGACCGTACGGGCGCTGAACTCGGCCGAATCGCGCTTCCCCGCGTAGGGGCGAAGCGGCGAAGGTATCATTACTTTCACGGGCACGATGCATTCCTCCGAAAATCGTGAAGAAAAATCCCCGGTCTAAAGACCGGCCACTACAAATTCTAAACGGCAGCGCGATGGCGAATCTCAATTCCTTCAGGTGAGAATTCCGCGCGGTCGTCATTCAACCGCCAGGAGGTCATATTCTGCGGCGCGCCGTTCTGCACGCTGACAATGATATAGCTATACCACGGCCAGGCATGATCGCGATCATACTCGCTCGGCCGCGCCGGGTGGTCGGGATGCGAATGATACCATCCAACAACTTCCAGGCCCTGCTCGCGCGCCGCTTTTTCCGCGGCCAGGACGTCTTCGGCGGTCACCGAAAAACGATTGCGCGGTGAGTCGTCGCGGCGATTGACGAGAGGAAAAAGTTGCAGGATCTCTCGCGCGGCAGTGAGCGCACCCTTTTCCCGATCGCTATCAAATGCAGCGTTCGAATCGCGTCCCAGCAACGCTCCGCAGCATTCATGCGGATACGTCTGCACGCCATGCGCGCGGATTTTCTCCGCAAGATGTCCGCTAATCCAGAGTGTTGGTTCGTCCGGCATTTCTATTCTTCATCCCAGAAACGTTCGTTCAGATATTTCGACGCGGAATCCGCAAAAACGGTGACAATCACGGCGTTCGAATTCTTTGGGATTCCCGCCGCCACCTGGAAGCAGCCCAGCAGAGCCGCGGCTGAACTGGGGCTGACGAGCAAGCCCTCTTCGCGTGCCAAGCGTTTTACCAGCCGGTAGGCCTTTTCGGTGGAGACCGGCAAATTTTCGTCGGCGAGCGTGTCATCGTAAATCGCCGGGCGGATGGCCGTCGGCATGTGCTTCCACCCTTCCAGTCCGTGAAAGGAGGCGTCGGGCTGCAGGCTCACGCAGCGGATACTGGGATTGAGTTCTTTGAGCCGGCGCGTCGTTCCCACAAAGGTGCCGCTGGTGCCGAGTCCTGCTACAAAATGCGTGATGCGGCCGGAGGTTTGCTCCCAGATTTCGTTGGCCGTGGTGCGATAGTGTGCCTGCCAGTTCGCCGGATTGCTGTACTGGTCCGGGTAAAAATATTTCTCGGGATTTTCCGCGACGATTTCGTGCACTTTGCGAATCGCGCCGTCGGTGCCTTCGTCGCCGGGGGTGCTCACCAGCTCCGCCCCGAGCGCTGCAAGAATGCGCTTGCGTTCGTGCGAAGCGCTGTCTGGCAGGCAAAGCTGCACGGGAAAGCCCAGCGCCGCCCCGACCATCGCGTAGGCAATACCGGTGTTGCCGCTGGTCGCGTCGATAATGGTCTTCCCGGGTGTTAGAGCCCCGCTAGCTAAGCCTGCCTGAATCATGCTCAGCGCCGGCCGGTCCTTCACCGAGCCGCCAGGGTTGAACCATTCGGCTTTAGCACAGAATTCAATGTTTGGGAATTCCTGGCCGACGTGTTGCAGACGCAGCAGTGGCGTATTGCCAATCCGATCAAGCAGAGATTCCCCCACGCGACCCAGCTGGGCTTTCTGCTGAGCCGTTGATTTGCTGGGAGATGCGGCGATGTGCCTGATGGTAGCCATGCGACTAGTTGCGGGTCTTCCTTTCCGGTCAAAAGAGACCGGCATATCCGACCATTTTACTCCGAATTAGATGCATCAGGATAGCCCGGCGATATCCCTGCTTCCCGCAAGTTAGGGAATAGCCTCCAAAACATTTCGGCGGGACCGCCCTCGCAGTCCCGCCGGATGTTTTCTGAATCAATCTGGCACGAGGCGGGAGTCTCCCGCCGTCGATCACTTAACTTCCGAGTTTGAGGTCCAACGCAGGCCGCCCGAGATAGTGCGGCTGTAATACTCACGCTGGATAGGAAACTGCTCGCTGCCCTGGTAGAAGCCAAACACCTCATTGTTAAGATTCAGCATGGAGACGATGAAGTGAACGCCGTGGCCATGCGGCAGGCGGTAGCTCACCTGAGCGTCTACCTGGGTGTGAGGATAGTAGTATACGTCGCCGTTGGGACCTTTTATTCCGCCGTCTGCGCCGTCTTGGAAGTTGTAAAAGAAAATGTTCCTGTCGTTGTGCGTCAGGCCGAGCCGGGCTGAAATGGGACCTTTGTCATACGTCGTATCGAAATTCCAGTTGTTGGGAGCCTGCCGCAGCAGCGCGGGGCTGTCCATGCGAGTGGGGTTACCGGTGTTCGGGT